>Ga0307517_10000849_pt1 | contig 52403 bp, 56 predicted proteins | sample 23_EM_MG_FD_194515 | JGI IMG/M metagenome (GOLD analysis project Ga0307517, IMG submission 194515) | Populus trichocarpa ectomycorrhiza microbial communities from riparian zone in the Pacific Northwest, United States - 23_EM | ecosystem: Host-associated > Plants > Roots > Unclassified | place... | reverse complement strand
TTGGATTCGTGTCTTGACGGTGTCAAGTGGTGCGGCGACCGTGATGGAAGCGACGGCACCAGCGATTGAGGCAATGAAGTTTTGGCCCCATGTTGCTTTTGAATAGTCGGTTACACCGAGGACGTACTCTTTTGTGACGGCTGAAGCACCAAACAGCTGCACAAGTCAAGATGAAATAAGAATCAATAAGAAAATAAGAGGTGAAAACACGAACAGCAAACGATCCAGGAGCGTTACGAGCCATTGTCCATCCCCACCCACGGTATAGTGTTGTACCCTCCTCCATGAAGATTCGAATGACACCGCGGCCTCGGAAAGCTTCCGGGTTCACTTGGCGCTTGATTTTTAGGGCATCCAGAGGGAGAAGAACCTTTACAAGCACGACAAAATCAGTCGAAATCCCATCCCGATATTTCCGAACAGACGTACGACTTCTCCGATACCGGTCAAACTAGTCAAACGACCTCAATTCACGCGACCACGAAGAGGGAAAACACATGACACCCACCTTCCAGCAGTAGCTTGCATCATCATTTTCCCCTTCCGCTCCCCAAAGGTACTTGAGAAGTGGGATTTGTAGTGCTTGTTGATGAGGTCGTTGAACCACGGTTGACCACCGAATTTGTACACCCGTTGCGCAACCTTATAGCCTGCAGCGTATCCGAGACCGGGGAATAGTGAGAAGAATTTCGTCGTAAGAGGTTTAGTTGCAGCATCCCGGAAGATGATGGGCGACAACGTCGAGAAGGAAACCTATACATCGAGTGCATGTGAGTCAATATCCACAATAACCAAGACCATTCCACATACCTTGGCCTTGTTGCTCATCAGACGCTTCGCCACTGTGTCCACAGGGTGGAAAATAAGGAGCTCAGCAACACCTGTTGAAAACTTCCAGTAAGCCATAAAGCAATGAACGACACGCTATGAGGGCTAACCCGATGTTCCTGATCCCAGAATTCTGGCAGCGCCCGAGTCTTTGCCGTTGGAGGGAGGTGGCGACATAGTGTATATGGGTGGGAATATAAAGAATGAAATCCGAAGAAGAGGGATATATGGGAAGCCGGAAGCGCCTTTCCGTGACTGTGGAGTTCAGAACCTATAGCAGCAAAAATTAAAAGATTTGGAGGCCGTCGATCAATACAGCCAAATATCCGCGCCGCGAATCCGGCAGAATCACAATTTTGCTGAGCACCCAAAAAATTCAACAAAGAAATGTATTCCCATATCCGAGATAACAGTATATAACGAGTCAAAGTAGGAGGAGAGCAGTGGTATAAAAAATGAGGGGGGTTAGCATATTTTTAATGTGTTCCGAGGTTGTTGTGCGCGTATTGTAGAAAGGAAGTGCGATTTTTATACAGTGTCCAGGCCACGTGAAGTGGAAAGGTGTTGGTCTAAGGGGGGGGATGGGAATGAGAAAGGAAAAAGATATATAACTTGGGCAGCCTAAGGGTCGGTTGGTTGGCAATTTTTGTTCTACTTTTGGGTGTTGACTCTCCCGTCAACGCGCGACGTACGGCCTTTGGGTATGGCTCGCAACAGTTTGCGAATGGCGGTGACTAGAGTCAAAAAATCGAGCTGGAAGTCCACTTATTAAATCAACATGAACACCAAGTTTTGTGACACACAGACCTTCACGTTGTTCAAGCGAGAGCCACGCGAAGTAGCCGGTCTCTTCTCAGTGAAAATAGTTTGCGTTACGGTATTGGACCCGTCATCGGCCTCCAACTTCCCAATATCTGTTGCCTGTCTACTGCGTGAAAAGGATGTATTTGGGCAAACACTCGAAGGACTTACGGAGTCGTTCAAAAAATTGAATAATGATTCTTCGTCTGCCGTTGGAACTGGATCACTGTGTTGAATTTGGATGTCATTTGAGTGGTTCTGAATATTTTCATTAGTCTAAACCATGGGACAAAAAATGACCCATACCGAAGCATGCTCAGCAGAGGCGGCTGGATAAACCGTTTGCAACGGGTCGAAGTCGCACTTGAGGGCAGAGGGGCGCGTTGGGAGAAAAACAACGTCTGAGGTGAGAACGAGGGCGAAGGATGGCAGAGGAATGCGTGTCAACGACATCGTCGAGGCTGCCGAAAAAGAGAGAGAAGGTGGGAGAAAAATACCCAAGACAAGGATAGTGAGTCGTAAAAACAAGAGTGCGGCCGTCGATATTGGAGTACGTGGACAGGAGGGAGGAGTTATGGGCCGAAAAGAATGGTCGAGGGAGGGTTTATATATAGCGCTGGAATGTCAAATTTGGGGAACGAATCGAGTCGTGGAATCCCAGGAACGCGTATTGGTGGAGAGCAACGAATCAGCTTGACAGGTGTGGTCACACTTTGCTCTTCTCAATTTCAAATTCCCAATCGTCCGAACTACATCTCCAAAATAAACTTTATCCCACAACATCTTCGTCCTACGGTCCCAGAAGGAGCCTTGAAGGCAGAGAGTCGTCGCCAATATCACCCGCGCTGGTCGCCAGATGGAAGAATGTCCCAGCTTCCATGGTCTCAAAACGAATCTGGTGAAGAAAGTATCGTTATTTGCAGTGGAAATTATTTACATTTTTGGCACAGATAGCCTTCAAAGGCGTTGGTTGGCGATGAGCAGAGCTCAATTTCTAGAGGTCCAGAGAGAACAGTCCCGTAACCTTACTTTGCCCCCTTGAAGGACCTCGCAGAACAGTCTTGTTTTCCTACACCCAAGCGCGTCCTCGGAACTGTCCTGGAGTCAATAGACCCCCATAGATGGAGTAAATTCTCTCCACGACACCCTGGCCAACGCCCAGAAAATATCTAGCCACATGGTGGGGCTGCGAGTGAAGGTCATCTGAGAGGTCCCTTCACCGATTCCATGGCACCAAATAGACTTGACGGACAACGAAAAAGTTGTATTGGGTCTGAATCTGCTCTCCTTGGGATTAGATACCCGAAAATCACCTCCAACACCCTCTCATCGTCGTTCTCGACGACCCGGGGTATTGTGACACGTGACCAAGTCACAGTGAAAGTGGGAGCGGTGAGTCAGTTTCCCATCTTTCTCGTTCTACCACGGTAATGCCCATGATATGAACATATACAGGTGCTTTCCCAAGAGACTGAGAGTTGTGATCGACGTCAAGAACCTGTGTGACAGCAATCAGTCCAACTTCAACATCCTCAAGCGTCTAAAATTTCAAGAGCCCAGAAAGTCAACGAACCAAAAAGATAACCGTAAAGGCAGGCAGGATCTTCAGCAGAATTATGCGATATTAAAGGGCGGAAGAGCCGCGCAAGAACAAGGAGCAAAAAAAAATGTGTTGAGGAAAAAAACTTACGCATCGAAGAGCCCTCATTTCCAGGAAATTAAACCACTGATCCTCTGTCGAGAAACACAGGTCATAATGGTAGAACGTTGATCTGCTCATGGAGTGCGCCAATTAACATTGGTGTACTTCCGGATGACGGCCAATAATTGCATCCAGGGCGGCTGTATGGAGGGCCCATTTGAGGACCCATTTGGCCAGCCATGTCGCTCTTAGGAGCCCTGAGGTTCTGGAAATCTCCCTCCAACCGGTTCTCCAGCTTCTGGACCATGATTTTCATGTCGAAATTCCTCATTGAGAGGGCGCCGCAAGTGCCGTTGGAACTCCTAGCTTCCTCCTCAAGAACGAAAATCAGGCATGGGTAAATGCAAATAAGTCTTCTCTATTGACGCTGCCGGAAAGTGAAGGTGATTCAATGGTTGTGGTAGCGTCCTATGGTCGGTCCAAACGACCCTATCGCGATTTTGTCCAAGTTGGTGGTAATATCCGAGACATCGTATTTAATATTCTTGTCGACATATCTGCTGGCTATCAAAGTAGTTTGTAGCGATGTCGAGAGGTGAGTATCGTTTTTTGTGTTAACGAACGATGGGCTGATGATGATGGAGGAAGGAAGCAGAGTTTGTTCAGGTTGCGGACAGTGACAAACATGACTTGGCTCCGCAAAGTTGGCCTACATACTAAATATCCCCTCTCTTCTTTCGATGAACTCTTGTCTTCAGGCGTTAATAAAACAATTTTAAATGCCAAATCTCTGAACAATCGCAACATAAATCCTGAAAAGAGAAAACCGTCTTTCCATGGCTAGTATCGCGCCAGCGGGAAACTCGAATTTATGGCCAGCAACCCTCCTCCTGCTACCCTGTTCATCGATACCGACACCTTTGGTTCATATCTAAGTATCCAGGCCATGTTTTCAGTTCCTCTGCGCTTCATGATTATATATCTCATTTCCATGTCTGCAGACACGATGAAAAGCCAACGACCATAGTACGACACCCACCTGTCAGCACCTGTCAATCTGTGAAACACTCATGCTCGCAGCTCAATTCCATTCGAAGAACAGACCGTTCTATACGATATGGAAGTATACGGGCGACAAAAGTCCAAACTCGGAAGAACACCATCTTGCAAGACCCTCGCAGACATTGAGATAAAGACCGACAATAAAGGGAAGAAGGTTCTATCATATCATCCTTTTCAAAACCTCTTTTCCTCACACTCATCGTCAAAACCTAGAGGATAAAGGAAATGGGTGAGAAACGTTGAATGTACCAGTCTCCTATCATATTTGAACTACCCTTCTTGACTCCCAGTCTTTAGATAACCAGAACCCTCAGGAGAGCGACGAGAGAAAATAGGTCGACGTCCAACTCTTTTCCGAATTGCCCTTCCTAGCGAAGGGTGGTCGGTCTGGGCCTTTAAATCAACTACGCCGGGCTGTAGGACATACGCGGATGGTACTCCCAGCCAAATCGCTGCTCTATCTCTGGCTTCTTACTCTCTCGGGCCAATTTTAATCCACGTCGATAGGTCCGAAATTTTTTACTCTGCCAACTCCATAAACCTCTGAGGTACGCGTATGGACGTCCTGCCCGTGTATTGAGCACCACATATTCAGTCCTATGATGCACAATCCTGATTCATCCATTCAAGCTATTGCATCATTTTTGCTACTTGAACCAGAAAAGCTCGGATATGACTTAGCATGAGGATCTGGATACCCTCCATGTGTGGGACCGGGTCTGAGTTGAAGTTCGCAAGGGCTGCAAATACAAAAACTCTATGGGTCATCGAGATACCCTTTCGGAATGTAGGAAAGAAGATCAAAGCAACCATCTTCTGGGTATATTTCACATTAAATCCAGTACATATCTACATCGTTCTAGAACAATTCCGGGAAATCATTGCCTACTCTATTCAAGCGAAGACGTGAAATCAGGTTCGTGAACACTCAAAACTTCATCCGCTAAATGTTTATAACATATACGACCTTTTTAATGATCATTTTATGTACCATGTGCACCTTGCTTGCAGTAATTCCCGTTATATATACTCTGTTATTAGTTCTCATCGATCCGCCTTCTGTGCGGCCGCGAAATGATCATAAACTTTCCATTTCCCGTTATATTAGGGGGTCATTAATTCAGCGAGAAGTTCTAGCAGTACATACAAGGAAAATGAATGTGGTACAATGAATATGAGAAAAAACGGAATGATATAGCAAGAAATTAACTTGGTGGACGGACTCTTGAGTCTTGACAATGACTCGTCACATCCTTTCATCCGTCAATATTTAGGTCGGTGTCCCGCGGGCAGGTAGTCGGAACAGCAGCAGATTAATGATAGCAACGCCGCTCCACAAACTTGGTGACCAGGGGAATGTCGTCCACCTCGATCAATAGGCTCGAGGTGGAGCCGTCGTTGATGAGCATCTGCTAGGACGACACGGTATGCGTTGAAGAGGTGATCAAAAGTCGGTCCTGAAATGCTAACCGCCATCCTCTCGATCTCCGCAAGGGTGAGGAGGAACCCCATAACCTGAAGGAGCATATCTATGACCGTCATGAGAAGTTGTCAATAAGGAAGGTGCGGCCTGTGCTTATTGAAAAATATATAGTGGCGGAATGAGTTGATTGAACTTGGATGCGCAAGGGGTTTTTAAAGCAAGCCGTGACCTCGTGAAACAAAAAAAGTATTCCAATATCCGAGATAACAGTATATACAAGTCAAAGTAGGAGAGCAGTGTAGTATGCAAAATGAGGGGAGTTAGCATATTTTTATGCAATGTGTTCCAAGAAGATTGTGGTGCGCGTATTGTAGAAAGGAAGTGCGATATTTATACAGTGTCCAGGCCACATGAAGTGGGGAAGGAGTTGATCTAAGAGCGAGAACGAGAAAGAAAAAAGAGATGTAACTTGGGTAGCCCAAGAGTCGGTTCGCAAAGGTTTTTTCTACTGTTGGGTATTGACTTTCCGGTCGCGTGACGTACGGCCTTTCGGTATGGCTAGCAACAGTTCGCGGAGGGCGGAGGTTAGAGTCGCAAAGTCGAGCTGAAATCCACTTGTTAAATCAACGTGAGCACCAAGTTTTGTCACAGACAGACCTTCATTTTGTTCGAGCGAGAGCCACGCGAAGTAGTCGGTCTCTTCTCAGTGAAAACAGTTTGCACATTGGACTCGACATCGCCCTCCAACTTCCTAATATCCGTTGCCTGTCTACTGCGTGAAAAAAAGTGTATTTGGGAAAATAAACGAAGGACTTACGGAGTCGTTCAAAAAATTGAAAATTGAATCCTCGTCTGCCATTGGAACTGGATCGGTGTGTTGAATTGGGATGTCATTTGGGTGGTTCTGAAAATTTTCATTAGTCTAAACCATGGGACGAAAAATGACCCATACCGAAGTGTGCTCAGCAGAGGGAGCTGGATAAACTGTTTGTAGCGCGTCGAAGCCGCCTTGGATGACAGAGGGACGCGTTGGAAGAAAAACAACGTCGGAGGTGAGAACGAGGGTGAAGGATGGCAGAGGAATGCGTGTCAACGACATGGTCGAGGTTACCGAAAAAAGAGAGGGAAGGTGGGAGAAAAACGCCCAAGAAAAAGATAGTGAGTCGTAGAAATAAAAGTACGGCCGTCGATATTGAGTACGTGGACAGGAGGGAAGAGTTATGGCCCGAAAACAAAAAGGTCAAAAGAAGGTTTAAATATAGCGCTGGAACGTCAAATTCGGGGGGCGAATCGAGTCGTGGAATCCCAGGAACGCGTATTGGTGGAGAGCAACGAATCAGCTTGACAGGTGTGGTCACACTTTGCTCTTCTGAATTTCAAATGCCCAATCCTCCAAACTACATCTCCAAAATAAACTTTTATCCCACAACATCTTCGTCCTACGGTCCCAAAAGGAGCCTTGAAGGCAGAGAGTCGTCGCCAATATCACCCGCTGGGGTGGCCAGACGGAAGAATGGCCCAGCTTCCATGGTCTTGTAACGGATCTGGTAAAGAAAGTATCGTTATTTGCAGTGGAGTTCATTTACATCTTTGGCACAGATGGCTTTCAAAGGCGTCAGCTGGCGATGAGCAGAGCCCAACTTCTAGAGGTCCAGAAAGAACGGCCTTGGTAACTTCACCTTGCCCTCTCGAAGGACTTCGCAGAACAGTGTTGGTTTCCTACACCCAAGCGCATCCTCGGAACTGTCCTGAAACCGATAGACCCCAATAGCTTGAGCAAATTCTCTCCACGACACGCTGGCCAACGCCCAGAAAATATCGTGGGGCTGCGGGTGAAGGTCACCTGGGAGATTCCTTCACCGATTCCACGGCACCAAATAGACTCGACGGACAACGAAAATGTTGTATTGGGTCTTGGTCTGCTCTTCGTCGGCTCAGATACCCTCTCATCATCTCCAACACCCTCTCATCGTCGTTCTCGACGACCCGGAGTATTGTGACACGTGACCAAGTCACATCCAGCGAAGGTGGGAGTGGTGAGTCAATTTTCCACCTTTCTTTCGTTCCACCACGGTAATGCCCATGATATGAATGTACAGGCCACTCCCCGAGAAATTGAGAGTTGTGATCGCCGTCAAGAACCTGTGTGACAGCAATCAGTCAGACGTCAATACCCTCAAGCGTCAAAAATTCCAAGAGCCCAGAAGATCGAAGAACCAAGATGAAGCCAACGGTAAAGGCAGGGATCTTCAACAGGATTGCGCGACATCCAAAGGCGGAAGAACCGCGCAAGAACAGAGAGAAAATAAATGTGTTAAAAGGATAAACTTACGCATCGAAGGGCCCTCGAATAAACTGCTGATCCTCTATCGAAAAGCACAGATTATAATGGCAGAATGTTGATCTGCTCGTGGCGAAGAGAGGTTGATGCAGCTCCGAATGACGGCCAATAACTGCATCCAGGGCGGCTGTATGGAGGGTTGGTCCTTGAAGACCCATTTGCTCAGACATGTCGTCCCTAGGAACCCCCAGGCTTTAAAATTTTCCCTCCAACCGGTCCTCTAGCTGCTGGGTCATGGCCTTCATGTTGAGATCCGAGCAGATTGCCGGTTGGTGCCGCAATTGTCTTTGGAGTTCCCAGGTCCTTCCCAAAGAACGAAGTTCAAGGGTGGTTAAATGCAATCTTCTGTGTAAATGCTACTGGAAAGCGAAGGTGGTTTAATGGTTGCAGTGGCATCTCGTTGTCGGACCAAAGACGTTGGTTCAAAGAGCTCTCATCGTGACGGTGTCCGAATGGGTGGTGCTATCCAAGACATGGCGTTCAATAATCTCATCGACATATCTGGCGGCTTTTGAGGCAATTTGTAGTGATGTTGAGAGGTGAGTGTCGTTTTCTGTGTTGACGAACGATCGGCTGATGATGATGGAGGAAGGAAGCAAAGTTGTTCAAGCTGCTGACAATGACAAACACAATCTGCTTCCGCAAAATTTGGCCCACTAAATATCTCCTCTTCTCTTTCGATGAACCCTTGTCTTCAGGCGTTAATACACAATTTTCTAAATCTCTGAACAATGGCAAGATAAACTCTGAAAAGACAAAATCGTCTTTCGATGTTACGCCAGCGTGAAACTCGAATTTATGACCCCTTGGCTTCTTCACGGAACTCCATAGTTCCATAGACCGTTTTTCATTGATATCGACACCATTGGTTCATATCAATATATCCATAGTAAAAGGCAAGTTTTTAGTTCCTCTGCGTTTCAATGAATATGTCTCATTCCTATGTTTGCAGAGCAGCAAGACCTGCTACCGACCACATACCTACTACATACAAGACACTACTGAAAAGCCAACGACGACAATTTAACATAGTGCGATACCTGTCAATCTGTGAAACGCTCATGCTCGCTTTGCCATCCCATTCGAAAAACAGACCGTTCTCTACGATATGGAGGTATACCGGCGACACAAGTCCGAATTCGGAAGAACACCCTTCAAGAATTCAAGAATTCGTCCGGTTATTCAAACCTGCTAGGTTCACAGGAGGATGACAACAAATGGGAAACAGCTCCTCCGAACGTTGAGGTGAAGAACGACAATAAAGGTAAGAATCTTAGTAAGAAGGTTCTTTTTTTTCATCCTTTTCAAAGGCTCTCGTTCTGATACTCATTTTCAGGTACACAAAACGAAGGACAAGGACAAGAAGCAAATGTAGGACTCTTTCATCTTATTTGAACTACTCTTCTTGACTCTTTAGATCGCCAGGAAAGTGAAGGCGTAGCTAGAGGAGACGAAACAGATCATTGTCTAACTCTTGCATCCCAATTTCCCCTTCCTAATATTTAACCTAGGAGCGGAAAAATGCCATGATTGCCTGGTGGTAGTTCGTACAGTTCAAACAGAGATAAACCTCAAACTGGATGCGAAGGATGGCCAATCCGAGACTTTGAATCGATTGCCTATAGGACATGTGCAAATGGTACTGCATTCCCAGCCAAATCGGCGTTTTATCCCTGGATTCTTACTCTCGGGCCATTTCCCCACCGTTGGACACGGCTCGTTTGGAAGGTGGAGGCGGCGAACCAGATGGAATCGCGTCGGACGGGGCCGTACGGTGTGGCGTCGCAGGCAAGTAATGATGATCTGTACAGACGCGACGCGCTGGCACACAAGGACATGCACAGCGATAGATGGTAACTAATCCAATCTACTGGATGGTGTACTTAGCAGTGGGCCAAAGCCCAGAGATGCTTGATGAGCCAGGATTTGGTGCATTTGATGGCCCAGCCACGATTTTCCTTGAAAACCACCGCCGAGTTCAACCAAACCACTACCATCTTATTGCGCCACCCTATATTCTTTTCAGTAAGCACAGGCCACACCATCTTGACAACTTCTTACGACGGGTCATAGATATGCTCCTTCAAGTTCAGGTTATGGGTTTCCTCACCCATGCAGACATTGGGAAGTTGATTAACATTTTAGGATCAACCTTCGATCGCTTCTTCGTGTCGTCCTAGCGGATGCCCATTCCACCTCGAACCTATCTTTCTCGAAAGAAACAACAACGCTGGGTCATGGTGGTCATTGCTGACTCAGAAGAACTAGCGCCTATGTCCTTCGACTCGTGGACAAACCAGTCTCTGACTGTGCAAGCGAGGTACTGAATGAAGGTGCATGGGATCACCGAGGTAAACGACATTGCACCAGTCAAGTTCGTGGAACTGCGTTGTTATCACCAATCTAAAGACCGTCTCGGGCAAGACGAGGCCATACGTTTGGGTGACGACATCTTTTCAAGCTGATGTAGGCTCGGGCCAGTTACAAACAACTTATTGTGGATCGGTTTTTCACTCAGGTTCATGTGATCATGTCCAAGTTGCTTGTGCTCAGAGAGGTGTTGAGGAGACAGCGGTGCGCAGAGGCGACCCCGTTTGGCTGAAGATAGGGATACTCAAAGGATAAGGATGCACAAGTAAAAATAAATATGAATGAAGGTATCAGAGGAGAGGAAGAGGAACCGAGGGGAAGAGCGCCTGGGTCTCAAAGGTGGCTCCACCAGTTGTCTTGGGCCTGATCTCCCTTTTCCTGATCCCAAGAGCTCGGCAGCGCCTCCAACTCATCCACCGGAGCGAACCATTGCCCAAAGTCCCTTTCAAAATTAATAGCTACAAGTTCCCCGCAAAATGAACAACGTTCCCCCAGATCGGCAAATGCGTGAGAGACGATGGCACTTTTCGATACTTCGGCCGTAAGTGTTATTTCCTCCCGAAGATACCCAGGACATGTGTGGAAAGAAGCCGGATTGTCTAACGCTCTGATGCGACGCAATGTAGATGAAGAAGGCAGGAAGCAATCGATGTAATCTTGAAAATGATGGGCAATCGATTCCAGACTTTGGCTGTTTGCCCCCAAATTAACCCACCGCACCTCGCGCCGGGGTGGTTGACTTGACTCTGTCAGTTCTACTGGACGTGGGGTAGTAGTTGATCCACCTTCGCTGTCGGATATGTTTGAAGTGCCTTTGTAATGTGATACTATCGCAGCAGGAAGACCAAAGCTATTCAAGAACCTTCGCTCGGGATGATCATCTATTAACGTCCAACGTTGGTCATTTCCCGGGATGGTGGGGTAAATGTAGCACTTGCCATATAGGATAGAATGAGCCTCAGAGAAGAGCTAAGTTCGTTTCCGTGCTCAGTGATGAATAGGTTGTGCTTGTGGAAGACTCACCCGGTGGCAAAGCCCGTTCAATATGTTTACACCTTCCCGTGTATTGTCAGAATTATTTGATACAAAGTGGCTGGCTGGATGAATTGCTATAACAGGTTCATCATTATCGCCGGCGAGAATATCAAAACTCTGCACTTTACATATAAATATGGGTCCTAGTGCAGAGATTTTTACAGGCTCACCTTGCTCCAATCTGGATGTAATGGAATTTTCTGGGACATGATATAACTCAAACCTGCCTAAGCGTAGATTAGATTCAAATAGGAGGATGACATAGAAAAGCGTCGTACTGCAAGGCCTTTGACCTGATGTGATGTGCCTCGTAATGAACACCAACATTTAGCATGGATGTCAGAGCTCACAGCTTTCATTGATAGCTCGACACTCCTATCCAAGTCTGTCCGTAAAGCCTTGGCTATCAAGGGTTGCATTCTCTTTTCCGATACTAATTCCTCGACGATATTAAGGCAAAAGTCAACCCTCGAACAGTCGTAGGACTTACCTCCACGAAAAACGACGAAAGGGTTGGCCGAGTTTTTATCAGAAACTCCTATGATCTTCGGTACATTAGAATGGCTGGGGTCGAGTCAGAATAAGCGAAAAGCCGCTATGAGCTGGATAAACTTGAATGGACGCACAATAATTTCTTAAATAATGCCATTGTTGCTGTACAATCCTGATTAATAATTCAAAACGGTCTGAATAAGATTGGACATAGAATGCTAAATACCTTGCTGGCATGAGGACCCTCAAAAACCTTAACTGCAACAGCCCGGCCTCCACAGTACGCGGAGTGTATACGATAATTGCCGCCAGGCCTACAGACCAGCTCTCCGCGCAGATCGACTTCATCCCTTTTGACGTTCTATTACAGAATAATGGGTCACAACCTGCAGCAAATAAGTATTCATATAATTGGCCATCAACGAACCACAAGTCCATCCGTTCTACGTTGTCGCTTTTCAATCTATATTTCGGATTGAGTTTGACGGACTGTATCACGCACGATTCCGTCGACGCACCATAAAGCTTGCTGCATCATGTTCACTACCGTCGCGCTCCTTTCTCTTTCCGAGTATCGTCGGTATAGCATTAGCTGAATATTAATTCAATATCATCAACGTCAGGACTTGCGAATGAAAGATTGGAACCGACTGATTGTCGTGAGGTTGATGATGAAGTCCCCTGCGATCTCGGAAAGATAGCTGTTATCGATGCGAACATCTGAGGAACCTGTGAAGAACGGCATGTAGACTGGAACTCCCTAGTTTTCAGCGGTGTGAGGGTAGTAGGGAAAAGCTGGAAAGAGACGTCGGACCATATCACCTGGGTGTAAATAGGCCAGGGGCAAGCTAGGGCTGTGCATTGAAAGGCCCATATAGCCAAAGTGATATTTTTAGAAGTCAGAAAGTTATGTCGTACACAGATGTGAAAATCTTATTGGATGAGGAGATGCGGTTGTTGTCAATGATGATGATGCTCTCTGTCAAAAGTCGTACAAATTTAGTCTTGGCATCAAATTCCAACTTGGCTAAGATTAATATTGTCCTCAACCCACTTTGTCCTCGCTGTATCTTTGCACGAGAGCCAGGCTAGATGGAATGTTAGGTTCTCCCCTTATTTATTTTTCTGGCTGCGCTATAATTGCAACTTCTGCATGTACTAGGACCTGCGCCAACACCAGCCCACCGCCACCCACAAAAACCATGCCCAACCCTCCATGCCCACTCCCTTTTGCGAATGCTCACTGAGCCAAGCCAGGTGGTTAACCATTGCAACCATTGGCACCCCACAAAACCTCCCATGGCCCGCACGAACGCGAACGTGAATACAAACACGAACACGAGTACGAAAGCGTGAACGCTGGTGTGAGTACTGGATTTATTTGTCACTCTGGGTCGTCCCACTTATCTGCCTTTTTCAGCATTCTCTGAGACGCGGACATTGATCATGAGATAAAGACTGACAATAGAAGGAAGAAGGTTCTATCTCATATCATCCTTTTCAAAGCCTCTTTTCCTTGCACTCATCATCAAAACCTAGAAAATAAGGGAAAGGGGCGAGAAATATTGAATGTACCAGTGTCCCATCATATTGAACCATCCTTCTTGACTCCCAGTCTTTAGATAACCAGAAATCCTGAGGAAGCGAAGAGACAGAGAAGGAGAGAAATTGGTCGATGTCCTACTCTTTTATACGAATTGCTCTTCCTAATATTTGACCTACAGTAGGAACAGAAGACTACCACGATTGCGTGGTGGCGTACCATTACAGGGGATACACCTCAAACGGATGCAAAGGATGACCGGTCTAGGCCTTTGAATCATCAACTATACCGAGCTGTAGGACATACGCGGATGGTATTCCCAGCTAAATCGCTGTTCTGTCTCTGGCTTCTTGCTCTCGGGCCATTTCTATTCCATACCGATAGGTTCGGAATTATTTACGCTACCAACTCCATAAACCTCTGAGGCATGCGTATGAATGTCCTGCCGGTGTATGAAGCCCCACGTACTCAGTCCTGTAATGTACAATCCAGATTCATCCATTATTGCATCATTTTCGCTACTGGAGCCAAAAAAGCTCGGATACGATTTAGCATGACGATTTGGCTACCAACCAGTCACCCGTCACCCTTCATGTGCGGGACAGGGTCAGAGTTGGAGTTCGCAAGGCCCGCAAATACAAAACACTGTCCGGCATTGGAAACGAGGGTACTGGCGTAAAATGTAATGTTATTGAGTTGTCATTTTTGAAGAAAAAACGACTATACCCTGTTTTTGACTCGGAGTGGGTCGGCATTGACAATAATTACCTGAATACCGGGCATACTCGGTCAAAAAAAGGTTAACGGATGGAGCCCTCAATGTGGACATACCTTCTGCGCTGGGATGATTGGATGGCTTTGGTGCCGGCATGGGATACCGTGAAGGGCGGACCACCCTGATGAGTGTAATCAGTGAAAGCGTTGTATGGGTTGCCACCATGTGTGGGAGGGTGATATTGGCCGTCATAGGATTGGCCCTCGTAGCTCTATCTCGTTCTTCAAACATCTTTCTCAGCGCTTCTTTCTCCTCCAATGCATTTGCGTATTGCCCTGGAAGTGGCCCAGCAAGAGCGGGGGGTGGAGTTGGTACCGGCGCTGGAGCAGGGGGCGAATATGCAGCAGGAGGTTGGGCAGCATTGGCATTCTGACGCGTGAGAGCGGCTGCGTCCTGCGCTTCATATTTCCTTCGAAGCCGTTCTTTCTCAGAAAGATGTGCCATAATGTTGCTGCCTTCAGCAGCAGACTCGAATGGTGGCGGAGCATCGGCAAGAGGTGATGGTGAATGAGATGATGACGCCGCGGGTACACCATAGGTCGTTGCTGGGAAGAGGGATTCGTATGCCACCGGCGCAGTTAATGAAGAAGGTGCAGGATCATCAATTGTACTCCGCATCCTGTCAACGGCTCTCTTTTCCTCCTGGTACCTCTTCAATTCCGCCTTCTCCTGTTCGGCAATGACGTATTGCGTTACAGAAGGCTTCGCTGGCGAAGGAGCTATGCTGCCTCCAGCTTGCGCCTGATTACGATTCTGTGCGTTAATAGCTTGGGCATACATGTCGGCACCAGAAAGTTTAGAGCCACTGCCAGAAGAGGATTGCGATTTTGGATCGGAGTAGCTTCTCGAATGTGTCAATTGCGCCGCCGGAGGAGCCAACTGCGGGCCCAATTGGGTTCTTTTGGCTGCATCTTGCGCTTGTTGGTAGAATCGCTTTTCATTGTCGGCTGATAACCAATTATTTTGTGGTTTTACCGCTGGCGCGGCTCCTTGGGGTAGTGCTGACGTTCCAGAATGCCATTGTGGTGGACGGGACGCCCTGCGCAAGAAGGCATGCGGCTGGAAACGGAAACAAGTTAAACATGTTCATTAGATGTTTTTTGGGTCGAGTCAGAACACCCCGTACCTGAATTTTCGCCACCTTGGCTATCTCCTGCTCGTACATCGTCTTCTCCTGCTGTGCAGTCGGATACGATTTGTTTGCAAAATCATCAATCCCGCCCGCTGTTACATATCCTCCTGGAAGGGTGTTGAATCCACTAGCTGAGGCCGTACGAGTGTCGCTGTAGGCGTCGATCGCTGCACGGTTGTTTGGGAGGGTAGCGGCCACTACTTCAACAGATCGTTGGTTGTTGGCAAGGGCTTGTGTAAGCGAGATAAGCGACAAGTTTGGCACAGGTCCTATTCGGCTAAAGGAGGCAAAAGGTTAGATATAACGTTAGAGCGGTGAATGTCTGCTTACCTGATGGCTTCAAACGACACATGCCTGCGGGTGAAAAAATAGGTTAGTAAACGCAAGAGGTTCGAGAATCGAAGCAAAAAAACCTTTGCCAATTCGATATAATGACTGGTAGATCCATGACCAGGTGGGTTCCAGCACCCATGAGCGCCTTGATGCACAGAGTATAAGTGACGTCGATATGTCTGGCAGCATTCAAAGTCGTGGTCGTATGGTCGGCCGAAATCACGCAGGTAAGGTCTGAAGTATGCGACGTGCCACCATAGAGCGTCGTGTTCACCGCGACCTTGCTCTCCGAGATGTTCATCTGTCTTACTTGAGGAGCACTCTTCTTCCCTTGCGCGTGAATACCCGCACGGTAGACTGTAGCTTCCTTCAAGTAGAACTCGAACCCGCGCAGAATGACGGTGTGCAGGCTGTCTGATTTTACTGTCGCTTTCACCGTAATCGGGTCTCCTGGTCCGTAGCAGGAGTTGCTACGCTCGACGATGAGGTTGACGCCTTCTTGGGCCATGTGTCGCTGTTCGGGTTGACAATACACTGGCCATGTTGAATGGAGTTCGTGCTTATCGATAATAATAGGCGATGACGTAGATACAATGACGGATTTGGCTTTACGAAGGAATCCTCTGAAGATAGGGCCAGTGAGATATGTCCGTTACTATCGTTCAAAAACTCACTTTTTGCCTTCGGTACACACACTCGCGACTAGCTCGTATGCGATGGCAGCTATTTTTAATGAGCGTCAATCAAGATCCGTCACAACTGCCAACACACTCACCTCCACTCTCGAGCCCAATGGTGGGCGGTATCGACTCGGGTATCTGGATAGAGAACGGGAAATCTTGCTAACCATCCCATACCGTATGAGCAAGTGCAAAGACACAAGCAGTCAGGATAGTATTGAACTTACAGAGTGGAGCAAACTATACTCATCCGACGTACACCATAAATTGACAGGACTGGGCCCAACGAAGTCGTAATAAGTGTTCGCTTCCCCAGCACCTGGCAACGTCTCCACCTTACGCAGCTCGATGCGCACCCACTTGGCCTTCACCCCCGCTGCCGGTACTCGAACCTCGATAGCCTGATGGACACCTCGTTTTAGTTGATTGACGCTGCTGGCAGGCAGGCTGGCAGAGACAATACGTACGCCTTTCACGGAAGCTTGAGGTCGATCCGGGCCTGGTGGGATACCGGGATACCCTGTGTCGACAAGATCGTCAGTATACCAGCATTCGATACCAAGACAATGAAAAGATATGTACCGGTTACGAAATCGACACCAGGTGGCGGTTGAAGATTTCTGGCAGCCAAAACGACGTTAAGGAACCTCTAGAAACTTATAATAGATGATATCCTTACAATTTGACCTGGGACATTGGCTCGCGACGACGCGGAGATGGTGATGTAGGATTGGTCGTAGCTGTTGCTGGGCCATGGTAGAAAAATGGTGTAGGGGTTGTCGACAGATTCGCCGTTGGTGCGTTCCTAATGAAAGGGGAATCGCCATGTGAGGGTGTGATCGAGGGTTCCGAGTTTGACCATTGCATTATGTCGACGTGTGAATTACCGTGTCGATGAAGAACACTTGTTGTTGGACTTGTAGGTGCTGCGAGCAAACATAGCGTATGACTCGGCGAGATCGCAACGGGTAATCTGGAATGTGGTTTACTTACCCTGCGGAGGATACCCTGCTTGCCCATACCGTGCTCCTGGAGGATGATATGATCCACCATATCCCGGTGAGGAGGGCCCAGGCGACGCGTCTCCTATCTGAGGTACACCGTCTCGGAATGGAAGGGTTTGCTGAGGGGGGAAAGGTGGTGACCCAGGTGAGAACTGCCGATACCACCAGTTGTCTTGGGTCTGATCTCCCTTTGCCTGATCCCGAAATCTCTGCTGCGCCTCTGTCTCATCCACCGGGACGAACCATTGCCCAAAGTCCCTTTCAAAATTAATATCTACAATTTTCCCGCAAAATGAACAACGTTCTCCCGGATCGGCAAATGCGTGAGAGACGATGGCACTTTTCGATACCTCGGCCGTAAGTATTATCTCCTCCCGGAGATATCCAGGACATGCGTGGAAAGCAGGATATAGATCGTCTAACGCTCTAATGTGACGCAATGTAGAAGATGAGGGGGATAGAAAGCAATCAATGTAATCTTGAAAATGATGGGCAATCGATTCCAGACTTCGGTTATTTGCGGCCAAATTAACCCACCGCACCTCGCGCCGGGGTGGTTGACTTGACTTTGGCCGTTCTACTAGACGTGGATTAGTTAATCCAGATTCACTGGAGGATATGTTTGAAGTGCCTTCGGAATACGATACTGTTGCAGGGGGGAGAATGAAGTTATTATTCAAGATCCACCGATCGGGAGAATCATCTATTAACGTCCAACGTTGATCATTTCCCGGAATGATGGGGTAGATACAAGTACTTGCCATATAGGATAGAATGAGCCTCGGAGAAGAGCTGAATTCGTCTCCGTGCTCAGTAATGAATAGGTTGTGCTTATGGAGGGACTCACCTGGTGGCATAGCCCGTTCAATATTTCTATACCTTCCCGTTTATTATCAGAACTCTTTGATACAAAATCGCTGGATGGATGAATTGCCATAACAGGTTCATCATTATCGCCGGCGAGAATATCAAAACTCTGCACTTAATATCTAAATATGGGTCCTGGCGCAGAGATTTTTACAGGCTCACCTTGCTCCAATCTGGATGTAATGGAATTTTCTGGGACATGATATAGCTCAATCCTGCCTAAGCGTAGATTAGATTTGAATAGGAGGGTGACATAGAAAAGCATAGTACTGCAAGGCCTTTGACCTGATATGATATGATGTACCTTGCAATGAATATCAACACTTAGCATGGATGTGAGAGCTCACAGTTTTCATTGATAGCTCGACACTCCTATTCAAATCTGTCCGTAAAGCTTTGGCTAACAAGGGTTGTATTCTCTTTTCCGATACTAATTCCTTGACGATATTAAGGCAAAGATCAACCCTTGAGTCGTAGGGCTTACCTCCACGGAAAACGATAAAAGAGTTGGCCGAGCTCTTATCAGAAACTCCTATGATCTTCGGTACATTAGAATGGCTGGGGTCGAGTAAGTGAAAGGTCACTATGAGCTTCATAAAACTCAAATGGACGCACAATAAATTCTTAAATAAAGCCAAGGTTGCTGTACAATCCTGAAAGGGTTTTTAATAAACGGTCTGAATAAGATTGGATATACAATGTTAAATACCTTGCTGGCATGAGGACCCTCAAAAACCTTAACCGCCACAGCCCGGCCTCCACAATACGCGGAGTGTATACGATAAGTGCCACCAGGCCTACGGACCAGCTCTCCACGCAGGTCGACTTCATCCGTTGTCACATTCTATTACAGAATAATGGGTCACAACGCACAGCAGATAAGCAATCTATATATATCGGATCAAGTTTGACGGATTGGATCCTGCACGATTCCGTCGACGCACCATAGAGCCTGCTGCATCAAGTTCATCACCGTCTCGCGCCTTCCTTTCTTCGAGTATCGTCGGTATAGCGTTAGCTAAATATTAATTCAATGTCGTCAACATCAGGATTTTGAATGAAAAATTGGAACCGACTGATTGTCGTGAGGTGGATGATGAGGTCCCCTGCGATCTCGGAAAGGTGGCTGTTATCCAAATGAACATCTGAGGCGTCTCTGAAGAACGCCATGCAGATCGAAACTCCAGATTTTTCAGCGGTGTAATGTAAGGGTAGGGAAGAGACGTCGGACCAGGACTCAGAGAAAGCGGGATATATCAGCACGGGGTAAATAGACCGTAGCAAAAAGGCTGTGCATTGAAAGACCCAAAACATGGCCAAAGTGACATTTTTTAAAAGTCAGAAAGTATACAGATATGAAAACCCTATTTTCCAGCTCCCTAAGTAGGACAAAAATCGCCACTTCGCCCACTGAATCATGTTTCAGCTCGCCTTGGTATCTTCGAGGGCTGTGATTTTTTTGTAGGAAAAAGCAGTGAAAAGGCCCTACAGGATTATAAAGTTGAGCTGAATCTCCTCTTTCACGATTCTACGCATCTTGGTTCACTCGCAAAACCTCATCGGGATATGCGAACGATCTGGAATTAATTTCAGAATGCGTTTTGGAAGATGTGAGAAAGGGTGCGTATCCATCTTATATTCACTTTCTCGGACTCGGTTCATTAGATGTTCGGAAGGTCAGCTGCGAACTTAAAATCTTTTAATTGGAATTAAAAGCTCAAGTTCATCTCAAAATGCCATTGGATTGGACCGAATATAAATTTCTTTTCAAAAATCGCATCTTAAATCATTTCATGTAACTGTATTACAAACTGTCCTGAAAATGGGTAACTACAGACTGGCTTAGCCAATACACCATCAAGAGGTCCTCTTGCAAAGGGATTCTAACATTATAGAAAATTTTAGACAGTCCTGGGAGGACCGATGGGCACGTTAAGTCTGCCAGTGATAGTAGGGCCAATGTCAAAAGTGAGCGCGATGTCGGTGTCACCGACGCGTCCAGAGAAGGACTTGCCAAAGGTGAGGTCACCAATATCATTATAAGTGAGCTTGGCGTTGCTGCAAGTGAAATCGGGGACGGAAGTGGTAAAAATTCCGGACGCGTTGTAAAGGATCTTGTTGATGGAGAAAGAGGGCGCGAAGCGCCCAGCGGCTCTGGGAACGGAGTTGATGAATCTCTTGGCTGAGTTAGACATTTGTGAAGCCAGGTGATGGAAGGGGGGTTTGCGTCAGGAATTTATAAAAGTTGGAAATTTTCATCTGCCTTTGGTTATCGGATGAGGAGATGCGGTTGCTGATGAGCCGTAACCATCTTTGCAGGCGACTTTTACACAGGATTTGCTTGGAGGCGGGACATGTTTGTTCAAGCTGCATGCATATGCCCACCTTGAAAATACACACTGATGAATTTTTAATATGGCCTGTCACAGCGTAGCTGGCAGAATGGATGTTATAGCACAGTTCATGATGAATGTTCTTTAGTTTTGGAAATTATGACAAGAAAAAATACTCCCTGTCGGTGTCAATCACATCTAGTTGTTGCGTTCACTCATCATGCATTCACCCATCACCAATTGTTTCTGTCCTACCGCAGTTATGGTAAGAATTTTGCCTGTTGATCCTGTTCTGAACATTTCCAACTCCATAATGAGACTAATGGGCGCTTAACATTAGATAGTCATAGAAAGATTCTTGCATCCGCTGCTAGAGATACTGATGCTCAGGAAAACTTCCTCCATGCGCATATAGGTGCACTGAGAAATGGGCGAATTTAATTGAAAACGTCTTAATAGCAGAAATAGTCGTCGGTCCGGTCAAAAGGTTGTCAGAAAACGACTCTTTTGTTGTAAAAAATCCTGAATATTTTGTGCACAAAGAACCATATTTTCCCCTCATATGTACATTGTGGGAAGTATAGAACAGGAAATAATACATTTACTTACTTTCCCGCTTTGCTGAGTCGTAATGAGCTGTGCAAAGTCGGGCATATTTAAGCGCCGGACAAGGATGCACTTACAGCCTCCACTGAGCACATGATTTTCTGCTAGCTTGACATCTAGTCCTATAGTCGGAATCAAAACGTCGCCATTTCTCGATAGCAAAGACCCTCAACGCATGGAAGGAGATGACCTTGGGACTGAAAGGATGGAGATTGTAGAAATAGACGCTTGTAAACTGTGAATCATTTAAGCTAGAATCGTCTCACTTACGTGTGAGAATAAGCTTTAAACATTTGACTAAAATTTACGATAATTTTCGCCAACATGCCGGCAGAATGGAAGCTCTAGCGTAGTTCATGGGGAATGTTCTTCAGCTTTGGAAATTATGACACAGTAGTATGTTGTCCACCAAATTGATTTCTGGCGGCTCTGTCATTCTTTCGTTTCTCATATCCATTGTACATACCATAATGTGGAATAATCTCACCGTGGTCACTGTTTCGGTGACCTCATTTGGCGCCGATGAATTCCTCGAAATCTTACGACGCTGTCCCCTTTTTTAACCATTGAACAGTTCGATCTTACGCTAAGATGGCTTGATATGGGGACGACATCAGCGCAAACGTTGGCGTTCGATTAAGAGTTTATTACAATTGAGCATCGACTAAGTACAACAAACAACAAGAAAATTGGAACAACGTCGGCACAGAACATGCGTACTTACCATAATTAAAATTAAAGCGTTCGTTACCAAAGCTCCGTCCAGAGCATGGAGCATTGGGAAAAATAGATAGTGAAAATGGTAAGAGCAATAGATCGGATCCGGTGAAATTATTGATAGGATGGCGGAAGTGGTGTGTTGGTTCATGCATGAGGAATCGGGAAGTCGAAAAGAAAGATGCAGAAATCCTATTCTTAATCCTCGACCAAGCCTCCAGCAATTCCCTCCCCTCGCTTCGCAGACCTTATTGCACGGATACCCACAAAGAGAAGCATAAAGGACATCACCACGCTGATTTACATGTGAGCGTCAGAATATCAAGGGTTAGAGTAGGTCAGCGACGTACAAAATAAGCCATGCAAACCCTGCCAACGCATTGAGATGACCACAATAGACGAAGAAGATCTGTACGTGACAGTTTAGCGCGCCGCCCAAAGTTTGGGTAATTGCAGCGGCGGCTGCCAACCATAGAATCCAGGTGATAAAGAGGCTATAGGTGGCAATTAAAATGAGAATTTGGTTGGGAAAAAAAGCGGTTGAGACAAAGGAAGCAAGGAATTAGATGATAGGCGGAATAAGATAGGACGTACAAAAAGGAGTATGATGCCATGCTGGAGAAAATGCTGGTTGGTGCTACAAGGAACCCTATCAAGTACAACGACCCAATGGCGATCGTCCAGACAGAGACGAAGAGTATGTAGCGTACGCGCGCACGGGTGCCCGAGGTTGGATAATTGTGATGTGCATTGTATTTGGCTGTTATCCAGGCGGCTATAGACATCTCGATAATGGAGAAGACGATGAGAGCACCGAGCGCAACTAAGTTCCAAAAATTTGAGATTAGCTGTGGTGCTGCGGAAGAGAAATTCGAGAACACATACCGGGCACACCTATTCGAAGGGCAGAACTCATGGTTATTTCGTATAAGTATTCGTTTATTCGTTGAATTTAAGTAAGCTCCGAGTGTGTGAGTTCGTCTAAAGCACTGGGCTATCCGTGGTGAGGAGGACAATGGGGAACAGCGAGTGAAATGTCGCGGAAGGAAAGAAGATCTCGTCAGCATAACAAAAACATTGTGAGATTGTCTTACTGGTAACTGCCAATTCCGAGAGTCCTGACTTCAAAGCGTCACGTGGACGTTCCACAACCAAACAAAACAGATAAGATAGCGGCATAATAAACCTTTCCAAACTCTCTTTATGAGTCACCCTCCCTCGAAATTGTTGAAATTTTGCTTGGACTTCCTGACAGCCTTTTTTTCCATCCAAAGATCCGGGTTCTAACACCAACGAATTTCGGACACCATCGAAGCGGAATTTTACGGCGTCACAGGAATAGAGGCAGAGCGTAATTTCGGTCTCAATGGTCCTATGGTAGGACAATTCTACGCGTTATCAATGGTTTTTTTTTAGACGGAAAGTCTCGTTTGGAAGCGAAGTTGACTCCTTGATGGATTGGGGCCCTGCAATGGACACGAAACTCGACGATTGGCCACCACCCTTACCTTGGAACAGGGGTTCAAGTCTCATCAAGGTGAGGGCTTAGATTGAAAAAAAAATAGCTGACGTTGAATAGGGATTTGTAATCTATTTCAATATTCCTCTAGTCTGAATCTGAGTGAATAATTCTTCTTGGCTATCTTACCACCTTACCTCGGGGGAAAGAAAAATATCCGCCGTGACTACGCTAGCAGCTGGGAAACGGCCCCAGACAGATATGGGGTGAGAATTTCACTTTCTCTCGAAATACAGAAGTGAACGACGAAACAAAACTGACAATTCATCTTCTCATCGACAGGACGCCGACGTGTCGGGTGCTATCCGTCCAAAGACCATGAGGAGTCAAATGAATCCGTGTTTGACCCGTGTTCAAAGGTGTCAGTTGCGAAGAAGTGCCAAGATGGGAAAAGAATAGACCTCTGGACCACTTCAGTGACTGGTGGTGGCAACCGAAATATTGCTGTGGGGTGCCGAAGACGGACATACGCTTCCGAAGACATTCCATATAAGGCAATTTTTATCCGTCCAGTCACCCACAACTTTAATAAGTTCTACCCAAATTTGAATGACGTTTGCTTTTACTGCTCAATCCCCTCTGGAGTCAGTGAGCGACTTCTTTTTTTTCCCTCCCCGGCCTGCTCAAGAATGTTGCCAATTTGCGCAGGCAAGCGGTCTCGAAATCCCGCATTCTCTAGCTTGATGCTCATGATCAGGCCTTTCCCAACTAAAGGGAAAGGTGAATCTGCCTACCTTTTTCTTACACTTTTTGGGAACTATGGCCGACGTGTTACTTTTAGTGACTCCTTCATTTTTCTTAAAGAAGCTCCATCGATATCGACCTCCCGGTTATCGGTGTTACGACTGGTATTGTAGGCCTCAGCGGGTCGTAGTCCCCGAACCTTGACGTAGCTGCCGTGTCAGCTGGATCCTTCAAATCCAGTTTATCCTGATGTTCGTTAACTGCTCTAGGTTTGTAGATAATTATAATGTGTATCCCCAAACAGCATGACTTGACTACCATCTGTCAAACACAACCTCCAATACAGGCGGCATCTGGTTTTGAAACCTGAGACTTCTTAAAATCGTGTTGCTAATTCTGATATCATCCCGTTTTTCCGAATGTTCTTCCACGAACCCCACCCCTTCTCCGGAGATATTTGTCGTTCACATCATTGGATGTTCTGATAGGTACGAGGGTGCTCCGTGGTGTGGATTGACGTGAAATTAAATATTTATAGATTTGGTTTGTTCTGGAAGACATACAGCAAAAACACTCATTGAGCCATTCCCCCACTCCAGCAAACGATGTTATCTTCAGAGTCAAAGAAACTGCGTGTCGCAGTCGCGTATGTGTGCCATACTTCCGGGATTGTCCTCGGCTTCCCTTTTTTTTCTCCATTTTTGATTTCTATTCTAGGGGCGGAGGTATTGGCGGGCTGACTTTCGCAGTTGCATTAAGCCAATTGGCCTTGGACGAACTTGTCCAAGTCGATATTTATGAATCCACTGCCAAGTTAACCCAAATCGGGGCAGGGATTACTCTGTCTCCTCGAGGATGGGAGATCATTAAAGATTTGGGCCTCGACAAGGAACTGGCGGGCCGCCTGGGGCCCGGGGAAACGTCGCCTGATAGCGAAGAATTGAGTGGGTGATTTCTGCCGCTGCTGATGTTGGGTTGACCGTGTTTCTTTTTGAACAGAGTCCTGTTTCGTGCTGAGGAAGAGTGATCAAAAGCAAGGCCAGCCGATCGTAGATATCATGATGCGCGGTACGTCACGTAGAATCCAGAGCGCTTAATTCTTATCGGTCGCCTTTTAAATACTAGGCGCCGTATCCTTCCACCGAGCTGATATTCTGGAGGTCTTGCTGAAGCACGTATCCCCCAAAATGAAACCACATCTATCTCACCGCCTTTCAACATATACCGAAACGAAGGATGGCATAGAGCTCAAATTCACGAATGGAAGCAAAGCGACTTGTGATATTCTCGTCGGGGCCGATGGGATTAACTCGGTGGTGCGCAAAGTATTCTTGTCAAAGGAGAAAGGGATCGACCCATCGAGTGAGGAAGCGGCAAAGGTTTCCCAACCAGTTTGGTCCGGGACAATGGTGTACAGAAGCTTGATCAACAGCGAGGTCATCCGCCGGGTGAACCCTGACCATCGAGCATTGTCGACGAGGGTTGTGGTGAGCATACGGAGCTTAAATGTTTTATTTGACTTACGAAAATACCTGTTGTTTCTAGTATTGTGGAAAGAACAAAGTAAGCAAGTCTTGATAAGATGGGGGCCATGTTCACCTTCCATGCTTAGCATATCGTGGCGTATCCGATCTTGCAAGGCAAACTTGTCAACATTGTATCTTTCGTCACAGATCTGGAGAGAGAGGACACAGATTTAGTGGGCCCACCTATGCTCGCAGAAACAACGGACAATATCATGTCTCTTTTCGACGGCTGGGAAGAGGACGCCCGATTCCTCGTCAAGGTACGGTATCACGATTTGGCGTCGGTTATTGAGACTTGATATTTCGTGGAATATCCAGAGCATGGAGAAGCCATCGAGGTGGGCTATTCAGACAGGTAAAACATTGGATAAATATGCCTCTGGACGAGTGGCTCTGCTAGGGGACTCAGTAAGCATCCGAAAATTCTGCAGAGAGTATCTTCGTTATTGATATTTTTTTAGGCGCATGCAATGACCCCTCACCTAGGAAACGGTGCAGGTCAAGCGATGGAGGTAAGTAATTGGCTAATCCATCCTTCTCAAAAAACCCCGAGATTGAATGTTCTCTTCATCAGGACGCATGGATCCTGGCAAATATGATTAACAAAGCCATTCGCCAAGAAGCTCTGAACATATGCAGAGTTACAGACATCTATTCCACCTCCAGAAAACCATTCGTTAACTGGGTAGTGAGTTTATCAAGGGAGCAAGGGCTTCGGTATGAGCTCCTTGGAGCAGGATTTGAGGACGTTCAGGAGGGCGCAACCGTATCAAGGGAGAGGTTAACCGAACTTGGGAGGACCATAGAAAGAGATTGGGAGTGGACCTGGAAAACCTCGCCATGCGATGACCTGCAGAAAGCTCTTTCGATCCTCGACCAGCACAACATAGCCAACGGCAACGAAGTGCTTCTACGCGGTCGACTAATCAATGTTATCATAGCGACCTGGCAAAAGCTGCATCGCCAACTCAGTCATATTGTCTTCCTCTTTCTCAAAACACCCAAGTTCCGATTCTGGGGATAATAAATAAAACGAGTTATGAAAGAATGTACTAGTAGTACTACACTGAACCGAAGCTTCTTAAATCTTTTCTAGGTGGACATGCCAACTTCGTCTTCAGGGGTGCTATCTAGCATTTAGAACGAAAGAAAGAAAGAAAAAATAGGTAAAAAAATAGTCTGTCACCTCTGTTCTGAACTTAGTCCTACATAGTTAGTCCGCGCTTGAAGTCTAATTCACGTGATTGCGTTCTTCAAATGCCATTGTCGCTGGTGCCTATTATAACTTCCATCCACCCACAGATCCACGGTACTTTCTAAACTTCAAACTTCAAGCTTCAAGCTTCAGGCTTTCCCAGTCTTTGGAGGATTATGGAATCTTTATCGAGTTGGCAGGAGAGAAAAAGAAAGCTCGAAGTTGAACGTGACGAATTGGTTCGGAGATTGGAGGTCGTAGAAAGGGACATTATCAAAGCCCAGGCAGGATACGGCGCGATTTACAACAAGGACGCTCCCGTTCTCACCTTGCCTGTTGAAATTACTTGCTTAATCTTCCGTGACGCACATTCGGTCATGGAAGTCAAACGAACAGACGACCAAATCAGAATGCATCTCACAGAAGTTGCCATATCTCATGTATGCAGACAATGGCGTTCGACTGCGATTGGCCTTCCTATTCTTTGGAGTAGTTTCTACTATCATGGACCATCGGCCAATTACGCGACCCTCAGCCGTTTCCAAATTTACCTCGAAAGGTCGAAATTGCACACATTAGAGCTCTGGTTGGATTTCAGGCAAGTCATTCGCGACCGCGGATTCAATGTTGCCATATTGAACATGGCTCTTACGGTGGTTCCCCGTTGGCGGCTCGTTTCCATTTTCTTTGATGGAGATTCCCCTCAACCTACCTCGTGGATATCTACCCTTGTTCACTTCGAGCTCGAAGAATTGCACGCACCACACCTCGAGCACCTTGCGTTACACCCGAACATATCCTTCGAGGCAGAGGAAGATCTGGCATCGATCAATAGCATTGACCCTCATATATTTACGGAGGGCGCCCCGATGCTCAAATCAGTCTGGCTCGATACTTCGGCGCCGAGTCTCTATCTACCACCGCTCTCCGGAGTAACGACACTTCGCTTCGAACACGGGAAGTACCCAGCGGACTTAGCATTCTCTCTAGATACCCTCCGGGCCATCCTCACTCTCCCCAATCTGGAGAACTTGTCGATGTTCGAGACCTTGTGCGACGACAATATGGTAATGGAAGGCATCCCTGTAATACCAATGGAGCGCCTCAGGCATTTACGAGTAAGCGATAACGACACAATGGTATTCCTGCTCAAGATTTTGCGCGCACCTCTCCTTGAATCAATTATGCTCCAAGACGCATGGATTCCAGTGGGATACGATGGTCGTAGCAGCGCCCAGGATGCCGCCATCTATTCGTTTCCCTCCTTAGCTTCTATCGCACTCTTCGACGTACCATGCGACTCGCTTAACTCCCTGCGATACTTCATGAAAATGACGAGCGCTGTGCGTCATGTTACTATCATACACAGCAATTCGGATCCCCTCGATGGAGCCCTGGGCCAACGCCAGATGTATCCCCCCTCCGACCAAGACTCCGTCTGGCCGCATCTCGAGACCCTCACCGTCGACTTTGAGCATAGACATACCGTACTCGACCATGTGTTGGCCGAATTTTTGACGAGTCATCAGCGCAGAGATGCTGATCTGACACTTCGCATATCTGACACACAGGCGACGGCATGGAAAGAAGTCAGGCACCCGCAGACGACATATGCGACTATTGCCGAATTGTGTACCATCGAGGAGTTGCCGGAGAGGGAGCTGCGCGATCCGAAGCCCTGGCCGCCTGGTGGAGATGGTGTTCTGGGCCGACGGATAGATCTAGAGGCAGATCCATTCACCATTAAATCGAAATTTCGCTCCCTTTGATGTTCCTTGCATTCCAAACTGGAGAGTTAATTCGAAGATGTGTGTATGAGGAACATGGTCATTTGTTGGTTGTGGGTTGTAGTATCTCCAGATTCGGCGATTCCTCGTGCAGTTGAATCCTTCAAATGTAGCCCGAAGGAGATGGACAGCCATCGCCAACATCTACGGAGTTGCCTACAGGAGACCTCCGTTTTGAAGGGAGCTGACTTGTACAATTTTTTCCCTTTCCAATGCTTATAACCTTACTGACCACTTGAAACGAGCAACAAGTATAGAGTATAGAATATGTATTTTTTAGCTAGCTACGAAAATTTAAATGATTAGCTTTCACCACCCAGATCACGTGGTCGTAGTTCTTCACAAATCATTCTTTGAATCGATCCATAACCTTCGACTTACAGAACCACGGTAAAGCACGTTCAAGTCTCTTAACTCCACATCTCAATATCTGGCTTTTTTTTTCAGGATTATGGAAACGCTCTCGAGTTGGCAGGAAAGAAGAAGAAACCTGGAGGGCGACCGTGACGACTTTCAAGTAGTCGGTGAATTGGAAGACGAACGAAGGGAAATTACCAAAGCTCAAGCGCGATGCGACGCGATTTGCAACAAGGACTCACCTATCCTCACTTTTCCCATTGAAATCGCCTGCTTAATCTTCCGTGAAGCACATTCGGTCATGGAAGTAAATCGAAAAGACGACCAAATCAAAGTCCATCTCACAGAGATCGCCATATCCCATGTATGCCGACAATGGCGTTCGGCTGCGATTGGCCTTCCTATCCTGTGGAGCAGTTTCTATTATCATGGACCATCGGCCACTTACGCTACTCTCAGCCGCTTCGAAATCTACCTCGAAAGGTCGAAATTGAACCCGTTGGAGCTCTGGTTAGATTTCAGACAAGTCATTTTCGACCGTGAATTAAATGTTGCTGTATTGGACATGGCTCTCACGGTGGCTTCTCGTTGGCGACTAGTTTCCATTTTCTCTGATGGAGATTCTACATCGACATCCAACCTCGTTCGTCTCAAGCTCAAAGAATTGCATGCACCGCATCTCGAACACCTTGCATTGTACCCGAACCTATGCTTTGAAAACGGAGAAAATTTGGCATCGCGCAATATCGGCCCTCATATATTTACGGAAGGCGCCCCGAGGCTCAAATCAGTTTGGCTCGATACATCAGCTCCCAATCTTTATCTACCTCCGCTCTCAGGAGTAACGACACTTCGCATCGAAAACTTGATGCACTCAACAGATTTGGTATTCTCTCTGGATACCCTCCGGGCCATCCTCACTCTGCCCAATCTGGAGAACTTGTCCATGTTCCAGACGTTGTGCGAAAGCGATGATGTAATGGAGGGCATGTTGGAAGGCATCCCTCTGATACCAATGGAGCGTCTCAAGCATTTACGATTAAGCGATAATATTGCCGTGTTCTACCTCCTGAAGATTGTGCGCGCGCCTCTCCTTGAAACAATTATGGCCGAAAACGCACTCATTTCAGTGGGATACGACCATCATGCGCAAGGCGCCATCTATTCATTTCCTTCGTTAACTTCTCTCACACTCTTTGATACAACATGCGAGTCGCTCGACTGCCTGCGAAACTTCATGGAAATGACGAGCGCCGTGCGTCATATCACTATCATACACAGATATTCAACAGTTATCCATGGGGTCCTGGGCAACATGCGTCACCCTTCCAACCAAAATCCCTTTTGGCCGCATCTCGAGACCCTCACCGTCGATTTCGAGCTTGAGGCTTTCGATACCGAAATCGAGAAGGCATTTTCTGTGTTCTTGAAGAGTCATCAGCGCAGAGATGCTGAGCTGACAATCCGTATATCTGACATACAAGCAGTGGCATGGAAGGGAGATGCTGACCGCAAATCTGGCAGAAAAGCAATAGCATGGACGATAAGCAGGTCCCGCCATACGATGTACGCAACTGTTGCCGAATTGTGTACCATTGAAACATTTCCATTGAAGGAGTGGTATGATCCGAAGCCCTGGCCACCTGGTGGAGATGGCGTATTGGGCCGGCGGATAGATCTAGAGCATTCACCATTAGACCGAGATTTGTTGGGTGACCAAGACTCTCCTGACACACTTTATGAGTATGATATCCCCTACGTCATTCTGAAGTGAATAACAGAAGAATCTGCTCTTGGAGGGTACTTATGATTGGTAATGGGAGATTCAGTGGTACGGTATGGTCATAGCGAAGGGTGATCCTGTAGTTGGTTCTTTACAATAATGGCACTACAACACAACAGCATGATGACAGGCAAGACGGTGACGTGGCGGTAAGACAAAGAAACGAGCGTGGCATTGGTTTTCCTTTAGGATTCATGAAAAAGCAGGAAAGGCGGCCAGTGGCCGAAGAGGATTGGAGATTGTCGAACCGCGAGGAGAGGAACGGTGTAGGAAAAGCCTGTTACTCATCGACGACAACCTTGGTAACTTGGCCACATTTATTCATCGGAGAGCATTTGGGCTTGAATCGAAACAGGCTGCGAATGGTACTTGCGAATGTCATAAAATTGTGCTAATCATAAATTTTTATCAGAATCTCACCCAAGGGACGAGAATGAATACACACACTGAACACAATACCATTCGTTAAGCCCTTCGATACAGATCCCCTGGGGGGGTAGGGTAAATGGTCTGCAGTGGGTCAAACTCGAACTTGATGACAGAGTATCGGGATCTGACATCAGAACAAGAACAATAGAAGGCAGAGGAATGCGGGTTCGAGACATGTCGGCGCAAAAGTGATGAAATGGAGGGAGGCGAGAAAATGGAAGGGCAAACGAGTGTCTTGTCCAAATGAGTGCTGAATTGGAGTGGAGAGAACAGGGAGGAAGAGTTCTGAGGCGAGAAAAGGGTTGTAGGAAGGCTCTTATAGAAAGCTGGAATTTCGATTAGATGCCGTTACCCGAACCGGACCAATGACCCAGGGCACGTACCTCGGGAACGCGATCAAGTCCTTCTGAACCAGCTCGACCACTCTACCCTGACGAATTTTGGATCCCAATCTCTTCATCCAAGCCCAGGAGAATTTCATATCCAGTCTGACCACCGGACGTTTGAAAAGTGAAGACAACGTCCAAACCCTTACTCCCTGGGTAGATTCTGGCCGAAATCACGACGCAAACAATGCTCTGGCAAAATATCGTTCGCTCTCGCATGGTCTGAGGCTGAGATGAGATGGCTTAAATGAGGGTGAGTAACAAACAGTGAATACTGGAGCCAGATTTACTCACCAAAGCATTCAAGAGAGCTCAAATTTCGTGTGCGACAGTATTTCTTGCCCATCGTCAAGTCTCCCAAACTGACTTGGCGTCTTCGCCATATGCACCGTAGCCTCCTTACGCGATATTATCCTCCAAGCCCGCCTTACTCGCCAATAGGAACTAGATGTACAGTGCACGGTAAAGATTGGATCTGGTAAATGGTATACTTGTGAGCTCAAATCTCCTTCCTAAAAATTCTGGGACTGTGAATGGAAATTTCCTGTAGGCCATCTAACTTTTCTCCACCAGAATTTCCGCTGCCAAGCTCCAAAAATCCAGCCTTTCGCCCAGCTCTCCCATTCCACGCATGAAGCGTGACGGGGTCATCCAAGAGTGCGGTGAGTCAGGATTTCTCATTCTTGCTTTCCTCCCATCATGGAAATGGTAATGATCATAGTTGAACACGTACAGGGCTTTCCCCGGAGCCTGAGAGGTGTGATCGACGTCAAAAACACGTCAAACCCTGTGTGACTGCAACTTGCCCGACCTCGACATCCCCAAACCGAAAAACCCCAAGAAGAACATTTGAAGAAATGAAGCACAGCAATAACTTGAAGAAACGCACGGAATGTCATGACGGCAGAAGAGCCGCACAGATTAAAGAAGGCGAAGAAAAAATAATTTCAACAAGAAAAGAAACTCACATCGAAGAACCCCACAAATCTCCTTGAAATAAATGAGCTAATTCTCGTTGAGATCGACAGGTTGACTTGATGTTCGGCAGAAACACTCTGGAGAGAATATCGATAAATATCGAAATTAACGCTGGGCGAGGGCCATGATGGTTGTCGTCAATTGGCCAATATTTCTGGGGTTCCAGGGGCACGTGATCTTGGAGTTATATAAAAAGGTTCCGGAAAGTTCCCACGAGACCTTTCTTCACCGCACTCGAGTCAAATTGCAAACCATCGCCCAACAACCCCTCCGGCTGGTTTTGTGCCAAAGTAGTGCTGAAACAAACGCCTGGACGTCTTAGCGCTCGACTTAGGTCATGCCTTTCCTCAATTTCTTCCCTTCCTTTGGAAAGCGGAGCCGGCAGTCCTCACACCACATCGCCTCGTGGCACCTCACCCCCCTTTCCGGAGCACTATATGACTTTTTCTATAATTGAATTTGGTTTTTTTTTGGTGATAATTTTTCGTGCCTGTGATCCTCAAACTACCCAGCAAGAACATCTCCTCAACGACTGTCTTTGAAGATCCGATAGCCCCGAAGAGGTGGAATGACAACTTCAAAACTTCTCAAGGTCATCAGAAGCAACTACTATCATTATTATATCAAGAACCCAAGACGTGAGTTGTGTGAGGGAATTGACATGACAAGATTTCAAGAAACCGCGGCCCCCAGAACAGGCTGTATCCAGACTTCCAAGAACCGGACGAAGATACTTTATTCAGCAAGCAAAAAATCCTCCAGTTCCTTTTGTCAAGAGTGACTGCCCCTCACAATCAGCGTGCATCTACAAAAGTTCACTCAAGAAAAAAGTATTTGACTGTGATATATGGTACATTGAAGTTGAAAATTATACGACAGGGATATACGTGGGCAAGCCGCGTGTATGTTAAGCTAACCAATGTGGGACGACGATAGCATGGTGCAAAACAATGAAGATCCGAAATGAATGGCTGAAGTGGCTGAAGTGCTGAACGATGTACCTCCTAAATGGCAGAAGTCAGAATTGGGACCCTCGAACGAATTCGCAGCAACTCGCCTAGGAGGATTTAACGAGAAGGTAGGCTACTGCAATGCCCTCCTTAACCTTTTGGAGATTGCGTTTGGACAGCGTCAGCTAAACGAGAAAGGTTAATGATCCTTCTCCGAAGATGAGATTGGCGAACGTACCAATGCTCGCATCCATTTCAAGATTCGCAAGTCCAAAGAGGTGTCATTCGTGGTTGGGACGAGCTAAACGGCGGTTAAGTTCGTGAAAAAAAACCTGAATATTGCGACTGACACCCGACGACCCATTGCTATAGACAAAACTGGTCTGGTAGCGGAGACCTTCCGTTTTCTGGACACGAAAAAAAAGGTTAGGCTACGGTAGGAGGGTGCATTGGAGGTAACGTGCCGTGATGACCAGAGGAACCGAAGACTCGACCCACGGGGTATGGATAGATCGAATGGGATATGAAAGGTTTGGTAACGACGTCTTGCGCATATTCGGGTTTACATTAATAGAAGATAGGTTACTCTGGGCCGGCGGCATTTTTTGACGCGTCGTTGGTGGCAGATGAAGGTAATTAAGGACCAAGAGATGATGATGATGGCAAAGCCTGCCGGAGAAAGGAGCTTCAAGGTAGAATAGCAAGGAATTTTGTCGCGTGTGTTGCTGGCGAGCAAAAAAAAGGGAAAAAGGAAACCGAACTGGATGGGGAAAAAAAGGATGTACAGGGCCTTCTCTTATACCGCAAATTCGAACAGCGCCCGGGAAGGTTGGCCAGAAATGGAGGTTCCCCCGGCGGGAACCCTTCCAATTGAGGAATGGTATGTCACTTTCACATTGACCAAAGGTACCTCCAATACATCGACTGGACCACCGACGCAGAGGAAAATTCCACGGTTACAACAGGGTGCGCCCTTTTTGGCTCGCAAGAACGGTATTAGCTCGTTGATGCTGCAGTTTGTCGGATCGTGCCAGGTAGCCAATCAAACCCCGGACTGCAGACGCCATTCTTGCTGGTTGACCTCTTGGAGAATTCTTTTCTACACAATAAGGATCAACAATTTTCTCAAGGAGGAACCAAGACCGCACCTGGCTTCAATCTCTCCCTCCTCGGAGTCCTGTGTTCCACCACTCCTCCAGCAACCTTTGCATTGAACGCCGTCCAAATGTGACAGCATTCTGTCACCACCGAAACGCCAGATGCTTCACAGCTGCATATTCGATGCCCAACAACAACAGATACGAAAGGCGATCAGATGGGTATCGCCTGGAGGGCCCATCCCTTTCGGTTGCGAGTCTCTGGGAAGATAGTACGCGACATGGAATTCCTAAAGCCCGAAATTTTACGCTGCGAATCTGGTCGGACACTCTGGTGATTTTTGACGCGTCCAATCTATGTTCTTCAACCTCCCTATACTGCGGGTTTCCTTGTGCAAGGCCTTCGGTGTTACTGTTACATGTGACTGTCACGCATGGAACGTCGGACCTGGACCATCCATCCATCAGGCAAGAGGAACGCTGCCCAAAGAGTGGAGTAAGAGGCGATTGGTATGGAGAGGGAATATCTGCTTTACCTCCTATTGTTCTATTTTGTCCCAAAAAAAGCAAAAACTAGGGCCTTTTTCAGTCTATCATGGAAAATGACGTTTTTGCCATCGTCCAAAACGAAGCAATCCTCAAGAGCGGTCGCCCATGACACGAAGACCAAAGAAGATCAATATACACCGGATATCCACTCAAGAGGATTTTTTTTCTGACCCCTGCGTGACTTGAAGACACCGACACCATTGACGACCAAGATCCCCACAACAATCCTTGAATGCCAAATCCTTCGTATATTTGGGCCATTCTGGGGTTGAAATCGTCTGGGACAGAGAGCGTGACCAACTGCTTCCTTTCGACTGGACGAAAAGAGCCGTTTGAGAATCGGTGATTTTTGGGGGGCAGTTGTATTCAACCCGCTCCATCCTGGTATACGATAGCAGGGAGTCGGTGAGAATCCAGATAGGAAGGTTCTCGTTCTATCTGTCCAGAAATAAGGAATGCTTGCTAAACTTGGTCCGGCGGCCCCCTTTTCTTTTCTCCAATTTTCTCCAACTGCACCCTCATCTGTGGATACTCGTCATTCTATCCCAGAAGCCCATGGCTAGCGAATCGCCGACGCAATTTCTGTCGAAATGATGTTTATGGGCCAAGCAATCTTTGCAGGCGAGATATAGGAGGCCCTAGCGGCCCAAAACATCGCTCTGAAAATATTATTCTGGGCCCCGACACTCTTCATGCGAGTAAGAGAGTTCCGTCCCTTGTTGACGTTTTGTCGGATTGATTTGAGGGCGATGAACAGGATGAATATTCGTTGTTGAAGAGAGGAAGAGGAAGACAAACAATGGGCCACAGCGGTGATTCAAATTCAGAATCCAGACTCTCTCCTAACCTCCCTTCCCATCGTCAATTCAAGAACCCCAAGCTCTAACCAGGAACCGTTGAACATAAAATTTTAGTGGATAATGACGAGAGGTCTGTGTTTTCGCGTATTCCTGGGATTCTTATTTCTCAGCATCTCCAGGTACAGCTTGGCTTTAGAACGAAATCACGATTTCAATATCAAGATTCTGTGTTCAATTATCGACATCCAACCTCAGGCGAAATTTTCCAGAATAATTCAGATATTGCGGTGACCACGAATATAAATTTTGGAGACCTTGTCATCGACGTCAACTGTCGGGACCCATCAATTACCCCGGGCCAATGCAGGTTTTCCTAACCGCATTCTCGACATTTTATGTCTAATGTTCTCCATCCCTACAGAATTTGTAAGATGAGCATAGGAGAGTCTCGTATCAGGCACGAATAATTTTCTATGCGAAACATGCACCTTGCCAGAAGGCGAGCAAGTGCGCCACCATCCACGGTGCCTACTTGAATTGGTGGTACAACAAGATGATTGGACTGTTCGTAAGGTCGGCTTCTCCTGTTCAATCCTTTTATTCAAGTCGCCAGGTTTTGATGGTTTTTTGTTTAGGCATTCTATTCTGGGTTAACTGCCCTCGCTTTTATTGGCTTAACCTTACCACACTTTACGCCTCGTCCAACGATATCTACTAAGATCTAGAGTATGGGATAAAAATAAAGAAGTGCGCATCCGGGTTTGGGACCGATCCTTACCCGTCCATCCCTCGTCTTCCCTTCATTCTCGGTCTCTCCTACAAACAGGTTCTGCGTCATTCCTTGATCTGGAACGGTTTTTGTCTTGGGCAACTTTATTTGTGGAATTTAGGATGGAAAGAATCCGATGCCCAGAGCTGGCTGTGGTTTGGGCACAGTATTCGGAATGACTCGCTTCGAACTTCGGAATTGGGACTGGCAACAGTGATTTCGACCAGATCTATGATGCCCGACCTGTATTTGTAAGTATATATATTATATATCTGGTTCTCACTATACCCATTGGTACTCTAGCTGGAAAATCCCTAGTAATGAGTCACTTCACAAGCGCTATTATAAATTGCACCACCATTTCCAAAGAGTATGTGTTACTCCACGAAAAATTTGTCCAGTTGATTAGTAACTGATACGATTTTGCATACCTCCCGAAACACATATTTAAATATTCCTTTCCTTTCGCTCCTTGGTACCAAGTCCAGGTGATATTTAGAGCAAAAGTGCCCAAGCTCTTGGCTGTCTAGATGGATGATTTAACACCCTTCGCGACGAAGAGCGTACCTTCCGCGCCGTGAAGCGTCAGAGTAGACAACATCTTGAACTCAAACGAGGTTAACCCTGCTCCTTCAAAGGCCTGGCGTATCCCTTCCTCCGTCATTCCGTTCGTGTGTGGCACAACATGGCTATATTTCTCATCGATGAGGGCCGACGAACCAGCGCTCGCCTTCTGGGCTTCAGTTCGAGTAAAATCTGTCACCAGCAACACTCCTCCCGGCTTCAGAAAGAAAGCCAACATGCGGGTCATGTCGTCGATGGAGGCAAAGTGGTGGTACGACGAAGCACACTATACAGAAGCGATTGGCAGCCGCTACAGAAAACGTTCGAATTAGTACTCACAGCGACAACGTCGAACTTGAGGCCATCGAGTTCCCCAGCCTCTCCTTTGAGTTCTGTACAGACCGCGCGCATCTCGTCCGGGGAGAGTCCTTGGTTAGAAGCAGTTTCATTGTAGACATTGACAGACGCTTGGCTGATGTCGACGCCCACGATCGATTTAGCATGGGGCACTAACGCCCTAGATATCAGGCCTGTAAAGCTCCAGCTTGAGTTCAAAGTAACGAGAACTCGGCGAGAATCTCCGACCAACGTTGCAAGCAAAATCCAAGACCGTTGTTGACTCCTCGTTGAAAGGATAAACATTCAACATTGCCTGCGACGATCTATGGGATCGTGAAGTAAATAAGCGGCCCGATGGATTAAACCTGGAATTAAATCACCTCCTTGCGAGCTCTACCCATTTAGGATTGTTCGCAACCGACGCTGCCTGGGCGTCGAAGTGCTCCTTATTTGAAGATACGTAGTCGTTGTGTTCGGCGCGAGTACGTTCGTGGTGGTGGCCGTCTTGGTGGTGGTGGTGTGTCATTGTTGTTGATGCCGTATGTAGTCCTATGTCGTCTTATAGAGATCGTGATGACCGGTGAGTACCGCAGCAGACATGGATACCGTGACCACAACATGTCATCAATGTCATCACATTATCACCAGTGCATGATTTATCATCACAAATTGGAAACGCGTTCGCGAAGTTCAAGGAGGGTATCCGTTGGCTTCCCATGATAAGTACTCGATACCCGATGCTCGATCGAGGAGTTGTATAGAAATTTCGATCTGCCCCAAATTATTCAGTTACCAATCAGTTACTTATACTAATGAACGCACACATAGTATCTATGAAGCGCGGTTACGCTGCCTTGATAATTGAATATACGAAGTATTATTATCAGTTCCACAAGACCCGGGTCGACACATGGTCCCTACATCTTTTGACATCTACCAAACATCTACTTCAAATTGTAAAAGTCGCCATGCGGCGACTGTCCAGATCTTCGCGACCTCTTTAGAATCCTTGATTCCGTTGCCCCTAAAATTCCCATTGCATTTAGCCTCGAAATGACTGATTCCCATTATACCGAGTTTGCAGTCTGGAGTGCGAAGCGCGCGGCTAGGTGAGGCTCATACTTTAAAATTCTTCTCAGTTCTCTGAGCGTGCGAGAACTTCTTGGTCGCTGCTCGAGCTGCCAGTGCTCAACCAGGCTCAACCATCAGTGTAAAGGAAAAAAGACTAGGGTGATACCTTATCTCGCCGAATCCCTTACTCCTTGCCAGGTGTCCCTTGATCTCGTTGACATACCGAAGTGCGACGCATATACAAGATTATCTCATCCCCAACAAAATTTGCAGAGGAATGATATATTGTTGATTGGACTTCACAATATATCGAGGTACTAGTAAATAATGCACCTCTCATTTCATATTTTCTACTGACGGTGGCACTTACCATAGCGTTGTGAGCGTTTCTTTGGGGCACAAGCGAAGGGACACAAGCGATGCAACCGAGTCACTTCCAGCTCTGAGTCCGATACAGTAAACTCGCGCCGCATTAATATTTTTTATTCAGCGGAAACTCAATCCCTTCCTTGTAGTTTTCTAGCCTCTCCACTTAAAAGCCCCTGCAGGAGATCACGGGTTAAACCTGGACTCCTACTCCCAACAGATCTCTCAGTAGGGGTTTATACTCCAGTATTCGATTGCTTGGGTTATTGCGATGGGTATACTACTTTCGGAGATAATCAATTGTAAGTCTTGTTCGATTCTCCCAAAGCCTCCAGAACGGATCAAGATATGGTTGGATCCATATCTTACAGGAAACCCCGCTGGCCCGAAGATTGTGGCCGTCATGTCAATTTTTTTACACGCTTTATTTTTACATTTGCAATATCTACTTCATCATTAAGCCCCCCGCGGAAGTTGATCGATATCGACATGCGTTCGCCTAGCACATGTCCACTTTCTGACACAGAAAAGTATCCAGCCTGAGAGAGTTGGAGAGAGATTACGGAGGCTTCATTCGCCGCACCGATATGGACCTGCGGTCATGTATCGCATGGTGACCTTCCCTCCGGCATGTCCACATAATTATTAATTAAGAGGATGTTTGTTGAATTATATCTGGCCAGCTCTTAGTTTGTCCTCAAGGAGCGGTACTGAGTAGGCCCTAGAAATCGTCCCCAATACTCAGAAAGGAGATTTATGAGGAAATTGATCATGATGGGAACAGCGACGATCTCCTAACTTCTTGCTCAACCTCAGCCTCTCGTTCAACGACAACGACTTCCTGACCTCGTCCTCAATTCTGGGTCCCGGGTGTGATGTTCCTATATAATATGCTGCTATGGGTTTACAATATCAATCTCGTTGGCAATTGGCTGACAAGAACCCCACGTACTTCTCCTATCTTATCTTTAGTTATAACCACTGCAATGAGAATAATTATAGCCACTGCGACGAGAATAGCTCTTCCCCAGATCTCCCTATGACAGTGGTCAGGAGGAACTAGTACCAAATCCACCTGGTGATCGCTGCCTGACACTTGTATAAAACTCAAAAGCTGCGATGTGGGAATCCCTATCTAACCATGAAAGACACCACACCTCCTGGATTCCCGGCCGTTGACACAGTCACAACCACTCTCCATTTCTTTGATGGACGTCAGCCGGAAAGCAATTATCGCTGGACCGGCTCAAACGAGTCTGAACGGCCGATGAATCTCTCACCCCCAGACCCTCATGAAGTCGTTGTTCATGATCTAAGGGGACTTTCCACCGCCCAACGGGAGGAGATGGGGCTGACATTGGAGAAGGCAGGGTTTGAGGTCATACAGGGATGGGGCCCTGGCGGAGAAGACATGGAGGCAGCCTGGGAACAAGGAAAGTGGGACAACGAGAGTTGGGTTGAGGGCGCTTACTACACATATGTGAAAAGGCATGGACCAGACTAATATTTACGTCTATTAACACTGATCTCCCTTCTCTATCAGGATGATCAGCGAGAAATTCGACACGCAGACAGTGGCAGTCTACAATTACACCATTCGTAAACGAACAACTGCGGATATGCCCCAGATTAAGACTCATGGCATGACGCCGCTCCCCCCCATTCAGGCAAGCGCTTACTCTTTCCCGTTGTTAAGCTTGAAAATAACGAGAGTTCGACGGTTGGCAGCAAGTCCACACTGATCAGTCGTATTGGGCAGCTATCGGGCGTGTCCGCTTGCACCTTGGTGAAGATGCCGCTCAGCGTGTCCTCAGCGGTGCCTCCATCGCCCGGATCTGCAATGTTTGGCGACCGCTCGTTGGGCCGGTTTATGATTGTCCTCTCACTGCAGCGGACTTTAGATCACTTGACGAGGAGCGTGACTTTGGGGAGACACTCCCGGCTCCTCCTAGCTACAGAACGGGCGAAAGTCAGATGGTTCGCTATCACCCCGAACAGCGGTGGTACTACTTCTCCAAAATGACGACTGACGAATGTCTCGTTTTGAAATGCTTTGACAGTGGCACAGGCGTCAGAACCCCACACTCAGTGAGTCTTTTGGATCGAACCACTCGTACATTCAACGAGCGCCTTACAGGCTTTCGTCAATCCATCCACACCTGTTGACGCCCAGCCACGTTGGAGTATCGAGGTCCGCACAATATCGTTGGTCGATGTTCGCTAAAGGATGTTTAACTGATCATCACGTTATAATTTGTGAAACCCCCGTGTAATTGGAATGGAATGGAATCTTGTACCTATTATTTAGCTAACTGCTAACTATTTTACATAAGAAACAGTGGTAAGGAAAATTATTAAGTGAAGGAGAGAGTGGGTATGGGATACAATATACATGAGTACATAAGGGAGATGGATGATTGGGAGTGAGAGCAGTGTTCTTGTTGATAACGAGTTGTATGACGAATTGAACCTCAGATACGACCTGCAAGTGAACCTTGAAATTTGAATGCTGAGCCGTGTGAGAGTGGTGGGCTAAACGGGAGTGTGTTAACAATATGGGAACACTTCGGACTAGTATTGGCAACCTGAACTTTGCATGCCGCTATTACCGACATCAAAATCTCTGGGGAGGCCGGAATTCGATGCCGCTATCTACGCGATTGGTTTCCTGGGCCTCGATGTAAAGGAGATTGTTCTCGGTGTTGGTGAGGATCCGGTTCGTCGTATAATCGGAGAATCCGTCCAGCTCATTGACAAGCTCCCGATATGCAAGACGTGCAGCAGCCCAATCCTTTCGGTGGACGTACAGCTCTCCGAATTCGTCCAGGACCAAAGCGACATACAGTGGTTTCCCAAGCTCTTGAGATCGCTCTAATGCAATTTCGAGGGTGGTGCTTAATTCGTCGCCCCAGATATTAGCGCCCTTCAGATATCGGCTCTTGTTAATATGTCCTCGATCATCAGGTAAGCCGAGCTGCTCAAAGAGCCGAATCGTTTCATTCACAACTTCCAGAGCGCGATGGTATTGCTCTGAAACAGCCAAACACCTGCCCATCCTCAACATGCAATCCGCGGCTTCGTAGTGGTAGTTTAGCTCGACGAGCAGTGTCTTCGCCTCATGTAGCTCTTCCAAGGCTTCTGTGGTTTGCATGAGGTAGAAATGTATCTCTCCGCTGTAAAAAGGCAACAAAGCGGATATCTCGGCGCTGTGTGGTCGAGAGCTCCAACGGGACTGGGATTGTGATAAAAGCTGGTCGTTTGCACCGAAATAAAATGTAGCAGCCCTGACACTCTCCATTTCGGAACGAAAGGTTCGCAGGTCGTCGCCGAGAGCTGCAAAGAGGTCCTTAGCCTCGTCAAAGCGGGCACGTCCCTCTTGATATTGACTTTGTTTCATCAACATTGAGCCGAGGCAGAATACAGCATCCGCCGTCCGCCGAGCGTCGTTTGCACCTTTCGCCAGTGTCAGCGCATATTCCGCAACTAAGGTGTCAGGTTTAGTCCATCGTTGGTACCACGAGAAAGTCAATAATGCGTCTAGCCGCTCAGGCTGGATAGTGGGCTTAGCCGAGCGAGGTCGTATGGTTGGTTGCGATGACGACACGGAAGGGGAATGAAGTCGTCCTCTTGTTCCTATTTCGTCGTGGATAATCTCCGTGAGTAACGCCTGGATATTAATAACTTGGGCGGTGATAGCAGCGATATCACGCTTAAACTCTGGGTCATTCGGGCCTTTCACCGGGGACTTGTGGAGTTCTAGGAAACGGCAAGATGTGGCGTAAACACCTTGACGTATATCATCGGGTATCCGGTCACGTTGGTTCATATAGGACTGGACAACAGGGATAACGAACAGGCGATTTTCCTGGACGCTTCCGGTGTCTTTCGCAATGACGAGAACCAACGCTGCGTCGCGAAGCGCATCCACAGACTCTGGTTGCCAGGACGGGACCCAAAAATCGAGGTAGCTGTGGTCCAGACCGGCCGGAAGCATGGAAAGCACTTGAAGGAGCATGATGGCATCCGGTGAATGAGCGACGAATTGGAGGGACAGTTCAATGGAATGGTCCATGCCACCTTGAGCCTTGGAGAGCATATCCGTCCCTTTCTCATTCCACCGCTCTAGCAACCTTTCTGGACTTGAGAGGGAGCGTTTTCCCAACGTCGCCATGAGTGTGATGGCATATGGTAGATGACCCAACACCTGCAGGAGCTCATCGAGTTTGGGATCGTCACCTGCACGGGGATCGATGGCGGTGTAAATTTGACGAGAGTCCTGGGGTTCGACATGGGAAAGTGGTTCATAAATCCATTCATCGAGAGGAGGGAACTCGGATCTCATGGTGACAAGAATTGCGACGTGAGGTAGCAAAGCGAGTGCACGAAGCACATCCCCCACCGCTTCTTGGTTGCCCTCGACAGGATGCCAGGGCGTCTCGAAATTATCTAGAAGAATGACGCGTGGTTCTTCGGTTGTCTTGAGAGTAGCAAGAATATCGTCGAGCGGGTGGCCTGTTTGTCTCGTCACGCGAAGATGCCGGGAAAGATGGGCGAGGAAGGTGCTGGGTGAGTTTGCACTGATGCAAGGCACCCAGAATTGGCGCTCCTTTGCAAACTTCTTCATTACTGACGGGTGTCTCATGACCGCCAGGGCAGTAGATGTCTTCCCTGTGCCCCCTGGAGCCAAAATAAAAACTCGCGAGCGAGCCATGTCGCCGCTAACGAGATGATCAGCAATCTTGTTGACCACCGCATCACGTCCGATAAAGATGGCAGGAGGAACAGGCATCTGAGCTGATGAGGCGGTCGAGGCGTTGTGGTCTACTCGAGTCATCATCGCTTTCAGATCATCCACTGAGCTTTTCATGTCATGGACCTGGTTCCCGATGTGGTCTACCTTCTGCGCCATCGCCATCGCTATTCCATAGATATCTCCCAGCTGCGTCTGGAGTCTAGATAGGTCCTCGCCAGCGTGAAGACCACGTAACGTCTAAAGAGTTGTTCAGTACCTCGCCAACGGGCATGAGATGAAGCAATGATTACCTGGAATCGCGCTATGCTATCCTGGAATGCGGTCACACATTCGTCGATCGTTTTCTTATTTGCCCCAGGAAGCAGAGTCGTCAAGATGAGGCTTTGATCATTAATCGCTTGAAGACGATAGGTAATCAGAATAAGACACCTTCGAGTTATGAACGTGAGCAAAACCAACCAACGGGGGGTTGGGGAAATTTTTCCACACGTACTCTTTGAGTTCTTTAAGTTCATCCATAACATCTCTTGACGTTTTTGTAAGTGAATTTTCCATATTGTTTGCCACTTTAGCGATAACAAGTAGAAACTCGGCGACCCGGTTCTTCAGTTGAGCAACCTTCTCCTGAACCTCGTTTACCGCCTTAGGGACGACATGGTTGTCAGAAGCCGGAGCGGCGATTACAAATTCAACGTTTACTTACCTCGCAGGTCGTTATCATCGCAAGACCCACGTCAAGCACCTCTTTGACGAGGGGAACTCCCACCAAACAGGCTGCGCCCTTCAAGATGTCGATAGTCCTTTTCGTTGCTTCGAATGCATATTCTGTCCTGTTTGGCAGAAGACAAGCCTCTTGCTTCATTTCAGCTTTTAGCAAAGGCTAGGCAGGTTCAATCGGTGGTTTATCCAACGAAAACCACAATGCACACATACAAGAGGGTTTGCCACTTTTTCCTGTACCTTCTCTTGTACCTTCTCTACCTTTCTACGCCTCCGCCACCAGGAACCGCAGGAAAGACAGCCAGAGTCGTGGTCAGAATTCATAGCCAAGTTGTCATGGGGGGGGGTTACACCGCCCACTGCCTATTAATGAAATTCAGGACGGCCTGATAAACAAAGATCTGATTATGTATCATCAATCCCACAACATCGGTGTGAAGACATCATGACACCTGTGACCTGTCGGCTTTTCCCATCTGCTTCGTTTACAGATTGATCGGTCACCTTAAGCGCGCTTTACGAGAACCAGGGACTGAGGTGAGGGTATGTATGTAGAATACTGAATCGAGGATAGTCAGTCAAAGGGCAAGAAGGGAGTCAATGAGATGAGATCTATGAAAAAGTTGCCACCCGTCCGCTACAGCAGATAAACAAAGAAAGGTCAATTGGGAAGGAATGGTAACTGGTAACTGGTTTGATGTGCAACAAATAGGGACATAACATATCAGGCACATCACTGTCAGGGCACGGGTGACCGATGATCGTCTGTGGATGATGTATTATGCCCGGAACGGACAGGAAAGGCCGAGAAAGGAGGCAAATATTGGGCATTGATATTGGCTGAGTGGCGGCTGTGGGTCCCCAGAGTTATGGGTAAGTAATGGGGAAAAAACAGTTAGTTTCGACGACGAAATTCCCTCTTTAATTCGCTTCTCTCTAGTTATCGCTTGACAACGCAGCGAAAAAGTCTAATGGCATCAACGATGCCAAGGACCGTAGGTCTGGCTCGATTTTGTCGGCCGCAACGACGAGATTTGGAGCCAGTTACAGAGGGACAGGCTGATGGCGAAGAAGGGTATAAATATTTTGATGTGAGAGTTGCGCAAAGTTCGTCATCCATACTTATGTATTATCACATCCAACACCATCCAATTTAAATTCCCGCGGTCTGTCTCGCGCCATTATCCTGACAACAGTGGTTCTCGATTTCTCGATAAGTATTAGGGCCGCTTCGCGGCAGAGCCCACTACCGTGCTAAGTCTCTGTGCGAAATTACATTTATTATCGGCTGAACAACCCCATTGAATCCCCTCCAGTGCTGGGGAAGACTGCGCAAAGTCTCTGCCAAGCACAGCATCCCATTCGAGATTATCACAGACATAACAAGCAGTTGCTGTGGTGAAAACAGCCTCCGCAGTTTGCGTGGTGACCGAATAGTGAATGGTGGCGCTATTCAATCCATACGGCTGCTGGTTGGCATTCCAAAATGAAAGAGACACGCAGGATGCGAGGAGTGCGGAAGAAAAGCGGACGCGGGTGTGGACGTTTCCTACAAGGACAGGCGACATGCTGGGAGAAAGAGAGGTGCAAGAAAGGTATGTTTGAGAGCAGGTATGTCGGAGAACAGCGGGAGTCTCAGGAGGGGACAAAGACGCGCAAAGAAAACAGCACAGCTTGAACAGATTTGTGATCGTCCGCCAAATCTATGTCGCTAAGACCCCCTACCTAAAGGTAGTGGGAATTATAATTTATATTGATTTCCGATCGGCAAGCTTTATTAATGTGGCGGCCCGTGGTCATGATCTGAAATCATTTACCAGTGAAATCAGCATGATCAAGATGACACACCGGCTGCAACATCGTTTTCTTGGGCGACATCCTCAAGATGATATCAGCCTGGCTCCACATAACGTATGTTGATCATAAGGATACCGAAGAAGATGCAGCTGATTGTGGAACGACCTAGGTTTCAGAGAAAGATCTTGCTTACAGTAATGGTCTTCTCTATATCTATCGAATATCAGATAATCGCGTGGCTAGGACTCCTCTCATGCATTTATGCGTGTTCGAGGAACTTGATGGGAAAAATGTGAACGTTATCCTCACCACCACTACGTGGGACGATGTGGACGAAGAAACCAAAGCCATTGAATTGAAGGACATCTAGTGGAAAGCAATGACTGATCGCTCCCCTCTTTCACGAAGCAGAAAGCTGGAACAATCTTCTCCTTCTGACGGATTCTCTGGATCATAGCTTGGGACTCATTGGCAAGACTTATGCCGGTCAGAAACTTCGCTCCGAAATTAAACAGTTGGCGAGGCAGTAAAATGAATTGCTATACCAGATACGGGAGGAATTCAAACGCGGGAACGCAAGAAAACCTCTGGCCCCTTTCTCCAACAGGTGGCCGGTCTTCAGGTAGCGTTGGGTAGGTATTCTTCTCTTCAAAACGGACTATTTCTAGAAGAGTTCCAACTATTTTGTATCGTTCCCTTCCTCTGAAATCACAACGATCCTTTCTGCAAATCGATTGAACGAAGACCAACATACAGTGAATATTTGCCCAAGAGGCTTTTTTCTGACCACCTGCGTGACTCGAAGGCACCACCAAGGAATTCGATTCTCACAATCCTCGAGCGCCAAATTCTTTGCGTATTTGGGCCACGGTATTGCAAGCGTTTGGGTAACAGAGACCGCGGACGGCTCCCTCCTTGAACCACTGAAAGGAGTCGTTGGGTGGTCTTGGTGGTGGTAGCGTGCTTATGTCGTATATAGCCCTATGAAACAGACTAGACAGATCGTGACGACTGGGAGGAGTAACCGCAGCAGACACCATGAATACCGTGAGCACAAAAAATTGAGCACCACTATGCGGGAAATTGGAGACGTGGTGTTCGCATTCAAGGAGGATGACGTAGATAGGTCTAGTTAGAAGCACCCGGCTCTAGTGGTGCTGGGAGAAGGCACCGAAAGAAAAAAAAGAGAAGTATATATGACATGTTGGCATTTGTCGGGTGATAGAGGGCGTGGATGTTGAGTACGACATCCAAAAATGGGGGCTTTCGTCTTGGAAGAACACCAACACTCTTTAGGAGGTTGAGAATGCCCTGGTCTTCGAACCACTACGAGAGAACGACCTGACCACCTTGATGGGCGATAAAATTCTGAGGGAAGATGCCAAAGGACCAGAGTCGTGCTGGGAATTCGAACAATATGAGGAACTGAGACGACCAGTGTATATGTGAAATTACACACACCTTCAGACTTTTAGGCGGAGTAGAACTTTTTGGCGCTGTTCCACGCGGAGCTGAGGGGCTTTCGCTAGTCGTTGCAGCTGACTCATCCTCTCCAATGACGATGTCCTAAATATATCATCAGTATTAGATAGGATGTCGCGCCTAAGCTGATAGCAAGGACTAACCGGTTTAGGCTCATTTTCAGAGGAGGCCTGGTCTCTAAAGGGAGCTTCTTCGTTCAAATGAATGGTTTTCTGTGGGTATCTGAGTGCTCAGAAAGTGGTAAAGAACGACGACTGGACACACCATTAAGTGGTCAGGGATGGGCAGAGGAATTAGTTGTGAGGCTTCCATGTCCAGTTCCGTGACAACAGAGTGTCCTGGGAGAAAGACGCGGTTGGACGTGAGAACGGAGCTGATCGAAGGCAGATTAATGCGCGACAGAGTCATTGCCGAAGAAATCAAAAGATGGTTTTGAATGGTCGAGAAGAAGAGCGTGGGGCTTTGGCTCTGACCTTTGCCGGAGAGCTGAGAGTGGGATGCAAAAGTTTGGGGATGAAAGCTGCAGGGCTCGTTGTCGACTTATATACGAACAGGAATGCCGGCAAGGCACGCTTCTCGAAAAAAGCGAACAGCTCCTGCGAACCGGCTTGACTCGTCCAATGCGTGACCTGTATGAAATCCGCTCTCGAATTTCCAAACTTGAATTGGACCCTACGATTCTTCCTCAACGGCGACTTCCTTAAGACGCGACGAAGTACTCTGGATCGAGAGCGCAACACGGCAACATGGATGCTGCCATCGAATCCTGTTTATCCGGCGGCCGAATGCTGGTGAGAGAATCCACCAAACTGCCGGCTAACTCGAGAACGGACCTTTGGAAGTCTCCACACGCCAAGAGGTGGTCGTACCACGTCCAGCATTCACTGCATTCGAACCGGAGCATTTGCGTCAAAGGTTACTCTTCGAAATCTTCTTCGACGTGACTCTTTGAGGGCTGATGGCTTTTGGTCCTAGTTCTCGTCCATTTTAGCTTGTTCCCGAGACATAGAGGACGAATCTGCAGCCCAGAATGTATCTCACTGGGTCTGGATCCCAAGTGAGTCGGTATTCATCCTGGATATCCTGGAACTGAGGAATTCATTAGTGGAATCATCCAGTTTGTCTCAAAACACACTTTAAAACCTACCAAACGGAGCTCCACCACACACACCCGCACTGCGCTCGGTGTCGCTCTCTTCGACGTTAGCATGGCCCTCGTGATATCTTACGGACGCCGCGGGCTGACAGCGAGAGCCGTGAGTCAGAAGGATTTCGCATCTTTCGGGACATCTGCTATGTCAGTTCTAATGATTGAACCAGGAATGACCGTGTTCGAGTCCTTGAGAGGTATAATGAACCTCAAGAACCCCCTCCCAAAATCAAAAAATCCGGACCTTGAAGAAACCAGTCATAGAGATTACCCAATATTCTCGTCAGGGCGGTTATGCAGCCTGGCGGCAGCTGCTAGAAAAATAGAAAGATCGCCGAGAAGAAACAGGATATATATAGTGCTGATCCACCAAATCAAAGCACAAATTAGGCTGGACCGAGCCAAATGCTTTAGAACGACAGATGAATCCTCTAAACGCCCCCTTGTATCACGGTTCACCTTTGCTAACTAGAGAAGTCGTCGCATCTGTTCCGAGAAATTGAGCTCCCAGAGATACCCAGTGAGTTCTTCTTGAACCCATATCGCAGCCAGCACGAAGCATCTAAAGGCGTGTTCTAAGTCACCAGCTTGGACAGGATTTCCGACGATGATCCATGGGGGGATATTTTTCTCCAAGGAAAGACACCCTGAAAGCCCACTCGGATGGCTGAGAACGTCGATATCGACCCTCTGATGGTCGCTGCCATGTTATAAAAACGCCTCAAGCCAAGGTCGCTATTGACGTTCTTGCCCAAATATTTCATCGCAGGGTATCGCTACGAAGTCGCAATTAGATCGTGTCACTAATTATGGGCCGGTAAATGGTTGTTCGACGAACCTCTGCCGGACGTTGGGATCAGCGAGGTATCCTGTCCTTCCTGCATGAAGACAGCTGAGGATCCGTGGTGGTATTAAAAGGTTAAAAGTTCCCCAAAATATGTCGTTCTAGTTTGTTGTGTTGCTGAACGGTAACAGAATGGGTGGTGGAGAGGAAGAAGCGGATGTTCGTGTTTGCGCCACGCTTCGGCGGTGTTTCAAATGGAACCTCTTCTTCATTGCTTCTTCGTCTGTATTGCCCTTTACTGGTCCAATAATCACCCTTTCCTTTGTTCTAGTAAAATCGCAACATGATTTCGAACAATTTCCCTCGACCTCCACTCAAATTCAAACCAGGAAAAAAATTGCGAATGTCCACCAAAAATCTACCGCATTCGTAACGCAATCGTCAGGCAAAAAAGAAACTTTGCCTCTCTAGCCTCTATTTTTCTATTTTTCTGCGAGCGAACTTGACCTTCGAAATTTCGGCCACATTCTTCCTTGAGCTTCACGGTACCAGGACCTCAGGACTCCGCGTCCTTCAATTTTTACCGAGCCGTTCGAGCTTCAAGTTCCGAGGCCCTAGTAGACAGAAGACAAGATAGCGCAAGGTTGCCAGCTGTAAATGGAGGTGTCGTTCACATGGTTATTGGTGGACAACTGAAATGGTCTGCGTATACTTTATCTTGTCGCGAACATAGTGTTGCTGGAACTTGGTTCAGGTCTCCATGTCACACCCAACGCCGTTCAAATCATGACCAAAACTTACCCACCTCTCTCCGCAGACCCACCTCCTCTCCTCTACGTCTTCATTATCGTTATCTTCGTCTTCGCCTCGGCCACTGTCTGTGACTGGCGCCTCACCATTAACCTCGTCAATTTCTCCTTGCCGCTGTGTTGATCTCGCAGACATGGACCACCCTCATCGCCTTCCTCAGCGGGAGCAGCAGCAGCCCGTTCAGCGGCATCCACACCAACGCCAACATCATCCCCAGCCCACAAAGCCCAGAGGAGGATAGGATGGTGGGCGTCGAGTGCTTGACGAAAGTCGATTCCAGCAACTCGTAGACCACCAGGGGCGATGATGAGGACATTGAGATCTTACTGCCGGTACCAGAACCAGAACCCCCGCCTTCAATCCCACCTTCAATGACATTGGCAGCTGCAGCCTTACCGACTTCTTCCCTCTCATCGTTCAGTGAGGCCACAGCTGCCATCGCTAACGGGTAACACTGTCCTCAGTGCTTCGATATTATAGCCTCGTCCACCTCCTTGCTCTCGTCGCGTTCGCACCGTCCGCCTTAAACGTCAACCCCGCATATTCCAGCTTCAGTTGCCGCATCTGCTGTGGAGTCGAGAGAGACGAAGAAGGAGCATACGATATGTTTACTAGCGCAGTGAGAAACAGGCATGTGACAGCCTTATCCGAGTTCCGTGTTCTCCACCTCTTTTGGTACACCATTCAGACAAGCTTGCCAACCGTAAGGTGTCCGGGAATGAGAGTAGCACCGGGTGCCAACGACAGGATCCTGGATATAACAGTCTCTAAAGTGGCTATTAGGTCGAGAATTCGTAATGTAGCTCAACCAGTGTCAACTTTTTTATCGGTTCAGATCATATTACTCAAGCGAAGCAGAACCCAACTAATATCAATCTGTAAAGAAAAAACACAATTGGCAGCCGATTACAACCATTCCTCATCTACTCCTGTCTGATTTTGTCTGTTGAGAACGGATTAACCGTTCACAACTTGTTTCAGCCAACCTCAACCAGGACAGACAAGAGTATCGGACACACAGAAAAAGAAGCGACACACGAGACCATCCCAAAACACAATACATTTGATGCCAAGAGTGTGGTTTGGGTTAGAAACAAGGATGGTTGATTTTCCATATGCGGTGCTGCCCTCTGAGTCAGTGCTGAAGTGCTGCGGTTTGCTTTGCCGTAAAAGCTTCATAAATAGACCCATGCAGACCATCCGGAGGGTACGGTGGAAGAGCCTAACTACTCCGCGATTTTGATCAATGTTTAAGTTCAATGAACTTACTTTGTGCCTACTCTATATGCATAGACTTGGCACAAAAGTTGCACAAAAGTAGTAGCATGCGTATTACGTAACTTTTGTAAGCCGGAAATGAGTTCTATTCAATCGCTTCAACGTAACAGGCAGCACACAATGTGGGGTAGGTTGAGTCCACGGGGCTTCTCAAGAGGTCGCATGTCCATGTGGTTATCAATATTACTGCCAACGGATGGAGGGAATCAATCCTCCTTTGGCATCCTTCCTTCTCCGGCGGGTCCTCCCTCCCTCCCTCCTTGCAGTAGAGCAAGAGTTAGATAGAGAGATACGGATAACCGCCTGCGGGTAGCGTTGGCGGGAAGTCCACGGCAGGATTTGGGCTTCCGCACTTGGCTGCCATTACCTGTGTCGGGAAAATCGAAATCGGCATATTTACGGAGATGTCAAGACATCAATCCATATCAGTCCATCACCTTTTCGGGGGGGAAATATGGCTCAGTAATCATTTATATCGGATTGTAAGAATGGTCAC
>Ga0307517_10000848_pt1 | contig 52475 bp, 40 predicted proteins | sample 23_EM_MG_FD_194515 | JGI IMG/M metagenome (GOLD analysis project Ga0307517, IMG submission 194515) | Populus trichocarpa ectomycorrhiza microbial communities from riparian zone in the Pacific Northwest, United States - 23_EM | ecosystem: Host-associated > Plants > Roots > Unclassified | place... | reverse complement strand
CCCCCCCCCCCCCCCCCCCCCCCCCCCCCCCCCCCCCCCCCCCCCCCCCCCCCCCAGCAGCAAACTAGTCAGCCATTCTTCCACCTTCTGCTTCGCTTAGAGCCCGTTAAGGTTAACTTTTTCTTCTTTCATTCCTTCGCGCCTCTTTCAGGCTCCGAAACCTTACTTCGCCCAAATCATTCAATTATTATTTGCAATCTGATACTCTGCAATTCAGTACCTACTCATCGCTGTGAGAGAATAGACCGACTGGCAGGATTCGACCCTACCGTCAAGTCTCGAATCACAAGAGGAGAGCCCAATACGCCTATCACTCTTGGATATGCCCTGCTCAGGTCGGACCAGCCAATTGCATTTCAAGTCCGGACTTAAGGGCCGAAGCCCAACCCCTTGAAAGTCTGAACTTTCGACCAATAATACCAAGGTCGCCAGTTTTAGATAAACAGTCATTAAATCTCAACTCTTTCCGTAGAAGAAAATCTTGCGGCGAGGGAGGGGGGGGTAAGGCGGAGGGAATACTCTTACATCATAGTAATTTTTAAAACCCCTTTTTTCCGGGCTCAGTATGACTTTGTTCTTGAAGGCCAATTAAATTTTCTACTCTAGCCCAAGAAGAAAATCTAGTTCTGGCCCGAGTCCACTATGTTACCACCGAGCCTAAAGTCTAGACTTGGGTTAAAGTCGCGATTTTGTGTCAAACCCCGGGTGTGGCTAAATATGGGCTCCAGGTTGATTTGATTACACCGGCTGCGCCGGAGGCCCCCCCCTCACGAGAGATTGGTACCCTAGAGTAGCGAGTAGAATAGCACTATAGGCTCCCTTCTAACAATCGTTTTACGTTTGGCGAATTGTCAGGAGGTTTCCGGTTTTTGTAAGATCTCTATGTTGTGCTAGGATCAAACATAATAGTTGACTCCACAAATATCCCCACATGTCAGCACACACACGATCTCACTCATTCACAAAATTCCGGGAAAAATAATAATTTATATTAGACACATCACAGAATCTAGTATAACTTGCCTGCACAGCCAATCCCACCCCGTCCCTCTTGCTAATGATAACGGGCCATTCGAGCAATTCAAAAGATACCCGGAGCCCTAGGGTTAGGGTTCTGGATCAATGCTGTAGGGATGGTAGGTGGGGCAGCAGAACCTGATTCGGGGTATGATGGCCTGGAAAGGGAACCGCTGGGTGGTCCCTTCGCCCCTGCCAGGGGAACAACCAGGCGGACATAACCCGACCGCTCACAAAATTAGGACGGGCTTCTCCAAGAATGCCATCTATTCCTACTTAATTGCGTATAACAGGTCATATTGTACTACAAGTATACCGTAAGAACTTAAATAATTGATACTCGCGCTAGGACGTTGGAGTTGCCTTTGCTGGTATGGTCTGGCACTTTTTGTTTTTTTTCTGTCTTAAACTGGGGCTCAGGCCGTCAATTTTCGCGGCGGTTTCGCCCCCCTATCCAAGAGAGGGAATTTCGAACGTCTTAGCGCGAGTATCAATTATTTAAGTTCTTACGGTATTCCACCCCCCCTAGAAAACACGAGGCAGATACCAGCTCAACAAATAATAGAATAACAAGAATGAAGAGCGAGAAAACTACAATAGAACTAAATATAATAGGAGCTCGGGGGGGAGGAAAGGCGAAGAAACAAAACAAAAAGTATAGATAATATGTAGTAAATAGCAGGAAGAAATTAGAAAAATACCCTTAGCAAATCCTGTTTACATCCAAATCTATGAAGGTCCTACACCAATTCCTCACACAGCAATTACTTCTGCAAGGAGAATGGGGCTAAAGTTAGTAAGGAAGAGGGAAGTAAGTAAACGGAGAGAGCCAGAAGACAAATGAAAGTGGCGATGATCCAATAACGGTCGACCATAGGATACAAGAAATTTAGAGGCCTCAGAGAGGAAGGCTGGGGGAGATTGAGAGGTGCGGTTGCTGGGGGGTCACTATCGTGGGACATAGAACCAGAGTTTTTGGGGTCCAATACCTGTTCCCGCCCATGTGAGCCGGGCGATAGGAGTGCAGGTTGGCCAATACGATCCGTGGAGCCAGTGTTGGGACCAATAGTAAATTGAATGTCCATCACACACTCAGCCCCAGCCCGAGCAGATGGGTGGGGGGGTGTCTGGCCAGTGCGACTTGCTGCGTTGGAATTGGGATTGCCCTGTTGCGGAAGGAGCCTCACAACTGCATCATGGCCTTGGGAGGGAGCCAATCACTGTCGGGGTTGGTTTAGGTTATCTGGCGTGGCAGCGCGGACAGCGCTCCGTTCCAAAATTGCTTTTACTACATCGTCGTGCCCGCCCATGGTCGCCCAATCTAGTGGAGTCCGGCCACATTTAGTGTCTGGATGGTCAGGATTGATATCCTGTCGTTGCAAAAGGATCTGTACTATCCTCTTATACCCGCCCTGGGCCGCCAACAAGAATGGCATCGCGCCATATTCGGTGTCTGGCTAGTTGGGATTAATGTCCTCTCGTTCCAAAAGCATTTCTATTATCCCCTCGTGCCTACTCTCAACCGCAAGCCGGAGCGGCGTCGCCCCGGTTTCGGTGTCTACCTTGCCGGGATTGGCGTCCTGTCGTTCCAAAAGAAGCTTTACCACTCCCTTGTGCCCGCCGCAACAAGACACCCAGAGCGGTGTTTAGTCATATCCGGTGTCAGCCTGGTTGGGATTGACGTCCTCTCGTCCCAAAAGAAGCTTTACCACTCCATCGTGCCCGGAGTAACAAGCCTGCCAGAGCGGCGTTTGGCCACAATCGGTGTCTACCTGGTTGGGATTGAGGTCATCTCGTTCCAAAAGAAGCTTTACCACTCCCTCGTGCTCTTCGGAACAAGCCTACCAGAGCGGCGTTTGGCCACAATCAGTGTCTGCCTGGTTGGGATTGACGTCCCCTCGTTCCAAAAGAAGCTTTACCACTCCCTCGTGCCCGCGGGAACAAGCCAGCCAGAGCGGCGTTTGGCCATACTCGGTGTCTGCCTGGTTGGGATTGACGTCCCCTCGTTCCAAAAGAAGCTTTACCACTCCCTCGTGCTCGTAGTAACAAGCCTGCCAGAGCGGCGTTTGGCCATACTCGGTGTCTGCCTGGTTGGGATTGACGTCCTCTCGTTCCAAAAGAAGCTTTACCACTCCCTCGTGCCCTTCGGAACAAGCCAGCCAGAGCGGCGTTTGGTTATATTTGGCGTTTACCTGGTTGGGATTGACGTCCCCTCGTTCCAACAGAAGCTTTGCCACTCCCTCGTGCTCTTTGGAACAAGCCAGCCAGAGCGGCGTCCGGCCATACTTAGTGTTTTCCTGGTTGGGATTGACGTCCCCTCGTTCCAAAAGAAGCTTTACCACTCCCTCGTGTCTGTAGTAACAAGCCTGCCAGAGCGGCGTTTGGCCACAATCAGTGTCTGCCTGGTTGGGATTGACGTCCCCTCGTTCCAAAAGAAGCTTTACCACTCCCTCGTGCCCGCGGGAACAAGCCTGCCAGAGCGGCGTTTGGCCATACTCGGTGTCTGCCTGGTTGGAATTGACGTCCTCTCGTTTCAAAAGAAGCTTTACCACTCCCTCGTGCCCGTAGGAACAAGCCAGCCAGAGCGGCGTTTTTTCACATTCGGCTTCTGCCCGGTTGGGATTGACGTCCCCTCGTTCTAAAAGCATCTTTACTACCTCCTCATATCCCCTGATAGCCGCCCACGTGAGAGGAGTTCTCCCCATGCAATCAGCAGCATTAACGTCCCATTCTTTCATCTTCAGCACAGCAAGAAATATCTCCACAACCCCTAAAAATACTGCTCCGTGAAGTCCAGTAAATCCTGTAGATCCTCCTAGCTGGCGGAACCAACGGCTTCGACCTCGGCCTTCAAAATAGTGCAATACCAGTAGCCGTGCACATATATGCTTGTCAAATCCATCGAGAAGCCTCAGTGCAAGTATTTTGATTTTTTCCGTAATCCCCTTTTTTGCGTGATTCCCCCAGTAAAGAGAGGCATATTCTAAAAGGGGCATGTCGGATGGGGCCAGGTCAAGGGTTGGCGAAAGATCGCGGACACCTTTAAAATTGAGGTATGTCAAGCAAGCCTCCGCAATTGAAGAGTGGGGACTATAGAATAAGGCCGGATCACGCAAGAGATGCTCTTGCAGCGTAAAGTGCACCAGTCTGAGAGTGGAAGAAGACGCCTCGACCGTAACAAGACCCAGACAAGATGATAGGAGTGTCCGCAACGAAGGAACGTATTCGAGATCCAGATCGGTAGATCCCACCTCAGCTCCCAAGGCGTGACAGAGCTCCTCGGCCCGTAGCGGCCGTTCCGAATATAGCACCCACATCAGTACCTTCAGTCCGAGTCCTGGTTTATCTCCCTTCTGTGCCTTTAGCCGGGTTATGGTTGCTGTGTAGGCATCGCTCAGCCCATTGCCTCGCATCATCTCTTCGAGCTTTTTCCTTCTCTGACCAATTGTCACCTCCCCTAGAATAGCATCGATGTTTAGCGAAACAAGAAGGAATCTGTAAATTATCGTTGGTAAGTATTCGTCGCTGATAGGTGGGAAATACTAAGTGTTCCTACGCACATTCCAGACATCTCATCTAGAATAATTTTCACTATATCCGCCCGTAAATCGGGGCTCATCGCCTCTGGCTCGTCATCACTATCTAACCTCATCTCCAGATAATTCCGGACATCATCCTGGTTAGGGCTGACGGGTATCACAACTGCCCCAGCGAAATATCTTTGAATAGATTCCTTAACATGGGGCCTCCCGGCAAGGAATATTCTTGCCTGCGGGGACCCTTGAACAATATTTCTTAGCGACTCAAGCAGCTTGGGGAGGTCCTTCGGTAAGCATTCGTCTAGCGCATCGATGCAGATGAAAACTTGTGGCAACGAAGCAATCGCGATCCCCAACATTCGCTTTAGATCCGGAAGCAGTGGCCTTCTCCCTTCCTTAAATGCCTCCCGTATATCGTCCGGGATCCCCCTCCTGCCCACTAGCTGCTTCCAAATCGCTCCCATCATGTTGATGACCGTCTGCTCTTTCTGTGCACGGTAGTCGCAATACAACCATGCAACCGCCATATCTTCCTCCCTTGCCTGATCGCGGAGCTTGTCGATTACCAGGGAACTAGTATTTCTGGCCGTTAGTGATATTCGCTTCTTTAAAGTAATCCCGCCACTTACCTCAGATATGTCTTGCCCACTCCCGGATTCCCGGAGCAAAACAAGACAGCCTTATCGGCTCCGCCCTCACTTCCCCTCCACCCCCGAAACTCGCTAGTTTCCAAAAGCCAACCCCCGACACCTTCAAATCGGTTGGTGCGCACGCCGTGATGTCGGTTATCTGGCTCGAGTGGGGAGAGCCAGCACAAAATCTTGGCATCCTCGTCGGATAGGTTGACGGTGGTGTTGAAACTATCTGTTATGTTGCCGCTGTTGATATTACCGTCACCGAATTTGACGGTGTGCGAATCTGAAGTTTGAGCCATGGTGCTTTGTCCAAAATTTCGATTGAGTGTAGAAATCAGAGAGAAATATGTAGGGACAAGGGAGGAGTTTGCAAAATTTTCCTGTGGGAGAATCCGGGGAGGGGTTTTGTTATCTAGACCCCTGTGTGGGAACTACCGCCCAATTATTCCCGCCAAAATAACAAGTTGGAGATCTTGAGGAATTGCCGCTACCCAGTCCGCCTCGAATTGCCGTAAGACCCGGTGCTGAGCTGCGAGGCGCGAGCATAGACCCTGCCGTGCATGGTAGGACCACTTGACGGAAGTGTTTGCAATAGTCATTCAGCCCTCGGTTGAAAAAGCCTCTTTCGAGTGCCAAGTTTCCTGTTGATCAGTTTTGTATGCAAAGAGTGGTTACACACGCCAAAGTTTTTCACCTGCATAACAATTTTTCAATTCTGAGGCTGAATGCCTCTAATGTCTATCCCATACGCCAGTAGTTCATAGCCAACAAGTGCGAATCCTAATAAAACAAGGAACAGATTCAGGCTCCCCATCTGAATCTATCGAGTTGTGATAGGGAGATGGGACATTTTAAAAAGAGATTCTGTTAAATGCTCACGTTCATGAACTCTAGATCACAGCGAGTCAGGGGTAATGTGTGGAGAGCCTCGCTAGCTTAGTGAGACTCCACCAAGTTGAGTTGGACACTAAGTGCTGTGATTACCGGGACCGTAAATTGAATTTACCGGTATTCCGGAGCGACTTTTTCATCGTAACCGGGATCTGTATAGCCGGGCCAGGGAATTTTAAAAATTACTTCCCATCACTTTGCCCCGGAGCGCCGGGCCTACCACAATATTGAACCGCTTGCGATCCCCCTACATGGCGAAAACAAGACCAGGTCAGCAGCAACAAAATTCTTGGGAAGAACCAGGGCGCGCTTCTACTCGAGTACAGTCGCCCGTCACACACTCATCTACAACCTCGCCTAAACCTCTCACTACGCATACACCGGTGTCGGGCTCTCTCACTTCTGCCCTTGTGTGGATGGTGTGTCGCGCAAGCTGTATTCCACTCCTGTCGCCCGCGGCATGACCTTCTTCTAAACCGTAAGATAGTTGGGTAGAGGATTGACTCGATGCTGACCCACTTAATTCACCGGATAGAGGATAGTAGGAGAGAAGTGCTAGACCCAATCAAAGTAGAAAAAGGAAACGTTGACAATAGTGTGCTTGACTTGTGTGTTGTGCCCGCTTGTCTAGTTACAGAAGGTTGAAGAGGCTATATACAGAAAATTCTGCACGCCAAGCTATCTACTAAGTGGGTGAGTCACAACGGGACTCAACACCAAGCGTGACCGTCTAACTACCCCATGATATGACCCTACCCCACAAGGGTCCCCCCTTCCATTTGCCTTCGGCCCCGAAGGCCCCCGTAAACATCTAGCAAAAGCTCACAAACAAATCCACCGTAACATCTCTCCTCGCCTCCACTGAGGCTTCGGCACAAACCGCCGAGTGACTAGCTATGATCCTCGTTGTCAACCCACTCCCTTGGCTTCCTCAATCCACTCAAGATGCGGTGTTCCACCGACTCCAACTCGCTCCCAACTAAATACATCACCCTGCTCCTCCTTTATAGACCTCTGCTCGTACACCAGTAAATCAACCAGGGTAACACCCGCTTCCTCCTCTTCCTTCCGCTTCAGGTACACCTTAAGGTCGTTCAAGTGAACGCGATCACGTAGAGCCCCTTTCTTGACTCGCACAACCTCTCCCGTATTTAGATCCCGTAACCTCCCACTTTTTCCGTGCCATGCCAGATCCGACAAAACGTACGGGCCCTCCCATCTCGCTTCCAGTTTGTTCCCCCTGCGTTGATCGAGTATAAACCTCCTCAACAACACTAGGTCTCCATCCTTCGGTGGTGCGTGACGTGGTGGGCGTTGGGTTGCTTCCTGCTTTTCCGCTAGTTCGGTGATCTTAGTTGCGGCCTCCGTTCGAATATGGTCTAGGCGTACGAGCCGTTCCAGCTGTCGTTCCGCGAGCTTCTCCTCCTCATCCCATAGATCCTTCCCTTGCTCCACCCCAATTGATAGCGCTACTACAGCCCGCTCAGTGTCTGGTCCTGCTTCACCACCTGTCCTGTTCGGGTTATATCCTAGCAACAGCTCCGCTGGGCTGAACCCGTGTACGCTAAGGACTCGTGTGTTGACTGCATGAACGACGGGGTCAACAACAAGATCCCAATCCTCTTGCGGTAGCTTCCGTCCCATGATCGTGACTTTCAATCCGTCGACTAGGAGTTTCACATAGCGTTCGGCTAGCCCTACAGACTGTGGGTGCGACTTGGGAGCGGGCATGTGCCTGACAGAGAGCATTCTCAGCACTTTCGCAAACTCTCCGGAGACGAAATGAGCTCCGTTATCGGTGTAGACGGATCTCGGCCAGCCAAACTGCTTAACTATCTCCATTAGTAGTGACACGGCAGATTTTCCTTGGCAATCCGGAACTGCTTTCGCGAAGAGGAACCGAGTGAAGTAATCGACGCCGATAATGATGTACTTGTTACCGCGCGCAGTCTCTGGAAATCGCCCGACGAAGTCGAAGCTCATCATGTCCAGTGGTTGAAGGTGTACGATCCTCAACTGGCTCACCGATGGCTTCAATGGTCCCACCATCTGACAACTTGGACATGTTGCGCAATAGACATTCACGTCTTTGGCTCGTGTCGGCCAATAGTAGCGTCCTACTATTGTCCTCAATAAAACCTTTGCCGCGAAGTGCCCGTGACAATCGTGCGTTTGGTACAAAATCGACTCCACTTCTGCCGCCAGGACACAGAAAGATTCCTTCCCGTTCCGTTCCACAAACACAAGTCTACCTTCTGGTTTTGTAGTGTAATGGCTAGCACCCGTGTCCGCGGTTCTGATTTCCGTAATGGGTGCATCCTCAGCCGGTGGAGTAGAGAGAACGCGATATGGTTTAGACTTGAGTCGTATAAGACGTCTTCGATGCTTGGTTAATGGTTCACCATCAGCGTCACGGTAGTCTTCCAGGTCTCCAAAAGGTTTGTAGTGAACGATCTCGCTGTACCACTCATCATCGAGCCATCTCCTCCACATTCCCGTCATTTCTTCTTTCTCGGTGACAAGCACTTCTCGGACGTCCCCGGTAATCCTTCTCTCAACCGCTCCCTCAACATGCCTCATTCGACTCATTCCGTCCGCCAACACGTTCTCTTTTCCAGGTATATGTATATACTCAACGTCGTACTCCGCTAAACGAACCTGCCAGCGGACAATACGCCCGTGTGCGTCATCCTTCCGTAGTAACCACAACAATGCCTGATGATCGGTATATACTTTCGTGGAAAATGGCGATCCCAATACAAGCCACCGTACTTCTTCGAGACATCGTAGGATGGCTAGTGCTTCACGCTCCGTTGTAGAGTAACGGGTTTCGGCGGGTAGGAAACGCTTTGAAATGAACATTATGATCTTCATCTTACTCCTCATCGACGTTGTGAAAGTAGTTCCTGGAGGGAGTCCGGGTAGCTGGAACAGCACGCCTCCCAGGGCATTCTTCGAAGCGTCCGTCATGAGATGATATTGCTGGGTGTCGTCTCCTCCGTAGACCACGTTATCAATAACTGACGCCTTCAAAGCCTCAAACGACGCCTCCTGCTCTTGTCCCCATTTTATTCCGATAGCCACTTTAATCGGCTTGCCTCTCCGGCCTGCTGGCTCCGACTTACTCTTTTCATCTCCTGTCATCCCCCGGTATATGATAGCCTCTTTGAGAATCCGTACGTGCTCAACGCGGCCGGGAATAAATTGACGTAAATATAGAGTCATGTATACGAATGCATCGATTTCGTTCGCTGTCGTAGGCCTGGGGTAGTCGCGTATTGCTCCGGATTTGTCTAATGACGGCCGTAGTCCTATTCCATCACTCGCATACCCCAGAGGGCTGATTTTGTCCAGGAAAAAGCCACACTTGCGTCCCTGTAGAGTCAGCCTAGCCCAGGCGAGTCGTGGGAAGTAGTGGTTATGTAGGAAATCGTGCTGGGATTGAAAGGTCGGAAAACCGCCGAAGTCGTCATCCACAAAGTACTCGAAAGCCCCATCAGTACACCTCTTCAGGCACGGCTCGTAGTGTGGTTCTGGGATCTCCCCTCCAAAGATGTCTTTCAAACGTGCGTAGGTTTGTGGTGCGCCGGCGAGACCCTGTCCCATTCTCAGATATTGCCACTGGCCGTTATGTGTTGAAAAAGCTGTTCGATATGCGTGAGGTGGGTACATGGCAACTGCCCAATATCCGTTCGCCGCGTCGGCTTGAAAATAACTGGTAAAACGGGACTGCATCAAGTTGTTCACAACAGGCTCAATCCGCTTCATCGGATAGCCAGACAACATCGTCGCACTGTTGATAGGACAGAACACATGAACCATCCGTAACCCGCCGTCCTTCTTCCTCACAAATTTCGTTCGGTGAGCCCAAGGTGATTCTGATCTCCCAATAATACCCGCCTTCAACATCTCCGGTAGGTGTTCCTCAACCCAGTCAGATTCCTCCTTTGTGTAAAGTTTGTCCTTTGCGCGCATGGGCTGCGAGTCCGGGTGTACGGGGATACGATGCTCCACCAAATCTGTCACCGGCATATCCTCTAATCTGAGTACAAACAGATCTTTCCAGGTGTATAATAGGAGTTCCGCCTGCTGCCTCTCGCTCGTCGTTAAGCTTTCTCCCAATCTAATCCCGGACACTTCAAACCATGTGGGAATCCCGGTTGCTGAACTCATTAGTTGACGTCGATAGGTGGTAGGACGACGCTGAGTAGGAAACTCCAAGATGTGACCAAAAGCCGTCTGCTCCGCCGTTTCCTCGTTCGAGAAAATAACGTTCGTCTCCCCCTCCATTTTATTTTGTCGATCGTAGTCCTCCGGAACGCCTGGTCTATCCCTCTCTTCTCCGATCCGACCGTGACTATGACACTCCGCCTCTCCGTCATTCTTCTTCTCGGCCGTGATTCCTCCTCTTATCAACTCCCGGGCGTTCACCATCTGTGAATCCCATCCGCTGTCTACCCAGCAGCCAACCTCTCCGCAAACACCCATGTCCTCTTCCCCAAATACCTCAATCCCATCCTCTATCATACAAGCACTACCTTCAACATCGTCGGTTTCCGTAACAGAGCTATCGTCCAAACAATCAGTAGAAACCGTAACACTATAATCTCTCTCTCTCTCTCTCTCTCTCTCTTCATTCAAGTCTCTCAAATCCGACAAACATAAAGGACTCGCAACATCTATCGTATTCATAACACCAGACAACCGACTTGGAACATTACCTGGTGACTCTAGTTTTCCGACTCATCGGACAACTCTCCATCCTCCTCCTCATCCTCGCGTTCAATCTCCTCTCTTGCCTCTCTCATAACCACCCTAATCATGTCTAGAAAGAACTTGCGGCCAAGCGTGTGCTGAACTTCCAACTCCTCCTCAATCTCAGCTGAAAGGCCCTGCGTACCCCCGTCTCTGTCTCTCATAACCACCGGAACACGGGGGCGGTGTCTCTGAGGGCTTATTTGTGCGCTGTTATCTCGAGGAATTCTGACCCGGGTCCCATGCTGATGCATGATATAATACCTACCACTTGTGTAATCCCCTTTTGCCTTGACAGCCTGCAACCAACGTCGGCTAAGTAGGAGGGGGTACGTAGGTTTGTACTCCTCCGGGAGAGCATAGACACGTAGGTCGCATGATACACCCGCGATAGTAATGCGTACATCCGCACAGTAGGAAATCTTTGCCAGCGCATTCGTTGCTGTCCGAATGACCATGCCTCCCGCCTTTCGTAGTTTCGCACCGATGAACCGTAATAGGTGAATAGGCATGAGGTTTACCACAGATCCTGCGTCGACCAGAATTCTTGAAATACGATACGTTCCCTGTTCCGTACGGATGACTCCCTTTGTAAAGAAGTTCGCTACGTCTCCCAGGTCTCGATCAGTAGCCACGGCTGACACCTCCTGCTCATCTTGCACTTCCTCAATCGTAACCTTTTTCCCTTTCCCTTTCCCCTTCCCTTTCGTGCGGGTGCGTTCCTGAACAAGCTGGCGACAGATGTCTCGTTTGACAGAGCGGGCGAGGTCGAAAAAGGAACCCCAATTGAGACCGGTCACAGGAGAGTCCCTGAAGGCGCCGACAAAGTCAAACTTCTCTCTTCCTGCCATCAAGCGAATCGGCTTGCGAGGAGCGCGAGGGAAAGGTGTCTTTGTCTTTCTCTTCCCAGTTGTAGCTTCCTCTGCCTCCTCGTCCGCGCCATACGTAGTCCTTTGACGTCTGCTCGCAGGCCCAGTCTCTCCATCAAACTCTGGTGGTAGATCACTGAATCGGCGCGCTCGCTCTCCTGCCATGACTGGTACAGCATCCTCTTCATCATCCTCCTCTTCAAATCCGTCAGACGCACAGCGATCATCAATATCAGCCTCCCTGACCTGGTGAACAAACATTCTCAAATCGGCTGAGTCCTCCACGGCTGTGGCTGTCACCTCACGCACTTTCATTCCCTGAAGTGCCGATGACTTAGAGACAATCTCGATAACGCTGACTGGCTTGTCTTGGGTCTGCGCCGGGTATTCTGCTCTTTGAGTCGGGGTATCGGGATGCTCTGGTCCTAAGTTGTCTCTTCTGGGCATTACCGGTGGCTGATACAGACGTGGACATTGATAACGGAAATGTCCTTCCTCTTGACAGTGAAAGCATATGCGTGGACGAGGCGGATAATACGGAACTCCAGATGGGGCGACGGCAGGTTGCGCTTCCTGTGTATTCTCGTAGGAACGGAGTTGCGGGTATCTGCGCCCGGTTTGACCTGATGCTTGAGCGAAACGTGAAGTATCTGTCGGACGTCGTGAGAAATCCTCGAAGTAAGAGCGAGTAGGGAAACCCATTCGTTCCATTTCCTGAGGGCCGTTGTGGTAGGCGGACTGATAACCCCCTCTACGGTCCTGCTGATATGCGCCAGGCGGCAAAGGCTCATTACGACGATTCGGATAGTACTCAGAACGACGAGTAGTAGGGTGGCTAATGTTTGGCTGCCCGTAAGGGTACCTTCCGTAACCTCCTCCAACCGCAAAGGTATCAAGTGGAATGACATCTTCTCCGGACCTTCCCGCGCCTTCATTTTTGCCAGTAGTAGTTGCCTTCTGCATCTGCATCAAGTCGTGCATCATCTCCCGTAGTTCTGCCAGTTCCCCTTTGCTCGCGGCTTCCTCCCCACTGCTCTTCCGCGTCTTCCTCTCCTTACTGGTCGCTCTCTTGCCCTTCCTCTTGCTTGCTCCTCTACCCTTTGCTCCCTTTCTCTTCCTTTCGGCCTTCCGGCTGTGACCATAATAGTCCTCGTCATCATCATCGTCATCCTCGTCACTGCTGGGAACTTCATCAGAGTCGTAGTCGTCATCGTCGTCTTCCTCTTGCTCGTCATCGTCATAGCGCCTGCTCCCCTGCTTGCGGTACCCTCTAACCTTCAATTGGGTAGCCAAGCGCATAACGCCCTTGACAACCTCCATAGGTGACTCGCTAGAGTCGCGCCGACGAAAAGTAGAAATGGCCAGCTCACGTAGGCGTGCGCTCGAGAGTCCGTCGAGGTAGTTGCTGATAAACATTCGATTGAATCGATCCAAACCACGGGGTGTGCGCTGGAGGAACCTGATCACCCGGCGCGAGTACTGAAAAACATCACGATCGCCTTGCCGGAGAGAATTCATTGTCGACAACATCTCCTCCTCTGCGTGTGTCTCCTCCTCGATATCGTGAAACTCGTTGACCAACGCTGTCCTCAGTAGCTCCTCCTCTCCACGGGTTGCCTTGTCCAACGTCATGACAAACCTATAGGCGGCGGAATGAAATGGCAAGGCGAGATGAATCTGGGCAGCGCGCGCTTGCTTTGACTGAGTAGTTTTTCCCAGCAGGTCATCGCCTTGAGTAGCAAACCACTGGTCCATTCGATCCAAGAACTGCTTCACCTTCACCCCTCCTTCCCCGGTGAACTTTATCCCACTAGCACGTGCTTGATTCATTGTTTTTCTCCACAAGAAGCCTTGTCCGTCTATCAATCGACAGGCGATAGTTGGTTTATCAGAGTTATCGTCGCTGATCTCAAGGTATCGCAAATCTTGGGCCTCAACTGAATACCAATACCCACTCTTTTTGAAGAAAAAGGTAGTCTCGCTGTCGTCCTCTTCCCTTAACCAACTCAAGAGTGTCGGGGTACCAACAGACTCGGAGGCTGGCTCGCCTTCTACCTCTTCCTCAATCTTGATCTATCCTTGGGCGCACAACCGATAGCTTTCACACTTCAACAACTAATTGCAGGAGCGGGAGCCAGTCGCGAGGTTGAACACCAATCCGTTTTAGAGCACCAGTTGGGCTCTCTCACTTCTGCCCTTGTGTGGATGGTGTGTCGCGCAAGCTGTATTCCACTCCTGTCGCCCGCGGCGTGACCTTCTGCTAAACCGTAAGATAGTTGGGTAGAGGATTGACTCGATGCTGACCCACTTAATTCACCGGATAGAGGATAGTAGGAGAGAAGTGCTAGACCCAATCAAAGTAGAAAAAGGAAACGTTGACAATAGTTTCAATCTTTTCATTTATAACTAAAAAGCTAATGGAGCGACTACCTATCCGGGCTTGCACAACCATACAGCAGTACGTTCCAAGGTGTACGCCAGTCCCAACCCCGCCTAGCCCGCAGTACATCTGGAAAAGTACCACCCGCGCGATTCGTAGACCGAAGTCCGAGTATCCGGCCAGCACACGGGAATCACAAAATAAACCACCCAACAGGGTACAAACAAAGTAAATCCACCTCCCATAGCCATCCACCAAACACTACCGTCAGCAAGGTCATAGCCACAACCAAGCCAACATCCCGGCAAACCGGTCTCGCATCCCTCCAATCAAACATAAATCCAACAAACAAATCACAACACATGGACCACCATCCATCTCGCAGCCCAACAAACTAATCCGCGTCTCCAAATATCCAATCTTCCATCCTCATCCTGATGGTCGTCAAACACCGATCCCCAACGGAGGTGCGTAGGTGTGCAATGATGCCAGCTTTCACTGGCGAAAAAACCTTCCCGCACACGCAAGAAACGCAACACATCTCAGCAAGCCACCATCGGATCGTCAATGATCGCCTCCATATGTCATCCATAGAGTCCCAATCTCGACGCATCCGATCCCAAAACAAGGTCTTGGCAGTACTCGCGCATATCGGCTTCCTGTTCCAATGACCACCCATCTCCTGCACCCGGGCACCGCATGCACCGCAAACCGTGTCACCACCATCCCAGTACCACTTCGAGGGGATGTATGTGAGCGGCAATCGGCAAGCTCCATCACCGAGACACTTCACTCTGAGACATCTCAGGCAATTCTCGGACAAGTTAACCAACGTCAAAGTGCCTTCGACAAGCTGTGTAACAGTCCTCTGGAAAGGATTCCCGCACACCGTGACCACACCATCATTGTCTCTGTGTTCACTCGGAATACCCATGCCCAGATTAAAATGGGACTGCCACCAGTCACGCCACTCCGGAATCCGCTTATCATTGAACAAAGTCGGAAAGCGGGGGCGTTTGACCAGGTACTTGTCGCAAGTCGCCAGGTGGAAACGACCGTCCGCATGCTGACATCCATCGTGTCCAACAACATCGGTACCGCTGCGAATCCTCAACAAGACATAATGATCAAGTCTGCTGAGACCGCGTAGGTGTCTAGGCTTCTTCGGGGTTCGATCATAGTACCCGTGGCCCTCCGACTTGTGCCAATGGGACCATTCAGCTGCCCGCAGTTCTCTGGCAATCATGGCATGGCCGAGGCCGAGCACAACACCATCCCAGTTCCGAGCATGTAAAACACCACCAACCGCTTCCTTGGCCTTGGCATCCGACATCTCGTTACCAGCAATCCCATAGTGACCAGGGACCCAGCAAATGCGGACCGCGCCAAAGCGATTGAACAGGGGTGTCAAGACCTCCCACATCCCAGCGGATTCACCCTCAGGTTCCATATGTGCAATACACATAATGGCCGGGATGCAGTCAGAAAAGATGATGATCATGCCGTTGAAGTCCAAGCGTACATCTCGCAATGCAGCGATAATGGCGAAGATCTCACACTCAACGATGCTCCATGTTGAAGGCGTGGCAAAGGCTCTCGCGCCCTCGGTCATCCCACACTCCTCAGTCGTCCAAGCCACTGCTGTACCCTTGTCACTCTTCGAACCATCAGTGTAGATCATAAGGAGATCAGGAACCAGAACTGCATCCTCATAGGCATCAAAAAAAAAATTTGCAGCCAGTTCCTTATCCGTCGACACATTGAAGCTCGGCACAGTCGTCGCAGTCTTGTCAGACGACATCGGGTAAGCCATCATACCTTCTACCTCCCAGTCGCCCCGAATCGCTCCGAACCAAGGATGGTCATCGCAATACCGGTAGTTAATCATGCGACTATAGCATCGTCTTTGAAGATATCGACCCTGTATATGTACTGGAGGCGTCCCGAACTCTGCCAGGAGAAGATTATTGGCAAGTTTGATAGGACACCTGAACAGGGACCGAAGACAATCGTTGACGTGGACCTGAATTCGCTTCACATACGACGAAAAGTCGGTTACGAATTCAAGTCCAAAGTAGACGGTCGGCAGGTAGGCAGCCTGAAACAAACGGTAAGTGCACCATGCATCCAGCCCTCCATCACTCCCAAACCTCCTCCCCAACGCGGATATCCTCCTCCTCACACCCAAACCCCTATTCAACCAATATGATACATGAGAAGACATATTAAGAAAAACATTAAACCTATAACCAAGAACCCTAAGATCCTCCACAGGCGTTAGTAATTCTCCATCAATATCCAAATCCTCCCATGTAGTTCCTCCAAAACCAATCCACTTAGTCTTGATTGCGCTAATCCCCATCTTCCTCCCTCTTGCCACCCTGTCACAGTCTTTGAACAATTCAGCCATCGTGTACCTCGTGAGATCCCTGCTATCAGAAGCAACAAGGATGACCCCATCGTCCACATAACTGCTAACCACAGTGCGAACCGAAGGGGAGTATCTGAGGCGAGGCTCGAAAATGTCTGCAACGTATGCACCGAACAAAAAGGGGGATAACGGGGATCACTGAGGGATGCCACAGTTAACGAAATATGGTTTAGACACCCGACCGTTGAACCTGAATCTGACCACGCGGTTCCCGGCCCACCTCCTAACCCAATGAATAAGGTTGGCAGGGCATTCCCGGGCGGCCAAAAAATCACACAGCAGGTCAATGTCGATGTTGTCAAAGCCTCCTTCCACATCCATTGAAAGCATGGCACATTTAAAACCTTCGTTGTGTCGCAAGAACTCAAACACAACGGACATAGCATCATGGACACCTCGCTTGCGCCTAGACCCAAACTGAGTTTGGCCCAGTACCACATGCTCGGCAATCCTCAGCAGTACGATCCTCTCCACCACCTTGGCAACAGTGGGCAGTAGGTGAATCATACGCCAGCTCTTCACAATGTCGTAACGGGGTTTGTCCGCTTTCGGTATGAGTACAACCTCAGCAGAGTGCCAGTCAGGAATGTCGTTCGTCAATCCGTAATCAACAAGCCGTTTCAGACAGTCAGGTTTCTCCTTCCACCAATATCTTATGAAGGGATACCCGATGTCGTCAAGACCAGGACCAGTATTCGTCGGGCTCCTCCTAATCGCAGAGTCCAACTCGCAGGCAGGGCCCATCTCGACAATAGATGGTTTCCATGGCCGTTCATCGCCAGGACCCAGCTGGGCAGCGATAAGGTCACTGATATCTGCATGTCGGGTAACAAGATCGCCTGCCGAGTTCCTCATAGAAGGGAGCACACGCTTTGCCTCAAGCTGCCTGACCAACCTAAAAACCCCAGAATCTGCCGCTTTCTCGATAACCATCCGGACATGGTCCCGTCGGGCTTTCAACAACATAGCCCTATAAACACATCGAATCATGTTGTATTCACAGGACATGGTGAACGACCGCATTCGTCGCACCCGATTCAAGTCCTTCCGAATGCGCGAGAGGTCCTCATTCCAAAAGGTACAACCCCTCAAACCCGCCCTCGATCTCGGTAGCGCGTCAACCCCACACCTCAGCCTACCCCACATCCCGCCATCATCTCCATCCATCGCCGAATCCAAGATATCATCACATAGAGAGGTGTCAACTCGGCGCCAGTCCGGTCTGGATCTCACAAGGTCGACAGGATCATCCATTCGTATACGGATGACAATGCCCAAGTGTTCAAGGCCGGCCTTATCAGAGTACGATATCTTAGACAATCCTCGTCCGATGACCAAATCGATAGCGCTGACTGATCGAAAGGTAGGACCCGGCGGAGTCCAAACGTCATGCCCCTCTCTCTCACAATATCCATCAAGCTATCGTCCAAGACTATTTGGCTGCCCGCAGCCCATGTCCCATCGAGGATGCCTGGCATTGAAATCACCACAAAGCAACTGGCAGCCACTCCAGGCCAACACAGCTACCGACCAATCCTCCATACCAATCTGTGGATGAACATAAACACCCCCAATCATCCTCGTCTTCCCACAATCAACATAAGAAACACAAACAGTCATACGATCATGGCTAACCACCTCCATTAAACCAGACACAGATGACCGAACAAACACCTCAACTCCAGACCCCAAAACAAAAGAAAACAAATCAAAATCCACATGATCATGTATAATACAACCGCCATCTCCATCACTTGGAGGTTCAAGTATAAACAATAAATCAACAAATGAAAAAACATCCATCACCAACGAACGGTTAGCCCTGCTCCGTCCAACATTAATCGATAATGCTGTAATAAACATTAGGCCTGAATGGCCGACGAGGTGATATTGGAATCAGAGGCGCGCCTCTTAAGAATGCTTTTTGGGGGTGCATCCAAGCCCAAAGAAAAGCCCATGGTCTCATCGTCATCGATGGTCTTAATGGGGGGGTCGGTAGACGGACCAGCCGAACTAGATGGCCTGAAGGCCTTGTTAACTCTACCGGAGGGGGCCGGTTCCACAATCTCGGTAATACGGGAGGGGCCAGCCTGCTCGTAAGCGTCAATAGCCTTACCCTTACCTTTCCTATCAACCTTAGGCCGAACAACTTTGGCCTTAGGCAGAGTGCTATCAGTCATGCCCCTTCGATGGTCAGCATGTATAGCAGCATATGTCATGCCCTCAACTTCAACAGTAAGGCCCTTGGCGGAAACCCCCTTCTCCAACATCACCTCCGAAGTAACCTCAACATGGGCCCCACGACGACAACGACGTTGACGATTTCTCGATAGGTCGGACACACCGGTAACAGATGTATCATCGGCGACAATAGGAGATCTAGCACCAGTGGGGGCAGGGGAGGAACCGGAAGTAACTACAACCGGGCACCTATTATAGCCGGTGAAGTGGTCGGACCTCTCGCACAGCATACACCTTCGCACGGTGTGGCTGCATGATTGACCATCCTCACCAGGGCAGTTAAGTTGTCAACATCTGTGGGACTTCGACAAACGATCCCCAAAACAAAAACGACAGCGAGGGGGAAACGCACACAACATCTCAACGTGACCTACCTGAAGGCACTTGTTGCAGACCGGGGTAGACCTGTGTTCCTCAAAGAACCTGGCATTCCTGGACTTGCCAAACAAAAAGACACGGCCGGAGGAAAGAACCGCATCACTGGCATCGTTCCGCTCCAAGGTGAAGCGAATGCCGCATGAGGTGGCGCCAGCCTGCTTCATAGCGAAAACAGAGCCAAGCATGTTCGGTCGCCCGGCAGTAATAACGCCTGGGTTCGATCCCTCGATATCGGTCCGGAGGCCATCAAAGGCCTTATCGCCGGTCCAGTCCTCAGGTTTCCATAGAGAGCCCCTACCAGTAGGAGCCAAAGGGACACCGGAAACCAAAATCTTAACCTTCGCCACATCCTTGTGGAAGACGAAGTTAGTGAGACCAGAGGGGCCAAGTTCCCGGAGAAGGGTCGATCGGCATCGGTCCAGTCTATCCCAGACCTGAGTGGCAGTATGTTCCGCCAGGGTCAGGTAAATGCATCCAATCTCAAGCTTGGAGCGTGCTTCCCGAATATACGGGGTCTTGTCGGAAACCTTTCCAAGATTGCTCAAGGTCTGGTTCATGCGGATGCGGATGGCCTCGGGGGTAACAGGAAGCTGAGTCCGCTTGCCGGCATCAAAGCGCATGGTAATGTGGCGCTCACGGGCATCGGGGGAGGGGGAGGATGTAGGAGCCCTGGCGCGGGAAGGACCCGGAATACCGGCTACAGGGGCCGGAGGAGGTACCAATCGCGACCGAACTTGACGGCCTGGCCTAGTCATGTGCGGCACAGGAGGAGGGGGAGGGGCAGCAGCGATACGGCTATACATCGCCGCCCCGGTTGGGGGGGACAACACCGGAACAGCAACGGGAACAGGGGCAGGGGCCGAAGCAGCAGCCGGGGGATTTCTTCGTCGTCTTCGCCGACTCGCCTTACCACCACGGGCATTCTTCCGATCAACCACGACAAAGCCAGTATCGGGCGATTCATCAAAGGCGACCTTCCTAACACCGGAAGAAGACGCAACACCAACATCAGCAGGAGGGGGGGAAGGAGTCACACCGCCGTTCATGCGCTTAGCAGCTTCAGCACGAACCGATCCCCGAATCGTCTCCCGAGAGCTCCAAACAGGTTCACCCCTGTTAACCGTCAGCTCAGCCTCATGGGCAACCGTATCCCCTTCCAACCGGGCAATAACAGCCTTCAACAACTTAATCTCTCCTTTCAAAGAGATAATCTCATCCAAACCATTGTTCTGCTGCTTGCCTAGACGCTGAATGTCAGCAGCAACTTCCTCAAGGGAACCATATGTTTCCTTTCCCCCAACCAGCCCGTAGACACGGCAGCCATCGATCATGGAGGTGTCGTCAGAATCGGAGGACGATATAACCGAGCCATGGGAGGAGGACGGCGAGGACGACAGGGGAATCGCGTTACCCGAACGGATATCATCCAGACCACTCAACAAGGCCGCGTTAACCCCGGAGGGCGACCGATAGCTCATGGTAAGCGGGAGGGCCGGAAGCGACGAAAACGAGGGGGAAACGCTGCGGGTGACCGAGCGTGGCTGGGCATCAGTGGCGTACCTAGAGTCACCAATACCTGTGCCATCAGTGTTAGACCCGCCACCCAAGTCCATAGGGGTATCGCGAACGATAACCGCCGACGAAGGAACCACTTGACTGGTGGTCAAAGGAAGGGGGGAAGGGGAGTCTCTCTTGGGGGGGGTGTTGCCCCGTAGCGCCTTGGTATGAGCGATAAACTCATGGTGTCTCTTCGACACAGGAACAAAGGCACGGCGGCCAGAGGGAATGGTGGAATCCGGGGCGAAACCAGAACCTGCACCAGGGCGCGACCAGGGGGGGACAAAGGGGGGAGGGGACGAAACCTGAGTGATCCGATCCTCAGCACGGATGCAACCTGCAGGAGGCGCATAGTCCTCGTCCGACGATTGGTCCAATCGGAAGTTGCTATACAGCTTCCGCTCACCAGAGGAAAGTCGCTCAACAGGGGAGGGAAGACGCCGTTGGCTATCATCAACCTCGACCACAGAAGGAACGTACAACGGGTCCTGGGATCGGTCCTCATCAATGGACGGCCAGGATGCAGAGGGGACCATGGGATCAGACGCCATAGTCGAGTAAAATTCCGAGCTCACCACACGGGAGCTGGACGGGGCGAAGGACTGGGAGGAGCCCTCAGGAGAGTGAAAACGGGCGTAGAAGCCCAAAGACAGGGTGCGGTCGACGTGGCAACCAGCAGACGCAACAGCAAGGGAGTCACAGCCGCGAGCAGCCAAAATCCCGAAACAAACCTTCTCAACCGCGTCGAAAGTGCGCAAGTCGAGGCCGGAAACAATATGCCGAACCTCATCGTCGAACACATAGCCGCCAGAACCACCATTGCGACAACCCAAAACGTGAACAATGTGAAGACCACGATAGTCTCCACCCGGCGCAGCGTAAGAAAATCCATGAACGGGCACAAGGCCACGTTCACCAGCAGTAATAGCCCGCCTCACAGGGGAGGGGGAGCGAGGAGGAGGAGGAGGGGGTGCAGAATCACCCATGGCAAAAAATTCACCTGTAGCAAAAGGCCAGGCGAGCCACCAAAGTAGGAGGAGGGGGGGGAGTATTCACCAGCCCGAAGGCGAGGCAAACAACCACAGCGAAACCGTAAAGTTCACCTGTAGCGAGGGCCAGGCGAGCCACCAAGGCAAAACAACCAAGTGCCCGAAGGCAAAGCAACACCACCGGGAACGAAGTTAAAGACTTTGTAAACTATCGCGAGCGTGGCAAATCGATATTATTGGCCAGTGGCGAAAAGGTGGGTGGAATAGTGTGCTTGACTTGTGTGTTGTGCCCGCTTGTCTAGTTACAGAAGGTTGAAGAGGCTATATACAGAAAATTCTGCACGCCAAGCTATCTACTAAGTGGGTGAGTCACAACGGGACTCAACACCAAGCGTGACCGTCTAACTACCCCATGATATGACCCTACCCCACACCGGCATCACTCTCTTGGCCCCGGTGATGCAACCCAAGCTCGCCAAACTCCAGCACAGTGCATTGCTATCACTACATTATTCCCAGAAATCGCGGTCGCTTAAGCCGCCATCATACATCCGGCAGTTCACTGTTCCCAATAGGTTGATTGCTGCTAAGCTGGCCTCCGCGAACAGTCTCGATGTATCGGTCGCACAAAACATGTCATGATCTAATACCGGTAGGGAACACTATTCCCCGGTAATTACACACCCCCCGTTACCGTCACCGATAACGTCCAGGACCCAGCCCCAGATAATTAATCCGGAAGCAAAAAAACATCACACATTACCAGAGGAGGCAAGTCTAATGATATAGCACATTTCTCGTTTATTTTAGTTTCTATCATACTATATTCGGTGATAGGTATTTCCCTGGCGTTGAGGGCATTGTGTGGTGAAGGTAGCACAGAAGAAGCCGAAAGCAAAGCAATAGAACAGTGTCAATTGAAGAAAGTGAGCCAGTGGCTGTCTTAATTTTATTTCCTACGGATGCATCTAAGACTCTCCTCCATAATAGTTAGTAGCACTAATAAATGCTCCATTATGGCCCTTGCCATGATCACCTCGATCTTGATATCCCAGTTGTCCGGCAGATGGTGATTCGACATATTTCATCCTAGCTAGGTCAGTCCTACAATCTAGGAGATAGCTGGATATATTTGTATTTTCCTTCACATTGAGGCGACACTGCCGAAAGTGTGCTGGTATTGGACGGAAGTTCCGAGTGACCACGCCGGAGGGCTCCCGAACGCTGCTGCTCGCTGTGGCTATGGTATCGTAGTGTTTTTGGAGGTTTGGTCTTTTTTAAGTCGTGGTGGTCTGCAATACCGGATTAGAGTTAAAATGAACCGGGGTGAAACTAAGGCAACCGAGGTACGAGGCGGATACGAAGAATTCGACATTTGCCCGAGAGATGCTCTTGCAGAGTAAAGTGCACTGGTGGGACTGTAGGCAAGACACCTCGACCTTGACATGATCCAAACGAGATGATAGGAGTGTCTTTAGCGCAGGAACGTTTCCCGGATCCCGATATGCAGGTCTTATTTCCACTACTAGGACATGCCAGCTCCTCCTCCCGCAACCACCGCCCCAAACCTAAAACCTTTAAATCACCGTCATTCAGATTTCCCTTCCGCGCCTTCAATTGGGTGGGAGTCGCCATGTGGGCCTCACTTAGTGCATTGCCCCTCGTCACCTGTTCAAGATTGTTTCCTCTCCGACGAAATGTGACCTCCCCCGGCCTAGCGTTGACGTCCGGCGAAATTAGGAGGATCTGCAAAATCGTTCGTGAGTATTCGCTGCCGGTAGAGGGGAAATTCCAAATCATGTACACATCCGACATCTCTTCCAAAGTAATCCTCACAAAATCCGTCCGTAAATTATCACTCATCCCTTCTGGCTTATCATCCCTGCCCAACCTGATCTCCGGATAATTCCTGGTATCGGTTGCGCTTGTTGAGCAAGGAAGCCATAGTATAAGCATGTAACGGGATATCCCCTAATCGCACAATCTGTCGATCGTCAGGGAATTAGAATTTCTCCCCGTCAGTGATACGCACTTCCCTCAAAGGGCTAACTCACCTCATATACCATATGGCCTTCCCACTCCCGGATTCCCAGAGTAAAACAAGATAGCCCTACTAGCTCCACCCTTGGCCTCCCACTCCACCCCCGAAACTCGCTTCTTTCCAAAAACCAGCCCCCGAACCGTGGAATCGCTCGTTGCGCACGCCTTGATGTCGGCTATCCGGTTCTGGTGAAGAGAGCCATCGCATAATCTGTGTACGCTCGGCCGGTTTATAATCGGTATGGTTGAAACTATCCGTTATGTTTGCGTAGTTGGCATTGTTGTCGCCGATGTTGACTGAACGTATGTGTGCAGTACGGGCCACAATATTCCGCCTAAAGTGTTGATTGAGTATAGAAAGGGTAGAGAAATATGGAGGGTTAATGGGGGACTTTTCAGAACATCCGAAGAAGAGGGGCGATGTGGCTTGTTCTGTGGCGGTTGCTGTCCAATCACCGTTCATACCAAGGAAGCGCCCACTCATCGGAGCCTCCCTGAAATCGCAGCCATAATGGCCCAGCCTCGTGGTTACCACCATTGCCATATTATGGCTAGGGTTTGAAAGGTTGAGCCGAGGAAGTTAGGCAGAGGGGTCTAGCTGTGACGCAAAATGTCATTGAGGGATAACAATATATGAAGATTAGAAATTGAATGAGACACGAGAATTATCCCTTTACTTATCCAGTTAACTCATCTATTCTAACTCCTGTTTCGGGGCGCGGCTGATTTTTGTCTGTTTGCCAAGAAAAGCATGACCATCGCGTAGAGCCTCACTACCATCCGTGAACCACCCCCCACCGACCTCAGTAGCTGTCTGGACAAGTCGTTCCATAGGGCCTACTCACCACCGATGCTCGCTCTGGAGACCCCCCTTCGTTAACCGACTGGAAAACATTGAGTATCGGTATAGTGTACCGGCAGTCCGAATCTACTACCACGGAAACTCGCTAAATCCATTCTCCGTGATCAGGCCCCTGGCGTCCGCAATCCGAGACCAAACACCTTCCGAAGGGATGGTGTTTTCTGCACGAGGTATGGCCTGGAGAAGCAGAGCTTGTTGGATATCATTGACTGGGATTCGTTATTTTGCTAACCTGCTGTGCTAAGCCTATTGTGTTTGGTGGTGTGGTGCAGTTGAGATCCCCGATGGTGGATTTAACGAGTTTTTACTGTACTGTATAGTACATCTACACCCAGGCTTGCTCTTCCCTCATGACTGCCGTACAATCACCATCGCTACCGCATTGCCTCATACCATATCCACATCCCCCACTTAGTTGACAACTACCCACAGCCATTTAGCTGGTAAACCCGCATCTGCATTCTTCCTTTGCCGCCACCCCTCCCCCCCCCCCATCTTAGCACCCGAATTGTGCATAAAATCCCTTGCAGTTGTCATACCGGACGCTATGATCATAAATCTTTTACTCTAGAGATGTTCGACCCCAGCTTAGGTAATATCGTACCATCCAAAAAAGTCCTGCGGACAAAAACCGGAGTTCTCTACCGCACCTTAATCATTTTGTTGTTTCCCATTTTAGCCTTTGGGGTTGGCTGTTTTTCCGCCCAAGTCAGTGGGTATATTAACTGGTAGGATTCTGTCTCATAGTCAAGTCTTGAATAGCTGGAGGGCGGGGCATGTAGTCTGCGCATTAATTGCAAGAACTACACTGTGTGGGCTTTCTCCGCCGGGTATTGAGTGCTAGGGACCACGGTAGAGTACAGCATTGCACACTAGCTTCTAAGGCTTCTCTAGAGTCAATAAATTGAGATTTTACTGTTTTTTGTTTTTTTAAAATATCGCACTGTTACGCTGGGCCTGGGCTATCTATAGTATCGCCCTTAAAGGGTAATCCCCATCAGGGGAAACCAACGCACGACTTCGTGCGTTTACTGACTTTGGCTTTACTAGCCCACGCCACCCAGACGTAAAGCACCCTCGTCGTCTTCAAGCGATTCTAGTAGACTACTCGCCCGTAATAAAAAGATATCCGGTGGGCTAGGGCTAGTGTTGAATGTGAACGATTTGGGCACCCCCTATGGTATGTAGCAGAGCATGTATTAGGGCGCGATTGAGGGCAAAGGGAGCCGCCGGTGATCGCTCCGCAGCAGTGAGAGGGACTACTAGGAGGAGATAAACCAGTAGTTTATGATTTCCCATCGGCGCCTTCGGTTGGGTGAGAGCCACAATGTAGACATCGCTCGGTGCATTGTCGCTCGTCATCTGTTCAAGTTTCTTTCCTCTCGGACGGAGTGTGCGCTCCCCCGGCCTAGCGTTGATATCCAGCGAAACTAGGAGGAATCTGCACAATCTTCCGTGAGTATCGTATTCACTACTAATGGGGGGGGGGGTGCCAAATCATGCTACACACGTCCGACCTCTTTTCCGGGGCGGTCCTCACGAAATCCGCCTGTAAATCATTACTCATCCTCTCTGGCCTGTCATCCCTGCCTAATAGCATCTCCGGATAATTCCCGATAGCGTCTGCTCTTGCTCGGAAAGGAAGTCATAGTACAAGCATGCAGTGGGGATCTCATCATTTTCGCCTAATCGCACGACCTATCGATCACTAAGGAATTAGAATTTCTCCCCGTCAATGGCACTCGCTTCTTTCAAAGAACGAACTCACCGTGGATATGGCTGGCCCACTCCCGAATTCCAGGAGCAAAACAAGAAAGCCTTGCCGGTTCGACCCCCTTCCACTCCCGAGGCTCGCTTATTTCTGAGGGCCGGTCCCCTGGCTGTCGAATCGCTTGTTGCGCACGACTTGATGTCGACTATCCAGATCTAGTGAAGAGAGCCATCGCATAATCTGTGCATCCCCGTCCGATTTATAAACGTATGATTGAAACTACCGGTTATGTGTCTACAGTTGGCATTGTTGTCGCCGATACTGACAGAATGTATGTGGGTAGCATGGGCCATAATATATTGTCTAAAGTGTTGGTTGAGTGTGGAAATGGTAGAGGAATATGGAGGGTTGATGGGGGTCTTTCGAGACTTCCCGGAGGTGAGCTGAAGAAAAACGGGGCGATGTGGCTTGTTCTTGGTAGCTGCTATCCAATCACTGTTCATACCAAGGAAGCACCCACCCATTGGAGCCTCACTCATATCCCCGCGAGAATAGGGATGTTTTGCTGTGATACGACGGTCGCAACTTGAACTGTCCTTATCACCACAGCAACCGCGCTACCCTATCCAAATGCGCAATAGAGCTGGGTGGCTTAGCCTCGTGCAGTATTAAGAACTGCTCGCAAATATGATACGACATTCGTAGAGGGTCGTGTTTACCCTTTTGCTCACAGAAAATTGGTGCATTTTGCCCCGGGGTAAGAGAAAAATTTTCAACCCATACCAAATTCCGTAACATTCCCAGGAAGGTGTCGGTTTTCTGAAATTGTCGCAGCATATGCAGTCCGCCACAAAGTAGGAAGTCTTCAACCGTCGTAGCAAAAACCTCCCTAATGGCCTAGTGGTGGTTACCACCAATCATTGCCACCATAGCGATTGTAGGTTTAGGGTTTGAAAAGTTGAGCCGAGAAATTTAGGCGGTGGGGCCCCTAGCGGTGAAACAAATGCCATCGAAGGGCAACACACAGGAAAATCAGAAATCGAACTTTGGTACTTGAATTAGGCTCGAAAACTATCCTTGTTTTCCAGTTGGCTCATCCGTTCGATCTAACTCCTGTTTCAAAAAGCAGCTAATTTTTGTCTGTTTGCCAAGAGAAGAATAACCATCGCGTACAGCCTATCACCCCTCACCACCACCATCCGCTAACCACCCCCCACCGACCTTAGCCACTATCTGGACTAGTCGTTGCATAGGACCTACTCACCAACGATGCTCGCCCTCGGGACCCCCTCGTTAACCGACACGAAAACATTGAACATTGGGATAATGTGCTGGTACTCCGAAATCTACAGCCGCGAAAACGCGTTGTACCTGCCCTACTATCGATGGTAAGGCCTTCACGTTCACAATCCGTGATGAAACACCTTGTGGGAGAATGGCATTTTCTAGACGAGGTATATCTTGGAGAGGCGGAGCTTGCTGGATATCATTAACTGGTACTCGTCATCTTGTTACTCGCTGTGCTAGGCCGTTGTAGTTTGGTGATGTGGTCTTGTTCCGGTAAAGTACTGTTGAGATCTCCGGTACTGGATTTAACGAGTTTTTACCGTACATCTACACCCAAGCCTGCTCTTCCCTCATGACCGCCGTACAAGCTCCATTGCTACCGCACCGCCTCGTATTATACATCCCCCATATAGCGCAGCTTCCCAGAGCCATTTAGTTGCTAAATCCGCATCTGCATTCTTCCTTTGTCGTCCCCCCCCCCGCAATTCTAGGCCTTGAATCCTACATCAATCTTCCTTGTACTTGTCGTACCGGACACCATGCTTATGCATTCCACTAGAAAGCTTCAACCAAGCCTAGGTGAAATATTACTATCCACAAAAGCCCTCGAGAAAAGCCGGAGTCCTGTACCACCCCTTAATCATTCAATTATTTCCCAGTTTCAGGCTTTGAGATTGGGTATCCTTTCGCCCTAGTCAGCGGATATATTGATCGGCAGGATTCGGTCTCACCGCCAAGTCTTGAATTGCGCAAGGGCGGCCTATGCAAACTACACATTGCTTACAGGGAATACAGTGGGGGAATTTCTCCCCCGGTGATTGTGTGCTAGAGTTTGAGGCAGAGTATGGTACAGTACGCTAGCTCCCAAGGCTTCACCGGTGTCGACAGATTGGAATTCTAGTGTTTTTTTTGTTTTTTTTGTTTTTTTTGGTATTCTCCCGTTGTACTGTACGTACGGTAGGCTGTAGCTAATGCTGCCTTCGGGGTATATGTTCCCCACCAGGGTTGGCTCGCGGCGTCATACGTTTACGGGGTCTGGATTTACTGGCCCATATCACCCGCACGAAAGGCATGGCATCCTGATCGTCTTCACATTACACTAACAGACTACTCGCCCGTAACAAAAACATATTCGGTGGGTTAGGGGCGGGGTTGTATGTCGACAATTTGGGTATCCCCTGATGGTATGTAGTAGAGCATGTATTAGAGTGCGATTGACGGCAAAGGGAGCTGCCGGCGATCCTCCGTAGCAGTGAGAGGAATTACTAGGAGGAGATAAATCAGTCGCTTGTGAATTTAGGACAGGATTCTTCAAGCTTCTCATAAATTCCTACCCAATTGCGCGCAACGGGCCATACTATACTAAAGCACACCACCATCCGCGGGAGGAAAAGGATAAATGAGATAGCAACTTAACAAAGAATAGGAATCAAAGCGAGAAACATGGCGATAGAACTAAGAACTGAAAGAGAAGCAAAAGGGAGAGAAGGGAAAAAAACTCAAAAGCAGGCAAATACCAAATAGCTAGTAGGGACCGGGAAAGGGCTTATCAAGGTCTATTCACACCCAGATTGCCGAGGGTATTTCCTATACTAATCCCACACGCGGCAAGTATTTATGGAAGGGGAATATGTCTCGTAACGAAGGAGGGGGGGTTAAAACGGAGGAAGCTAAAAACGAATGAAGGAAGCGATGACCCAATACCGGTCGGCCACAGTCGACAGAGTTGCTCATGTGTTGCCGGGGTGGATGTCAGTGCTCCTCGGAGGGTGCGGGGGGCGTTATTGGGCAGATGGAGGCGGTTTGGAAGGGCCTGGATGGCTCGGTTGAGAAGTTACTACCCTCGGACTTGGAAACCAAATCCTCGGGGCCCACTACCCTCGACCCCACATCATAGTCTCCAGGTGGGGGCGTGGGACAGGCATCAAGGCCTGCGATGATGCGATTGGGATCATGAACTCTGAATTGCATCTCCAGCACACAGTGGTCTCCATGTCCAGCCGAGGGCGGGAGAGATGCCCAGCGGCCGGAATTGGCATCGTCCCGTTCCGGTACGGTTTGCACGGCTCTGTCGTATCCTTTAGAGCGAGTCGACGAGGGTGATGTGTGTCCCTTTATCCGATCTGAAAGAATTTTCACTACCGCTTGATGCCCGCGCTCAGCCGCCCACGAGAGCGGCGTTCGGCCATATTTGGTGTCTACCTGGTCGGGATTGATGTCTTGTCTCTCTAAAAGCAGGTCTACCGCCCCAATTTTCCCGCACCAGGCGGCCCAGATAAGTGGCGTAGAGCCAGATACGGTGTCTCCCTTGTTGGGGTTGATGTCCTCTCGTTCCAAAAGCACCTTCACTACCCCATCATGCCCGCCCCCAGCCGCCCAAGAGAGCGGCGTCCTGCCAGAGGTTGTATCTGCCTGATCGAGGTTGATGTCTTTTCGTTTTAAAAGCAGCCTTACTGCCCCGCTTTGCCCTCGCTGGGCGGCCCATAAAAGTGGGGTAGAGCCGGATCTGGTATCTCGCTGGTTGGGGTCCACGTCCATTCGCTCCAAAAGCATCTTCACTGCCCCGTCATGCCCGCGCTCGGCCGCCCACGAGAGTGGCGTCCGGCAAGTCGTAACGTCTGCCCTGTCGGGAATGATATCCTTTCTTTCTAAAAGTATCCTTACTATCCCGTCGTGCCCGTGCTCTCCGGCCAGCGAGAGTGGTGTCCGTCCATCTTGGGTGTCTTCCGTATTGGGATTGACGTCCTCTCGTCCCAAAAGTAGCTTTACTAACATCTCATACCCGCGCTCAGCCGCCCATGAGAGTACCGTTCGGCCAGACTTAGTCTTTACCTGGCGCAGATTGACGTCCTCTAGTAGTTCCAGAAGCATCTGTAATATCCCTATCTCCCCACGCCCTGCAACCGACGAAAGTGGCGTAGAGCCATCGTTGTCTTCTCCCGGATTGTGCTTGCTGTACTCTGGCTCCATGATGCTCGGTCCAAAGGGCTGGTTGCGTGAATATATGGTGGAGCAATATGTAGGGTCAAAGGTGGAGTTTACAAACTTTCTGGGGGATGGGGCTGAATAAAGCGGGGCGATGTGGCTGGCAGCCAGCATCTAATCATCTTCATGCCAAGGAAGTACCGGCACAGTGGTGGTCTTGATGAATTATGAAAAGGTACTTCGCGATTCCGCATCCAGAGTCAAATCCAATCAATCTGTTTAGCCGCCCGTAACCGCATTTGCCTCACATCCAGAGTCTTTTCACAAAGTCTCTAATTACTGCAACCTAACCCTGCATCACGGGTTAGTTTAAAACATGGCACTATATCATACCAGCACTATGCTAATTTTTTCCAGTGTTCCCAACGGGCCAGGCCGATGGTAGGCCGGCCTATAGGCCGTATGCCGGGCTAAGGCAGGCCGCTCCGGAAGACAGCCTAGGCCCATATAGGCCGAATTCGATCGGCCTACGAAAGCCTATCAGGCCTGATAGGCGCCTATAGGCCTGGAGATTAGCGTTGAGAATAGATTGCGTTAAGGGTATTCAACCCCCCTACCCCACCCCTCTTCCGAGTTTATCGCCTGTGATTTTTTTTCCTCCTTTACCTTCGGCTATTATGATACTTCTTAATTAATCACAAAACGAGTTAATTAATTCACTACCTCTAGTATTTTTTTGTATTTTTTTTGCTAATAAGCGAAACCGTTACTTTATTTTTAATCATATTCCGTAATTGGGAAACATTTACGGTGAACTTTGCTGTTGACACAGAGCAGCCGCTCACTATGAGTGGGTCGGCCGAAGCCGTATAGGCCGGCCTAGGCTATATAGGCCAGGCCGGCCTATCAGGCAGCCGGGAAAAAGCCTATATGGCCTATCCCCTCGGCCGCTGAGACATTCAGCCCGGTTCAAAATGTAGAAAACTAACTTATTGTAGTAAGGGTGATAGGCAATACTTAGTGACTCCCCAGATAGTGTAGTGCTCAGAATACCACGAAATGTGTAGGGCAGAGCACAACCATAACGGGAGGAAATCTACCCAGAAGCTCTCGCATCCAGTCCCTCGACTAAGTTAGTTTTCTACATTTTAAACCACGCTGAATGTCTCAGCGGCCGAGGGGATAGGCGGGCCCGGCCAGGCCAGGCTCAGGCTTAACCAGGCCTGCAGGCTCGGGCCAGGCTAGATCCGAGAGAATTTCGACAGGCCGGGCCCGGCTTTACCGAAGGCAGGCCGGCCTGGCCCGTTGGGAAAACTGATTTTTTCTAATACAGCCGCTTGACCGGAGCTTTTGTTATAAAGCATGTATAAAAAAATAATCTGACTGAATAAACTCACAGGATGCCGTACTGGAATGGTTACCTACATTGATATCGTTTCCTAAATTCCCATAGCTAATAGTCATGTTAACAGCCGACGAGTACGAATGTGAACGAATAAACCCAGACCTAACAATTCTCAAATAAGATAGAATTGTTAAAAAATCACCGGCGATCAGTCCAGAGAGCGGTTTCCTTTGTCACACATTATCAAGCAAGGAAGAGAACGGGGTATGCCTGGTTATGTACTATATAACGTCATTCACCTATTAACGGCTCATGACCGGGATGCGGCTCACCATGGCAACCACTGGAAAATTAAATGTATATTTTAGTATCTGCATAAATAGTAGTAATACCACATTGAAAATTTCTTAGAAAGTACTTTTAAATATGGAGAATCAGAATATGAAGGTTTTAATTAATAATAAAAAATAATGCCTCTTGTATACTCACTTTATTCCAAATTGGTTGATTAAGCAGATTGCTTACAATTGAAGTCAAGAAAATTGAAACCAATCATGGAAGTAACAGTTTGAGCAGGTAATAAGAGGGCATAGATCTTGTATTTGATGTATAAACTGCTTTGGTATTTATTTGTAGCTATTATGGAAGGTATTGTGACTTTTAAAAAGAGTATAGTTAAATATATATACTATAAAGTAGATGAGATAATATCTACTTATAGGATTTATGTAATGTTCCAATACTTTGTAATATACTTCAATAAGATAATCCAAGATATGATATAAATTTTCAAGGCCGTTGGTGAAGTCTTACTAGTTTTATTCTCTGGTAATAAGAAAGTAATTTCGGAAGAAATGCTACTTTCCAAGCTTGACTGTGTGGACTACACATTTAGGGTCAGGCTAAAACCTGTTGGATATACTCTGGTCATATAGGTAAAACTAGTATATGAGTTTTAGTCAGTTTGAGCAATAGGATCAAGAGACATCACACTATAACTCTACTAATACTGTAAATTAAGAGTAAAATTGTCTGTCTTTAGAGTGGCTATGTGAAATCTCTTGATCCCATAGCCTGAACTGACTAAAACTCATATACTAGTTTTACCTATATGACCAGAGTATATCCAACAGGTTTTAGCCTGACCCTAAATGTGTAGTCCACATAGTCAAGCTTGGAAAGTAGCATTTCTTCCGAAATTACTTTCTTATTACCAGTGAATAAAACTAGTAAGACTTCACCAACGGCCTTGAAAATTTATATCATATCTTGGATTATCTTATTGAAGTATATTACAAAGTATTGGAACATTACATAAATCCTATAAGTAGATATTATCTCATCTACTTTATAGTATATATATTTAACAATACTCTTTTTAAAAGTCACAATACCTTCCACAATAGCTACAAATAAATACCAAAGCAGTTTATACATCAAATACAAGATCTATGCCCTCTTATTACCTGCTCAAACTGTTACTTCCATGGTTGGTTTCAATTTTCTTGACTTCAATTGTAACCAATCTGCTAAATCAACCAGTTTGGAATAAAGTGAGTATACAAGAGGCATTATTTTTTATTATTAATTAAAACCTTCATATTCTGATTCTCCATATTTAAAAGTACTTTCTAAGAAATTTTCAATGTGGTATTACTACTATTTATGCAGATACTAAAATATACATTTGATTTTCCAGTGGTTGCCATGGTGAGCCGCATCCCGGTGATGAGCCGTTAATAGGTGAATGACGTTAAATGAAGGAAGCGATGACCCAATACCGGTCAGCCACAATCGACAGAGTTGCTCGTGTGCTGTCAGAAAGGGTGTAAGTGCTCCTCAGAGGGTGCGGGGGGCGTTATGGGGCCGATGGAAGGAGTTTGTAAGGGCCTGGATGCCTCGGTCGAGAAGTTACTACCCTCCGACTTGGAAACCAAATCCTCGGGGTCCATTACCCTCGACCCCACATCATGTTCTCCGGGTGGGGGCGTGGGACGGGCATCAAGGCCTGTGATGGTGCGATTGGGATCATGAACCCTGAATTGCATTTCCAGCAGACAGTCTCCATGTGCAGCCGAGGGCGGGAGAGATGCCAGGCGGTCGGAATTGGCATCGTCCGGTTCCGGTACGGTTTGCACGGCTCTAGCAGATCCTTTAGAGAGATCCAACGAGGGTGAGGTGCGACCCTTGTTGTCCAACGTGGTGGAGTCATTTATCCGCTCGGAAAGCATTTTCACTACCCCCTCATGCCCGCGCTCAGCCGCCCACGAGAGCGGTGTTCGGCCATATTTGGTGTCTGCCTGGCTGGGGTTGATCTCTTGTCGCTCTAAAAGCAGCTTTACGGCCCCAACTTTCCCGTTCCAGGCGGCCCAGACGAGTGGCGTAGAGCCAGATATGGTGTCTCCCTTGTTGGGGTTAATGTCACCTCGTTCCAAAAGCACCTTCACTACCCCATCATGCCCGCCCCCAGCCGCCCACGAAAGCGGCGTCCGGCCAGACGCTGTGTCTGCCTGGTCGGGATTGATGTCTTCTCGTTCTAAGAGCAGGTTTACCACTCCAGTTTGCCCTCGCCAGGCGGCCCACAAGAGCGGCGCAGAGCCAGATGTGGTGTCTCCCTTGTTGGGGTTGATGTCCTCTCGGGCCAAAAGCATCTTCACAACCCCCTCATGCCCGCCCTCAGCAGCTAGCGAAAGTGGCGTAGAGCCAGAGGTGGTGTCTCCGTGGTTGGGGTTGATGTCACCTCGTTCCAAAAGCACTTTCACTACCCCATCATGCCCGCTCACAACCGCCCACGAGAGTGGCGTCCGGCCAGATACCGTGTCTGCCAGCTCGGGGTTGATGTCTTCTCGTTCTAAAAGCAGCTTTACCGCCCCGGTTTGACCTCGCCAGGCGGCCCATACAAGTGGCGTAGAGCCAGAGCTGGTATCTCGCTGGTTGGGGTTTACGTCCTTTCGCTCTAAAAGCATCTTCACTGCCCCATCATGCCCGCGCTCGGCCGCCCACGAGAGTGGCGTCCGGCCAGTCGTAACTCCTGCCTTGTCGGGAATGATACCCTCTCGTTCTAAAAGTATCTTTACTATCCCATCGTGCCCATGCTCTGCCGCCAGCGAGAGTGGTGTCCGTCCATCTTGGGTGTCTGCCGTATTGGGATTGACGCCCGCTTGTTCCAAAAGTAGCTTTACTAACGCCTCATATCCGCGCTCAGCCGCCCACGAGAGCACCGTTCGGCCAGACTTAGTCTCTGCCTGGTCCAGATCTAGGTCCTCTAGTAGTTCCAAAAGCATCTGTAATATCCCTGTCTCCCCACGCCCCGCGACCGACGAGAGTGGCGTAGAGCCATCGTTCTTCCTCGCCGGATTGTACTTGCTGTCCTCTGGCTTCATGATGCTCTGTCCAAAAGGTTGGTATGAATATATGGTAGGGCAGTATGTAGGGGTATGGGTGGAGTTTACAAAACTTTCCGGGGGACGGAGCTGAGCAAAAGCGGGGCGATGTGACTGGCAGCCAGTATCCAATCATCCTCATGCCAAGGAAATACCGACACAGCGGTGGCCTTGATGAATTATGATTTACTGCAACCCAATCCTGCATCACCGGTTACTTAAAAACATGTTGTATTACCATACCGACACTATGCTAAATTTTTCTGAGAGCAACTCAACCGAAGCGTCTATTATAAAACCTGTTTAAAAATAATAATCTGGTTGAAATGCCTCGCCCACTCCTGGAACCCCCGGAGGGAAACAAGACGGCCTTTAGAGCGCGATTGACGGCAAAGGGAACCGGTGGTAACAGCTGCATAATTTGAGGGGCCACCAGCAGGAGATAAATCGGCCGCTTACGAATTTTGGACGAGCTTCTTCAAGTTTCCCATATATTCCTACCTAATTGCGTGCGACGGGCGATACAATACTGAAACACACCACCACCCGGGAAACAAAAGACAAATAAAATAGCAACTTAACAGAGAATAGGAATCGGAGCGAGAAACACTATGGAACTGAGAACTTCAAGAGAGAGAAGGCGGAGAAGAGAAAAAACTCAAAAGTGGGCAATACCAAATGCTTAGTGGAAACCAGGAAAGTGCTTATTAAGGTTTGTTCACACCTAAATTAACGAGGGCATTTCCTATACTAATCCCACACACAGCAATTATTTATGGAAGGGGAATATGTCGGGTAAGGAAGGAGGGGAGACGAAAACGAGGAGAGCTAAAGACGAATGAAGGAAACGATGACCGAATACCGGTCGGTCACAATCGACAGAGTTGCTCGTGTGTTGTCAGAAAGGGCATAAGTGCTCCTCAGAGGGTGCGGGGGGCGTTATGGGACAGATGGAAGGGGTTTGGAAGGGCCTGGATGCCTCGGTCGAGAAGTTACTACCCTCCGACTTGGAAGTTGAATCCTCGGGGTCCACTACCTTCGGCCCCATATCATGGTCTCCGAATATGGGCGTGGGACGGCCACCAAGGCCTGCGATGATACGATTAGAATCATGAACTCTGAATTGCATATCCAGTACACAGTGGTCTCCATGTCCAGCAGAGGGCGGGAGAGATGCCTGGCGGCCGGAATAATCATTGTCCTATTCCAGTACGGTCTGTACAGTCGCGGTAAGAAAAATACCGGACAATTGCGGAATAACTTTTTACTACAGATTTAAAATGTCCCCAGGAATCCAAGTTTCGTGGTTGTAGCAGGTAGTAGTCACCTTGGTCGGAGAAGGGTCAGGTTACAGTGACGCTATAATGCCGTTGCAACTACCACGTAATCGTCTGCAGATCTAATTCCTCAATTGTCCGGTAATTTTCTTACCGCGACTGTACAGCTCTATCACACCCTTTAGAAGGGGCCAACGAGGGAGCGGTGTGGCCCTTGTTATCCGATACGGTGGAGGCATTTATCCGCTCGGAAAGCATTTTCACTACCTCATCGTGCCGGTGCTCAGCCGCGAACCACAGTGGCGTTAGGCCAAATTTTCTGTCCGGTTGGTCGGGATTGACTCTCTCTCGTTCTAAAAGGGTTTTTACCACACCATCGTGCCCGTTCAAAGCCGCTAAGATGAGTGGCGTTGAGCCACACCTGGTGTCTGCGTGGTTAGGATTGACGTCCGGTCGCCCCAAAAGGACCTTTACTACCTCCCCACGCCCGTGCTCAGCCGCCCACGAGAGTGGCGTTCGGCCAAATTTGCTGTCCGGTTGGTCGGAATTGACGCCCTCTCGTCCTAAAAGGAGTTTTACCACACCGCAGTGCCCCTTCTCCGCCGCTAAAATGAGTGGCGTTGAGCCACACTCGGTGTCTGCATGGTTAGGATTGACGTCCGCTCGTTCCAAAAGCGTCTCTACCACCGCCTCATACCCGTGCTCAGCCGCCGACGAGAGCGGTGTTCGGCCAAATTTTCCGTTCGGTTGGTCGGGATTGACGCCCTCTCGTCTTAAAAGGATTTTTACCACACCATCATGCCCGTTCACAGCCGCTAAGGTGAGTGGCGTTGAGCCAAACTGGGTTTCTGCATGGTTAGGATTGACGTCCGGTCGCCCTAAAAGGATCTTTACTACCCCCTCATGCCCTCTTCGAGCTGCCCACGAGAGTGGCGTTCGGCCATATCTGCTGTCCGGTTGGTCGGGATTGACGCCCTCTCGTTCTAAAAGGATTTTTACCACACCATCGTGCCCGTTCCAAGCCGCTAAGGTGAGTGGCGTTGAGCCACACTCGGTGTCTGCATGATTGGGATTAACGTCCGTTCGCTCCAAAAGGATCTTTACTACCTACCCCCTCACGCCCGTGCTCAGCTGCCAACAAGAGTGGCGTTCGGCCAAGTTTTCTTTCCGGTTGGTGGGGATTGACGCCTTCTCGTTTTAAAAGGATTCCTACCACACCATCATGCCCGTTCTCTGCCGCTAAGGTGAGCGGCGTTGAGCCACACTCAGTGTCTGCATGATTGGGATTGACGTCCGGCCGCCCCAAAAGGATCTTAACAACCCCTTCACCCCTCTTTGAGCAGCCCACGAGGGTGGCGTTCGGCCAAATTTGCTGTCCGGTTGGTCGGGATTGACGCCCTCTTGTTTTAAAAGGACCTTTACCACCCCGTCATGCCCGTTCTCTGCCGCTAAGGTGAGTGGCGTTGAGCCACACTCGGTGTCTGCATGGTTGGGATTGACGTCTGCTCGCTCCAAAATGATCTTGACGACCCCCTCACGCCCTCTCTGAGCCGCCCACGAGAGTGGCGTCCGTCCATATTTAGTGTCCGGTTGGTCGGGATTGACGCCCTCTCGTGCTAAAAGCATTTTAACCACATTTCCATGCCCATTCTCAGCCGCTAGCGTGAGTGGCCTTCGGCCGCATCCGGTGTCTGCATGGTCAAAGTTGACGTCATCTCGTTCCAAAAGTATCTTGACAACCCCCTCACGCCCTCTTTGAGCTGCCCATGAGAGTGGCGTCCGTCCATATTTGGTGTCTGCATGGTTGGGATTGACGTCCACTAGTTCCAAGAGCGTCTTTACCACCCCTTCATGCGCCCCCAGAGCAGCCCATAAGAGCGGTGTTAAGTGATAGTCGGTGTCTTCCTGGTCGGGATTGACGTCCCCTCGTTCCAGAAGCATCTTTACCACCTTGTCATGCCCATTCCCCGCCGCCCATGAGAGTGGCGTTCGGCCACATTCGGCGTCTAGATGGTCGGGATCAACGTCCTCTCGCTCCAATAGCATCGCCACCACCTCTCGTCGTCCTCTTTGGGCTGCCCAGATGAGAGCCGTACGCCCTCTGCCATCAGCTACACTAGCATCCCATTTCTTCATCCGCAACACCGGAATGACCAGCTCCGAGATTCCGAGAAATGCTACTCCGTGCAATCCAGTAAATCCGATAGGTCCTCCCGCCGCCGAGTCAGAGTACCAGCTCCCGCCAGCATATTGATAATTGTGCAATAAGAGTAGTTGAGCAGATATATGTTCATCAAATCTATCAAGAAGCCCCAGTGCAAGCGATTTGGCCCGCTCCGTTATCCCTCTCCTTGCGTGCTCCCCCCAGTAACAAGAAGCATATTCTAGCAGGGGAAATGTTGAGGGGGCCGAGCCAACCTGAGGGGGGAGATCCCGAACATATGTGAAATTGAGATATGTTAAGCAAATCTCTGTGATTGTTGGGTGGGGATTATGGAATAGGGTCCGGTCACGCAAGAGGTGATCATGCAGGGTAAAGTGCACCAGTCGCACCGTGGACGAGGACGCCTCGACCGTGAGGAGGCCTAGACAAGATGACAGGAGTGTCCGTATAGAAGGAATATTTTCCGGATCCAGATCCGTCGATCCTATCTCCACTCCCAATGCATGGCAGAGCTCTTTGGCCCGTAATGGCCTTTCCGAATACGATACCCACATCAGTGCCTTGAACCCGAGTTCCTGCCTACTTCCCTTTTGGGCCTTCAGTCGGGTTAGGGTAGCCGTGTAAGCATCACTTAGTCCGCTTCCTCCCGCCATCTCTTTAAGTTTCTTTCTTCTCTGACCAATTGTGACCTCGCCCAAAATAGCCTCAATGTTGAGTGAAACGAGGAGGAATCTACATAGATCCGCCAATGAATATACATCATTGATAGAGGGGGAATGCAGATGCCCATTTTAGACATCTTTTTCATAATTACCCTCACAATATCCGCCTTTAAGTACTCGGTCATCGCTTCTGGCTCGTCATCCCTATCTAGCCTCATCTCCAAGTAATTCTTGATATCACCCGGTTTGGGGCTGATGGATACCGCAACTACTTTAGTGAGATATCTCTGGATGACTTCCTTGACATGGGGCCTCCCGGTAAGGAATATCCTTGTCCTAGGGGACTCCTTAACAATATCCTCTAGGGATTCAAGTAACTTGGGAAGATCCCTCGGCAGGCATTCGTCTAGCGCATCGATACAGATGTAAACTTGGGGTAACAAAGCAATCGCAACCTTCAATATTCGCTTCAGATCCGCCAGTAGCGGTCTCCTCCCTTCGTGATATGCCTCCCGTATGTTCTTCGGGATCTGCCTGCCCACCAGCCTCTTCAAAATCGCTCCTATTATGTTGACGACTGTCTGTTCTCTTGGAGCAAGGAAGTCGCAGTACGACCATGCAACCGCTAGACCCCCGCCTCTTGCCTGATCACATAGGCTGTCAATCACCAGGGAACTAGTATTTCTAGCCGTTAGTAATATTCACCCCAAAAGAATTCGGCCATTTACCTGAGATATGTCTTGCCCACTCCTGGATTCCCAGAGCAAAAAAAGATCGCCTTAGCTCCACCTTGCCCTCCCCTCCACTCGCGGAACTCGCTCGTTTCCAAAAGCCACTCCCCGATACCTTCATATCGGTCAGTCCGCAGGTCATCATGTCTGTTACCTGGCTCGAGCGGAGAGAGCCAACGCATTATCTCTGCACCCTCCTTGGATTGATAGACGACGGTGTTGAAACTATTGTCTATGTTGCCGCTGTTGACACTGCCATCACCGAGCTTGACCGTGAGAGTATTTGTAATTTGGGCCATGATGTTCGAGCTAAAATGTCGCGGGTGTGTATAATAGAAATGGTAGAGAAAGGCGTAGCGTTAATGGGGAGTTTCCAAAAATCTTCTTTCGCGAAAGGGAGAGAAAAGCGGGGCTATCTAGCACCCTTTATGGCACTGCCTAATCACTTTTTGTACCAAGGGGATACGAACGTATCGGAGGTTTTGGTGGATTACCACTAGCTGACTCAGCCTCGAAGATTCCTGCGTCACCCGGCGCTGTGCCATGCTGTGCACGCACAGAATGCCCAGTGTCATATTGTGCGGCAACTCGACGGAAGGGTTTCTGATATGTGCCAGACTCATCCCCGCCAGACCTGTCGTTCATAGCCAGAGAGCGCGAATAAGAACACAACCCGGAACCGAACACGATCAACCACGTGATCAACCCCCCACCCCAACCCCAACCCTCTTGTCGGAAAGGAGAAATTACAAAGGTATATTTCCTTCATGGCTCATGCCCGTGCCTCCTTATCACTGCGAACTTGGTATGCTTTTATATATTTGGTGGCAAGTTTCCTTATTCTCAGAGGAAATGTAGGAAGCCCGCTGATATTGGCGTCGAGAGCCACTCCTTTGCTGGGTGGCGCACTAAGAACGGTATACTCGGGTAGATCGGATTTATCGCGCGGGAGATTTTTTATCCTCCTTCACAAACGGGAATATCTGGAATTCAAGAGCGCAAATTGAACCTTGCCACAAATAGAAAGCCCATCACCTGGTGGGAAATTCTTTTTAATGTTTCCCCTCTCACCATTTAGATTATTCTTCCTCTAAGCTAAGTCTGCAGTATCGCAATGTTGTGAAGCTCTGGGTCCCTTTGTATGGCCTAGATAAGAGCACTCTAGCGACAAGATTCTAGAGAAGACAGGGAGCGATAAAGCAGTTTCTGCACTGGGGTCACGATCTCGCCTAAACCTTGCCCTTTGGACCTTCAGGAGGCCCCCCCGAGGCCCCCCTAATGCACCCCGCAAGCTACTCGAAGAGACGCGTGAAGCGAGAACGGCTACCGTAAAAACTCGCAATGCAGCCAGGGTTACTGTCGGGCCAAATGGGCTATGGGGAATAGGCGAGGAAAACCGCGTAATGTCGTCGTAGTTTGCCTTGGGCGGAACACTCGTCACTTAGCATAGATTCATTGGATAAAGGGGCTCGTCTGAGAGCAACACTGGAAGAAAGTACAACTGCAATTATTGAGAACGACTTGATCTTTGATGGTGGTTTTCTTCTCTTGTCTTCTGAGCCAGCTTTGATCGTCCAAAAGGCTCTTGCCAAATACCCACCGGAGAAGGCCTTGCCCGGAAGTCATCCGACACTAGCGTGCAATGATTGTCGCTAATCGAAGGGTAAACTTGTGAAGCCAGCACTTGTGCTGGCCAATTAGTGTGCGACAGTGGGTGGTCTTGCCCAGCGAGTTTGGCAAGTTTTTGCGGTGTCACAGTCTCACCACCCGACATTGAAGCAACACAAACCCATGTCACCCTTCAACTGAAGAAACATTCAGATTTCGTTGCTTCCGTATGCGGCAGATCCATGCTGTCGCATAGTAGCTTCGCCTGACAAAAAATCATGAAATATCAAGACCTTATTGGTAGAAGGTTGCTAAGCCACAGAATAGTGTTACCAAGGTCTGGCAAAAGGTTATGACACAGTTATTTAAGGTTAACCAGCCAAATATATCCCTGCCAGTTCCTGTTAATGGATTCCTATCCTTGTATGATACCTTCTACAGAAGGAGTGGAATCGGTATGTCTCTCCAGTTGAAGGGATAGACCTAACCACTTCGCTGTATCGCGGGTTGTCAAATTAACACGAACTCTTGTCTTATCTTGCAACCAAGCACCACAGCTGAAAATCGCTCACGGCATTTCCTTCGATAACCACCAGACCTTAAATGATATGGCCATTTTCCGACACCCACTGCAGCACCCTCTCACTCTGGGAGTAAGGCTAAATATATTTTATTTTTGTTGTTGTGGCTGCCCAAATTTTTTTTTTGCTGGTGTCAAGCTGGAGCATTTTGGTTGCAAGATTGATTTTTTCTCTTTACCCCCGGCATTGCTTCTTAAGCAATGGCCCAAAGAGGGATATGCAACCAGCTCTACGGCGGACTATCCCTTAAGCTGTTGAGACATTCAGTCCGGATTGAAATGTGTAGCACTAACCCATTTAAGCCATCGTGATAGAAAAAACCTGACGATCTGAAAGTGGTGTAGTGCTCAGAATACCTCAAAATCTGTACTGTTCAGTATGGCCATGATGGAAGAGAGCAATCCCGCGCAGATTTGCTCCCAACTACCCAAATGAGTTAGTGCTACACATTTCAATCTGGACCGAATGTCTCAACAGCTTAAGGGATAGTGCCAAAACCGCCACAACAGCAAAATCTTGAAAATCAAGTTTTAAAATTCCAGAACCCAAAAAAAGGATCTTCCTCAGCCATCAGATTTTTGTAAGCGATAAGCCCAATAGTCATCATAGGCGTCATTGGGGATAAATAAATTGCCTACAAATGAACAAAGAAAAAAATAGAATAAAAGTCGTGAAAATCTTGCTCATAAAAAGAAAAAACCAAACAAAAATAGTAAAAGAAATAAGCAGAATAAATAAAGCTGGGAATTCCGGTTCTTATTTATCTTTTGGTGCAGATCCAGAGCGCACACGCTTAGGTGCCTGCTCCCTGCCTTCACGGGGGCGGAGAACACAATGTGTTGTATCAGGTAATTCATGATTGAGTGAAGGTTGTGGTGGTGAAGAATTTGCAACCTGAAACCGATTACGCTATAAGGAATCTTAGTATCAATTGGACAATAGCAAGAGACAAGTATACATTCATAGGTAAAGCTATGAATACTAACCTTGGATGTGGAGCGGGTGGGGAGGTCTGTGGGGCGAGGTGGCAGTGGTAGTAGTTGCGGTGGTGAGAGATTAGCTTCTGGAGTATCAGGGACTGTTGAAAGCGGTGAGGAAGAGGAATAATTGGTGGGTCTGGGAGGGCGAATGGTAATTGAAGTTAAGGCTCTACTATGCTGTGCCTCTAAAGCAAGTGTTGTTGTAATAAGCTCACCAATGGATGGAAACTCAGAGTCAGAACTGGATATCGGAAGTGGCTGAGAAGCTATATGGTCCTCATTGGCGAGGGAATCTTGTCTATTTGGAACCTGTATCGCCTGTGCCGAGTTGTCATAACACAAATCAGAAGCTAGGGCGACATCACTGGTAATTATTGGACCTGGAGTAGGAAGCGGTGGGGATGAATACAGTTGATATGCGGAGGAGGATCCATTGCTTGGTGTAGGTAGTTCAGAATCAGAGGTATGGGTATCCAGAAGCGTATTATCTGAGAGTTGAAGACTCAGATCACTAAACCTTTCTGATACAACTGCTTCACCTTGTAACCGCTGCTTATCCTTATTAATGTATTCAAAAACAAGTGTGAGTTGATCTTTGGACAAAGGAAACCATTGCTTCAAAATTGCACGTAAAGTATCCGGATTTCGCACGTCTTTGGGAAGCCAAATTCGTGTCTTTGCCTGCTTATTCCAGCCATGCGTGAGGTAACAATCACGCATGAGTGGTTTCCGGCCATGGTGTTCCTGAGAATAAAGTCTGGACCAGTGTTCCCAGGGTGTGCTGTCTTCCAATACCTTGAAGCGTAGGAGGTCTGGCCAGTCTAAGCTTAAATTATTATGGGGGCATTGTACGGGTTCATCCAGTACAGCCAGACTAGGCCGCCAAATCTGCTCGCCAACTAAGTCCAATAGCTTAAACCTTGTTCCGTGTCTTTGGGATTCGAAATTATTGTGGTCATGTCCAGGCCCACAAATTACCTGTAATTGCCATTGGGCTACCTGGTTATCCAAAATCTGCGATTGTGGTGGCTTGGGCAGGCTATGGGTGGAATTATCTTGGAGGGGAGCTGTGAGAGGGGTTGTGGTGAACCGGTTGGCAGCATTGTGGATTGGAGATTTTGGGCATAACCTTTGTGGTAAGCGGGCTTGTTCCACTACACTAGCATTGCTCTTAAGACTTGGAAATTGAGAAGCGAGATGGGAGGCGATTGGTATAGCAGAAGGAAATGAGAGCTGCAGAGTTAGATTAATATACCTGGTTGGGAGCTGAGGCAACTCTGGGGCAAGCTTCTGGCAATTAATATTACTCACTAAGGTTTGATCTGGCATAGAGACGGGCATAGGAGGAAGCTTGTAATTGCGGTATAAGGTTGAGTGTTCCGCTACTTCTGATGGGCCACGTGGTGGTAATTTGGTCGCAGATAGTTGTCTGTCCAGAATGTTGATAACTGGGAAACCCATGGTAGGTAGCCTGACAGGTTCAACAGGTAAATTACCAACGGGGAAAGGAGCTGGATTCCGGCACTCGCAATATCGGCACAGCGGTCGACCATCCTGATGTTTGTGATTCGTTTGGTACCAAGCTGGACATTGCCAACGCCTGCAGGGCTCGGGACCATGAGGAACTAATGCTTCAGAGGATGGCCGTTTGGAAGGGTGGCCACTGGAGTTTGTTGACCTGGATTGAGGAAAGTCCATAGTATCCTAGTGTAGACTTGAGTTGCAAGTCAAATGAGCATAGATACGTGAAAGTAGAAATGGATAGCTAGATCAAAAACTGAGGGCAATTGAGATGCTAAGCAAGGAGGAGAAGACGGGGTACTTGGTATAATATAAATATAATGAAAGTAGTATATCAGCAGACTCTATAAGAAAGGAATGAGATTCCTCCATAATGATTCACTAAATTTACAATATTCTCCAATACGTTCAAGCAGAAATAGGAGCCAGCACACTTTCGGTTTTATTGTATCAACCAATTAACAACGTAGATTGAGAATGGTGTAACAATCCTGTTATTGAGTGTATAGGCAACAGGCAGCGACAGTCGCCTCTTTCTTATATGAGTCTTGTTCACTCTTCCCAACAGATATGGGATTACTATCTCTTCGGATAGTACGGAACTGGCTTGCTTGTCTATGGAGGTTTGCGAGAGATACTATTTCGTTAGATAGTAGGATGGGTGGATTGACGTACTTGATAGAACTATCGCAATAGTTCTATGTTCGGGAGGCCCGTCGAGACTATCACAATAGTCTCCAGGTTCTTAGAGCGTAGGCTCTCGTAGAGGAGGAGTGTATGTAAAGAGAGTAAATTGGGATTGTATTGCAATACCTTTAGTATAGAAAAGTACTTAGATGGTTGCGTGAAGATCCTATCTCCTTGGGCGATCCCAAGTCCCTTATATAGGCATCTTCCCACAACCCTAACCCTGGTGACTCATCACCTTGCGCTACATAAACCTCTATGACTCATCGTAAGTCAGAGCGCGAAATCCATCGATGACTCATAGGAGTCATCGCTCAATATTCCGTTTAACCAATCAAAACTTATAAACTCCTTCATGTGCTCAAACGAGTCACATGCGTGAAACCCATGACTCATAATGTGAGTCATGTGCGAAAGTCATTACATCATGTGACGTCACAATCGTGAGTCATGAAACAATCAATCAATCATAATATAACGATAACTCTCAACTGCGTAGTCATGTGAGAGCTATGAGTCAAGTGACATCGTAGTGTAAAATCCAACATACCTTATGACTCATAAGTATGAGTCATGTGAAATCTGCATTGCTTAGTCACGATTTGTGACATTAGCTCCCGTCTCCCCCTAGCATCGGTCCCACGATGCTACACTCGCAGATCTAACAACCTCTGCCCAGCTCTCCTGAGCTCCTTTCGGAGGCGGTGGTTCCTGTGTTCGAGCTCCTCGTTTCCACACTTTCTGGTGTCCCCCTCGTTCTTCAACCTTGCCATGCTGAAACCAGATCCCGTGAACGTCCTGGGAAGTCCTTGGATTTCATCGCGCATTCGTCCTATCGTGGTCTGGTAGTTGTCTAGCTCCTGTCGGGTTTTTTGGTCCTTTTCCAGTGTTTGTTGCGTTTCGTCTAGCAGTTCCTGGATTTGCCTCTGTAGGGCTCTGATACCTGGTTGAGTTTTTTCGCTCCCCTCCCTCTCCTGCCGTGTCCTCACGGCCCTGAATTGTCTTCCTTGTTCCGGCTCGGGGTGTCTCCTGTGCCATCGCGAGAGGGGTTTCTTTTCGACGTTTTCCTCCGGGTAATACCCGGCTTTGATCTTCTCTTGCACATAGACGAAGCATTTGTCGTTGAAGCATTCGTACCATGTTATGCTCTGTCTGTCTCTTTTTCTCTGTTGGTTTTTGTTTTGGTGCGATACCGGTACTGATAGCATAGACCGAGATCAGTCTTGGGGCAACCATCCCGAGCCTTCCTTGTCCCTGTGATGCACTTGGCACCCGTCGTCGTAGCATGCTGTCCAGGACAGCACATCGTGCTCCCTTCGAGCTTCTTCTTTTGCTTCTGCTGCTTACCACTCGTGTGGGGCTCGGTATGGGGGGCTCGTGGGTAGTCCCACGGTAGTTTCTGACCCCTCTTGGGCCGTCTTTGGTGTCGGGGGTCTCAGGGTCGTCATCCCTGGAGGTGGTGGTGGTGGTGCGAGTTGGGGTGGTGGTGTTATGGAGACCCACGTCTCTCCGTTTTCTTGTTCCTTAATCTCGATCGAGAGAGAGCTTCCAGGGGTACTTTTGGTGCAATTGTTGCTTTGCGATGCTTGCATTTTCGAAATCGTTGTAGGTGTACCAGACTTTGTCGTGTGCAGGAGGATAAACGGTCCACTTGGCCCGGTATTGTAGCTTTTCGTAATCTAGTCGAGAATCGATGATTTCTTCGAGTTCGTACTCAGGTTCTCCCTCGATGATAACTGGAGGTGGTGGTTGTGTTCGTTGAGAAGAAAATTTATCGTTGTGATAAAGTTTAAGAAGAGAGATGTGGAATGTATTGTAGATTCTCATTGAAGGTGAAAGATCGAGCTTATAAGCACTTTCTCCTATCCGTGCCAAGATTTTGAAGGGTCCTATTTTCTTGTTGTCCAGTTTTTTGCATGGCCTTGTTGTTCGTATATTTCTTGGCAATAACCAGACCATATCTCCTGATTGTAAATTCGGATCGGGTTTTCTTCCTGTATCGTAGTATTCCTTATGTCTTAGTTGCGCTTCCGTCATTTCCGCTTGCCGGGTGTCGTGTAATTGACTCATTGCTTCCGGGGGTGTGATTTTTCCTTGCATTAGGTGCCCGATGGTTTGATATTCGGGGTTGACTCCATAGTTTGCAAAGAAGGGTGTGCACTTAATGCTTGCTTGATATCTATTGTTGTATGCGAATTCTGCCGTTGGGAGGAGCTACTTCCAGTTGTCTTTTTGATAGTTGACGTATGCTCAGAGGTATTGTTCCAAAGTGGAATTAGTCCGTTCCGTTTGTCCGTCCATTTGCGGGTGAAATGCCGTGCTCAATCTTCTTTCTATTCCTAGTTTCTTTGTCGTTTGTTTCCATAATTCGGAAGTAAATATGGATCCTCGATCCGTTATGATGTCCTGGGGCAGTCCATGTAATTGCAATATTTCCCTCATGAAAAGTTCCGAGAATTGCCTTGCATTAATTTCCTTAGTGCATGGTAGGAAATGACCCATTTTGGTGAGTCGATCGAACACGATCAGGATTGCGTCATCTCCTTCTGATTTCGGTAAGTCCGTGATGAAGTCCATTGATATCGATTTCCACGGTCGATCCGGGGTTTCATTTGGCTTCATCAGGCCATAAGGTGCATGTCATACGAGCTTTATTCTTTGGCAAGTCTCGCAATTTTTGACGTGTTGTTTTATCGTATCGCGCATACGAGGCCAATAGTATTTGCGTTGTAGGAGCTCGGTTGTTTTTGCCGTTCCTCCGTGTCCTGTTTGCTGAATATCGTGGTGTTGTCGTATAAGGTTGGTCCAAATTCCCTCTTTGTTGGGAAACCAAATCTTTCCTTGGTACCATACGTATTCGTTCTTCCATTGGCATAGTCCTAGGGCCACTCCCTTCATTTCTTTGTCTCTCTGTTTCCAGGCTTTCTTTATTGTTTGAATCTCTTCGTTTCGAGCCAGTTCGTTGCGAGGTTCTTCGTGGCTTGTTTCTTCCAGTCTCATTGTCTCCATCTGCTGGATCCTGGTGTTGAAGTATTTCTCTGTTCGTAGGAGGATTCTTGCTTTCTGTGTAAGTCGTCTCCTGCCTGTGGCATGTCTGCTTTTGGTCAAGTTAAGGCATCAGGTTTGCCTCCTTCTTTTCCTGGTCGGTATTCAATTTTGAAGTCGAAGCCACTCAAAACTTCACTGCATCGGATTTGCCGTCCAGTTAGCTCCTTAGTGGTTGTAAATCTTATCAAGTTCTGATGGTCGGTCAAGACCCTGAAGTATTGACCGCTTCCTTTAAGGTATCGCTTTCATTCTTTGAGCGCTTGAACTATTGCTAACAGTTCTTTGTCGTGTTTACATGATAGTTGCATTCAGCCGGTTTCATCGTCTTTGATCGGTATTCTATTGGTCTCTATTTTCTGTCTTCGTCCTGTTGGGACACTATGCCTGAGCAGACGTATTGTAAGACGTCGGTTTCGACAAGTAGGGGTCTTCCCGCTTTGAAGTATGTCAACACTAGGGTTGAGCATAACTTCTGTCTTAGCTCGTTAAAGGCGGTGTGTTCTTTGTTTCCCCATTCCCAGATAACATCTTTCTTGGTTCGATCGTATAGTACTTTGGCTGTTCTGCTGAATCCGTTTATAAAGCGTGGGTAAAAGTTGCAGAATCCCATGAATTGCTGAATTTCCTTTTTGTTGGTGGGTGGTTTCCAATCCCATATGGCTGCTGTTTTGATAGGATCGACTTTGATTCCTTCGTTATTGATGATGAATCCTAGGTATTCTGTTTCTCGTTGGTGAAATTCGCATTTCGATGGTTTGAGTTTCATTCCTTGTTGTCGTATCGCGCGGATGATGGCAGCCACGTCTTTTTGGTGTTGTTCCAGGTTGTCTGAGTATATTAGGACATCGTCCAGGTATACTATGCCGCATATATTGATATAGGATTGCAGGGTTCTGTTGATCCATCTTTGGAATGCTGCAGGTGCATTGGTTAGCCCAAAAGGCATTACCAAGTATTCGTAAGTGCCGTATTTCGTGGTAAATGTCGTCTTCCATTCGTCTCCTTCCTTTATTCTGACATTATGGTATGCGTCCTTGATGTCCAGTTTGGTGTAGTATTTTGCCGTTTGTAGCCTTTCCAAGGCTTCCCCTATGAGCGGCAGGCGGTATCGGTCCTTTTTTGTAACATAGTTGAGTGCCCAATAGTCGACACATAGTCGGAGCTTTCCATCCTTTTTCTTGACAAACATGATGGGAGATCCCCCGTCAGAGTATGTTTCTCTTATCCATCCTCTCCCCTCGTTCTGTTTGATATAGCTCCTGAGTTCTTTTAGTTCGTCCTGGGAGAGCGTGTACATCTTTTTGATCGGGAGTCCCTCTCCTTCTTCGAGTTTGATTTCTAGGTCCACCCCTCGTCTGTGAGGTGGTAGCTTAGTTTTTTCTCCTTCTTCGAATACATCCAAGTATTCATGATATTCTTGAGGCACCATTTCTTCGAGTTTTTGTTGTTTTTGATATTTTCCACTTTTGATGACTAGCTGAGTGCCAATGTTGACTGATTCAAGGCCTATGCGTGCTTCTTTTTTTCTGTACATGAGGATTCCTGTAGTCATGTCGGATCTTCGGTAAAACCTTCCGAAAGCTCTGGCACTGATCTCGCAGATCTGTGCCTTGGAAGGTCCTGTGCTTCTATATCCTTGTTGTCCTCTGTCGGTCTTTCCCAGCTTAGGGACTTGGTAACAGTCGCTTTTGAATATCTTCTCCATGAGGCGTTGTGCGATTCGATCGCCTTTCTGCATGCAGCGGTCCTGGTCGCTCATATTAACTACCACCACTTTGATTTCCCCAGTGTAGTCGGAGCCACTTACACCTGTATTGACCGCAATCTGATGTTTAACTGCCATGCCGCTTCGTGGTGCTATCGGTCCATAGGTTCCTTTGGGTGGTGTGACTGAAATTCCTGTCGCGACAACTTCTTGTCCGCGGGCGGTCATAATCCTTTCTTCGTTTGCGTACAGGTCGTGTCCTGCCGCCATGGCTGATCCTCGAGTCGGTAATCTTGCTTGATGGTCAAGTAACCTAACTTGGATCCTCTGATCTTTCTTGCTTTGGGTCGCGCCGAACTCGACTTTCAGGTTCTCTTCTCGCGCCTCGTCTTCCGGTATTGCGTATACCGTTGGTGATTCCTTTAAACACCATGTCGTGCGCCTTTCGCTTTCGAAGGTGATCTTTCCTTGGCCCCAGTCGATTTGGGGACTATGTTGCTTTAACCATGGCATCCCAAGGATGACCTCATGGTTGGGTAGTTTCGCCACTTGGAAAATCGCCAATTCCCAATGGCTACGGATGTCCATAGCTACTTTCGCTGTATGGGTGATTGGTCCCATAGCGCTGGGTCAACCGTCTGCCAGGTAAACTTCTCGTATCGTTTTTGCTTGTTATGTTCTGATGTTGTATTTGCTGCAGAACCCTTTGTCGATAAAGGCCTCAGTTGCTCCCGAGTTGATCCTCTCATTAATCGTGATTTGTCTTGTTGTGTCATGTAGCTTTATCGTCACCATAATATGGTTGTTTTCGTTATTTAGTGCTTCCGTGTTGTTTAGTACCGCGTAAAGGTTCCTCATCTCGATGGGCTTCGGTTTGGTCTTGTCCCTCAGACCATTGCTTACTGGGAACTTTCGTCTTTTTCTCACTCTTCCTCTTTCGCGACCTCCATTTCCCTGGCTCTGGCTGGTGGTTGCCATTGCTTCTTGTTGTCGTTCCTTGGTTCCCATGTTGCTCCTTCCTTGCTGTTGGCCTGGCTTCGGCATGCCGCAGCTCGATGTCCGGGCTCAGGGCATTTGAGGCATAAATTTCCCCTCATTCTTCGTTGGTATTCTTTGGCCGAAATGTTGAACCCAGGCCTTCTTCAGGTCACATCGAACTCCATTCCATCTCCCTGATTGTCGCTCTGAGGTCGAAAGGTCCCGTTTTGGTTTCATGGGCTTGCTGGAGATGCAGTTTTTTCCTTGCTGATTGCGGCGTGACACATGTGTTTGATGGCTGCCATCTTTGTTTCTTTTTTGATGGCCCATTTGGCCACGAATTGGGGGTCTTGCGAGTCTGATCCGTCCATTCCCCATGCGTCTTGGAGTTGTGCTTTAAATCCCCTGATTAAGTGGTAAATCAGGGTCGCATCGTCCATTCCTATTTGGCTGGCGATGAGTCTATATTCGTTCCAGTATTCTGTAGCTCCTTTAGATCCTTGAGCCATCCTCATGAGTTTTGCTCTTGATACTCCTCGCTCATCGATTTCGCCAAACTGTCCCTGCAATTCGTTCTTAAAGTCGTCCCAAATGCTCCAGGTTACATCTTGTCGTCTTGCGATGTATGGCGTAGCCCATTTCAAAGCGTCACATCTGAGAAGGCTAAGAGCGTAGACAATTCTGTCGTTGTTGTAGTCGAATTCCCATCCTACTTGTTTCTAGTAGACTGATAGCTGGGCCAGCCACCCTCTGATCTGGTCTCTTTCTCCGTGAAATGTGCTGGTGTAACAGGTTTATTCCTGTCTAACGAAAATACAATAGGACCGGCGGTAGACCTGCTAGCGCTGGTGCTAAGGGAGGTTTCAAGGGACCGGAGGTAAGAGATAATAGTTGAAGGACAAATAGAACTCAGGGATTGCCGTTCAACCAAGTGTATTCTTAGACTGAAGGTCTGTCGAAGTCTGCTGTCTCCTGCTAGCCAGGAGACTGGTTTAAATACAAGACCCAAGAGCGATAACCTTCCTGCAATCACGATCATTACCAGTAGCTGCGCACATACCGGAATCCTGTAATCCTGCAAGACCAAAGAAAGAAACAAACAGTGCTCAGCCTTCGCCAGTGCTACATGACCATTCCATACCCGGGATCCTAAATATAAACTTCCAGCAAGGCAAACTAAATATAGCAATACGATAGCATAGCCTATCTGACTCAGAGACAGTGGCGGAGCTGAAATCAAATCAAATAAACCAAATATAAATCAACTAAACATAGGAGATCCTGCACTGCCCGCTCCT
>Ga0307517_10000847_pt1 | contig 52582 bp, 38 predicted proteins | sample 23_EM_MG_FD_194515 | JGI IMG/M metagenome (GOLD analysis project Ga0307517, IMG submission 194515) | Populus trichocarpa ectomycorrhiza microbial communities from riparian zone in the Pacific Northwest, United States - 23_EM | ecosystem: Host-associated > Plants > Roots > Unclassified | place... | reverse complement strand
AGTTATGCTCTCTTGCCAAACGGAGATCAGTAGAGATACCCATTATGAAGTTCTTCGATTTGGCCCCGAATCTGTTGCTGCCTAGTTGACACGTCAGTTATGCTCTCTTGCCAAACGGAGATCAGTAGAGATACCCATTCTGAATATCAATTATTCCCGCCGCTATCTCTTGCCTCAGTTGATTTGTCTCCTGTTGCAGTTCATTTGTCCATTGCCGCCGACTCCTCCTTTCTCGTCGCAGTCCTCGTCGTAGTTCATTGTAATCAACCATATCAGGCATGTTGGCCACTAGGCCAACTTGGTTCTGAATACCTTGGAAGCCATTTTGGAAGTCTTGTAGGTGATTACCGATGGCTGGAAAATTAGGTTGATCCATTTATACGATTGTAGTATCTCTGGTAGTCTTCTAAATAAATTTCAAAGTCTGTACTAAGTCAATGTATCAGTAGTAGTTAGCAAAGAGCGTCCTCTGTTTTTCACATTTATGCAAACAAATCGATATTTTAGCTACCCACTACCTTATTCCCTTGTCCTGATATCGGTCGTAGGAGTTTCTGGTTGTATGTTTGAGTTTGAATTGTTGTGAAGTTGAAAAGACTTTGTAACTTCTAAATCAAGCTTGAAGGATCTACCCCTACTTATTGAAAAAGCAAACCGTGGCCAAGCCTCAGTCACGTGTATTACCAAAAATTAAGCTCTATGATAGACAAAGAGGGGGGTCAACGAACACGGGGCTCAACGAACAATACTCTAAACATGTATTGGCTAACAGTGATTTCGCTCGGTATGTTCCTTGAGCCCCTGTGTTCGTTGACCCCTCTCCTACTCTAATTCTCATCACCATTGAAACTAGTGTGACCAGCCGCCCAATGCATAAATTAAAGTTTTTGGTCAGAAATCCTAAGCCTTAGCACCCATGACCGACGCAACGCCAGAGAAATCACCAAATACACAATGTCACAAAGCTCCTGCTTTGAAGAAGTCTTCGCCCCTCTCAAATATTCACCTGGAGTTCCATCTTAGAACCAATATAATTGAATAAAATATATTAAAACCAACTTCCGAACTTCAATCCCCGGCAGGCGTCACTCTACCTACTGCCATCGCTGCCAAATCCAGTTATGTTCTATGATTCTAACCCAGTTTTAAGGGAATTCGTCAACTCACTCTAGACTATCCTACCCCGCACCGTGCTATGTATCCCCCAGCCCCAAGCCAGCCATCATTGAGTTCAGTTTTCCAAACTGGCCAGTGTCCAAGGTATCATAGGCCATCTGGAAATAGCCTAGGTCAATACAGGCCGAATTCGGTCGGGCTGCGAAAGCCGATCAGGTCTGGTAGGCGCCCATAGGCCCGGTGATCAGCATTGAGAACTGATCGCTTTAAGCGTATCTTGATACCCCACCTCTTTCGAGAACTGGTTCCCCGCATCTTATTTTTTTTCCTCTTTAATGCCTTCAGCTACTAGTTCTCAAGCGATCACACAACGAGTGATATGCAACCTGCTCAAGAAAGTCTTGACAATTCACCTCCAGAGCCACCATCACAATCCTGATGGAGGTGGTGGCACCATTGTGCAGGTGTGGTGATATGAGAAGCATGTTGTGGTGTCTATTCTCTATTGAGGTTGCTAGCTAAAGGTCCCCTTAGGTAGTGAAACCTCTACGGTACATGTATAACCCTATACATCCGCTCATGCCCTAGAATATCTCACTCGTCCACACTGTGGTGTTCCTCCATCACGTATGCGCCTCATATTGCCTGCGCTCCTCTCCGCTCCGAATACAACACTCTACTACTAAGATTATTATACTATCAAATCCTATCTCACCACCCCCCCGCTCCGATTCTGCTTCATCCGCAGTAATCATTAAATCCTCAAGCTGGCAGAATTTCTTGCTGTATTTTTACTGTTGTTTTATAATTGGAAAACGTTTACTGTTAATCTCTCTCGTATTAATACCTCTACCTGATCACCACCTACTGCGCACAGTCGACCCACCACAACAGCAGCTCTTTTCTACATTCAATTCAATTGATTAATCTACCACCCCCAGGATTTCCCGGTATTCTTGCCAATAAAGAGAAACTACTCTCGTACACTTAACGCTATTCGGTAATTGGGAAATATTTATAGTTGGCTCTTGCCGTTGACACTGCATGGATCCTCTCTAAGAGTTGGTCCACCCAGGGTATATAGGGCCGACTAGGATATATAAGCAGGCCAGCCTATCGAGGAGCCGGTCCTAAGCATATGCCGGCTTATAGCTGGGCCCGGGTAGACCAAGCCCCGGAGAATTTGACAGGCCGAGCCCGGCTTTCCTGCGGCCTGGCCTACCTGACCCGCTGGGAATACTAATTTCGTTGAGCTTTTTGTCGCCTATGATGAGTGGCTCCTTGCATGATAGCATAGGCACCCAGAAAGACTTGTAGGGCTCCGTATATGAACTCTATTGCACTCACCCCCATCCCGGACGTCCAAAATCCAAAGAACCTTTCCGCCACAGCGAGTAGTCCGCGACAACAGGTCAGGCTTTAGTGTAACGAAGCTCAGAACCTAAAACCAATCCACCATCCAGAACCTTGATAGATTCCCCATCTAAACAACAGTAGGCTTGGGGGAGCAGGTTGATACAATTACCAATACCAGTTAATGATATCCATCTCAAATGAGTTATACCGCGCCTAGAAAACACAATTCTTTATCGAGATGTCTTGTCTCTGATTGAGAAGGCTAGGGGCCGACCGCTGGTGGTCGATCTAACGAGTTTTCAGGAGGGCTTGGAGATATATGGATGTCCGCTCCTTTTGAGCCCCGAAGCCTTATCAAAATAAAAACACGAAATGGCGATACTTTGTCTTCTGGCCCGACCCTACGAGTTTCCCATCACTAATGAGCTGACATCACGGTTTATCAGCGCGCGCCCTCCGCCTCACATCCGTCGCGACTGTCTCCGCTGACGGATACAAGGATTGCCGATCCCCCGAACCCCATAACAAAATGAAATTGCGTCACCGGATCCACGTTCTCCACTACCGGTGCGCTAGCCTTTGGGATTCCTTGGTTTGTAAAAGCCGTTTCTCTACGGTTTTGACTCAGTGGCTCCGGGTGCCATTGTGCCATGGCCGCGGCTCCAGTGGCTAAGTCAAGATTGGGGGCCTACCATCCGCAATGGTCGAGCTTTTCCACAAGCTAACAGCCAGGTTCCAAGAGTTAATATTGTTACTGAAAGGTAGAGGCACTTTCTATGACATTTTCTCTCCTTCGCCGCTTGGGATATTGAAGACAGTGGGTGGTGGAGTTGGTCCACTGCTAGAATTACTAGGAGCCAGAGAAAGGCGAAGTGGGCACTCGTGAGTGCCTCCACGCCGCCCAATCAATCTCCCCCAAATTTGTTCCCGCAGACATCCTCTTTGTTTCTACCATATCTATAAAAAATGCAACACCTCTAAGCCCTATCCTGTGGGGTAGTACAAACATTGCACTATAATGGGTGGGTGCCCTAGAGCACCCTAGGTGGAATCAGCTAGCTCGGTATGCGCAAGCATGATACATCTCGTCTCACGAATAAATTTGTCGAGAAATCTACATATCACCCAACTCAAAGCATCACAGCAGAGCACTTCCCGATGTAAAGGTATTCCCACAACCTTATGCAGTGCAAGGTTCTCGTAATATATAACGGGGACCGTGTCCTTCGATACTCATCACGACCGCTAAGTAGAGCGCAGCACTCGCACAACACAAGGCAGTCATACTGTAGGCTGATGCCATTACCATAGCCTACCCCATCCTTCTACCCGCCCAGAAATTCGTTTGAGAAAATTCAATTTCTACGGCTAACTAACCTAGGTAAGAATTTAAAGAGTCCTCAAATATCCTAATGTATAGTTTCCTATCAGGGTCTAGGACAATTCGGGATCCAGTAATTACCATCCAACTAACTACCAGAGCTATAGGATACGCCTTCTACTCTCGTAGCCTACCGTATCTATAACCTAATTAAAATTACTATGATTGTTATATATAACCGCGCTTAAGAGAAAGAAGAAGCCTTAACAAAACGTCTTAACTCTGCTCCTCATCTGTCCATAGAAACTGCTATAATTGACCGTTATTATCTCCAAGCAGTTGACATGGTTATCACCACTATTCCCTCCTTCCCCTTGCTTTATATGCTGTCACAGATAATCACTCGCATATTTTCACTGGTGGATGTTGAAATTACACTTTCAGATATGCACTTTCTACTGCTTTGAGTACCAAAGTCCTTCCCAATGCACCCTATTTCCACTCAGAGTCCAAGCTCAACTTATCTTGTTTGTTTCTTTCTTTCATTTCATTACTCAATCAATTTTAATCATATATGTAACTCTATTCTCACAAAGTTTCTCTCGTCTTCCATTTTGTTACCTTGTATTTCTTTTCCACTCTAGATATGTGTTCTTGTTGAGCAGGATAAATAGTCTGTCCTCCGGCGCCCCTCAGATAGAATGCAGTTCTCGCCCATCTCTCGTTCGCCCAAGTTTCCGGTATAGAGCTCGGCTATTTCAGATTATTCAGCAGTGGAATTGTAGTTTTACATAGCGTACTGTACAATACGACCTAATATAATACAGTATGTTGATTTGCTGTGAAGCTGGTGAAGGCTATTAGCCGAGTCAATATAAAAAGCACCTTTGATCGCAACGGAGATTTAAGAGGCGAGTTACTTGTACACAAGATCCTCAGTAGCAGAGCGAAAACCCAAATTTTATGCCACTCCGTACGGGCGTGAGAAATTCCTACACCGTATATTTTTCTTCTGTATTTAAAACAACCGCCGCGCGTACACCCCAGAGGGAGGAGAGGGGAAACAATATATTTTAATAAAAGCCACCGAAGTAAAAAAGTAAAATATGGGGGGGGGGGGGGGGAATTTAATGAAAAATTCAAGATATAATGCACAGGCTTATTTTAATAGAGGAGATACTCGGGCGCAAATTAAAGATCCGGAAAAAGTGACAAACAAAATGTATGGTTGCAACACAGATATTTCAAGTCACTTTTTCCGGATCTTTAATTTGCGCCCGAGTACAGCCCCTTACTAACTCTAATACTAGATTTCAGCCGGGAGCTTATAACCCCGGATTTGACCCTATAAGAGAAATCGGAATAGAGGATTGAACGGGTATGTGATAGATGAGTGCATTCCCATGGATTGGGATTTCGTCCAGCCAGAAAAAGTATTTAGGCTATGGTTCATGACGGGGTAACGCCGGAAGGGAAGGCAGGCAGAAATTATCACAAACAAAGCGTGTTTTGGGCTGGAGGAGGGGTTGGACGAGAGGGGGGCGGTAGCGGCGGTGATAGACACCTTTATAGAAGTGTTGCGATCCTCGCGGAAATGACACATACAGTAGGTAAGAGATATAGTATTCGGAGGTGGTGAGGAGGAAAGTGCCTCTTCGCGCTTAGGCCGCGCTGTGGGTGGTAGATGTTGGAGTCTGTAGTAGAGCTATCACTCCCGTGTGGCCATTTTTAGTGGCCCACCAGAGTGGTGTCATACCACGAAAATTTGGCTTGCCGGGTTTGATGCCTTCACGCCCGAGTAGTAGTTTGACCACTCCCTCGTGCCCATTGCAGGCAGCCCACCAAAGTGGTGTTCGGCCACCCTCATCTGGCTTGTTGGGGTCGACATCATCCCGTCGGAGTAGCAATTTCACTACTCCCTCATGTCCAGCGCAGGCAGCACAATTGAGTGGCGTTTCGCCGTGCTTATTTGGCTGGTCGGGGTTGATGTCGTCCCGTCCAAGCAGTATCTTCACCACTCCCTCGTCCCCAATGTGCGCAGCCCACCAGAGTGACGTTTTGCCATCCTTACCTGGCTTGTCGGGGATGATATCGTCCCGTCCGAGTAATAATTTCACCACTCCCTCATATCCCTTGTAGGCAGCCGTGCAAAGCGGTGTTTGGCCCTCAATATCTGACTTGTTAGGGTCGACGTCGTCTCGGCCGAGTAGTAATTTCACCACTCCCTCATGCCCACCGTAGGCAGCCCCGAAAAGCGGTGTTTGGTCCTCAATATCTGGCTTATTAGGGTCGACGTCATCCCGGCTGAGTAGTAATTTTACCATTCCCTCGCGCCCTGAGCAGGCAGCCCACGTGAGTGGTGTTCCACCAGAGAAATCTGTTTTGTTGGGGTTGATGTCGCTCCGTCCGAGTAATATCCTCACCACTCCCTCGTGCCCATTGCAAACAGCACAACAGAGTGGTGTTTGACTGCTCTCGCCTGGCTTGTTGAGGTCGACGTCTTCTCGTCCAAGCAGCAATTTCACCACTCCCTCGTGTCCCCTGTAAGCAGCCACCCAGAGTGGCGTTTGGCCTTCCCAATTTGCCCTGTTGGGGTCAATATCGTCTCGGCAGAGCAGTGATCCCACAACCCCCTCGTACCCACTCCAAGCAGCCAACAGCAGTGGCGTATCGCCGTCCTCGTTTGACTTGTTGGGGTTGATGTCCTCGCGCGCGAGTAGTATTTTCACAACCCCCTCGTGTCTTCTCTGAGCAGCCGAAAGCAGTGGTGTTTCACTGCCGTACTCCGTTGACTCGTTGGGGTCGATGTCCTCGTGGGCGAGCAGCATTTTCACAACTCCCCCGTGTCCACTCCGAGCAGCCAACAGCAGCGGTGTTTCGCTGCCGTACTCGATTGACTCGTTGGGGTTGATGTCCTCACGGGCCAGTAGTGCCTCCACAATTCCCCAGTGTCCACTCCGAGCAGCCAAAAGCAGTGGTGTTTGGCCGTACCAGTACACGGGTGACCTGTTGGGGTCTATGCCCTCGTGGCCGAGTAGTATTTTTACCACTTCCACGTGCCCATTCTCCGCAGCCCACGCGAGAGGTGTGCCACCCATGTCTTTCGGTTGATATCACAACCTCTCACTTCTACCGAACCAGCCAAAATCTCAGCAATCCCAAAGATAATGCCCGGCGAAAACCATTGAACTCGAAATCTTATCAAATCAATAGGGTAAACATACAGCTTCTGTGTTCTCAAGACGGTTTTAGTAGATATGTGGCTATTGCAGTCGTCTAATAACTCCAGCCCAAGCAATACCGCGCAGTCTAAAAGGTACAGCTCTGAATGGATTCCCGCATACAAAGAAGAATACTCCAGTAAGGGTCTGTGTTGGAACTTGAGAGAGAGCGGATTAGAGGTCGAGAAAGGATGTGGATTCGAGATCAGGAGCGATTAGCAGAGAGTGCCTCGACTGATGTAAAGTCAACTAGCTTAAGTAGTGAAAATATTGGTAACTTTTGAGGTTTGTGGTGTGATAACAGTTGGCATTGAGAATTAAAAGCAATATTGTTTGGACTTTGGAATCGATTTCAAAGCGCGCTATCGAGATCTATGGTAAGCTAAGGGATAAACCTCCTCTCCATTGACCAATAACATCTCACGTACCCAAACTCTATCCCCTAAACCGCTGAGACATTCAGGACCATTTAAAATGTTGAACACTAGCCTATTTGAGTATGATACTCGGGAACAAATCCGCGCGGATGCTCGCTTTTCCATCATGGCCATGCTCAGCAGTACCGATTTTGCACTATGATAAGCACTAAGTTACACCTCTCCTGAGGCACAGTGTTTTTCATATCACGATTCCCCAAATAAGTTTGTGTTCAACATTTTAAATGGGCCTGAATGTCTCAGCGGTTTAGGGGATACCCAGGAAATATCTGTGAGTCATATTCTCGCCTAAGTGGGTATCATAGTTTGCTATTTGAGCCAAAGATATAGTGCGACAAGAGATAAACGTGAACCTCATTTAGGGGTGTTTTCAAAGCAGTATAACCAACCCAATAGTTGTCCAAATAATTTGAAAAAACCGCGGGAATACAGTAGAAGTGAATTAGAATAAAAGCACGGTTTTTGTAATTAGTGAAGGCATATGGAATAAATGGTATATTATACTTGTTTGAAAAGCTCAGGTTTTTGGTGTAATCTTTGTAGTCTTGGCATCAGAATGCAACATGAATGTGATGACTAATTATAAAAAACACTAGAGAATTTTAAAATAATACATGAGTATATGTAGTAATATGGATTGTGGAGATAACAATCAATAGTGGAAATTAACAAATGTGAAATGAAACAGATCAAAAAGTGAACACAATCAAGTCATGATGCAGGCCGACTAGGTGGTTGGCCGACTAGACCAGTTAATGAGCAACCAGTCGGTGCTGTCCATATTCCCCTCATATTACCCTAGCGGGAATAGCTTACCTAATAATTAAGAGCGAGGTATATGGCTCAATAGAAAGACCATATATCCGAACCTAGGCTCCCGAAGTTATGAGCTTCCTAGAGGCATCTGGAAGATAACTCGGACCACTGGATAAGAGCACGTTCCAAGATATATTTAGCTGATTGGAACGATGTTTGGAGAACACTACTCCTCTTACTCCAGTCGCATATGCATATTGCTGCATAATGCTTTGATAGCTGGATATCGGAACTGATCACTCCATATTCTACATTACTATTGGTATGTAGGCATTTGGACCGCATATTCATATATAGTCTATCATGACGAAGAAATCGAAGACTGTCTACTGGTGAAGTGGGGACACCCTCAGATCAAATAGCAGTTCGGGAGATTCTCTGAGTTGAGCTGGGCAAGTTTTCAGGGTCAAACGGTGTTCGCACTTTGTTCTGACGAACTGAATTGTTAAGAAGATACTTCTTAACTAAAGAAGTCGAAGTAGCATGAACATTAGTATAAATAGTAGGCCTCTCCCCCGGTGGTTGAAGAATCATCAAGCAACGGAGAAGAGACCTTAACAATATAACAAGTTAGCGAGTTATATTCTAACTCTTTGATATTTGATTACACTATATTACTTTACCTTTATCAAACAATTACCAACGAGCCTTCCTGACTATTAATCCGTTGTCTCGAACATCCTTGGCCTAGTTAGCTCGGAATCCTACCGTGTTAGCTACCCCATAACACCTCAGGAGTAGAATTAATTGTGGTGAAATGCAAGATATTGAGATTCTCAAAACAATTGTTTATAATTAATAAACCTTCTTTTATAGTATCTTCTTGATTATTTACTCTGCTTTACACTCTATCACTGATAGGCTTGGCACTGTGTTTGCACAGCCACAGTTGCATTTCTCTGTGCCACATGGTTCACCTTCCATTTCTGAACCGTAATTCAGGATCCAAGATTCACCACTCGGTTGATTAACCGGGGCATCAGGGTAAGTTTCCCTGCGCACTCTTAGCATACCTTACCACTACGGTATCATACCCAGCCATGATTTTCGCGTGTTCAAAAAAACAACCCTAAATCTGTTTTTGGTCCGTCCATAGGAACGGCTAAAACCGACCGTTACCGCCCCAAGCAGATGAGTTAGTTATAACCACTGCTCCCTCTCTTGTCTCTCGTTTGGTAATGCCGTCACAGATGGTCACTCGTCTATTTTAGTATTTGAATTGTAATTTCACATACCGTAAAAACTCGAATAGAAGAAAAATGTGCTAGGACGTTGGAATTTCCCTTCTGAGGTACGCGAGGGGAAAACACCGCAAACTCAGCCCCCAGTTGAGACAAAAGAAAAGGAATATACGAGGCGCCTTACTAGGAGAGGCAACTCCAACGTCCTAGCACATTTCTCTTCTATTCGAGTTTTTACGGTAGCATATACTTGTAATAATACGACACAATATGATACAGTATGGTAACCTGCGGCATGCCTACTGAAAACCGCCAGCCATATCAATATGAAAATCTGCTTTTGGTCTTAACGAAAATGTAAGAGGATTGCCACACACTACCCACAGATGTAGAGAGGAAAACTCAATTTTAGTATTTAGCTGCCCAATTAGCCCTCGGCATCACGGATAAACACCTCGTAAAGCTAACTCGGCACCCCACTAGCATCTTCCTGTGCACATCCGCCGCCATATGCTACCGAAGCCTCATGCTTAACTCTTGCCCAGGTATTTCTAATATCTGCCGGTCAGTCTTCCAAAAATCAACCTGTTGTAAGGAAATTTACTCCGCAAGAGCCTTCGTGAAACGTGCCCATTCCCACACAGACTCCAATTGCGCGATACCCCCGCCCCCCCTTAAGCCAAAATGAAACTTGGCTTCGAGAACGCTTTTGCAGAGTGACAGTAATTCATTTGAAACTTGCGGCAACATGAACTACTACGGCTAAAGGGACTGTTGCCCGGCATCAAATTTTATAGCTCTGGATAGCTACCATCTTCTGGTATGGCACTTTGCGGTTGTACTTTAGAGCTTGCTATCAGTTCGGCATAGTGCGGTAAATTTGATTGGAATTTGTGCACTGTGTCGGAAGGGTACGGGATTTAATACCTTCAGCAACCCCGTTTGCACCCACCACGCCTATCTCTGTATCTCTCCATATGTCTATTACACATCCCTCTACATGTTCGCGCTCCTCCACACACTCCCGTGGTAACAAAGGAGAGATATGCTGGCATAACCTTCTATGGAAGGCGCTAAAGCACTGGAACAATCTGTTATGCCCGAGTGATCTGCGACACCTCACATAACTTCCACAATCAACCACATCCCCCTCCTCCCGTACTCTCGCCACATAAACCATAGCACAAACCATAACGATTTACATGAGGTATGACATGATATAAAGAGATACGGTACTCGTACACAAACCTGCTGGAAGCTGGTAACCGGGTTGGTGTTAAAAAAACACCTCTGAGCAAGATGGGGATGTAAGAGGGGGAAGGGTTTGCACATGTGTAGAAAGCAAGAGTGGACCACAATTCAGATTTTTAGGTTCACAATTAACCCTCGGCATTTCAAAGAGGATTTGAAACTGGAAAGCAACAATCAAAGTGAGGATGATATGGTGGAAATTTCAAGCCACACTAGTTATGATACTTTTAATACAGTAGATATAGCCCTCCACTAATACTAAATTCTATATCTTAAACAGGGGCTCACAAATCCTGACTTAACTATATAAGAAAAATCTGGGTGGGGGTTGGGCGGGTGGATGGTGGGTGTGTGCACCTCCATCACATGCGATTTTCCTTCCACCAAGAAAATAATAATTCGGGCGGTGCTTTAGTGGTAGGTTTACTCTGGAAGGAAGGAAGAGGAAGATGGAAATTACCGCAAAGGAGTTTCCAAGGGCAGGAGAATATTGGGTGGAGTGGGGGGAGGGGTATTGGCGGCGACAGATGGGTTGATGGAGCAGTTGCGGCTATGGCGGGAGATGCACATGGGTTGTCAGTACGATATCCGAGGGCGGTAAGGAGGGAGTGCCTCCTCAGGCTTAGGCCGCGCTTTGAGGTTGTAGCAGAGTTATCACCCCCTCGTGTCCTCTTGTCGCAGCCCACTAGAGTAGTGGATGGCCGTCCTCATCTGGCCTGTCGGGGTCGGCGTCGTCCCTCCGAGTAGTAATTTCACTGCTCCCTCGCGCCCACGGGAAGCAGCCTCCGAGAGTGGTGTTCGGCCGCCCCCATCTGGCTCATCAGGGTTGACATCGCTACGCCCAAGGAGTACCTTCACTACTCCCTCATGCCCATTCCGGGCAGCCCACCAGAGCGGTGTTCTGCCAAACTGATCTGGCTTATCAGGGTTGACACCATCCTGTCCGAGTAATATTTCGACTACCCCCAAGTGTCCATTGCGAGCAGCCTGCAAGAATGGTGTTTTGCCGTCCTTATCAGGTTCGTCGGGGTTGGCGTCGTCACATTCGAGTAGTAATTTCACCACCCCCGAATGCCCACCGTAGGCGGCCCGCCAGAGTGGTGAATGGCCGTCCACATCTGTCATGCCGGGGTCGACGTCGTCCCGTCCAAGTAGTATTCCCACCACTCTCTCTTGCCCATTGTAGGCAGCCCACCAAAGTGGTGTTCGTCCACCTCCATCCATCCCGTTGGGGTCGACTTCGTCCCATCCGAGTAGTATTTTCACCATTCCCTCGCGCCCGTCGTAAGCAGCCTGCGAGAGTGGCGTTTGGCCGCTCATATCTAGCTTGTTGGGGTTAACGTCGTCCCGTCTGAGTAGCAATTTCACCACTCCCTTATACCCACCGTAAGCGGCCCACCAGAGCGGGGTCCGGCCCTCCTCATCTGGCTCGTCTGGGTTGACATCGCCCGTCTGAGTAGTGATTTCACCACTCCCTCGCGCCCACCGTACGCGGCCTGCAAGAGTGGTGTCTGGCCGTCCTCGCTTGGGAGGTTGGGGTCAACGTCGTCCCGGCCGAGTAGTATTCTCACCACATCTTCATGCCCATTCCGAGCAGCCCACAGGAGAGGTGTATTGCCCATGCAGCTTTTTAGTTGGTATTGCACCCCCACCTCCGCCGAACCAGCTACAATCTCAGCAATCCCAAAGATAATTCGCAGCGTAGGCTATTGAGCAGGAAAATCTTATCAAAGTCAATAGGGCAAACATACTGTTTCCGTGCTTTCCAGTGGCTGTTGCAGTCGTCTAATAACTTCAGCTCAAGCAATACCGCGCAATCTAAAAGGCACCGTTTTGCGTCGATTCCCGCATATAAAGAAGAATATTGCAGTAAGGGTCTGTTTTGGAGCTTGAGAGAGAGCGGGTTGGAGAGCGAGGAAGTGAGTGGGTTGGAGATCGGGAGAGCAACTGGTGGAGAGAGCTGTGCTGTACCAAGAAGCTCGGGATGAGCCCGGAGGTACTCTTGCGAAGTGAAGAGGATTCACCGGATAGTCGAAACCTCGTTGCCCGCTGCGATGGGTCTTGGCAATAGGTAGCAATGTCGCTGTTAAAGGAATACCGGCATCGCTGCTGTTGAGATTCGGGGATCGTACAGGACTGCTTGGGTGTGGTGCGGCTCATCCTGTGTCAATGCTGCTTACCATGTCAAAGTGGCGATGCCAAGCCGCCAAGCCCCTTTTCACTTGTTTATCCCACCATGCGCCACACAATCAGAATCCCTAGCCACAAGCCAGCGTTCACTGAGTTGAGCTTTTGCCGCCCGTGATCGATTGTAGTTTCCTGCCAGGTCCTGTCGACAGGTTGAACGCTCGAACTACCGTAGACTAGGGCTAAACCACAGGGTAAGTATAATTAGAAACTTCATTCGCTCGTCATCTTCATAAAGCAAACTAACCAAACATAAATCTATAATATAAGAAAAATGAAACTATTACAATCCTTCCATCGCTTCCAACACCTGTCTATCTCTCTCCATGTATGATCCCATTTTCCCGCGTGCTTCCGTAATAATAGTATAGGAAACACATAACCATAAACCCTTCTGTTAATCCTTTCAACTCCAGAACAAGTGAGATTACTAAAGCTATAACTTGTATCTACCCTTGTCCGTCAACTATTTGCTTTCCTTGGCTCTGACGCCTACATGCTTCCGTCAACTCTGGCAAGCTCTAGGAGGAAGGGCGGGAGGGAGATTATCGTAAGGTGGTCTTTAAAGGGTAGAAGAAGGTTGGGCGGGGTAAGAGTGTCAAAGTGGGAAATGAGGGTCCCACGGAAGTAGCCGATAGAATGCCGGCAAGAAAATTCACTTGGAACTTAGGCACTTTGGAAAATGGCAGAGACAGGTGTATAAGTAAAACACACAAATACCACATCCTGATCCTTCTATGGGTCATCATATCATACCTATCTCTATGTTTCCCACATGTCCTTGTTCCTCCGTACACTCCCGTGATAACAAAGAAAGGACATAGCGGGTAAAATATCTTATTGAACATTCTCCCGTATCTATTCCGTCTGCATGGCTCCTGAAATATCCTTCCCATTCCCGTATCAAAGTCAAGCGCGTCCATCCAGCAAATAGGAGGAAGGCAGTGGTGGAAACAAATAGGCTTACGGAGCACACTGCCATTGCGGGAACGGCGCATGGGCAATACCTCCTCGGGCTTAGGCCGGATAGTTGGTGGAAAATCTTCGAGGATGTAGTAGAGCTATCACCCCCGCTTGGCCATTTTTAGTAGCCCACCAGAGTGGTGGACGGCCGTCCCCATCTGGCCTGTCGGGGTCGACGTCGTCTCGTCCGAGTAGTAATTTCACCACTCCCTCGTGCCCACGGGAAGCAGCCTGTGAGAGTGGTGTTAGACCGCCCTCATCTGGCTTGTCGGGGTCGACGTCATCCCGTCCGAGTAGTAATTTCACCACCCCCTTGTGGCCATTTTCAGCAGCCCGCGAGAGTGGGGTTCGGCCGCCCCCATCTAGCTTGTTGGGGTTGACATCGCCCCGCCCGAGGAGCGATTCCACTACTCCGTCCTGCCCATTGTAGGCAGCCCACCAGAGCGGTGTTCTGCCAAACCGACCCGGCTTATCAGGGTTGACACCATCCTGTCCGAGTAATATTTCGACCACTTCTGAGTACCCATTGCGAGCAGCCCGCAAGAGTGATGTGTTGCCGTCCACATCTGGTTTGTCGGGGCTGATATCGTCCCGTTCGAGTAGTAATTTCACAACTCCCCCACGCCCATAGCAAGCAGCGTGTGAGAGTGGCGTTTGGCCGAACTCATCTAGCGTGTCGGGGTTGACGTCGTCCCGTCCAAGTAGTATTTTCACCACTCCCACGTGGCCATGTCGAGCAGCCCACGAGAGTGGTGTTCGACCGTGAATATCTGGCTTATTGGGGTTGATATCATTCCGTTCAAGCAGTGCTCGCACCACCTCGTCGTGCCCCGCCCTAGCAGCCCACAGGAGAGGTGTATCGGCCATGTTGTCTTTGGTTGGTATCACAGCCTTCTACCTCTGCTGAGCCTGTTACAATCTCAGCAATCCCGAAGATAATGCGCAGTGTAGACCATTGAACAGGGAAATCTTATCAAATTCAATAGGGCAAACATACTGTTTCTGTGCTTTGCGGTGGTTTTTAGTAGATATGCGGCTATTGCAGCCGTCAAGAAACTTCAGATCAAGCGATGCCGCGCAATCTGAAAGGTAGCGTTTTGCCCGGATTCCCGCATATGAAGAAGAATATTCGAGTGTGTCTGGGTTGGGGATCGAGAGAGTGTGGGTTGGCAACTAAGAAAGGATGCGGTTGGCGGGTTGGAGATCGGGAGAGCGACTGGCGAAGTCAGATAATTCAATTTAAGGCCTCTGCAATTGTAGAGCGAGCCGCAGGCCACCAAAAGGTCGGGATGAACCCAGAGGCGCACTTGCGGGGTAAAGTGGATTAACTGGATGTATGAAGCCTACCGTACTTGTCTACTACCGTAGGGCCTCAGTAACGGGCTAGCGATGCCCTTGTTCAATGACTGCAGCTATTGGGATCCGGGGACCTTATCCTACCAGTATTTGCTGGGGACCCCAAGAGCCTCTCAGCGTCAGAGACCAGCATTGGCGAAGTGTCTATGCCAAGCCTTTCTCCCTCCCCACCTCTTTACACGGCCCAACCTTGCATGAGAAAGCATTCCTCAACCAAGCCACCGGCTATCGCGCTGAGCTTTTGTCATCTGTGATGGATTGTGATTTCCTGTAGGAAAGTATCGGCAAGGGGATAATTTGGGGCGGCCTCCGTAGTATCGTGTACTAGTAAGTTAGTGTACCGTACTGTTGAGGGAACCGTTGGGAAACACCTAGTGTGCTTTGATATTTTTAAACTTGCACAGTTGTTTTTGTCATAGCTGGTCACCATGTTTGGTAGTTAAAATGACGGCTCTGGGGACATGTACAAGTGGAAGACGACAAGGTCCGTTGTTTTGTCCTGAAGGTGGGACTTGATCGGACAGTTCTTTTTGTTTTTGTTTTCCTTTGATCTTTAGCCTATTGTGAGATCGACAAACCCTTCTGCCAAATACCCACAAAAGAACGCCGGTAACCGGAGAACATCCGTCAGTACTTGTACTTGTACATTTCTAAAAAATCAGAAATTTTCTTCATATGATATGATAATGTTCACCTCCAGTAAAACCGTCTACTGCATCTAGGGTTGTGTCCTTATCCACCCCAGTCTGAGCTTAGGATCGATCTGTATAGCCATTTTTCTCCCTGGAGGATGCTTTCCGACTTTACCCTAAGCGCGCGGTCTTCTAGTTACGAATACACAAGCGCGAAGAGAATTGTTGAGGGACCTGTCCTGGGAATCAAGAGGTTTGGCTCGGCATTCTTCCATATGTATATCGAGCGTCGATATAGGAATGTATTTCCGGAAGAGGTAGTAAGTTAGAGTCATTTGGCAGTACTTTTTTTATTTGAAAATCCTATATTTCGAGTTGCCCTTCCATAAAATTATGGATTATAACTTACCTTTGCGCGCCAGGAAACGAGAAAAAATTGGGGCCAAATGGCCTAACTCCACCGCATTGCCATAAGATTGGAGAGCTGTGGTCCCCACCCACCAATGACCCTCCGATCCTCACAGGCGGACACTGTTCCCCCCGGCCCGCCCACCATTTGCTAGAATCAAAATACTCCACCGGATGGCAACTAACTTTAGGGTGGATAAAGCGCAACTTCTTCACTTGTTCTTGCTTGCTATGCTAACGGTAAAGACAGGAGTGTATATGAGAACCATAACCAAGTCATCCTGATCCTTCCATCAATCATCACACATGCTCACTTTCTTCCCTGCATGTTCGGGACCCGAATAGAACAAAAGAAAGAAACATTCTGTGTAATCCCGGAACAAACGAATTTCCTCACAAAGACTCCTACCCCTGCGCCTTTGCTTCAATGTCGTGCCCTTGTCCCGCCCCCACCTCCAATGCCCTCATGTGTTCCTTTGACCGTTCATTCTCCTACCCGTCCATCAACGAGGGTCATCTTTCTAGGCTTCCGAACTTTATGAAACAAAATGTATTACAGACCGAGCATCCCGAGCAGCAGCAGCAGATTTCGAACGCCACAACCCCCTTACTGCTCATTTTGGGCGGGAGAGTCAAATCAAAAGCACACGATGGCGACATCTTAGCCTTTGGCCTAATCGTACAAACTATCTATCACCAATCAGCTAACATCAGGTCCTGTCAGTGCTTGCCCTTAATTTTTCCTGAGATTCGTCCTTGTTACCTAATATAAATTTGGTCAACCACTAGATCTCCATAGCAAACCAAAATTGGATCACGGGATTCCCTCCCCCACTACAGTCATACCGGCTTCCAGATCCCTCGACCTGGAAGGGCTATTTCCCTATATTTTTGGCTCCGCAGTTCTGGATGTCATCGTGTTGTAACCTGTATCATACTCTAGGATTTAAATCTAGTCATCAGCAATAGTACAGTTGTTCCACACGTTAATGGCCGTTTTCAAAGAGCCTATATTATTACCAAAAGGTAGGGATTTTATCTCTTTTTCGCTATCATACTTAGGATATTGTAGACAGTGGGTGGTGGAGTTAGTCCACTCCTGGAATTTCTGGCGCTAGAGAAGGCGAGCAATTTTGCGGGGCCACGTTCGTGCCTCAGCGCCGCACAATCAATGTCCCGGGGATTCGTTCCCACAATACCTCCGGGGATACCGTATTAGCAGTAAATGCCACACTTCCAAGTTCTATCCTATGACAACACAAATCTCGCATGGTGAAACAAGTACACCCTAGAGCACTCCGGCGGAATCGTCTAGCTCGGATATACGAGCACACCATATGGATGAGCCAGTTGATAAGCCAATATTGTTGCGGGGATAATGCGCACGTAACGGTCAACCGGTCGAACTAGACTAGGGCTCAACTCAAAGGGTACTTGGGAGAATCAAAAACTTCATTCGCTCGTCATCCTCAAAAACTAACTAACCAAACATAAGTCTATATAAGAATAATAAAACTCTCTCAATCATTCTATCGTCTGCCACACCTATCAATCTCTCCTTCATGCGTAATCCCCTTCTGCCTGTGTGCCTCAGTGCTCTGAACAAAGGAAAGACATAACCAGAAACCATTCCATCTATCCTTCCGTCTATCCTTCCGTCTAGAACAAATGAAACAACTATCCGCTTCCATCAACTCCAACAAATATATAATCGAACTCGACACGGGGCGGTAGAAGAATTACCGCACAAGCTGGAAAACTCTTCCTCCTACCCCGTCCAGTTTCTCTGAAGATAGGGAGCGTGCTCTTTGATATTAATCACGGTCACCAAGTGTAATACAGTGCTCGTATAATGCAGTGTAGTGTAGTGCTACGGTAGGTTCCTACCCTTGCCATAATCTGCCCTATCTTTCTAACTATTGAGAAGTTCGTTAAAACTAATTCTATTTCTAAGGTCAAGCATAAGTGTTATAGTAATTCCAAGGGTCCTTAAATATGCTGACGAATTGTCACCTATCTGAGCCTGGCATAATTCAGGATCCGAGATTTACCACTCACCTGATCAACCAAGGTGCGAGAGAAAATTCCCGGCGACACCCCCAGCATCCTGTATCCGGAACGCAAGCAACCCTACGACAACTAGTACAGTATGAGCAAAAAAAAGGCCCTAACTATGTCTCAGTCTATTTACAGAAGCTGCTATAATCGCCCGCGATTATCTCCAAGTACGGTCGGTGACTAGGCTATCGCCACTATTTCCCAAGTCGTTTTTGCAATGCCGTCACAAATAGTCACTCGCTTAAGATTAGTGTTCGAATAGTAATTTTTCATGGATATTATACAATCCGACCTAATACGACACGGTATAATAGCTTGCCGTAAACCTACAGGAAGATATAATCGGGCCAATATAAAAATATACCTTTGATCTTAAATATGTAGGGTCTGTTTACGCCCAACCCAGAGAAATGGAAAAGAGAAACCGGTTTAAAATTTCGAATACATGACTGATTCCCACCATCACGGACAAGAACCTCGTGGACCCAACCCAGCCCAACAGCAGCCCCTCCGTGGGCACAATCCTCCTCATGTGCTATCATACTAGTGCCTCATACCTGAGTCGTTTGTCCAACTGTCTTCTACTCTCTGCAGGTCGACGGTCTGAAATCCACTTGTTGTAAGGAGACTTAATTGGCCACCGCTTTCCTCAATATGAGCTCCTGTAGTAAAGATACTATTACTAGGGATCAAATTTTACAGCTCGGGGTGCCGTTCCGTAGCGCCGCAGCTTATAACCGCAATTTACTGTACTGTATCAGCTGGTTATAGTAGTGTAACCTATAGTGATATTTGAACAGTACTGTTTCGGAGCAAGGGGGATTTTCCTGTGTGGTAGGGAGATCAAATGATTTGTGACGCCTGACGTGAGCATGGACAGGATGCTGGGAGAAGAAGAGAAAACTTGTAGCCGGCAGGGGGTGACCCGGGGAGCATGGGATATCCCGACTTGCTAGTAAGCCGGTGTTGCGCACCACAGTAGCCCTTTCAATCACTCTTACCGAATTAAGGTAGAATACCGAATATGCTTGAAAAACTCGTTATGCATGTACAGTAACTACTGTGGTGGATAGAGATTGGGTATTTGAGCAAGGCGCTTGTCACCAAAAGAAGCAGAGATTACCATAAAAGCTGCCGAGCTCTGCTCAGCAATCCTCGTAGTGTATTCAGGAGGTAAGCTTGAGTGCGCGCGGATTGAACATACAAGGGGGGTAGGATGCTGCTCTCCGGAATCGTATGCCGGGGTGGGAGATCATCTAATACGGTGAAGAAGGGATTGGCTGAGTGAAGAGTATTGAGAGATTATACGGTGCTTGTGGGATATCCCGGGGAATAACTAATAAATAGCGCAACCTGTGAACGCTAGAACTAGACTGCGGTTAATATATAGGGTAGAATCGGAAACTTCATTGGCTCGTCATCATCAAACGAACTGACCAAACATGAGTCTATATAAGAATAACCATCTCAACCATTCCATCGCTCCCTACACCTGTCGATCTCTCTTCATGTATGAACCCATTTGCCTGTGTACTTTCCTGGCAATGATACAGGAAATACTTGACTATAAACCCTTCCATCAATCGTCTCAGCTCCGGAACGAATGAAATCACTAGCGCTATTATCACTCCTTACCCCTCAACTATCCGCTTTCCTATCATTGACAGTTATCCACTTCCGTCAACTTTGACAAACTGCAGGAGGAGGAGGGGTGAGAGGGAAATTATCATTAACTGGTCTTTCGATGGGTAGAAGGAAGTTGGGCGGGAGAAGAAGAGGAAGGCAGTGGCAGCAACAAACAGGCCTATGTACCAGTTGTGGTCATTACGGGAACGGCGCACAGGCGGTCGGCACAATATCCGAGGGCGGTAAGGAGGGAATGCCCTCTCGGGCTTAGGCCGTGCCGTTGATAGAGAATCTTTGAGGCTGCAATAGAGCCATCACCCCCTCGTGACCATTTTTCGCAGCCCACCAGAGTGGTGGATGGCCGTCCCTATCTGGCCTGTTAGGGTCGACGTCGTCCCGTCCGAGTAGTAATTTCACCACTCCCTCGTGCCCACAGGAAGCAGCCTGCGAGAGTGGTGTTCGGCCGTCCTCATCTGGCTTGTCGGGGCTGACATCGTCCCACCCGAGGAGTACCTTCACCAATCCCTCATGGCCATCCCAAGCGGCCAACGAGAGCGCTGTTCGGCCAAACCGATCTGGCCTGTTGCGGTTGACGTCATCCCGTCCGAGCAACATTTCGACCACTCCCAAGTGTTTATTCTTAGCGGCCTGCAAGAGTGGTGTTTCGTCGTTCTCACCAGGTTTGTCGGGGTTGAGGTCGTCTCGCTCAAGTAGTAATTTCACCACTCTCGAGTAGCCAATGTAAGCGGCCCACCAGAGTGGCGTCCGGCCGATTCCATCTGGTTTGTTGGGGTTGACATCATTCCGTCCGAGCAGTGCTCGCACCACTCCCTCGTGTCCCTTCGCAGCAGCTTGCGAAATTGGTGTTTGACCGTATCGATTTGGCTTGTTAGGGTCGACGTCGTCCCGTCCGAGCAGTATTTTCACCACCCCCTCGTGCCCATAACGAGAAGCCCGCGAGAGTGGTGTTTCGCCGTGCTCATCTGGTTTTTCGGGGTTGACATCGTCCCGTCCGAGTAGTAATTTCACAACCCCTCCACGCCCAAAGGAGGCGGCCCACCAGAGTGGTGTTTGACTAGATTGATTTGGCTTGTCGGGGTCGACACCGTCCCGTCCGAGTAACATTTTCACGACTCCCTCGTGCCCGTAACAAGCAGCCAGAAAGAGTGGTGTTCGGCCGTACATATCTGGCTTGTCGGGGTTGACATCATTCCGTCCGAGCAGTACTCGTACTACTCCCACGTGCCCCGTCGCAGAAGCCCACGAAAGTGGTGTTCGACCGCATTGATTTGGTTTGTCGGCGTTGACGTTGTTGTGCCCGAGTAGTAATTTCACCACCTCCTCGTGCCCATTCCTAGCAGCCCACGCGAGAGGTGCATCACCCATGGTCTTTTGGTTGATATCACAACCTTCCACTCCTTTCCAACCAGCTACAATTTCAGTAATCCCGAAAACAGTTCGCAGTGTAGACCATTGAACTAAGGAAATATTATCAAAATCAATAGGGTAAACATACTGTTTCCGTGCTTTCTAGAGGGCTTTAGTAGAAATGTGGCCGTTGCAGCCGTCTAATAAGTTCAGCTCAAGTAATGCCGCAAACTGAAAAGTATCGTGTTTCGTAGGTTCCCCCATATAAAGAAGAAAGTTCCGGTAAAGATCAGTGTTGGAGATTGAGTGAGAGTGGGCTGGAGGCCGAGGAAGGGTGTGCGTGCGCTGGAGATTCGGGGAGGGGCTGGTTGGGAGGGTCGTGACCGGCTGCGAAGTCAGATAGCCTAAGTAGGGGTTTTCAAGGTTGAGTGAGCTGTACGATGGTGCTAAAGGCTTGGGATGATGTCGGAGGTGAAGCTTCCTTGTCTGCAGCCACAGGTTCTTGGTATTAAAATTAACAGGCTAGCGATGTTCCGACCGGGTAGCTATTGCCGCCATGGGATCAGGTGACCTTATATCCAGTGCGACGGACTTCAAAGGCGGGTCGGCGCGAGAGTGACAATGCCAAGCCTTTCTCCTACCCCAGTGCCGCCCAAGGAATCAATGCCCCAAGAATTTGTTTCCACAACACCACTTTCGCGCCTATTAGTACAAGTACTTGTATAAACCCCACACCTCTCTAAGTTCTATCCTGTGACAGCACAAAGCTCGCACCGTGAACGAAAGATCACCCTAGAGCAACTCCGGTGGAATCTGCTGGCTCGGTATATCTACAAGCACATCAAACCATATACATTAATCTGTTGATAAACAAAGATATTGTCGAACTAAAAACAGCGCAATCAAATCGCTAATGATGTCGGGGCAAGCTGGAAAGCTCTCCCCCCAACTAGGTCTAGATTCTGTGAAGATAGGGAAGGTGCTCTCTGATATTAATCACGACCCCCACGTACAGCACAGTGCAGTGCTGTGTCACGGTGGGCCTCTACCTTCCCTTTCTACGGCTAACCTAAATGGTAATTCCAAGAGCCTTTGGATATTCTGGCGAATGGTCTCCTATCAGACCCTAGGATAATTCGGAATCCAAGATTTACCACTCAACTAATCAGCCATAATGTTAGACCAAATTCCCGGTGACACCCCCAGCATTCCGTATCCAGAACCCAAACAAACCTACTACAATTAGTGCAGTAAGTGCAAAAAAAAAGCCCTAACTCTGCTTCAGTATGTTTACAGAAGTTGCTACAATTGGCCGCGATTATCTCCAAGTAGGTGACTAGGTTATCGCCATAGAACAGAATTCCCAATTTAAAATTTAAAATGGATGATTAACTCCCACCATCACGGACAAGAACCTCGTGGACCTGATCTAGCCCAACGGGAGCCACTTCATGGGCACAATCCTCCTCATGTGCTACCAAAGGCTCATACCGGCGTCGTTTGTCCAACTATCTTTCACTCGCTGCAGGTCGGCGATCTAAATTTCGCTTGTTGGCCACCACTTCCCTTAGTATGGGCTCCTGCAGTGAAAGCCACTATTGCCAGGGATCAAGATTTACACCTCAAGGTGCCGTTCTGCAGCACCCCAACTTACAGCAACGATTTACTGCACAGTACGGTATCAACTGGTTGCAATACGGTAACGTATAGTGATATTCGAACAGTCCTGTTCCGGGACAAGGTCTCCCTGCCTGGCGGGGAGATCAAATGATTTGTGACGCTCGACCTGAGCATGGACAGAATGTTAAGAGAAGGAGACTATAGCGAGCAGGGGGTGACCCGGGGAGGAGGGATATCTCAACTTGCTGGTAAGCCGGTGTTGCGCACCACAGTAGCCCTTTCAATCGCTCTTACCGAATTAAGGTAGAATACCGGATATGCTTGAAAAACTCGTTATGCATGTACAGTAGGTATTGCGGTGGATAGAGATTGGGTATTTGAGCTAGGCGCTTGTCACCAAAAGAAGCAGAGATTACCATAAGAGCTGCTGAGCCCTGTTCAGCAATCGTAGTGTATTGAGGAGATGGGCTTGAGTGCCCGCGGATTGAACAAGGCATATCAGCAGGGCAAGGTTCTGCTCTCCGGAATCGCATGCCGGGGTGGGTGATCGGCATCTAATACGATGAAGAAGGGTCTGGCTGAATTGGGGGTATTGGGATGTGTTGGGGGATAACTACCGTAACAGGTGGCGCAGCCCTCGGACGCGGGAACTGGACTACGGCTAAACTATAGGGTAGGTATAATCGAAACCTTCATTTGCTCGTTGTCATCAAACTAACTAACCAAACGTAAGTCTATATAAGAATAATAACCATCTCGACCATTTTGCCTGTTTACTTCCGTAGTAATAATAAAGGAAAGGCTTGACCATAAGCCCTTCCGTCAATCCTCTCAGCTCCGGAACGAATGAAATCACTAACGCTATGATCACTCCTTACACCTCAACTATCTTTATCTAACATCTATCCGCTTCCATCAACTCTGAAAAGGTCTAAAAGGAGGTGTGGGAGGGAAATTAGCACAGGGGGTCTTTTTAGGGAGAGAAGAAGGTCGGGTGGGGTAAGAGGAGGAAAGCAGTGGCAGCAACGGACAGGCCTATGGAGCAGTTGTGGTCATTACAGGAAGGCTGTCAGCACAGTATCCGAGGGCGGTAAGGAGGGAATGCCTCCCCGGGCTTAAGCTACGCGGTTGATAGAGAATATTTGAGGCTGTAGTAGAGCCATCACCCCCTCGTGGCCACCCTCCGCAGCCCACCAGAGTGGTGGATAGCCTTCCTCATCTAGCCTGTCGGGGTCGACGTCGTCCCGTCCGAGTAGTAATTTCACCACTCCCTCGTGCCCACAGGAAGCAGCCTGTGAGAGTGGTGTTCGGCCGTCCTCATCTGGCTTGTCGGGGTTGACATCACCCCGCCCGAGGAGTACCTTCACCACTCCCTCATGGCCACCCCAAGCGGCCAACAAGAGCGGTGTTCGGCCAAACTGGCCTGGCCGGTCGGGGTTGACGTCATCCCGTCCGAGTAGCATTTTCACGACTCCCTCGTGCCCGTGACAAGCAGCCAGCGAGAGTGGTGTTCGGCCGCTCATATCTGGCTTGTCGGGGTTGACATCATTCCGTCCGAGCAGTGCTCGTACTACTCCCTCGCGCCCCCTCGCAGAAGCCCGCGAAAGTGGTGTTTGACCGTATTGATTTTGCTTGTCAGCGTTGACGTGGTTGTGCCCGAGTAGTAATTTCACCACTTCCTCATGTCCATTTCCCGCAGCCAACGCGAGAGGTGTATCACCCATGCTGTCTTTCGGTTGATACACCACCTTCCGCCTCTACCAAACCACTACAATCTTAGCAATCCCGAAGATAATGCGCAGTAGACCATTCAACAGGAAAATCTTGTCAAAATCAATCAGGTAAACATACCGCCCCCGTACCTCCCAGAAATTTTTAGTAGATATGGGGCTATTACAGCCCTCGAATACCTTAAGCCCAAGTAATACCGCCGAAATCTGCGGAGTACCGTTGCGCCTAGATTTCCGTACAGAGACTAGAATAATCTCGTAAAGTGTTAGAGCCCGACAGAGATAGCGGAGTGGAGACTAAAAAGGATGTGCGTTGGAGATCGGGAGAGCGACTGACCGAGGGAGCCTCGACCATCTACGAAGTCAGATAGCTTAAGTAGGTTTCTGCAATTGTCGAGCGAGATGTACTAAAAGGATCGGGATGAGCTAGGAAGCCCCCTCGCGGGATGATGAGGATTAGCCGGATAGTTGAAGTCCACCTGCCCACCACCACGGGCTCTTGGTAGCAGGGTGGCAGCTGTCCTTGTTGAATGATTCTTGCTGCTATTGAGATCCGGGGTCCCTATCTCAACTGCTAGGGAGTTCAAGGGTCGCCCGACATGAGAGATCCTCATCCTGGTGTTCCACGCCAAGCCTTTCTTCCACACACATCCCCCCTTTAAAGTACTGAAAAGAAGAATAGTTTCTACTTGACCGAAGTGGAGAAGAACCGGAAAACAACTGTCACTCTCAAAGAACACTCAAGGCGAAAGAAAATCACACAAGTTACGATCAATCTCAATTCACTAGCTATGTCGCAAAACAAACCCCACAAAAACAGAAAATTCCCGTCACTAACAAAGCCCAACCCAGCAGGTTGTCCGACTAGCTAGTAAGTACAGGTCCAATTTTCCTTCCTCCAAACACACGATCCTTGTTGCCGTTGGCCTCTCTTCAGTCGGAGGTCGTTGGTGGTTTTCCGTCGTGTGTGTGTCCAGAGAAGGAAGGGAAGCGTGAGAGAAGAGAACCTAACTTACATAGCAGCCCCTGTCCGCCAAGCCTAGGGAACCACCCCCCCCCCAAGATCGTGATGTATTTTTTTTTGTAAAATCCTGTGAGTTTATTTCGTATTTAACTACAGGAAAACTCCGGCATGCACCCTTAAGTATGGCCTAGAAAAACCTTAATATAACAAAAGAAACTTCAACACCGTCTCAACTACAATATAAAATGTAGAACCAAAGTCTACGCAATAACCATAACATAAATCATAGCCATCAAGTGGTCATCTCCTCCTCGCCTTCATCCGGCTTATCCTGGGCACTCAAAGGGCGGGAGGGGCATCGAGTAGTGTGGGCGTCGTGTGGGCCTTTGCAGTTCACACACCTAAGCACGGTGTGGTTGCATGGTCGGCCGCGTATTCGACAGGTAGCGGTAGGACAGGTGTGATTACCTGTAGGGTGTGGGGAGGCACACCACCGGCAGGTGGCCGGATTGGTGCACTTGTTATTATGGTGTCCGTAGCCATGGCAGTTGGAACATTGGGTATGAGAGTTGAAACGCAATCGGCGCTCGGTTCTCAGGCTATAGGTGGACGAGAAGGCAGCCAGGCGTTTCCCGACATAGTCAGAGGCCCTGGGACCAGTAATGGTGATTACGACCGTGGAGGCGGATTTTCCAGCTCTAGCGTCGTCGGTAGTGAGCCACCTGGGCTGACTGGTGAGGGACAATCCAGTGTTGAAAGTCGTGAGCTCCGTAGCTATCTCTACTAGAGACTTCGAGGTGGGGATGCCGTGCATCAGGACATGTGATACAGGGGTATCCAAAAGAACGCTAACCGTCCCTGGTATCAGGTGGAGGAACGACCCCACCTTGCTGTTAAGCGAGGTGGCCTTGATCGACTCCATCGTTGTGAGGGTGACCGTGTTTCCTTTGATGGAGACAGTCTGTATGTAGGTCGCAGCTAGTGCTAAGTTGATATCGTCTCTTAGGTCTAGTGCAGAGGTGGGGAGCGGCTCGCCTTCTCGTTTGATGATGAGGCGGCGTTCTCTGGCCATGAGGCCCTTTTTGAGTTGGGGCTTGTTGTTGGTATTCGGTTTCGCTGGGGCTTGGGCAGCCCTAGCAGCCATGGTAGTTTTCTCTTTCCTGCCTCTTCTAGCCACCGTTGCCCACGATTTGGGTTGGGCAGCCGCGGGGAGGTTTAAAGGGTTGGCGTCGGGGGCAGAGGGCCGTGAAGGGGCCGTTGCCGGGAGTGTGAAGGGTATTGGGGTGGGGGTGTCAGGCCGGGGTGTAGCATCTTTGAGCGTGCTAACTTCCTCGGTAAGGGCTTCGATCTGTTCGCTTAACGCATCGATGGCCATCCTGTAGTCTTTATGGATCTGATAAATCATCTCTATCATGACCACATTCTCTTTGCTGGCTGTAGTAGCCCCGATTTCCTGGTCGTGATTTATCTTGTGGAAAAGGTTCAGGAAGTAGGCGCTTGGGGGGGCGTTTCTCAAGTATCTCTCATCAATATGTGGGAGGCTTGTTATCGTGTTGCTTCTGGGTCGCTTGAGCGAGGGGGGGCCTGCTGGCATGAAGATTGGGGACAGGGTCGGGGCGCCCTCCTGAGTGGAGGAGCTCCTAGCACCTGCCGGCGTTGGGGGGGGGTTGGTCTTTTTGCCTTTCACTTTGTTTCGACGACTCGAACCAAAAGGCGGGACAGAGGGATCCATATGGTATTCGTGTAACCTGACAGGTCACGTTACGTTGAAATCTCGAGATAGTGTACGTGGTGTTTCTGGAAGTGCAAATTGCACTTGGAGGGAAAATAGGGGAGTTCAATATCTTTTATTTATAACTATATAGCTAATGGAGCGACTACCTATCCGGGCTTGCACAACCATACGGCAGTACGTTCCAAGGAGTACGCCAGTCCCAACCCCGCCTAGCCCGCAGTACATCTGGAAAAGTACCACCCGCGCGATTCGTAGACCGAAGTCCGAGTATCCGGCCAGCACACGGGAATCACAAAATAAACCACCCAACTAGGGTACGAACAAAGTAAATCCACCTCCCATAGCCATCCACCAAACACTACCGTAAGCAAGGTCGTAGCCACAACCAAACCAACAATCCGGCAAACCGGTCACGCATCCCTCCAACCAAACATAAATCCAAACATCACAAATCACAACACATGGACCGCCATCCATCTCGCAACCAATCACACTATCCGCCTCTCCACACCACCTCCAACCTCATATGCAGGGCAGGTCGACCACCATCGCTCATCCACACTTCAAACATGACAACGATACGTTCCAAACATTGCTGGCCGTCGTGCAACCTCAAATGGCTCCCTATACCATCAGGGGAACTCCAGTCACAGACACACAGGCCAGGCTCATTTGTCCACCATTGTAAGGCAGCCGTAACCCGGTCGATCATAGGTAATTCGTCCCAGTTGTGCACAACATTGTACCAAAACGGCACAAAATAATGTAAAGCGCACCCAGGAAACCGGAGAAGATGAGCGCGAAATATCTTGGCGCTACTGCCGCATTCACCGCAGGGACCGACATTGGGCCACCATGTAAGGGCAACATGTCTTCCACCCCCACCAGGGGAAACAAACTTAACGGGAAGCATGCACTTGTCGTCACCGTTGCAACTCTTCAAGAGGCATCTAGTACACCTGCTATCAGGAGCGCCGAGGTGAAACAGGCTGAGAGTACCGTTGATCAACTGAGTGATGGTCCGCTGGAAGGGATTACCGCAAACCGTGACCACACCATCATTGTCTTTATGTTCACTCGGAATACCCAAACCCAGATTGAAGTGGGACTGCCACCAGACGCGCCAGTCCGAAATCCGCTTATCATCGAACAAAGTCGGAAGACGGGGGCGCCCGACCAGGTATTTGTCACAAGACGTCAAGTGGAAACGATCGCTCGCACCCTGACATCCATCGTGTCCAACAACACCAGTACCGCTGCGAATCCTCAACAGGATGTAATGGTCAAGCCTGCTAAGGCCACGTAGGTGTCTGGGCTTCCGTGGGGATCGATCGTAATAATCGTGACCCTCCGCTGCGTGCCAATGGGACCACTCAGCCGACCGCAACTCTCTGGCAATCATAGCATGGCCAAGACCCAGTACGACACCGGCCCAGTTCCGAGCGTGCAGAACACCACCGACCGTCTCTTTGGCCTTGGCATCTGACATCTCGTTGCCTGCGATACCACAGTGACCAGGGATCCAGCATCTACGGACCGCACTAAATCGATTGAACAGGGGCGTCAGGACATCCCACATACCAGCAGACTCACCCTCAGGCTCCATCTGTGCAATACACATAATGGCCGGGATGCAGTCAGAAAAGATGATGATCATCCCGCGGTAATCCGAGTGCACATCCCTCAATGCGGCGATGATGGCAAAAATCTCGCATTCCACAATGCTCCATGTCGGCGGAGTAGCAAAAGCCTTCGCACCCTCGGTCATGCCACATTCCTCAGTCGTCCAAGCCACTGCTGTACCCTTGTCGCTCTTCGAGCCATCAGTGTAGATCATAAGGAGATCAGGAACCAGGACTGCATCCTCATAGGCTTCATAAAACAATCTCTTGGCCAGTTCCTTCCCTTTCGACACGTTGAAGCTCAGCACGGTCGTTGCAACCTTGTCTGACAACATCGGGTAAGCCAGCATACCTTCCACCGCCCAGTCGCCCCGAATTGATCCAAACCATGGATGGTTATCACAATACCGGTAGTTGATCATGCGACTGTAGCATCGTCTCTGAATATACCGACCCTGCATATGAACCGGAGGTGTCCTAAACTCAGCAAGCATAATATTGTTAGCAAGCTTGATAGGACACCTGAACAGGGATCGGAGACAATCGTTGACGTGAACCTGAATCCGCTTCACCTACGACGAAAAGTCGGTTACGAATTCAAGTCCGAAGTAGACGGTCGGTAGGTAGGCAGCCTGAAACAACCGGTAAGTGCACCACGCATCCAGCCCTCCATCACTCCCAAACCTCCTCCCCAACGCGGATATCCTCCTCCTAACATCTAAACCCCTATCCAACCAATAAGATACATGAGAAGACATATTAAGAAAAACATTAAACCTATAACCAAGAACCCTAAGATCCTCCACAGGCGTCAGTAATTCTCCATCAATATCCAAGTCCTCCCACGTAGTTCCTCCAAAACCAATCCACTTAGTCTTGATCGCGCTAAACCCCATCTTCCTGCCCCTCGCAATTCTGTCACAGTCTTTGAACACCTCAGCCATTGTATATCTCGTGAGATCCCTGCTATCGGAAGCAACAAGGATGACCCCATCGTCCACATAGCTGCTTACCACAGTGCGAACTGAGGGGGAGTACCCGAGGCGAGGCTCAAATATGTCCGCGACATATGCGCCAAACAAAAAGGGGGATAATGGGGATCCCTGAGGGATTCCGCAGTTGACAAAATATGGTCTCGACACCCGACCATTGAACCTGAATCTAACCACACGGTTCCCAGCCCATCTCCTAACCCAAAGTATCAGGTTGGCAGGGCACTCCCGAGCGGCCAAAAAATCACACAGCAGGTCAATGTCAATATTGTCAAAACCTCCTTCAACATCCATCGATAGCATGGCACACTTAAAACCCTCGTTGTGTCGTAAGAACTCGAACACAACAGACATAGCATCATGGACACCTCGCTTGCGTCTGGACCCAAACTGAGTTTGGCCCAGTACCACATGTTCGGCAATCCTCAGCAGTACGATCCTCTCCACCACCATTGCAATAGTCGGCAGCAGGTGAATCATACGCCAGCTCTTCACAATGTCATAACGGGGCTTGTCCGCCTTTGGTATGAGTACAACCTCAGCAGAGTGCCAGTCGCGAATGTCGTTCGTCAACCCGTAGTCGATCAACCGTCTCAGACAGTCAGGGTTCTCCTTCAACCAATATCTTATGAAGGGATACCCAATGTCATCAAGACCAGGGCCGGTATTAGTCGGGCTCCGCCTAATAGCAGATTCCAACTCGCAGGCAGGGTCCATCTCAATCGTAGATGGATGCCATGGTCGTTCATCACCAGGGCGCAACTGGGCAGCAACCAGGTCGCTAACATCAGCGTGGCGACATACCAGCTGACCATTGGAGTCGCGCATGGAAGGAAGTGTCCTCCTCGATTCCAGTTGTCTGGCAAGTCTGAAGATAGTAGGATCTCCGGCCTTCTCAATCGTGTCCCGAATAAACTCCTGTCGGGATTTCAACAACATAGCCCTATATACTCTTCGAACAACATTATAGTCGTCCGAAACTGTCGGCAACCGTCGTCTGATCCGTCTCAGGTGATTCAAGTCGGAACGAATTCTTTGCAAGTCGGGGTTCCAGAAGGGGCACCAGCCGACATTCCTCCCAGACCTCGGAAGTGCCTCCACACCACTCCTCAGCCTCGTCCACATCTCCTCATCCCGCCCCGCATCGACGTGTTCCAGTATATCATCACAATCAGATGCCGGAATCATTCTCCAGGCTGGTCGCCGTCTAACCATATCAGCCGGCTCGTCCACCTCCATCCTTGCGATAACCGCGATATGTTTCAGGCCGGCCTTCCCGTCGTACGAAACCCTCGTCTCAGAACAGCCGACAAACAAATCGATAGCGCTGATATTCCGAAACGTACAGCCGGTCGGAGGGTGTACCCGTAGCCCGGTTCGATCGCAAAATCGTGTCAACCACAAGCCACGACAATCAGATATTTGCATACTGCCAGGCCTCGGGAACGGGTTCCAGTCGTCGTGTTTGGCATTGAAGTCGCCCATGAGGAAATCACAACCATCCCATGCCGCTTCGCAAGCCAACCACTCCAGCCTATCCGTCTTGGGAGGAACATAAACACCGCCGATTCTCTTCCTCACCCCACCCACATCATACATAATCACACAGGTCACCATGTCGTGTAAATCCACCAGGAACAAACCAGACAACGATGACCTAACAAACACCTCAACACCAGACGCCGGAACAAAAGAAAACAAATCAAAATCCACATGCTCATGTACAACACCGCCCCCGTTCGCCTTCCGGGGAGGATCAACAACAAATAACAAATCAACAAAGGAAAAAACATCCATCACCAACGAACGGTTAGCCCTGCTCCGTCCAACATTAATCGATAATGTTGTAATAAACATTAGGCCTGAATGGCCGACGAGGTGATATCGGAATCAGAGGCGCGCCTCTTAAGAATGCTTCTTGGGGGCGCATCCAAGCCCAAAGAAAAACCCATAGTCTCATCGTCATCGATGGTCTTAATGGGGGGGTCGACCGATGAGCCAGCCGAACTAGATGGCCTAAAGGCCTTGTTAACTCTGCCGGAGGGGGCCGGTTCCACAATCTCGGTAATACGGGAGGGGCCAGCCTGCTCGTAAGCATCAATAGCCTTACCCTTACCTTTCCTGTCAACCTTAGGCCAAACAACCTTAGCCTTAGGTAGAGCACTGTCAGTCATGCCCCTTCGGTGGTCAGCACGTCTAGCAGCATAACTCATTCCTTCCACCTCAACAGTCAGTCCCTTAGCAGAGACCTCCTTCTCAACCATCACCTCCGAGGTAATCTCCACATGTACCCCACGACGTCGACGGCGTTGACGATTCAAGGACCGGTCGGACACACCCATAACAGATGTGTCATCGGCGACGATAGGAGATCTAGCACCAGCGGGGGCAGGGGGAGAACCGGAAGCAACAACCACAGGGCACCTGTTGTAACCAGTGAAGTGGTCCGATCTCTCACACGGCATACACCTACGTACGGTGTGGCAGCAAGATTGACCGTTCTCACCAGGGCAGTTAAGTTGCTCATACCGGTGGGACTTCGACAAATGATCCCCCAAACAAAAACGACAGCGGGGAGGGAACGCACACAACATCTCAACATGGCCTACCTGGAGGCACTTGTTGCACACCGGGGCAGACCTGTGTTCCTCAAAGAACCTAGCATTCCTGGACTTGCCAAACAAAAAGACACGCCCGGATGAAAGGATCCTGTCACTGGCATCATTGCGTTCAAGAGTGAACCGAATGCCGCAAGAGGTAGCGCCAGCCTGTTTCATAGCGTAGACAGAGCCAAGCATATTGGGCCATCCGGCAGTAATAACACCTGGGTTCGACCCCTCGATATCGGTCCGGAGGCCATCGAAAGCCCTGTCGCCAGACGAGTCTTCAGGTTTCCACAGAGAGCCCCTACCAGTGGGAGCCAGGGGGACGCCGGAGACCAAAATCTTTACCTTTGCCACATCCTTATGGAAGACAAAGTTCGTAAGACCAGAGTGGCTGAGTTCCCGAAGGAGAGTCGATCCGCATCGTTCCAGTCTATCCCAGACCTGGGTGGCAGTATGCTCCGCCAAAGTCAAGTACATGCATCCAATCTCAAGCTTGGAGCGGGCTTCCCGAATGTACGGGGTCTTGCCAGAAACCTTCCCAAGATTGCTCAAGGTCTGGTTCAAGCGGATACGGACAGCCTCGAGGGTAACTGGAAGCTGAGTCCGCTTGCCGGCGTCAAAGTGCATGGTAATGTGGCGCTGGCGGGCATCGGGGGAGGGGGAGGAGGTAGGTACCCTGGCACGGGAAGGACCCGGAATAACAACGGCAGGGGGAGGAGGAGGTACCAATCGCGACCAAACCTGACGACCTGGCCTAGTTGTGTATGGCACAGGGGGAGGGGGAGGGGCAGCCACGACCCGACTATACATCGCCGTGCCGGTAGGGGGGGATGACACCGGAACAGCAGCGGGAGGAGCAACAACGGGAATGGGAACCGGGGCGGGGGTCGCGGCAGCTGCCGAGCTGGCAACCTTATTCCGTCGCCTGTTACGGCGGCCACGAGCAGCCTTTCTGTCAACGACGACATAGTCGTCTTTGGGCGATTCAACAAAGGCGACCTTCCTAAGACCGGAGGAAGACGCAACACCAACATCAGTAGGGGAAGAGGAAGGGGTAACATCACCGTTCATGCACTTAGCAGCCTTCGCGCGAACAGATTCCCTAATTGTCTCCCTCGAGCTCCAGACAGGTTCACCCCTGCCAACCGTCAATTCAGCCTCATGGGCCACCGAATCACCTTCCAACCGGGCAATAATAGCCTTCAACAACTTGATCTCCCCTTTCAGAGAGATTATTTCATCCAGACAGTTGTTCTGTTGTTTGCCCAGACGCTGAATGTCAGCAGCAACCTCCTCAAGGGAACCATATGTCTCCTTTCCCCCAACCAGCGCGTAGGCTCGGCATCCATCAAACATGGAGGCATCATCCGAATCAGAGGACGATGTGACCGACCCGTGGGAGGAGGAGGGCGAAGACGATAGGGGAACCGCATTGCCGGAGCGAATATCCTCCAAGCCACTCAGCAAAGCAACGTCAACCTGTGAAGGCGACCGGTAGCTCATGGTAAGAGGGAGGGCAGGAAGCGACGAAAAGGTCGGGGAAAGGCTCCGGGTAACCGACCGTGGCTGAGCATCAGTGGCGTACCTAGAATCACCAATACCTGTGCCATCAGTGTTAGACCCACCACCCAAATCCATAGGGGTATCGCGAACGATAACCGCCGACGAAGGAACCACCTGACTAGTGGTCAAAGGAAAGGGGGATGGGGAGTCTCTCTTGGGGGGGGTGTTGCCCCGTAGTGCCTTGGTATGAGCGATAAACTCATGGTGCCTCTTCGACACAAGAACAAAGGCACGGCGGCCAGAGGGAATGGAGGAATCCGGGGCGAAACCAGAGCCGGCACCAGGGCGTGACCAGGGGGGAACAAAGGGGAGAGGAGACGACACCTGAGTGATCCGATCCTCAGGGCGGATGCCACCTGCAGGAGGTGCATAGTCCTCGTCCGACAATCGGTCCAATCGGAAGTTGCTGTAAAGCTTCCGCTCACCGGATGAAAGTCGCTCAACAGGGGAGGGAAGACGCCGTTGGCTATCGTCAACCTCGACCACAGAAGGAACGTACAGGGGGTCCTGGGATCGGTCCTCGTCAATGGACGGCCAGGATGCAGAGGGGACCATGGGATCAGACGCCATAGTCGAATGGAAATCCGAGCTCACAATCTGGGAGCTGGACGGGGCGAAGGACTGGGAGGGGCGCTCGGGGGTGTGGAAACGGGCGTAAAAACCCAAAGAGGCAGTGCGGTCGACGTGGCAACCAGCAGAGGCAACAGCGAGGGATTCACAGCCGCGAGCAGCCAATATCCCGAAACAAACTTTCTCGACAGCGTCAAAGGTGCGCAGGTCGAGTCCCGAAACAATGTGTCGAACCTCATCGCCGAAGTCCGAGTCGTCGTTCCTGCAACCACCAACATGTACAATGTGAAGACCACGATAGTCTCCACCCGGCGCGGCGTAGGAAAAACCATGAACAGGTACAAGACCACATTCACCAGCAGTAATAGCCCGCCTCACCAGGGAGTGGGGGCAGGAAGGAGGAGGGGGGGGGGCAACAGAGTCACCCATCGTGAAATACACCTGTAGCAAAAGGCCAGGCGTGCCACCAAAGAAGGAGGAGGAGGGAAAGTATTCACCGCCCGAGAGGGAGACAAACAACCGATCAAGTAACAAATTCACCGGTAATAAAAGCCCGGCGAGCCACTCAAAGACACTGCCCGAAGGCCAAAAGCTTCAACGCCCGAAGGCAAAACCACCAGCCCGAAGGCAAAAGAACGCGACCGTCAACGAAGGATTCTCACGATAATAGCGTGGTGTTGAGGGTGGCGAAACCGTGTGTTCTGATTGGTTGCAACAGACGGTCAGGAAAATAGGGGAGAGGAAGCATGCCCCCAAGATCGTGACTAACTACCTATTTAGTATGAGTTAATTACAGATAAGCTAGATAACAGCAAGTTAAGAAAGTCAAGTTTAAGCCCTAACAGTACCCAGCCTTACCTTGCGCCACAAGTGCGCCCCAGCCCCAAGCCATCCGCTATTCGCTGAGCTTTTGTCGCTCCTGAAACAGTAGATTGTGGTCTAATCGTGCCAAGATTGCGGCGTCGGCCGCAACCCCCGAATGTTCGCTGGCTCACAACCGGGGACACTCTAAGAGTGCCTGACAGCTCAAAGATAGTAATTTACAGCTCAACGGTAATTTGTGGCTTAGCATGAATTTGTGGCTCACTACAGCTTTGTAGCGTAACATAACATTTTAAACTAGTATTTGATTCCACATCTAATTCTGCAACTTGACATGTTGCTTGGTTCCCTTAATAATAAGCGTAGATACCTCCCCTCATATGCTTGAATAGTAGCTCTGGCTTTTGCCTCAGCTGTTGCACTGGCCTTTATCTTGGCCTTCATCTACCATGCCTTTGCCTTGATCTCATCAAGAAACGGCTTGTGCTTGGGCTAATCCTCCTTGTAAAACAAATGCTGTTTTCAGAAACAAAATTCTCTGACAAAGTGGGTTTAGGCCCTAAGTTGGGGTTTTATTACAGGGTTTCTCTGCTAAGCCACAAATTACCGTTGAGCTGTAAATTACAAGTACCTTTGAGCTGTCAGGCACTCTTTACAGTGTCCCCGGTTGTGAGCCAGCGAACATTCGGGGGTTGCGGCCGACGCCGCAACCTTGGCACGATTATTGTAGAATCCAGTGTTCCGAACCGTCTTTGAGGTAGGACCGGACGGACCGCCGGTAGTAGTCCGTCCTCTTTTCATTCCGCGGACGGCCTAGGGCAGATCTACCCGAGAGTGGTCGAGAAAGGATTATAAAAAAAGCTATTGAAAGAGAAATTGGAGGTATGAGGAGAATGAATTGCTTCTGCCTTATTCTTGATACTTAGAGGACTTGATGATCTATTTAGCCTTCTTCTCTTTCTTGCAGGAACCATGTTTACTTTGTGTACTACATCTCATCATAACACGTCACTCATCGGCTGTGCCCCCCCATCGTTCCCCTATGTCCAACAGTCCTCCAAAACGCCCGCTATCTGTGGCCAGCCCCCACAGTCCTTCCATAACCCTAAACCTTTTTGGTGCCCCCTGTGGTCCCCCACAAAATCCCCGCCATCGATCCCATCTGGGGTTGTGTTTCTATCCGACATAGTATGAGGCTCTCCTAAGATTGATCCGTAGAGTCATTGCTCCTCCAGAGGGATGCTTCCCGACTTCATCCTAAGCACGAGGTCTTCTTATCACAAATACGCGAGCTGGGTGGGACTTTTGAAGGACCTGGTTTAGGTAATTAAGAAGCTTAATTACAATGTTCTTCCACATGTTCAACTCAGACGTTGATGCATAGGAGTGTGCGCTTTTCGGAAGGGATAGTATTAAGTCTGTATCTTCCCAATATCGGAGAGCGGCAGCCACCACCCACCGATGACCTTTGCGCTGTCCTTATAGCGTTGTTGGCACTAGCCGCGAGAGTTTGTGCTATGGCACAACCCTTCAGATCGATGTGCCCAGCACAGCACTATATAGCGCCCAGGCGATAGATGTACAAATAAAATGACTTCTTAAGAAGAAAACAAAGAAACTATTTACAATCCTAATTTATATTGAATACCCCCCATTTCCAATCCTTCTAAGTTCTCACCGTGCCGAAGAGCACCAATATTTGCTTCCTCAATAACAGAAACCAGCCCATCACAATCGAATTATACCATGTAGTGTCATCAGCTAATCTCACCGCACTCTAGAATTTCGTAGTGCAGTGCCGAGCACAGTGGCATAGCACAGGGTACTTCAAGTGCCAACAACGCTGCTTATAAGCCTGGGCTATTTCGCCCGGTGCCCCTTCCCACTCGCACACAACCTGTTTGACTAAGGCACTCAGCACGCTCGTCACTGGCTATTCCTTTTGGGCAGCGAAGTCGAATCAAAAGCACACAACGGCGATATCCTATCCCCTAGCCTGATCGTGCAGGCAATCTATCACCAATGAGTTGACATCAAAGTTTGTCAGTATTTCCCCTCAATTTCTCGGGGTTCGCCCTTGTTACCAAATATGTATTTGGACCTTTCCGGGATCTCCAGAGGAAAACAAACTACGTCACCGAATTCCCGCCCTTAACTATTGGCCTAACAGCTTCTAAATTCCTATAAGAGCCATTTCTCCACATTTTCGGCTCTGCTGTTTTGAATATCCTGGCGTAACCTATACTCTAGGATTTGAAACCAGCCACCGGCAATGTTACAGTTGTTCCACACGCTAATGGCGTAATGTAAAGAGGCCACTACTACTGAAAGGCAGAGACCTTATCTATTTTTCGCTGCCCAGGACACTGTAGGTAATGGGGGGCGGAGCGAGTTCACCCCCGCAATTGCCTGGGCTAAAGAAAGGCGAGCTGCATTGTGGGACCCCATTCGCGCCTCAGCGCTGCTTAATCAATGTCCCAGGAATTTGTTCTCGCAACGCCTCCTCCGCGACTACCATATGGGTAGAAATGCCACACCTCTCTAAGTTCTACCCCGAGGCAGCAGAAAATCTGGTACAACGATACAATAACATCCTAGAGCACCTCGGGGGAGTCGGGTATTTGGTATGAATATAGGCATATCAAGCCTTATTGGTGAATCAGTCGATAAACCAACATATGGCAGAACTTAAAGCAGCACGGTAGAGTGATTAGTGATCTCGAAACAAGCTGGAAAGCTCTCCCCCCTACCCCGTCAAGGTTTTGTGAAGGTAGCTGTGCTCTTTGATATTCATCAGGACCGCCAGGCACACAGCACTCGTACAATTCAGCGCATTGTGGCGCTATAGAAAGCGCCTACCTCTGCGAAAATCTATCATACCTCATCCCTCTAACAATTAAGAAGTTCGTCAAAACTAATTTCCGTTTCTACGGCCAGCCTAAGTAGTGATCCCAAGCGGGCAGCCCGGGGGCTCCGGGTACTGCTGGACTGATCCAGGCTCTTTCAGAGTCGGCCGGGCTAGACTATGGGAAAGCGCCCCGGTCTAGGTCACCCTCAAGCTTCAGGTTATGAGTGATGGCGTGTTTCAACCTAACCCTGATACGCAGAAATATCTTTTTGTATATTAGGGTCGGGGCTAAAACACGCTATCACTCTTCCTCTGTTTACTTTACTCGCACTAGAAGCTCACATGTTGGTAGAGGACACCGTGATCTTAATTCTATATTTACACTTATGGGGAAATAGGCATCCTTATATATACACAAATTAGAAAAGATGCAAATTTAGTGAAGAGGAGGCTCGAGAAGCACCTCGGCTAATATTAATCCGCCAGAGGTGGTGGAAGGATCATTAACAGAATTGTGCTAAGGGACAAGAGGTAGGATCTTGACTATGTAGTGTCGGTATGAAGATCATGGTTGTTTGTTAGTTTATAACAGTCTCATTGATGCATCTTAAGCGAACCCTGTAGTACTCTAGGCTCTTTGCTTTATTCTTACATTCTGAGATGTTAGCCGTGAAAAGCTTGCAGGCCATTCACAGAGTCTACAGGCTACCTACGCACCCACGGGTCATGCCGTCCGGATCGGGATTTGGATAACCTGCCGGCTTTGACTTGGCCACCTGGTAGCCTTGTCCTGGGCTCCTTCTGGGTTTGGCCTTGAGGTTGCTTGGGAAGCCGCCGGTAGTTCCTATCCGACGAGCCTAGGCTTTTTAAAACCACGGCCGGACTGGCAGCTTGGGATAACTGAACCTAAGAAGTAATTCCAAGACTTCTTAAATATCCTGACAAATAGTCTCCTACCAGCCCCTAGGATGATTTGGGATCCATGATTTACCACTCGACTAATCAGCTGGGGTATGAGCAGATTCCCGGTGACTAAAAACCTACCATAGCCAGTGCGGTGTGGAAAAAAAAAGGCTTTAACTCTGCTTTATTCTATCCATGGAATCTACTACAATTTGCAGCTGTTATCTCCAATTAGGTTACTAAGTTATCACCACTATTTTCCTGGTTGTTTTTTTACAGGGCCGTCACAAAATGTCACTCGCCTCCTCTTACGTAAGTTTATTGTCGTTTTGTAATTAGGAAGGGGCCAGAAACACCAAAATTACAGGCTTTCGAGCCATTATATACGGCGGGTCATGCAGACATCGAGTGCAAAAAAATAATCTTAAGCCAGCAGGAGTCAAAGCACAGAGTTTGGTTATGTAAGTAGCCGGTGCGGGCATGAGAATCCGCACCGGCCCCAAGTTTTTCCACCCGAATCACAACCACACGAGCCTTATCTAGATATGGCCTTTGGATATTCTGCTACTCGTAGGAATTATTCAATCCACTATGGTACTCTCTCAACAGGTGCGGTATGCCAGGTCAAGCACATATCCATCCGCAAAGTTCCTTCACAGAAAGAGAGGTCTTGTGGGCAATGTCTTGGCGGCAACGGATATATGATTCCAGGTATGATACACGAGCACTTCGTACGCGCACTGTGCTTGGCAGCCCTCGCTGTGTATCGGGAAGCGCAGTGCAGCCTCACAGAATCTGGAGTTAGGAGGTTGTGGAAAGAGTCTTTCTACTCTGCGATGACCCTATGAAGGAATAGGGTGTGATGCTTTAAGTCGGATATGCAAGGCTCTGGACTGGTTCATTGATGAGGCTTGATGTTATTGTGTAAATACCAAGCTGAGCGGCTCCAACCCAGGTGTCCTAGGATGTTCTTTGATCACAGCGGAGGGTTTGTGTCGTGCCGGAGTATTGAAAGGGGTAAAATTCGTTGCTCCTGATAGTAAATCGCAGCTAGAGTGTTGTTGACAAAACTTCGGCGGAGATTGATTGGGCAGTCATGAGGTATCCATAAGGTTCCACCAAGACCCCGCGTTTCTTCAGCCCCAAGGAAATCCAAACCGGTTGTCAACTTCTTCCATCATCCATCCTGCACAATCCTCTAGGCAGCAAAAAACGGGAAATGGCTCAAACATTCAGTAATAATATCGGTTCTTTCAACACGGTCGTTAATAATGTTACCGCTGCCGATGCACGATCTAATATCCTAGCTTGGTTATCACCACTAGAGCCTAGACTTCGGCACAAGGACATTCAAGACAGGCGGGTCGAAAATGTCGGGGAATGGGTATTAGAAACCGACGAGTTTAAAAGCTGGTATGCTAGTAGTGGGAAAAGTGGATCTGATAACGCGATTTTGTTTTGCTATGGAGATCCAGGAGTTGGCAAGACTTTTAATAGGTAACAAGGTCGAATCTTGATGAATGGGAGAAGCACAAGTGCTAATGAGCTGTGATGCTAGCTCATTAGTGATGGACAAGTTAGGCGATTGGGCCTTCGGCCAGGGGGTCACGGTTGCGGGTTTTTACTTTGACTACGCGGCTCAAGAGGAGCAATCCCCGGCGAGTATGCTGGGCGCCGTACTCAAACAGGTTGTGAGTGGACTAGAAGAGGTACCAGAGGAAATAGCACAAGAATATGAAGACCAGAAACAGGTCATTGGTGGACGGGCACCGCAGCTTGCCGATATTGTGAGAATGCTGCAGAATACAGCTTCCAGGAAGCGCACGTTCATATGTATAGATGCACTAGATGAGTGTGTGGCGGGATATCGAGTCAAGATTCTTGATTCACTTAATCAAGTTTTACAGAGCTCCCCAGGCACTCGATTGTTCGTGACTGGAAGACCGCACATCGAAGCTGAGGTCGGGAAGCGACTTTCTGGAAGAGGAACAGCTATACGCATCACTCCGAATAGACGTGATATCATCAGTTATCTTCAGCACAGGCTAGAGGAAGACACCACGCCAGACGCGATGGATGATAATCTTAAGGCAGATATCCTTAAGAAAATTTCCAAAGATGTTTCAGAAATGTAGGTAGAAACAAAGACACTAGAGAAGCTGGGTCAAGTTGTCCACTGACAGGCACATATCTAGGTTCCTGCTAGTCTCGCTGAACGTTGATACGATCCTGCAAGGGACTACAATTGGCGGCAGGCGAAAGAAGCTCAACGAAATGACTGACAACTCAGGGTTAGAGGGTGCCTATAGTGTGACGTTGAGTCGGATAAAGAGACAGGATAGGGAGAAATCGAGGCTCGGCATGGCCGCTTTGATGTGGATCTCTCACTCAGAGCGGCCCTTGGAGGTCAACGAACTGTGTTATGCTCTAGGAGTCGAAATTGGATCCGTAGATCTCGATGAAGACAAGGTTCCTTCAATAGGGACAGTATTAGCCTGTTGTCAGGGGCTTGTTGCCGTGGATAAGGAAGCTTCCACAGTACGGTTAATTCACTTTACGCTTCAAGAATACCTTCAGGCTCACCCTGAGCTTTTTGATAGCCCTCACTCGACAATGGCGGAGATCTGCTTAAGTTATCTGAATTCCGACCAGGTCAAGGCTCTTTCGGGCAGTCACTTTGGCGATACCTGGAGCATATCCTCTCCAGAAGATTCTCCTTCAGAGTGGGGTGATACTCTCCTATGTTCAGACGCCCCCTTTCTGAATTATTCTTCTTTATATTGGGGAAGGCACGCAAGCAGAAATCTATCAGACTGTGCGAAAAAACTTGCGCTGAAGCTGTTTGACGACTGCAGCAACCGCATTTCCACGAGAGTCCTCATTGCTACTAAAGAAAGGCCGTATTGCATTTTTTCTCACCCTAATGAATTTTTCCTGTTCAGTAGTTTACACTATGCATCCTTCTCCGGGATTGTCGAGATTATGGTTCATTTGGTAGAGGTGGAAGGTTGCGATATCAACCAAATAGATAGCGCAGGTCATACACCTCTGACGTGGGCTGCTTGTAGTGGGAACGAAGGGGCGGTGAAAACACTACTCGGGTGGGGTGGCATCAACCCCGACCAATCAGATCATCTCGGCCGAACACCATTCACTTGGGCTGCTTTCGGAGGGCGGGAGGGAGTTGTGAAGATACTGCTCGAACGGGACGACGCCAACCCAGACCAACCAGATGACGAGGGCACAACACCATTGTGTTGGGCTGCTCTGAGAGGGCACGAGGGAGTTGTGAAAACACTACTCGGACAGGACGGCGTCAACCCCAACACACTAGATACCCGCGGTCGCACACCACTGTTTTGGGCTGTTATCAATAGGCAGGAGAGGGTGATAGAAATACTGCTCGGACGGGACGATGTCAACCCCAACAAACCAGATATTTATGGAAGAACACCACTCTGTTTGGCTGCTTTGAATGGGTTCGAGGGAATAGTGAAAATACTACTCGGGCGGGGCGACATCATCCCAGACCAGCCAGATGACGAGGGCACAACACCATTGTGCTTGGCTGCCTTGGGAGGGCGCGAGGGAGCTGTGAAAACACTACTCGGACAGGACGGCGTCAACCCCAACAAACCAGATATTTATGGAAGAACACCACTCTGTTTGGCTGCTTTTAATGGGTTCGAGGGAATAGTGAAAATACTACTCGGGCGGGGCGACGTCAACCCTGACAAGCCAGATAATGATGGCCAGACACCCCTCTTCTGTGCCATTGATCGTGGTCATGCGGGGGTGGTAGCACTGCTACAGTCCCGAGCATCTGCCGCTCCCAGCACAGCATAAGGGTGGGGGGCATCTCTCCCTCACCCCTCCCCACCACTGACAACCTGTTGTATGTCCCATTTATCCAACAACCGCAACAGCTCCATAAACACGCCTGTCCCCGTTGGTTCCTCACTCCTCTAGCCCCCTCTTCACCTCCTACTATAGCACGAAACATCGTCTTGCAGCAATCGCCGTTTTTTCTCTCTCTCCTGCATACACCTACCACATAAACTCATAAATATCCCCTCTTAGTCGCATGAAATCATATGCGATGGGGATGCACATATTTACCATTCATTCCTCCAAGTCTCTATAGATTTGCTCAATTATGTGGTTGAGTCAGAATTTGTTAGCTTCTCTTTATAATCTAGAATTTGGTGTTGGTGGAGGGTTATCCTCATTATATTGAGATATCATAGGTCAGTACGACTTGGAATTTCTACTGTAGAATATTTTCTTTGTTGTCCTCTGGTTGTCAGCCCGCTTCGTATGTTTATTGTTCATTTATTTCACCCCAGTGCCCTCATTCTTTCCTCCCTTTTGAAGTGCAGACAGAAGGGTTGTTTAGATACAAGTATACAGAACAAAAGCTATGATGCACAGGTAATTTCTGAAAGTGAGCTAGCCGCTAACCAAAGTCCAATAGTGATCAGTAATTATGGACCTAGTATAGCAGGTCAAGTACTCACTAAAAAAGAAAGTCTGTCCCTGACCTTTATCCATGCTCGAGTGCCGGTAGTGAATAGAGATAATGCAACGAGCGGGAGTGATAGAATAGTTTAGGGGCTATAGCTAAGGATCTTGTGGTAGTTGACTCGGAGGCGGAAACCTTGGAGGAAATGTGGATTCTCAAGCTCCCTTCCAACTGAATAGACTGCCTAAGCAAGCTCAGCTCTTTGGCTCTTGCTCGCTTAGCCCCTGCACTGCATGCCACCATTTAAAAAAATGTCATTTTTCTGAAAACAGCATATTTCTTAATACAGAATGAGAAAGTTTGATAATGGGAAATCTTATATCATAGACAGATAGCTAATACCTCTCTATATATTGTGTATAAGGGAGAAAGTGATATGAGGCCTCACTGCTGATAAGTAGTAGAATTAAGGATGTTGCAAAATATTGTGAGATAAGACATGGTATTTTTTGCAATATTATCATTTCTCCTACTCCTCAACAGTGAGGCCTCATATCACTTCCTCCTTTATACACAATATATAGTGGCATTTGCTATCAGTCTACGATTTAAAATCTCTCTTTATCAGATTCCCTTTTTCTGTATCAAGAAATCTGCTGTTTTCAGAATATGACATTTTTTTAAATGGTGGTAGGCCGTGCAGGGCCTTAGGTTTTTTTTTTTTGCACCCCATGTCTACTTGATCTGCCGCACATTATATTTCAATAGATAATTTATCTTGAAACTCGGCCTTAAAAATTTCTTGACATATCTGAAGTACTCGAGTATAATATATATTTATTTCAGCCTTCCGTCCGGGGTTTGCAGAGCTCTGAGCATGTGAACTACGTTCGATGTGTTGCAATGTATCTTTCCCACCGAAAAACACCGGCCTTGAAAAGACCTTGGTACTGCGTCATATCTACTTACGGACGAATTGAGATATCCCGTCCTCTCCGGGTTTACTTTCTGTAGCCTGCAATTTTCTCCTACTCGCAGCATTCTGTCCATGCTCAGGTCGGGTGCTACGAACCTGTTCGATCTCCCGAGCCTAGCAGGGAAATCTTGCCTTCCTCTAGGAGAGTAGTCTTCTAGTATCGCACAACTTACCATGTTGAAACTAATTGATACTGTATCCAAAATTACAGCAGTAAGGTACTGCCCTGGAGAAAGGTATCTCGGACTATAAAATTTGACCACGGGGAATAGTCTCTTTTACTATAAGAGTTCATTCTGCGGAAAGTGGTGATAAATTAAGGCTCCTTACAACAAGCAGATTTTAGATCGCCGACCCGTAGAGAGTAAATGGCGGGTCAGACGAAGGATCTAAGTATGAGCCTCTAGTAGCACATGAGGAGGACTATGCTCGGGGGGGCGCTCACATTGAGCCATGTTAGGTCTAGTGGGTTCTTTTCTACAATGCTGCGGTTTGATCATATATATTCAAAGACCTAAATTGGGTCGTCTTCTCCACATCTGTGGGTTGTGCGTAAATCGCCCCCCTACACCAATGTTGAGATCCACGGTGTTTCCTATATTGACCTCGTAAATAGCTTCCAGTGAGTCTGCGACAAGTCATCGTACTGCGTCATATCAGGTCGGATTGTATGCTACGCAAAAACACCATTTGAACCCTGGCAATTGGGGTCATTTTGTTACCAGACAGGCAAAACACACCAAATTGCAGGCTTTCTAGTTACCATTACCCAACAACCATAGGCGGAAACAGCATGGAAAAGGTTCAAAAATTATTTCGCCATAAACATCACCCACACGAAAGAGAGTGCGGGATTTGTTCTTTCGATTCTCCTAGAGCAGCAAGGAGTGAAATGTTGTTGCCCTCAAAGTGCTCTACCTGTCAATCGCTCTTACGAATTGGGTTAGAATGCCGGTTATGGAGATGAAGGCAGGACAAAGGTCGGGGATTAAACTAAAGGCGGAGGAGGGCGGGAGTCTTTGTGATGCATTTTTTTGTTAAGAGAATGATTCTTTCTTTTGTTCCAATTGGGGTGTGGAATGTGTGGGAAAGACATATGTGGTGGTTGATGGGAGGATCAGGGTGACGCGGCTATGTTTTTCATCATACTCCTGTCTTTACTGTTAGTTTAGCAAGTAAGAAGAGAATAAGTTGTTTGCTATTAACCCTAGTTGCCATCCGGTGACGTGCTCTTATTCTGTCAAATACCTGTTTGCATAGAGTACTGTACTTGGAGCTTGCACGGAGCTTGCGGGCCTAGAGCTGATTTCGTAATTAAAAGACTACCGTATTAATTTCACTTGGTGGGCAAAACGAACAGCCTTCCAACTGAACCTTCAGGCCTAGAGGGCGTTCCAAGTAAGTATGACTTTTATTAAACCATGCTCACGGCGGCAGCGGAAGCAAGTTGCGACTTAGTCAACAACAAGTTCTCCTGTCGTTTTGCAAGGAAACGAGAAATACTCGCACTGTATATATTTCCCCTATATATCCAAACCACCGTCGCATCTGCACTTCGGGGGGAGGGAAGGGGAAGCTACAAGCCCCAGGGGAAAAAACAAGAGATCAGCAACCGAAAAAAAAAACATTGAAGGTAAATATGATGGAAATTTCGGGCTATGCCAGCTTATCTGAATACGGTAGAAATAGCCTTCCACCCACCAAACCCCGGGCTTCAAATAGGAGCTCACAAATCCTGACCTGACTATCAGAAAAATCCGGGCAGAGGATTGAACAGGTAGATGATTGGTGTGTGCATTCCCATTGCACGTAACTTCCTTCCACCAAGAAAAAAGAAGATTTAAGCGGTGTTTTTGTGGCAGGCTAGCACTGGGAGGAGGGGTGAGAGGGGGATTAAGATAAGGTAGATTTTTAAGGATAGGAGAAGGTTGGATGGGGTAAGAGGAGAGAGGTAGTGGCGGGACGAGCAGGTTTATGGAGCAACGGCAGCCATAGCGAGAATGGCGCATAGGTTGTCAGTACGATCGGTACCTGGGGGCGGTGGCAAGGGCAGTGCCTCTTCAGGCTTAGGCCGCGCCGTCGGTGGTAAATTTTGAAGACTGTACGAGTAGTAGAGCTACCACTCCCGTGTGGCCATTTTGAGCAGCCTCCGAGAGTGGAGTTTGGCCGTAGTTATCTGGCCTGTCGGGATCGATGTCGTTCCGTCCGAGTAGTAATTTCACCACTTCCTCGCGCCCTTTGCAAGCAGCCAACCAGATTGGGGTCTGGCCTCCCTCATCTGGCTCGTCCGGGTTGACATCGTCCCGACCGAGTAGTAATTTCACAACTTCCTCATGCCCATGGTAGGCAGCACACGAAAGTGGTGTTCGGCCGTGCATACCTGGCATGTCGGGGTCAATGTCGTCCCGCCCGAGTAGTATTTTCACGACTCCCACGCGGCCACGCCGAGCAGCCCACAAGAGTGGAGTTTGGCCGCGATTATCTGGCTTGTTGGGGTTGATGTCATTCCGTCCAAGCAGTATTCGCACCACTCCCTCGTGCCCCTTCGCAGCGGCTTTTAAAAGAGGCGTTTTACCGTACTGATTTGGCTTGTCGGCGTTGATGTCATTGCGCCCGAGTAGTAATTTCACCACTTCCTCGTGCCCATTCCCAGCAGCCCACGCGAGAGGTGTATTACGAATGATCCGCCGGCCCATCTCACTACCCTCCACTCCTTCCAACCAGCTACAATATCAGCAATCCCGAAAATAATGCGCAGTGTAGACCATTAAACTAGGAAATCTTATCAAAATCAATAGGGTAAACATACTATTTCTGTACTTCCTAGAGGGTTTTGGTAGAAATGTAGCTATTAGAGTTGTCTAATAGCCTCAGTTCAAGTGACGCCGCACACTGAAAAGTACCGTTTTACGTGGATTCGCCAGTAAAGATCGGTGTTGGTGATCGAGAGAGAATGGGCTGGAGACCGAGGAAGGGCGGGCGTTGGAGATTGGGAGAGGGACTGGTTGAGAGAGCCGCGACCGGCTGAGAAGTCAGATACGGTACGGTAGTCTAAGTGGGTTTTTTATCAGGGTTGAGTGAGCTGTACGATCGGACCGAAAGGCTGGGGATGAGGTTGGAGGTATTCTTGCGGGGCAGAGTGGATCAACCGGATACGAGTAGTCGAAGCTCCCTTGTCCACAGGCACGGGTCCTTGGTATTAAAATTAACATGCTAGCGATGTTCCGATTGGGTATAGTAGCTATGGCCGCCATTCAGATCAGGGGCCTTATCCCGAGTGCTAGGGACTTCAGAGGCCGGCGTGAGAGATCTATATCCTCAATTTGGCAATGCCAAGCCTTTCTCTTTCCCCAGCGCCGCCCAATCAATGCCCCAGGAATTTGTTCCCACAACACCTCTTCCTCGCCTGCTGCGTCCGTACAAACCCACACCTCTCTAGGTTCTATCTTGTGGCAGCACAAAGCTCGCACCGCGAACGAAGGAACGCCCTAGAGCCCCTCTGGTGGAATCGGCTATTTTAGTATATATACAGTACAAGCACATCAAGCCATATGCTCGGATGTGTCCTTAAAATCGGAAACTAAGGGCGCCAAAGGTTTGGAGGGATGGGGAGACAAAGCTGTCTGAGAAACTCAACCATATAATTCCATGTAACTGGGCATCCTAAACAAGGTATGTTGAACTGAGTTAATACATGTACAAAGTAGGAGACAGAAGACCAATATGCAGTGAACCAAGGGGTAAGAGTGGATTGCAAGTAAGAAAAAAAGAGGAGGATAAGGTTTGTTCTAGGATTGAAAGGGTTTGTCATTGGTATTGCTAGGATAGATTTCTGACATAAAATTTCTTTCACAGGATCCCGGCCCCAATAACATGCTCTTTTCTTTCTAACATCTGCAGGTTCTTGGACTTCTGATCACCAGGGGAGTTTTCCAACTTTCCCTACTTTCTGCTCACCAACCTGGCATGACAAGGATGTTAATCTTTCAGATTTTTATGGACACCCGAGTACATGAATCTGTCGATAAACCAATATAGTCGAACTCAAAGCAGCGCAGTAGAGTCGCTAATGATGTCAGCACATGCAAGAAAGCTCTTCCCAACCCTCGGTCCAGATGCCGTGAAGATAGAGAACTGGCTCTTTAATATTAAGCACAACCGCCGCGTACAGCACAGTGCTCATATAACGTAGCGCAGTGCTGTTTTCAGGCCGACCTCTACCTTTGCCATAATCTACCCCATCTTTCTAACCATCTAGAAGTTTCATCAGCATATCGTATCCAGAACGCGGGCGAACCTACTATAACTAGTATAATGAGAAAAAAACGCTTAACTCTGTTTTAGGCTGTTTATGGAAGCTGATATAATTGACCGCGGTTGTTTCCGAGCAGGTGGCTTGGTTATCGCCCACTTTTTTCCAGGTCGTTTTGTAATGCTATCACAAACCGTCACTCGTCTGAGATCAGTGTTCGATATTGAAAATAATGGGTGCGGAGGTAATGATCGGTTATGAAGGTTTTAGGTAGCGGGATGAAACGGCTTAAGTGAAGACACAGTTTGCACGGTATTAAGCTATGGGGATCATGATTCATCATGTTGCGTGTTAGGAATGAAAGGTGCCAGATAGGCCTAGAGCAAGACGCGAGAGATAAGGCGAAGAAAAGGCAGGAATGGAGAAAGGCAAGTAGGAGAAAAGTTCTCGTAGCTTGCGCGTCCTGTTACTACTGGTAGTGCATACGCCTACTACTACGGCCTCGGAGTGCGGCTATTTCCAACAATCGGATAATAACTTTACATAATACGATATGGGGTAGTGTGATAACTTGCTGCAACCCCGCAAGAACGTATTAGCCGGGCCAATATAAAAAACACCTTTGGTCTCAATAGAGATGTAGAGGGGAGGATTACGTACAGCCCCTGAGAATGAAAAAGACCATCCAATTCAAGTTGGGTATTATGCATGACCAGCCCTTAGCACCACGGGCAAGAACCTCGGAGACTTAACTTAGCACCCTCCTGGGTATGATACAATCCTCTCCATTCTACTAGAGCCTCATATTTAAGTCGTTTGTTCAATAGTCATCTGCTCTACAGGTGAGCGATCTAGAATTCGATGGTTGTAAGGAAACCAAATCTATAGCCACTTTCTGTAGGACGAACTCTTCTAACAAAAGAAATTATTATCTGTGATCAAATTTCACAGTTTAAGACACCCTTTTTCGGTATCGCAGCCGGCTATAATTTATGGTATATTACTAATCGGTTACAATCAATAAAATATAAGGAGATACTTTCCGACATTTGTCACTTTAAAGCCTTCTCATTGGCTGAGTTTCAGACTTGCTTTTGAGGGTTAGGTATCAGCCAAATGCTAGTGTTCTCATTGGTTGAGAGGTTGAAAGGTAGTTGAAATGTGATATCACTTTTGGGAGAGGTTCATGATATTGTGATATTATATGATATCATACCTTACAAATACTGTATGTCATTACTATCGTAGTATGATGCTTTCCGTAGTTGTTAATGATATGATTTCACTTTTGAGAAAAGTTAATAATATCATATATGATATGATATGTGCTTTCCTATCAGGTGTTCAGGATTTTACAGTTGTTTATGCATCTCTTATGTACTAGTTTTGATTATGATATTTCTAATAATCACTTCATACTGTCTTAGTTTAATGTAGATTGTTTGGAATTAACGTGGCAGGATTTCAAGATCAAACACATTTGTACTTATGTTTTCTTATATTGTTTCTCTATATTTCTCTCACATATATGAACTGCACTTTTCTATATGTAAGACGCTACCACCTATCTTGCTTAAAAGAATTCAAAACTCAATTTCTGCCATTCAAGTTCTGCTCTCCTACTATTCTACCTCCTCACTTTGCCTGACTTGCAATCCCCAATCACACTTCCAAAGTCTTATACATATAGAATAAACTTTGCCTTTGGTGTTCATATTTTGAACAACAAATATGTCAATACTATTAAAGTACAATCCCTTCATTGAATAATTCTCATACTATGATATACAATATATTAGCTTAGAAGTTGTTTAATCTGTAATCTATAATGAGAAGGTTTGAAATATTTGTTACTTTAGAGACTTCTCATTCTCTAAGTTCCAGATTTACAATCATCAACTTAAGGGTTTGATATCCGCCAAACGCTGCATCTCAGATTAGATGTGAGTGAATCATAGGTAAAAAGTTGGAAGTAATCATGGATATCATATATGATATCACACCTTACAAATAGTCTAATACAATGATAGTATGATATCATATCATTCAAATTGGTTAATACTATGATAGTATAATTCTTTCATTTATTGTTAACTTGAATAATATCTTATATGACATTATAATATCTTACAAATAAGTACATAATTTTAGATGACTATTTTTCATTATCAGTTACTGAGATCCAGGATAATCATCTATCTTACGAACAATTCAATACAATCATAGTACGATGCTTCATTAATAATAAAAATAATATGTTAAATACAGTACTGTTACATCAAGATACTTGGTATCTGGGTCCTGGGTCCAGTGCATCTAGTGTGTCCTCAAACCTGATACTGCATCTGATCGTCCTGAGGTAGGCTATCATATTTAGTTGCATCAGGCGGCATGAGATAGAATGCTTCTAGCTCAGTATACCTCTGAACTTGGGGGCACTCCGTGCCTTACTACAGATTTCTACTGCAACACTATTGCAGATCAGGATATACCACCACATCATACTATCGTTTTAGTACCACTAATCCACTCAGTTTTCTGTACTATACCCTCTGAGTATCTTCTCACCTTTCTCAAAGTAGGCCTAACAGGAATTTCTTACCAAAGAAAATAAGATAACTGCTGGTGCTTTTGATGAGAAAGCTATCATACACTCAATCTTAAATTTTCGCTAAAGATTCAACAGGGAGGGAATTGTATTTTGAGAACTTGATCTGTCAGAAAGCAAATGTGCCAGCTCAGTGTAGTTTGAAAAGTGAGTCATGTCTATAATATTCTCGAGTCTAGCATATCTTATAGTAGTTTCTCAGCAGTTAGCCTCAAACATGAACTGAATCTTCTTTCATTACAATACTAAACATTCACACCATTAGACACTAGCTATAATCCTTCACCACAACCACTCAACTGATCCCAAATCTCATAAATGAAGATTCCTAGGCTCAATACCAGTTGTATACCCATATAGGATCCCTCCCCATAGGGGTATTATTGATGAGGTCATATGGGAGGAAATCTCTGTACTCGATAATAGATTTCTCTATCACCAGATAAGTAATTTTGAATCTGTAATTAGAATATTATTGGGCTTAATACCTAATACCTACCAGGATACAGTATGTCTCAGTCACATTAAGCCTTATGAATCTACTGACACTTGTGAAAGTGGTCTTTAGAATAGATACTCTGATCGTCATTGATCTCAGTAGCTGATTTCTTCCTTAACATCAGCAAAACTAATACCTTGCGTCCTGTGCGCCCCGTGCGTCTGACGCCCGGGACGTCGGAATGCTAATCGCGAATCAGGACGTAACGTCAGATCGACGTCGCGTCCTGACTTTGCGTCACCTAGCGCCATCCGTCCTGATGCCATCCGGACACGGACCCCTACGTCCTGTGCGTCCTGGCTGCGTCTGGTGCTCCTCTATGACCTCCTGACTCCCCCTGATCTATGACTCTTCCGTTCCTACTGCGTCGGGTACTCCGCTATTGGGTTCTGACTGCGTCGGATCTATGACTCTCCCGCCCTGATGCCGGTTCCTTCTCAGCGAACGTCAGGGCTTCACTCATCTTCAGATCTCGCGTCCTAATGTTTTCACACCCTGCCGACCTCGTCCGGA
>Ga0307517_10000846_pt1 | contig 52591 bp, 68 predicted proteins | sample 23_EM_MG_FD_194515 | JGI IMG/M metagenome (GOLD analysis project Ga0307517, IMG submission 194515) | Populus trichocarpa ectomycorrhiza microbial communities from riparian zone in the Pacific Northwest, United States - 23_EM | ecosystem: Host-associated > Plants > Roots > Unclassified | place... | reverse complement strand
CTCTTGCTAAGAAGGTATAAAGCATCCTCAAAGGCGAAGTCGGAGAGAAGGACCCCTTACCTCGATAAGACACTCAATCCGCCCCTTAATATCTATGGGATTCGGATGGAACCGGGGGATGAGTTGTCGCGTAACCTCGTTGACGAGGTCGTTGTGGACCATGTGCCTCCTATCCCTCATAATCCTGATAATACACGCCTACCAGCCATCATATCAGATCCTTCCTAATGCGATGGGGAAACACCGTACCTCCGTTTGGTATCTTCGTTCTTCGTCAATCCTGTCATCCATCTCCTCCCGTTCCTCAGTGGTCTCGACCTCCGACGAGACCGTACTGATCTTAATCTTCTGAAGGTCCGATGTGAAGTCATTGTTGAATGAGAAAGAGTCCTCGTGATTTACATCTCGACCCGGTGGATGCTTCTTCAAGATATTATACTTCGCACAAGCGAGTGATTGGAGGTTTCGTGAGAGCTCGTTGTCCGGGATGCTGGTCGTCGTTTTAATTTCCTTTGAGAGCGTGCAAATCGTGTCGTACTTTGGAGGCACTCTGAATTTGCAGGGTACGACTCACCTCGTACGTGAGGGAATCGTCCTCCTCGAGATCCTCGAATAGCAGGAGAATGACGAGTGCGATGGTGGAAACCGTCAAATCATGCTCCCTTGACTTGAACTGGACCCGGACCTCCGCGGTCCCCATCGACGGCCGCCAAATAAGCCTTCGACCGGTATGCTTCGCGAGGTAATAGACCTCGAACGACTTTGCCGCCTTCACGAGCACCTCTGGCAAAGTGCACGGGACATCGGCTGCTGACGGCCAGTAGGTCGAAGTCATGATGGTGACGGTGATGGCGACAGAAGGCGCCTATAGCAGTGTCAGAACTTAACTTTCATGGAAGTCCGCCTTTCGCGTACCGTGGTCCTCGCCAGATGTCCTCGATAACCCTCCATTGTTTCCGTCGATAACACCATGTCATTAAACATACCCTCCAGCTTCTTCCTGAACTGATGACTACATTCGACCTTCAGCTTGCCCAGCATTTGCCGTTCCGCGTCATCGGAGACCGACTGTCCCAACAGCAACCGTTTGGCAAGGTGTCCCTTGTAATAGCACTCAAACCCGTGCTTGTCGGTGAGATATCGGAATACGTTGATGGTCTTGTCCAACGCGACGTCAACCTCAAGATCGGTTCTCTGCGACAGCGTTAGAGTTGGACGTGTTCACGGACGACACCGTTGCTCACATCCTCGACTCCCTTGAGATTCTCGTTAATAAACAGAGATATAAACTCGGGAGCTTTCGGATTGACATTAATGAAGCCTTCAAACCCCTGGAATTGTACCGTCAGACGACGCCTTCATACGTTGCACGCAACAATACCTTGACCATTGCAGTCTCGAGTCCTTGGTCAGAATTAAATGCCTCTGACCAAACACGGTAGAATTTGTCATTTAGGTCGAGCACATCCTGTACCCACTTCAGAGCTTGCTGAAGCGTTTGGGTACCGGTCGCTCGCGGCCTGGCCTTGCCTTTACCCTTGGAACCGCCTTCACCCCCCACAGGATCCTCCACGACGTCAAGTTCTCCGTTCAGATTTATCTTTCTCCCTCGAAGAATGATCGACTCCTTGTACGCTTCGCGTATGGACGGAATTCCCGTGGCCACCCGTTTGAACAACTTATACATCAGGGTGAGGGATTGAATATTGTTGGTGTCGATCATACTGTCCATCCCAGAATTCGGCATATAGATGACGGTCGCAAGGTGTGGCGTGAGCAACGTATCCTCCAAGATCTCCTTCAGCAGCGGGGTGATCTTCGGGTTGAGGTAGCGTTTGGCGCAGGGAGTTTCTTCGGTAAACCGTTTATCCACCTATGAACAGTCCGCGGGTGAACAACGCATTAACATGAGTCTAGGATGAAGTACTCACATGAGTGAGGTACTCAGGCGCGCTCGTGAACTCCAGTTTCTGCTTTCCCTCGGCCTCGTAATACCTCCGGCTTTCATCGAGCAGTGGAGGTTCCAACTTCTCCTGGTAGACCGTCAGAGACTGCGAGTTCTCTTGTAATAAGCTTAGAACATCGACGCATCCGCGGACGGCGGACTGATCGATCGCGAACCCATCGCGCTCCACGCGTACTTCATCGAGGACGGCGTCGACGAGGTGGCCCTCTATCGGGGGCGCGATTATGTACTTGTAGAATAACGTGACGCCGGCATCGTATATGATGGGGAGGCGTTGCGCCGGCGGATACACTTGGTCCTAGGGTAGATAAGCGCCTCAGCCACACTTGGACTTGGAAGGATGTGGCGAGGAATGACGAACCAGGTACTTGAGGATGCCTCGTAGTTTACGCAGGCCTGATTCGTGGTCATCCCAGACATATCTGAAGGCCTTGAGCAGCTCCTCCCCTTCCTTGGCCCGAGATACCATGTCGCTCCGGACGGCGGTGGGGAATGCGGGTACCAGCCTCTCCTCGACCATCTTTTGTAAACTCTCGATAATTAGAGCCTTGACGCCTTCGTAGACCTTTTCCGACTGGTTCGCATGGACGAGGTTATAGACAAATCGGTGATTCTCTTCAAAGGACGGGTTCTTCAAGTTCTGCGCAAAGATCCCTCGAATGTTGTTCGAGAGCCTCCTCCACGTTTCATCCAACGACATACCCGAGGAATGCTGAACAACCAACGGTTAAACTTGTGTCCTGGGCGATATGGAGAAGTTATATCTACCCTCGGAGGTTTCTGAGGAAGGGACGTTAATGAGGGCGCGATTGCCAGCCACGGTTTATCGGTCGTAACTCACTATTCCCGTCTTTTTCTTCTGGGTCGCTGTGGTTCCGATTTGGCCATTCAGTTCAGTTTCGTCATCGACTATAAACTAGGAGACTGACCGACGGCGGACATGATTGAGGATGAGTGTCAGCGCTCGGAGGGTGGTCACCCACGGGATGATGATCTGCGTGGCTGCTTCGTTTGTACCTAGTGGGCGTCTGCTAAACAGATCAGTGGGGGCAACCGTTGGCCGGCCCCATATTCACCGGATCCTGCCCTCCGGGGTCATCCACAGGAACCCTGGAGCTATTTGTGCTCGAACCACAAAGGTCCTGGAGCGATTCGCGAACCCCCTGGTCAGCGGGGGAAGCACACGAGCTGTAGACTCGAGCTAATGCACGAACGCCCTGGGAAAAACTCCACGTTTTTGTCACAACTTCCATAAGTGCCACTGCTCCAGGGCATCCGAGAGGAACTGAACGACCTAGTGAACCGGGTTCAAATAGCGGACCCCTGGAGGCACTGCTACTTCCTGCGCATATTTACAGGTATTTACTGGGAACCGAACGACGGCGGTTACCCCGGTTTCTTCAGACGCGTTCCACCGGACCCTCGAATAATCACGCTGCGCCTTGTTTAGCGAAAAGCGCTGTAACCAATCCGCCCACGATGGTTCGATTTGAGTACCTCTCTGGAGAGGTGGGAAATGAGATTGAAGTGTGAAACTCGCGGGATGCTGATTACACGTTACTTCTCCTGGAACGGCCCAATCTCGGAAGGAATCCTGTTCCTCGCAGCCATCAGCGGGAGTCTATCCTCCTATACAACGGGATTCGACTCCCCGTGCGGGTTCTCGGCTCCAACGACAACCCTAAACCCTCTCTCCATGTCTATACCCTTGAGAACCCCGTCTAACTCGGTCCGCGTTCCCCACTACTTCCAGGCATCACGAGCTGGTTCAAGCACTCTGAAGGTTCGTTCCACTTCTAGGACGAACTCTGAGAGGAACAGCGAAGTAATCGTATGGATGGTTCATGATAATACCCTGTACGGGTGTCCGATGCCCTCGAATCGGGGAACGCAGGTCCGTGACGCCTACAAGATTCAGCGGTAATCGTTTCTCATCTACAGCTTCCTCAGACTGGTTATCACGTCAGAAGATGTATCGGTACTTACGAAATTTCTCCCATGTGGTTAGGATGGTCTCTAGGGTGCTAGAGTATGCGTCAACGATGGGATGTTCTACCTCGGAAGGGCAACTTTGGAATTCCTAGGGAGGGAGATCAACTGCTGCTACTGCAAATAGCAACACCATTCGCTAACCATACAGAGCTCTGGCTTCCCTCGGGAAGGTGACACCGTCTTGACGACGGGCAACGGTCCTGACTTCCAGCTTCTCCAATCACGAGAACCCTCAGAACACATCTTGAAGGTCAGGTCGCCGAGATGCAGAAACCGACAGATGAAATCGAGGATATCTCGAGTGTCTCCAGAGGGGGTATTGAGGTGAAGCAAGCGTACGGTTGGAACAAAGTTTGGGAAGTAGGTATCGGAGTTTTCGAGGAAACCCGGGGTATCTAGCCAGTATATGCTCAATTGTCGGACCCGATCGAAACGTTGAAAGTGGTCGTTAAACGGTTGGAGGTTAGTGGGGGTAATGATCCTGTTGAGGTGGGTGGAGAGATGACGTCCATATGGCAACAGCCCGTGCGCGGCGATCCAGAATAATGCCCTAACCCCTATTCCCTGCCGATCCCCACGAATTTACCTGTCTCTCCAGGACCGTAAGCAACTCCCAGTTCAATCTCGTCCTGCGTCAGGCGTGTCTTCCGATGAGTGATGTGGCGGGCCGACACGAACAGAGCCTTGCAGGTCAACGAACAAAACTTGAGCGGTTCCAGATCGTTCCTAAGCGTGAACATGTGGTCGGCGAGTTCTTGGGGTAGACCCTTCCACGTTTCGGTAATCGAGATGGCCCTGAGATCCTAGAATGGCTCAACGTCGAGTACCTGGGCTTCCTTGGTCGAATCATTTTCGGGCTCTGGTGCCGGTATTCTGGAACTACCCTGTTTTCCTCCCTGCCGAGGATCACGCCGTGGCGGCGACCGAGGGTATGGTCTGTTGGGTACTAGTTAGCAAGAATACCTGGAACTCGTTGTAGGCATTTGAACTTACGGAACTTGCCCTTTATTCCCGACTTTCAATCTGGGATGCCACGTCCGATGTCCTGGCACTCACTGAACGGCAGTCATGGTTCCGGGACAACCCCTCTGGCTACTGAGTAGTGTTCCTGGGAACTGCGGGGATAACACTTGCTGGCGACCGGCCAAGCCTCGCTGAGGGGGGTTGGTCGGCCACATATACACGTTTGTGACTCCTGTTGAAGCGTCGACTTTGACAGATACGGGAGGTCGAGGCACGGAGACGATAGAGCCCCATGGGCCGTATTATCCTTTTTGGCTGTTCAAGGTAGTACCGGACGGGATCCAACGGCAAGGAGAACGGTGTCCGTGTTGGAGCCCCGGCAACCCACGAACGGATGAGGAGACGACAGATGATGTTAGCCGGATCATTGCCTATCGTTGAAACCACGACGATCGGATGTGGAGGGCCGACGGAGGGTGGATGATTCGAGAGAGGGGAGGAGTAGAGGGTGCGCGGCGAACGGCCGTTTCAAAAACGCGCCCCCAACGAAACAACCAGAAAGGTCGGGTCAGGAGTAGGGCAAATCGAAGACACGGGATTGCTCCAATGGTCGGTGGATAAAGCTTAAAGCTTAATGCTTGGAGGATTTCTTCAGGACGTTTTGAACGAGAGCAAACAAGGATTGAATCCGGACGATCAGCCGATCGCATCGCCTCTTCAAGCGGTCCGACCGTGAATATCGTTTTCTCCACGAAATGGCCTGCCTGCTTACACGAGGCGTGCCATGACAAGATAGCCGTCCATCTCTATTAGAGCCCATGTCCTTCCTCACAGCCTACACGCCCCACTGCTTTCTCGCAACCAACTCGAGTTTCGACCATGGTTGCAAAGTTTCAACGACCGAAACATCGGGATGCTCTCTCCTCACTGAACGCGGCTGTCGCGGCCTTGAATCTTGCGAAGGAACTCTCAAGTGTCACGCCCGCCAAGGCCGTTTTTGGTACCGTCAGTATTATCCTCATGATGATCAGAGTGAGTTTTCTCCTAGTCTGCGTTGAGCGATCGCAGGATGAAATGGACATAGGACACGATGATCAATGAAGTGGAATACGTCGAGATTGGGCTGGCCTGCGCCGATGTTTGTACCATCCTCGATCGGGGACTGAAGGAGAAGAGCTTGGATGATCTCAACGATTCTGTGGTTGAGGCGATCAATCAGCTAACGACGTGAGTTACACCAGTAATGTTTATTATGGGCACCTCGTTAACGATGGTTTCGGCCTGACTTCAGGGCGGTCGCGGAGATCCAAAGGAACGTCGTCAAGCAGGATAAACGGAGTGTACTCTCTCGATTCTTCCACGCAAGTAGTGACAAAGAGGCAATCGCCGCCTGGAGGTTGGATCTTAACAGAATCCTTCTCGTGTTCAACGTGCGTTCCGTCGCTCTTGCGTGGCCATTATTAATTATTCCCAGACTGAGCTTGCGATAAACACACACGTTACTGTCTTGGACACCCACACCATCGTTTCTGATGTCCACCACAGTGTTTTAAACACCCACGCCATCGTCTCTAACGTCCACCACGGCGTTTTAAATACGCACGCCATCGTTTCCGATATTCACCGGAACATGTTGAAAAACCAGGAAGGGACTGGCGGCCAACATCGGGTGGTGAGTGATCCTCGTGCTCTTTAGCATCGCTCAATAAACGCTTACCACCACCTTGCAGACTCAAAACAGGTTGGCGATCTCGACTCAAGGGATCCAGCATCTGATATTTGCATATAGCATACCCGGAGAATCACCACCTCCACCACCGAGGGCATGCTTTGGACGCAGCGAGCTGATCGAGACGATCGTTCGTCTCGCAGAAAACCTCGTTCCAATCGCTCTGGTTGGCACTGGTGGGATCGGCAAGACATCCACCGTCCTTACATTCCTCCACGACAAGCGCATCAAGCAACGGTTTGGCGACAACCGTCGGTTCATCCGATGCGACCAATTCCCCGCCTCCCGCACTCATCTCCTTCGCCGTCTCTCCGAGGTCATCGGTGCGGGCATTGAAAACCCTGGGGATCTGACCCCCCTACGACCCTTCTTATCCTCAGAGGAGATGCTGATAGTCCTCGATAATGCGGAATCCATACTCGATCTGCAGGGAACGAGCGCGCAGGAACTCTATACTGTGGTGGAGGAACTAAGCAATTTCGGCAACATCTGCCTTTGTATCACATCCCGTATCTCCACCATCCCTCCCGACTGCACAACTCTCAATATGCCGACATTATCAATGGAAGCTGCGCACGACACGTTCTCCCGCATCTACACCCATGGCGAACAGTCTAATCTGATCAACAAGATCCTGGAACAACTCGACTTCCACCCCCTCTCTATCACGTTACTCGCTACTGTAGCCCAGCACAGTGGGTGGGACACCAACCGACTGGCCAGGGAGTGGGAGAGACAACGAACGGGGATGCTTCGCGTACAGCACTCCAAGAGCCTCGCCGCTACGATCGAGCTTTCACTCACCTCCCCCATGTTCCAAGGACTTGGGCCTGATGCCCGAGCGCTTCTCGGAGTTATTGCCTTTCTCCCTCAAGGCGTCGACGAGAACAATCTTGACTGGCTATTCCCCACCGTCCCCGACAGGACGGACATCTTCGACAAGTTCTGCATTCTTTCCCTCACGTATCGAAGTAACGGGGTCATCACGATGCTCGCGCCACTCCGGGATTATTTTTACCCCCAGGACCCAATGTCGTCTCCACTCCTCCACACAACCAAGGTTTCTTACTTCTCCCGATTGTCAGTCGACATTTATCCTGACAAGCCCGGGTACGAGGAAGCACGATGAATCATGTCGGAAGATGTGAATGTCGAACACCTACTCAATGTCTTCACACCCGTTGACGCAGAATCGTGCGATATCTGGGATACCTGTGCCCATTTCATGGAGCATCTCTATCGACACAAACCGCGACTAGTCATGCTGGGGCCAAAGGTCAAAGGGCTCTCGGACGACCATCCCTCGAAGCCGGAATGCATTTTTCAGCTCTCATGGTTGTGCGAATCAGTTGGAGATCTTCTGGGGTACAAAGAGCTCATTGTTCACGCTTTGATGCTCTGGAGGGAGCGGGGGAATGACCGTCGGATTGCTCAAGCCTTGTACCATCTATCTGATGCAAATCGGCAACTAAGCCTCTGGAAGGAGGGGATACAGCAGGCAAAGGAGGGGTTGGGAATTTATGAACAGCTCGGCGATGTAGTGCGGCAGGCGGAGTGTTTGAGCATTCTTGCTTTTTTATTGCGGGGGGACAACCAGCTTGACGCCGCAGAAGAAGCTGTATCCCGTGCAATCAAACTTCTCCCGGAGGAGGGCAACCAATTTCTGCTCTGCCGGTGTCACCATGCTCTCGGCATGATATATGGTTCCAAGGGCGAGACAGAGAAGGCCGTTCACCATTTGGAGACAGCCCTCGGAATCGCATCCTCTTTCGGCTGGCACGATCAGCTATTTTGGAATCGTTGCTCCCTGGCGTGGCTGTCCTTCGCTCGCGGCAAGTTTGACGACGCTCACATTCACATTGAACAAGCCAAGCTATTCGCGGCCAACTCACACCAACTGGGTCGGGGGATGGAACTACAAGCTCGCGTTTTGCACAAGCAGCTTAGGCTGGAAGAGGCGGAATCTGAGGCTTTGCACGCTGCTGATATTTTTCAGAAGCTCGGGGCTATGCAGAGTGTGGAGAGGTGCAACCAGCTCCTCCGGGACATCCGAGAGGAGCTGAATGACCCGGCTGTCCCCTGTGAATTGGGTATAAATCGTGGGTTCCTGGAAACACTGCTATTTCCTGCACGTATCTGACCCCCTTCCTTAGCTCAGGGAACCGAACGACGACATTGGTGGTTGCCTCGATTTCTTCAGACGCGTTCCACCGGACCTTCAAGCTTCACCCGTCTACCCTGATGTCCTTCAACACCACTGCAGGCTATAATCCCCTCCGATGGACCTCTAGTACGCCCACGCATTGTTCCGTATATGTTGTCCCACCCCCCATCCTTGGTCTACGTCCCGTGATATACGTCTTCCATATCCCGTATTGTAATTGTTTTACTTGTGCATACCCGTAAATGATCAACCCTGGTTGTACTGGGAAGGCGGGGAAACGAATGTCCTTTGGTTCGATGGATTGTCCGCTCACCTACTCAACAATCTCAGATCGAATCGAGTGAGGCGCTGTCGTTGCACCTCCCTACTTTCGGTAACCTGTATGTTTTCCCAATGATGTATTATCCCTGTCCGTGTGACAGATCACCCCTTCTCAACTGGAAAGAAATAGTGAACACGCACATTTCGGATTCTGCAGTTCTCCGCGCGCGGACGGGCTGGTGAGGCCAAGTAAACGGGGGAGATCACGCTCGTGGTCATTTTTGAGATCCAAAATAACGTCAGCCACTGTTGCTAGGGTCTCCGCAGAGGCTGGGGATAATCGAACTCTGCGGCTCTGGGGGCGCGGCGGACGAGAATCGAGTCGGAGCGGACGGTCAGGTCACCCAACACCGAATAATGGCTTCTCCCGACAACCCCAGAGTGCCTAGCATTGCCGAGCCGTTACCACCGTTCCACAAGCCACACCTGGGTACCCACAACCCCTCCCGGTGGATAACATGGATCTGGAAACGGGTTGCGTTTGCAACAGCCCTCGCCCTTGTGTTGCAATGGGGTCGTAGTGATCGTCCATTATCTCGTCCTGCGATCTCATCCCTGTTGTACGGCGTTGCAGGAATAATGCCATCTCGGATATTGCTTTCGTGCTCTTGTATATCCGACAGTCTGTTGTGGTCGGTAATGCGACGGAGAGTTTCCGGCGCCAAAGTGGAACGAGTCTCAGACATTAGATTCCCCGCGAAAATGATGATGCAACAGTACAAGAGATACAAATCGTGCAAAAAATACAAACGAATCCAACCCACCACCCGTCACGCCTGAAGGTCATCGTCAGACTGAGGCTTGCGAACCCATAACAAATACTCACCTGATAATTGTACGACTTCCGATCCTCACACCTCTCAAGATACTCTCGCTATGAAGGTATAAAATAAGCATCCTCAAAGGCGAAGTTGGAGAGAAAGACCCCCTTACCTCGATAAGTCCCTCGATCCGCTTCTTGATATCTATGGGATTCGGATGGAACCGGGGGATGAGCAGTCGCGTAACCTCGTTGATGAGGTCGTTGTGGACCATGTGCTTCCTGTCCTTCATAATCCTGACGATGCATGCCTACCAGCCACCATGTCAGATCCTTCCTAATGCGGAGGGCAAACACTGTTACCTCCGTTTGGTGCCTTCGTTCCTCGTCAATCCTGTCGTGCGTCTCCTTCCGTTCTTCGGTGCTCTCGACCTTCGACGAGACGGTGCTGATCTTAATCTTCTGAAGGTTCGATGTGAAGTCGTTGTTGAATGAGAAGGAGTCCTCGCGGTTTACATCTCGACCTGCTGGATGCTTCTTCAAGATCTTATACTTCCCACAGGCGAGCGATTGGAGGTTCCGTGAGAGCTCGCCGTCCGGGATGCTGGTCGTCGTTTTAATTTCCTTTGAGAGCGTGCAAAATGTGTCATACTTGGGAGGCGCTCTGAATTTGCAGGGTACGACTCACACCGTACGTGAGGAAATCGTCCTCCTTGAGATCCTCGAATAGCAAGAGAATGACGAGTGCAATGGTGGAAACCGTCAAATCGTGCTTCCTTGACTTGAACTGGACCCGGACCTCCGCGGTCCCCATCGACGGTTGCCAAGTGAGCCTTCGACCAGTATGTTTCGCGAGGTAATAGAGCTCGAACGACTTGGCCGCCTTCACGAGCACCTCTGGCAGAGTACATGGGACATTGGCTGCTGACGGCCAGTAGGTTGAAGTCATGACGGTGACGGTGATAGCGACGGAAGGCGTCTATAGTAATGTCAGAATTCAATTCTCATGGAGGAGCCTTCCGCGTACCGTGGTCCTTGCCAGATGTCCTCGATAGCCATCCATGGTCTCCGTCGATAGCTTCATGTCATTGAACATACCCTCCAGCTTCTGCGTGAACTGATGACCACATTCGACCTTCAGCTTGCCCAGCATTTGCCGTTCCGCGTCATCGGAGACCGACCGTCCCAACAGCAACCGTTTGGCGAGGTGTCCTTTGTAATAGCGCTCAAATACGTCCTTGTCGGTGAGATATCGGAACACAGTGATTGTCTTGTCCAATGCGATGTCAACCTCAAGATCGGTTTTCTGCGACAGTGTTAGAGGTGGGCGTGTTCACGGACGACACCGCAGCTTACATCCTTGACTCCCTTCTTGAGATTCTCATCAATAAACAGAGATATAAATTCAGGAGCTTTCGGATTGGTATTAATGAAGCCTTCAAAACCCTGGAATTGTCCCATCAGACGATGCTTTCAAACGCTGCATGTAACCTTACCTCAACCATTGCAGTCTCGAGTTCTCGGTCAGAATTAAACGCGTCTGACCAGACACGGTAGAATTTGTCCTTCAGGTCGAGCACGTCCTGCACCCACTTCAGGGCTTGCTGAAGCGTTTGGGCACCGGTCGCTCGCGGTCTGGCCTTGCCTTTCCCCTTGGAACCGCCTTCACCTCCCACAGGATCCTCCGCGACGTCAAATTCCCCGTTCAGATTTATCTCGCTCCCTCGACGAACGATCGACTCCTTGTATGCTTTTCGTATGGACGGAATTCCCATGGCCACCCGTTTGAATAATCTGTACATCAGGGTGAGTGATTCAATTTTGTCGGCGTCGATCATGCTATCCATCCCAGAATTCGGCATGTGAATAACGGTCGCAAGGTGCGGCGCGATCAGCGTATCCTCCAGGATCTCCTTCAGTAGTGGGGTGATCTTCGAACTGAGGTAGCGTTGGGCGCGGAGAGTTTCTTCAGTAAACCGTTTATCCACCTACAAACATTCCGTGGGTGAAGGGTACATTAACGTGAGTCCAGGATGAAGTACCCACATGAGTGAGGTACTCAGGCGCGCTCGTGAACTCCAGCTTCTCCTTCCCCTCAGCCTCGTAAAACCTCCGGCTTTCATCGAGTAGTGGAAGTTCCAGCTTCTCCTGGTAGACCGTCAGAGATCGCGAGTTTTCTTGCAATAAACATAGAACATCGACGCATCCACGGACGGTGGACTGATCGATCGCGAACCCATCGCGCTCCACGCGTACTTCGTCGAGGACGGCGTCGACGAGGTGGCCCTCTATGGGGGACACGATTATGTGCTTGTAGAATAACAAGACACCGGCATCGTATATGACGGGGAGGCGTTGGGCCGGCGCATACACTCGGTCCTAGGGTAGATAAGCGCCTCAGCCACACTTGGATTTGGGAAGGGAGCGGCGAGGAAGGACGCACCAGGTACTTGAGGATGTCTCGTAGTTTGCACAGGCCTGATTCGTGGTCATCCCAAACATGTCTGAAGGCTTTGAGCAGCTCCTCCCCTTCCTTGGCCCGAGATACCATGTCGCTCCGGACGCCGGTGGGAAACGCGGGTATTAGCTTTTCCTTGACCGTCTTCTGTAAATTCTCGACGATTAGAGTCTTGACGCCTTCGTAGAGCTTTTCCGACTGCTTCCCGAGGACGAGGTTATAGCCGAATCGGTGATTCTCTTCAAAGGATAGGTTCGCCGCATTCTGTGCAAAGATCTCTCGAATGTTGTTCGAGAGCCTCCTCCACGTTTCATCCAACGACATATCTGAGGAATGCTGAACAACCAACGGTTAAACTTGTGTCCTGGGCGATATGGAGAAGTTATATCTACCCTCGGAGGTTTCTGAGGAAGGGACGTTAATGAGGGCGCGATTGCCAGCCACGGTTTATCGGTCGTAACTCACTATTCTCGTCTTTTTCTTCTGGGTCGCTGTGGTTCCGATTTGGCCATTCAGCTCAGTTTCGTCATCGACCATAAACTGGGAGACTGACCGACGGCGGACATGGTTGAGGATGAGTGTCAGCGCTCGGAGGGTGATCGCCCACGGGATCTGTGTGGCTGCCTCGGTTGTTCCCAGTGGGCGCCTGCTAAACAAATCCCATTACCACAAAATATTCCTACACGTCGACGTAAAAAATGCATGCAGAGTGTAACAGAAACGACGAAGTACTACGGTATATAACGAAGCCAACGCGAGAGGAAAGCGCAACAAGACGTAGAAAAACCGACGAATAACAGAAAACATGTATACGAAGTAGGGAATTTGAAGGGAGGAACCACAAACATGCGCTATGACCCCCCATGGGCAGCGCGAACGATGTCCGTGAAGTACTTTTTGAACATCTTGTTATCTAGGTCTCGTAGCTTTGTGACAAAATCGAGAGCTATCTCTTGTGGCCATCCTTGAGAGGGTAAAAACGCGGAAACGAAAAAGTCAAACGTTTCTTGTCCCCTGGCCTTGGCAACTGTTTGGTAGAAGGAGGCAATTTCATACGAAACCTTACGGGTTATTAGCATGGGGGTTGCGATTATGGGAGTAGAAATTCCCTCACCATCATCACTTGCCCGTCCTTGGTGTTAAACTCTGGTAACGAGAGTACCCGGAAGGTGGCAGGGATGAGCCTTTCGTATATGAACCTTTCAAAACCGGGTAACGCCTGGGGGGTACCATCAGGTAGCGGCGCAGCCCAAGCGTTCACACAGCGACCGAGGAACTGGAGCGCTGAACGTTGGCCCGCTGGGTCCGTGAGATCTACAACCAGCCGTTCCATCATCTCGAGCAGCCCCTCTAGCTGTCCCTTGTTACCTGTGAACGAGACCAGAGGGTCAGAGGTCAAGCATCAAGCGACACCAGTATAGATACCTACGTTCTGACAGGAATACCCCTTGCAACTTCGAAGTCATGATACTACCCAACAAGTTCAAGTACCCCTTTTTCGATTCTCCGTGAGTGAGCGCATCATCCGTCCCGCTGGTGGGTTGCACCAGCAGCTGTGAGACGTGGGCGGTTAACGGGGTTATGAGTTCATCTAGAACCTGGAACATGGCATCCTGAAAAGCGCGAGTTAGCGTTATCCTTTCCAAGTTCGTGTTCACCTACCTTGAGGCGGTGTACGAGCAACCCGATGAAGTTCATGAAATCCGCGAGCTCAGAAGGTTCTGAGTGCGCCAAGAGATTCGCCATCAGCGGGGGAATTAGATACGTGATGCTGCTTCCAGTTGGAGCGACGATCCTCGCAAAAGCGAAACGTGTCTGTAGTAGGTCGAGTGTATTAGCGCCAGAAAAGCGATCAAGAACCAACCGAACGCACCGCATCCCGCACGCCTTTCACAACGTTCAGCTGCTCCAGACACACTAAGATCGCTTGTCCGATCTCACGGAATACTTCCAGTGGCGGGAGAATATACCCCTCTGGCAATGGGGAGGGAAGATCGGGGAATCCCTTCGCCACATTTCCCAGCGCCATGACGATATGGTGGATTTTCAGGATCGCCGTGACGTCGTTCGAGGCCTTCGCCGCTTGTAAGTGGCCAGGCAACTCACTCATAAGCGGTTTCACGATCGACTTCAGAAGGGTCTCCGATCGCGTCGGGTCCTTGAAGAACAATGAATTAAGGATGCCCGCGGTTTCGAAGAGGTAAATTTGGGAGTCGAAGATCCCTGGGCTTTTTATTGCTTCCGTGAGGAGATCCTGGGTTTCGGGGCTGTCGAGTTCTGGTAGGTCTACCTGGATGACAAGGAGGTCCCTAATGCTGTCCAACAGCGAGGCAACGACATCTGGTGATATCTCGTTTCTTAATTCCTTGATGAACCTGTGGAAAAGGTAGAAGACTCTTGCTCTGACGCTAGAATCTTGGTTGTGCAGGCCCCTGATGAAGTAGTCGTCATAATCTCGTGGAAGCTGGTAAGGTCGGAACACAAACCTCTGATCGACCATTGCATGTAGAGTGGGCATGATGCACTCCTTCCGAACCTTGAAGAAGTCGGTGTACCGTGTGGTCGTTTCAAAAAACTGGAGGGTGACAGTATGATGCGGATACTCAGAGATGCGGGACTGAACAAGGATATAAAGCATTTGCCCGTGAGCAGTGAGAGCAAACTCCGAGTAATCCGTGAGTTTTCTCTTGTCTTTGTCGATCACTGCCGGGGTTTCACAGAATGCTGCCCGTCCTTTACCGCCACCAGCTGATGAGAAACGATGAGCCAAAATTTGGTTCATGGTGGAAGTAGCCTCACATTTATTGATTTCCCCGAATATGTAAACCAGGTACACCGCGAGCTCAGCGTCGTTCCATTTGACAGCAACTCCGTTTTGGTATGCACTCAAAGTGTTCATCGCAAGCGTTTGAACTGCACTCGTCACCAGTGAAGGGTCGATAACCAAGACGGAATCGATGAAAGTTCGTAGATCCTTCAGAGATGAGTCGGTTAATCTGTACCGTGTCAAAAAGACCTCTCGAAAATACCTTTCGAAGCACCTCAAATGCGGCCCTGTCGTCCTCATCCAAATCTGCTGGGTCCTCATCACCATCCCACCGTAATTTCTCCAATAGGACCTTCAACAAAGAAGTAAGGAATGCCCGCGTTGCTTCGGGAATGGGTTCTGCAGATGTTTTCCTGGCTTTTTTATGCTGGAGGTTGATAGGTGAACGATTCATGGGTCCGGGAACTAGAGACTTACCGCAAGGAGGACGGTTGATAGGAAGGGGAACACAGTAGATGATGTATCATCGTACGTGTCAGCCAAGAATCGCAACATCACTGGGAGGACTTGGTCAGAGAGACGCGTGGCCTCCGTTCGAACATCATCCTGGGTGTCCTAAAAGTGTTTTGTGAGACGCATCCGAGACGAAGACTCCCGGAGGTTACGCGTACCTCCGAGAGTTTGCACAGTTCCAGGCCTAGGACATTGAGCAGCTTCCCAAGTGCCTCGCGGTAAGACTCCTCTCCCTCATCTGTGTCATCTCCGCGAGCGGTCTGCTCTTCCCGTGTCCGCTCTTCCAAAGTCGCCAAAACATCCGCCAGCGAGAGGACCTTGATCAACTGCAACTTGTCCCCCGATTCTTTGAGACCCTTTGAGACGATTCGGGACAGAGAAACGCACGTGGCGAGTCGGATGGGGAGAGCAGCATCGGAGATTAAAGTGAAGAGCAACGGGACTGTTGTGGGCGTAACCGTGAGGTTGATGTCCACCCACCCAACGTACGACCCAAACGTCCTGATACCCCAATCGACCACTTCTTCTGCTTGTTCAAGGTCTTTTCGTGATTCCGCGGAGCCTGAGGCCGATCTGAGCTTGCTCAACTTCTCCACATTAGCGGCAATGATAGTAAGAACTGCTTCGTTGATTCTTGCAGCATCTCGCTCCCTAACGGCGTCGCGTACCCGTCCATCCCTAGTATGCCGAGCTGGATTATGAATACGCGCCGCTTTGAGCATTTGATCAGCGACCTCTCCAGAAATTTCCAAAATTAGGTGAAATAGTAAGAGCGAGACATGGGGGTTGAAGTTGGCGGAAGAGGAAGATTCTGGTGGGCTGATAAGGGTGAAGAAATCGGTGAAGAAGGTTGGCCACTGTTCTACATAGGTTCGGAGGAAGAATAATGATAGTGTATGTGAGAACTTGTTCCTCAAAACTGGATAATCCTCGTCAGTACCAAAGCCGGGACGAATACGAATATGACGCACACGATGAACTAGCTTCAGCCGGTCCGTAAATATACTCCGATTGGATGTATTTCACGAGTGATTCTTGGATGATCTTGAAAGTTTCGGGCTCTAGAGAATCGAACCTATCTATCGTCAAAAATTCAACAAACCACCACGGGCAGATGACTCCACCAACCTATTATCCAGAAAATCTTCTAGGACCCTCAGAGCGAAAAATCTAGCTTGTGGGGGGTACTTCCGAGCACTTCCTTCAGTGCTCGGTTCGACAAAGAGTGCCAAAGCCCACCGCCAGGACATCTGGGCATTTTGTTGGATGGAAGAAAGGTACTCGAGGGCTTGGGCATGTAAAGAGGTCTGGGAAGGATCCGATGCGATTAGAATGGCTTGGGTTATCTGATCGAGTTCTGGATCCATAGGGTCTACCGAACAAAGGGGAGTACTGGCACGTCAGGAGGGAGATATGGTACTCTTGGGCCGTCTAGGAGGTCGGCCACTCTGCAGATGGTGGGCGTGTCAAAGATTTTTTGAAGTGGTGAATAGAATTGAGAAGAAGATCGATCGTGTGGCCAGGCGGGTTGTCCGAGCCGCTTGACTCAGCCCGCGAGTTGTACGTTCACAACGCCCGCTTACGCGTCGGGAAAGAGGGGATCGTATAGCAGAGATAATGGGATATGTGGGCACCAAGTCGTCTAAGGGGATTTCTCGAAGAGAAAAAAAAAGGTCTACGGGTAAACTAATCTTTGGATTCAACCTTGCAAACGGAGCATTAAGGATCACGTAAGACGGCACACCGCTGCTGGAATTGTCCGTGATTGGAAGAGTAGAAAGAGTCAAAATTACACAAAATCTAGGATGTACAGATCGCCCGTATAAAGCCCTAAACACACCCTACCAGTAACTTCGTCGAATGCGAGCGATTGACATTCTCGTGGGGAGAACGGCAACTCTGGATCGGGAGGCAAAAGCACGCCCACCGATGGCTTACCGTGTCCGACGGGCGCCGACAACTTCATCAACCGGAACTGCTGCAGTTCCCAGTTGTGCTCCAACCACACCGCGCGATGTCCTCGTGTCCCGATCTTGGCGACTTCGATAGACGCGGATCCGGGGACCGTGAATCTTCGAGGTTCGATTATCCGTGGCTGGCTGGCTGGCCGGTCATCATCGTTCGTGCCCTCCGTGCAAAAGTGAACGAGATGGCCACCTCCAGCACGAGAACCTCGTACATCGAAGGAAACCATCGAGAGTCGGGAGCACCGGCCAATAGAGGGTATGTTGATGCTATCAGAAATTGCGAAATCGGGAAGAGAAAGGCTGGAGATTGGGACAACATTGAAACTGAACATGATCCGCCCCAGTCCTTCATCTTGCGACTCCGGGTGTGGAGATTTCCCAGGGAAAATTGAATCAGGGAGGCCGTATATTCGCATGGCGAAACTCTGATTCAGGATGCCGACCAATATTATCTGGCCATGCGCCAACCGGATGCTAAAGTTAGTAAACCGCTTTAATAGGGTCCTAGTCAGATGGGGTCAATACGACAGAGAGGAGATCACCGCACCTCAACAAACTCGGGGTCAACCAGCTGCTGAGCACCTGTGATATGGTTGATGAGTAGAAGTTGATGGTGGTGGTTGACTTCATCCTCTGCTACAACGAAACTGGCTGCCACGATGTCTCCGTGAATCGAAACCTCGTGAATCACGCCCGGTAGATCGCGTGGTTGGGGTATGGTCCTAGTCAACAATGGCGCGACATGTGTGAAATCGTGGCGGTCAAGCATGGGAAGCTTATACACTTGAATTAATCTCGCAACGTGGGTCAGGGGTGGATGAGTATCATTCGAATTATTCCGACTCACTCGTGGTTTCCTATGCACATGCCAATGGCAAGTGATGCCCAGGAACAATCAGGGTGGGAGATGACGGCGAAATCCCTATAGGTCCCAGTGATTTCAATCTGTGCGGATCGATATATGCCATCGATGTCTTCGAGACACCAAAGGGATATGGTGGTGCTGAGGCGCCCCAATGGGCGGTTCCGTTGTGCTGTAACCAACCAGCGGGCTCCAGGTAGCAGCCGCATTTCATCAATGGGGACACCAGTCGTCTCTTGTAATACGGGAGTCATTCGTGTGATGCGAGAAGTCGGTTTCCTCCAGTTATGCTCTAGCCTGATCGCTTTGATAACGATCTTCTGGAGTTCGGCGCCAGTGAGAGAATTGGTGTCCACGTCAGCGGGGATTCCAAGGGGAATCCTGATTGTAGGGACAATCCTGTGCCAGAGATAATCGTTGGACCCGAGACCGTACAACATACGGCATGTCTGCGTGGCACCACATAATGAGCCCACGTGCGGCCTTTCGGTGAAGTGAGCTCAAAGGCCTCACCTGCTTGAGGGAAAGGACGTCGAGAACGGTGCAGCGGAGAAATACCTCCAGCAAAATGTCCTCTGGTGCTGAATCGAGGCTGTTGGCCATCTTCAGCCCTCGCAGTCGTGTCAGCGGAATGCGGAAACAGCGCAAGGGGTCCACGTGAATGGCATTTACCGGACCGATCTGATTCAGAGGGGCGTCTAGTGGCCGAGGCTACCATATAAAGGGATGATGCGGTCAGGTAACTAGTTTCCTCCTCCGCCTTCCATCTACTTATCTATCTGCGCATCTGCTGGCCCCTGCATGGATATCTCGGACAACGCCCTCGATTCGGAATACGAATGCATATCCAGCTCAGAGTCTCTCGTAGACACAGACTTCAGCGAACACTCTGAGGACGAGAATGGGTCCACAGACTACAACCAATCGTATGCTGCCTCTCTTTCACGACAGTCCTCCAATATTCATCTCAGCTTCAGGGACAGCGACGCCACCGGTCCTTGGATTGACCCTCACCCCACCGATGACGACGAGCCACTCGACCACCCCTTTGTCCTGCCCTCCGACAGTGGTAACGACTTCGCTCAAGAGGTAGCGCCCCCGGAGGAAGACAACCTGGAGGAACAGAAGGTCAAGGAAGCTCTAGATCAAAGCATGGTTAGCACGCTGAGTACCTCGCGCTCTGGTTCACTTGGCCAGTCCTCCATGACTTCACCCCGAACCCGCAAAGACATCAGATTATCGTTCCCAGACCCCATCGCGAGCACCACCGATGATATCCGTAGGTCATACGAGGAGCTCGATGCAACCGCTACCCGTCGCTCCCGCTCTCGGCGCAATTCCCACGACGATCAGGGGCCTGGGGAGGCAGCCCCGGAGTCAGACTCGATCACCGATTTGGGCGTGTCCTCCACGCAGGAGCTCTCTCCACGCAACACCATCCCGTCCGAGATTGTGAATGCGGCAGACTTGTTCATCGTTCTTTACGGATTCTCCATCGGCGACAAGTTGAGTTTGGTCGACAAGCTGCTACGCAGTCACTCCCGGGGTTCTGGACTCGAATTGGTAGAAGACATCCAAGTTCAACCACCATGTGCCCAGGTGTTGGCCATCCGCGAACTGCGATCTCCTGCCAAGTTCGGCGGCATCCCGCCTCGTATAATTACGATAATCGACAAGACCCAATCTCTCGATTTCCGCGTAGGCCCCCTTTCCCATTCATCCAAGCGACTAACCTCAATATCTTCGCAGTCGATTTCTGAGCTATCCTACGACACTCCATCTCTAGGAATTATCTTCTTCCCGCAACGAGCATTCTCCGTCGTACCCGACCACACATACTACTTGCCCTTGGTCGCATCTACTTCATATACAAAGGACACTCCTGGAGGTATAGACAGCGTGAGGAGCTCTGCAGAGTCCAATTGGAAGGACTTGGGTGTTCCTCGTGATAGGCTGTTATTCGACCTCCCTGCGAATCCCGTTGTCGAGATGGAGACCGTGATGGAGTACGAGCCCGAGATGGTTTCTGCTGCTTTCAAGAAGCTTATCCCAGCAATCGGGCCTATCAAGGACCAGACGGCTCTCTGCGTGGAACATAGCGGTCGCTGGGGTCGCTTCATCGCTAGAGCTTACCTGTCCGAGCCTCTCGTCATGCAAATCTTGTAAGTTTCGGTGATGTATTTTTGTCGGCCGATTCACTGACAGTTCCATAGTTTCGGATTGATGTGTGCCTTGGTCGGGTACATTGCCACAGGCAGGGCAGACCTCTCTGTCGCCTCTATTCCTACCCCAACTCTCACTCTCACCCTCCCGCCAAGCACGGAGAACCCTGGTTCCTGGGGGAAGGACGACACAATTGGCCAATCCACCACTTTTGTCGCCGTTTCGACCTCTACGGTCATTTCTTCCATCGTGCCAGCCACCAGTGATGACCTCGGTCTTACTATTTTCAACCCTCCCGGTTCACTCTCCGTTGTCGAGTCTCCACCACCACATACTCCACAACCCTCGTCCCCCGATGTTGCGAGCGGTTCTAGCTCGAGTTCTTCCTGTGCGGACAATCACAAAATCCCTAATCAGGATGTCATCAGTGCACCGACCCAAGATGTTCTGGCAATTACCTACGATTCCGATCTCTCCGTTCCCGTCCCCTCCTCCACCAATCCGACCCCCAACTCCAATACCAAACTCCACGCGAGGTTCTCCGAGAGTCACGGAAAGGGCAAGGGTCGTGAAACGATCGAAGACGTCCTGTATGATCTCTCGCTCCAACTTACCTCTTCTGTCTCTTCCGTTTCCCAATCTCTCGATATGGATATTATCCGTGACCTAGCTCGCTCTTTCAACCGTGAAGTCTCGGAAATCCTCGCCCTCCTCGACCACTTCGTCCAGGAAATCAAATCTCATGGCGCCCACTTCTTGGAGGACCCCAAGAAAGCGATGAAGAACCTGAAGAAGAAGCTGACGAGGGGGAATAGGCAGGCGAAGAAGAACGCCAAGACCATCGTGGAGATTGGCGAACGATTCTTTGGGATGGTCATGACCAATATCGAGACTGCTACTTCTACCACCCGTGGAACGGAGCACGAAGAGGTCAAGAAGACCGGAAAGAGCACGAGGAGCGCGAGGGCGAAGGAGAGGGCTCTGAAGATGCACAGGAAAGTGTTCAAGAGCGAGGAATGGCTGAAGCATGAACGCGCAGTTGCAGAGAGACGAGCAGGTGGGGTGCAAGCTCATTAGGGTCATTGCACACCGACCTCTGTCGTCTCTACTGGTCCAACCGTGGTTCCCGGTTCGTTCATCCATTCCGTCGCCTCGTTCACCTTCTCTCGGCTATGTAGGGAGATGTCGATCGTATCCCGTCTATCATCCAGGTAATTTCTTCCATCGTTGCCGCTTCATTTGACATCCATGATTTTACAACAACTCCACCCATCTTTCTCCGGCGATCAGATCTTCTCTGTCGAATCGTAGTCAACCCACCACTCCCTGTTTGTTTTTTGTGCACAATTTGTAGGTTGTTAATGAAATGCGTATATCCCGTTATCCGTGCAATATAAGCGACAGAAGCATTGATCGGGGGAGATGGACCCGAAGGCTCTGTTCGTGAACCCCACACACGCACGTAGCCCCCCTTCTCTTAGTACTCGTCCCACTTCTTCAACCGCTTCCGAAGATATATGCACGGATATATATACACGGACGTGTTTACGACACTGGTTGTAGGATATCTACTATGATACTTCGACGATAATCGATAACCGCAACAATATTGATGAAAAGACAGTAACGACAAAGTCGTGATCGAAAGGATAGAACAACTTTCAGGGGTCGAGCAGAATAAGGAACTAGGAAGGCATAAGAACAAAGGTGAACGGAATGTGGAAAAGGTGGGCATGAAACATAGGTGTAGCAAATCATAAACCATATCGCACGGAGTGGGGAATTATCGGGGGTAAAAATTAATGGGGGACACGATGAAGTGTTCGCAAAGGGAAGAGGGAGTGGGAAGAGGGGAGAGTATGACCGATGCTGGGAGTCCGGGTGTGGAGTCGTTATCGTATATGATGATGTGCGCAGCGAATCAAAGCAACAGAGCAGGGAAAAGGAGGACAGAGGGTGATGATACACAAACATTGTGGAAAACGATGACGATGGTGCGGAAGGCGACAGTTGAGAGGATAGGATGGAAAAAAGGAAAGTGGCAGAAAATGCAGTGTGGCGTTCCCGGAAGATCGATCAAATGTCCCAACTCCGCATCCCCGTACGCAGAATAACGGAGAAAAAAATTCGTAAAATGCACAGGAAGTTGAGCGAAGGTAGGAGTGATGGTGGTGTGGTTATATCGGGGGTATCCGTGCGATGGTGGTATAGGATTCCATATCCGTATGTCGTTCAAGGGGTGGGTGATTTGGAAGATGGGCAGGGAATTATGTCGGCCATCCTTGCACGATCCTTGCTGCGTTTCCACCAAGTCGTCCAACCAAATCCCAAAATGCGTTGGTGCCATCAGCGGCGAAACCCTCTCCGCTCGCTTGCATGGTGTTAAAACTCGTCCAAGCCGCGCGGTCGTAGTAAGTCGGGCCACCAGGGATGTGGTATTGGGGGCTACCCAAATGCGCCATTAGCACGAAAGCGACAGCCGAGGCGCCAGCGCAGAGGACCATATTCGTGAGCACTCCGGGGCCACCGGCCTCGCCGCCGTAGATGTACGTGTTGTAGATGTTATAGAACCTTCCCTTCCTAGACTGCGAGGAAGAGCTGGACGAGGCAGATGAGGAGGGGGCGGACGATGGGGACGGTCTTGGGCGACCTGACTTGGGAGAGTCATTCAACGTTTTGTCAATGACAGAACACCCGATGCCGAGCTCAGCCTTCAATGCTTTCCATTCTTCCAAAGCATCATCGGAAACACCAGTTCTCCTTAGCACTTCGCTTGACCGGGGTAGGCTAGGGTGAAGGTCCTTGACAGCCTCGGCAACATGAAAGTCGAGCTCACTCCGGTCGTATGTGGGGGGCAGATCGTGTGGGTGCAACTGCTCGACGGAGGGTTTAGGTGTGGGAGGAAGCAACGTGGACGATGATGAAGCCATGCTCTCCTCGCCTTCGTGTTGACCACTAGTAGAAGCTTCAGCGTCGATTTCATCCGTCTGGATCTCCATCTCGACGAAGATCTTCTGCGGAGGGGAAGGTTCGGGATCGGTTTGAATAAAAGTGAACGAGATAGGAGCCTTCTCTGTTTGAATGGAGAGAGATGTCATAACGGGCTCGGGTTCAAGGAGGGTCTGAATCTCGACATCCAAAGTGGACAATTCGTGCTGAACCTCAGCATCGGCGTACTCCCTCTCGACAGTCAACGTCGGGATCGGCATACGGCCATGGACCTTCTACACTCGAGAGCGATTAGCATATATTCACCCGGGAAAGGCGAGGAACACACACCCGCTTCCTGGTCTTCGTGATAACAGTCTGGATGAATTCGTCGTCGTCGCTCTCTTGATTGATGGTTTCATCGACAATCGTCTCGTCTTCCGAGTCTTCTTCTTGTGGAGCACGTCTCGGGGGAGCAGCGTTAGGATCAACGCCAGCCCTGACCATCTCAGCGCCAAGGGTCCTCCCGACACTCGTAGCACCTCCGGCCACACCATCCTTTGATTGCTCCAGCGCATTCGCGGCATTACTCCTCATCTCGTCCATCTCGAACCTCAGACGATCAATAGTCTCCTTCAACAACAAGTTCTCCGCCTTTTGATCATCCAGGCTGCTATACGCTTGCTGAGCCAGTTCAAGATCTGCAGTGAGCTGGTTGATCCGATCTTCGAGAACTTGCTGCTCCTTGTTCCATTTGTCCGTTTCAACCGCGTGTAGGGCGGCAGCGTCGGCGTACTCTTTGACCTCCGTATCACGCCGGCGGAGACTGAGTCGATATCGTTCGGATTCGGTACATTGTTCTTGGTATTGCTTTTGGAGGCTATGGTATGACGCGCGGGAATTTTCGAGGCCTTTCTGGAGCTTGGATATCTCTGCCTCGAGAGCCGAAATCTGGTTCTGGTTTTGTTTCTGTCGAGGAACGATGATAGATATTAGCCCAGAGGGAAATACTGAACATGGGAAGACAAACCTCCTTGGACTTTAACTCCTTCTCTTCCTTTCTCGCTGCAGTCAACTCAGCTTTCAGCTCTTCCAACTTCTCCTGCGCTTCCTCCAACTCCAATTCCAGGTCATTGACTTTGCGGTTCAGACCCTTCTCTGTGTCAGAAAGTTTCTTGCGGAGCTCATCGATCGTCTTGTTCAAGACATCGACGCGCTCCTGAGAATCCATGGAAGCGTTCGATGGGGCCGCAGATCTGTCGTACACCAGAATGTTCTGGACCTCCTCATCAGAATCAGAGTCATCGTCGTGCTTGGGTATAGGGAGGGAGCTGATAGACGACAAGAACGACATTTCATCTAAGGAATTGTCTGCAGAGACGGGTTGTGAGATCGTGAGGTCATCACTATCGTCAAAGCGATCAGAGCTATACAGCGCGGCGATGTTTTGAGGGTATGACTGAGAGCGAGAATGCGGGCGTGGTCCTATAGGAGGTGAATTGAGGGGTGTATGGGAGGATGTTGGGGACGCGGGATTAGATGTCCGACTTTGGCTGCTCCTTCGTCGGCCCCACGAGGGAGTGATTGGCCCAGACTAGGTGGATGTCGCGTTAGCAAGAGTTCTCATGAAGGTTAAGAAGTAACTGTCGCTATAACCCACCTCAGAATCGCTTCCGCCGCGTCCAGCATCACTCTTTCGTCGCGAAGCAGGTGCGGGGCGCTTGGCCCAACTAGAGGGAGCGTTGACCAATGGGGTGGATCGCTGGCGTTTGGACGTGTCAAACACCGAGTCGCGCAAGCTAGGGGTCTTGGGTGGTACAGGAGGTCCATTCGAGGGTGGCCGACTAGGTGGCCGGTAAACCGAAGTGCCTACGGAGTCGGAACTGGAGGAACGCGATGTGGCCTTGTAAACAACATCGCGGCTACGTCTGCCCCTATGTGGCGAGTCGGATTCGCTACCTTCGTCGGAACTGAGAGCACTTTCCGGCACCTTGTCTCCAGAAGCCGTTCGGAAAGCGATAAATTCGACGAGGACCTTGGTCGTGGCTTCAAGCCCGGGGCTGGCTCGGATAAACTGGAGGAACATTTCTTCTTCCTCCTTAGACAGAAGCTGGATATTGTCGTGAGCGCTACGGTAGGAAGTCAAAATGTCGACGAGGGCTTCGGCTGGGACGACTGGCTCTCCTTCGTCGTTCAGGTGGGAACGCGGGTGGTTTGCAATTAAGTCATGGAGGTCGCTCTCGATGTCGGCTATCGAGAGCCGGTTCCTGCCATACATTGGCATAGTCGTGGGGTAACAGAGGACTGGATATTTGCTGTCGTCGCGGTTGGAGGGGAGAGGGAGAAAGGGGTGTTCGGGCCGTGGGTATTGAGGGTGGCAGGAAGTCGCCCGCTTTGTTCGATCGCACGGCTTCCTGAAGTGGCCAACAAAGCCAAAAAGCCAAACAGTCAACAATGTCCGACGCTATTCCCCAGTCAGACGTCTCACGGCCTTCTGCTCTTCCGACAGCCTCGCTGCTCCAGTCGCGAACATCGACCGCGGCGCGTCTGGCCCAGTCCCAGGCTCAAAACTCGGCTCAATATTTGGATGACATTGAAGAGGAGTGGAATAAGAAAGTAGATACTGAAATCGAAACTCTCGTCGGCGGAATGGTCGATATCGTTTCTCTGGCCTCTGTGAGTTGTCCGAATACATTCAATTCACTCTGAGAGGTTGAACGACGCGAGAGATTCGAGATAAGGACAAGTTTCGGATGGCACAGGAGGCGTTCCAAACACAGTGTCGGGCAGAATCGATGGTACGTGAACCCTCTTGCAGACCGACCCCGTTTAGCTGGGAATTTCACGAAATGAGGTAGATCAAGGCATCTCATTCATTACTGTCTATCACCCATTCCATGAAGCTCTTGCTTCTTCTATCGGACGAGTCGCAAATCGCGAGCCGGAGGGACGCGGAACTCAGGGCGATCCAAGCAGAGAAACAGGAAACGATGAAAAAGGTAGCCCATCTATTGGACCAACTGCTTGGTCGCTCTAGGGCGGCCACCGCAGACGACGCGATGGAGATGTGAAGTTATTCCGTCCTGGTGATTCCCTATTTCGTGGTACAATAAGTACATCTGCTCTGCGAACGCGAGACGCAAGCAGTTACTCACCCGCGATATTACATGTCTATGGTACAAGAGTATTTACCCACCGCATGACACCCTATTTGCTCTTCTTGAAGTACGGACTGTTCACTATTGCCGACTGTGACATGGCGAAGACGGTATCCCCTACGCCCAGGAAGCCGTCGACTATTGAACGCATTGTGGGCTCAGAGATGGCAGCCGTGTCTGGTCTGGGAAACGTTCAGTATCAGGATAGAATGCTGAATCAAGAAATACGGGCACCCACGCGAACCCAGTCGAACGTTTGATTCCTGCCAGAACAGTGGAGACAAGGACCGCATCTGCGGCATAGTGAACTAGACGTCCGAGAACCATGAAATAGAGACTCGAGAAGGATAGAAAGGCTGCTGGAGTTCACAGAAAGACCGAAATGGGTGCCACTTATGAGTCCCCTCGGCACGCCGTGGTGTTATTTATGGTATCCTCTTCTCACGAATGCTCCTTCTCTCGATATAGCCTTCGATCAGGCCTCCCTGGTATTCGAGGGTTACTCAGAACACATTCCAGGGCGGTGTCGTACAGAACCTGTCGAGACGATGCGTCCCCCTACAGCAAGTTATCATGTTCCCCAGCAACTCAATGGCGCTCTCCGACATACATCTCGACGTCAACCCTCCCTACATCTCCTCATTCGCTCGCGAGAATACCAAAATCATTGAGATACAGTTGGATGCTACAGAAGGTGATGCGGGGGGGACTCGCCACAGAGACCCCACAGCCCTTGTCAATCGTGGAAAAAGGTGGAATCAGTGACTCCGGGGAGACTATGAAACATAGGAACCGTGACTATGGAATTACTTCTGGGATAATGGTCGAAGGTTCTCGAAGGATTGCTATGCGCCTCTAGACCCGGGGTCCTGGAAAAGAAGCTTTTCCAATTACCATATCGGGTATCTGGTGTCCGGGGTCCCCAGGAGATAAATATCGCCCACCTTTCCGACGAGTTTTTGGCATCCGTTTTCCACTCCTCCCTCCTCACCCTCATACCTGCTCCTCTCCCAAAAACGTATGTCGTCTTGTCACCCCCTCCTGGTGTCCGACCGCTCACTCAACCCACAGTAAAACATGGCCGAGTCTTTTGGTTTCCAAGCCGAGATCTCCCAGCTTTTGGACTTGATCATCAGTAAGTTCGCCACATTCTTCGTTCTGTTCTGTCGTCGACCTGTCCTTGCTTTTTAGACACCTTCTACTCCAACAAGGAAATCTTTCTACGAGAATTGATTTCTAACGGTTCTGATGCTCTCGACAAAATCCGTTACGCGTCCTTAACCGATCCTTCTGTTCTCGACACGGAGAAGGAGCTTTACATCCGTATCAGTGCAGATAAGGACACCAAGATCCTCCGTATACGGGATACCGGTATCGGTATGACCAAGGCTGACATGGTCAACAACCTCGGCACTATTGCAAAGTCCGGAACCAAGGTACATTCTCACTCCCTTCCCCACCCCCCCTGGTGACTGACATTTCCGTTTGTAGGGTTTCATGGAGGCTATGAGTGCCGGTGCCGATATTTCCATGATTGGTCAATTCGGTGTCGGTTTCTACTCCGCCTACCTCGTCGCTGAGCGCGTCCAGGTTGTCTCCAAGCACAACGATGACGAGCAGTACATCTGGGAGTCTTCCGCTGGTGGTACTTTCACCATCACCCCCGACACCGATGGCACCCCTCTTGGCCGTGGTACTGAGATCCGCCTCTACCTCAAGGAGGATCAACTTGAGTACATCGAACAGAAAAAGATTAAGGACATCGTCAAGAAGCACTCTGAATTCATCTCATACCCCATTCAATTGGTTGTCACCAAGGAGGTTGAGAAGGTAAGAGAAGATACTCCAGCCACCGCAATGGAAATCTGACCTCTTTCCAGGAAGTCGAGGACGACGAGGAAGAGGTCAAGGATGATGACGAGGACAAGTCCAAGATCGAGGAGGTCGAAGACGAAGATAAACCCAAGAAGACGAAGAAGGTTAAGGAGGTCACCACCGAGAACGAGGAACTCAACAAAACCAAGCCCATCTGGACAAGGAACCCACAGGACATCACTCCTGACGAGTATGGCGCTTTCTACAAAAGTTTGACCAACGACTGGGAAGAGCACCTCGCTGTCAAGCATTTCTCCGTTGAAGGTCAGCTCGAGTTCAAGGCCATTCTCTTCGTTCCCAAAAGGTGTGTATTTTTCCGCGCTCACCTGCTAGAATCCCGCTGACGCGCCAAACCAAGGGCTCCCTTCGATCTCTTCGAGACGAAGAAGAAGCGCAACAACATCAAGCTTTACGTCCGCCGTGTCTTCATCATGGATGACTGCGAGGACCTCATTCCCGAGTACCTCAACTTCGTTAAGGGTATTGTCGACTCGGAGGATCTCCCCCTCAACATCTCCCGTGAGACCCTCCAACAGAACAAAATCTTGAAGGTCATTCGCAAGAATCTCGTCAAGAAGTGTATGGACCTGTTCTCCGAGATCGCTGAGGACAAGGACGACTTCAGCAAGTTCTACGAAGCTTTCGGCAAGAACATCAAACTCGGTGTCCACGAAGACGCCCAAAACCGATCCAAGCTCGCCGAGTACCTTAGGTTCTACTCTACCAAGTCCACCGACGAACAGACCTCCCTCAAAGACTATATTACCCGCATGCCTGAGGTCCAGCAGTCGATCTACTACCTGACCGGCGAGTCACTTTCTGCCGTTAAGGATTCGCCTTTCCTCGAGGTTCTTAAGAAGAAGGGCTTCGAAGTCCTCCTTCTGATCGACCCCATCGACGAATACGCTATCACCCAGTTGAAGGAGTTCGAGAACAAGAAGCTGGTCTGCGTCTCCAAGGAGGGATTGGAGCTCGAGGAGACTGAAGAGGAGAAGCAGGCTCGTGAGGCCGAGGCCGCCCAGTTCGATGACCTCTGCAAGGCCGTCAAGGATGCCCTCGGTGACAAGGTTGAGAAGGTTGTCGTCTCTAACCGTATTTCCGATTCGCCCTGCGTCCTCGTGACTGGCCAGTACGGTTGGTCTTCCAACATGGTAAGTGTGACTGGCAGCACATCCCTTGTACTGTTGTTCATCCCCAACCACAGGAGCGTATCATGAAAGCTCAGGCCCTCCGTGATTCATCCATGTCCTCGTATATGGCTTCCAAGAAGACGCTGGAGCTGAACCCATCTAACCCGATCATCAAGGAGCTCAGGAAGAAGGTTGCTGAGGACAAGGCTGACAAGTCTGTCCGTGACTTGACCTACCTCCTGTTTGAAACTGCCCTCCTCACCTCCGGTTTCACCTTGGACGACCCAACGTCGTTCGCCAAGCGTATCAACCGCATGATCAGCCTCGGTCTCGATGTCGACGACGCCGAGCCATCTGAAGCGATGGCCACCGACGATGATGTTGCCCCCGCCGCCGAGGGTGCCGCCACTTCGGCCATGGAAGAGATCGACTAAACTGGGGACGTAGGGGACCTGAGAAGATTCCATCGCTGTATTTTTGTGCTCTGCTTTTGTGTTATTACGCTTTGGTCACACGTGCATATTTCATTGCAATAATTCATTCTTTACCGAAGGATTTTGGCCGCAGTATATGCAGCCCCAAGTGAGGACTGGTCTACGTCATTCAAGTGAGAGATCGGTGTGTGGTGCATAGGATCGCCACGGTCTGATCAGTTGAGCGGCTATATCACATAGCGGTGTGCTGACTGGCTGGAAATTGCTCAGAACAAGTTGGCCCTGCTTGCTGCCTGTTCACTTACCGCAGCATACCGGGAGGACCTTTGGAAATTCAGCGGTAAAAGCTTGCTGGGTCCCGCATGACGGTCGTCCCGGACAAACCTGACTTCGTGGGTTGCCTTCCTGAACTGGCCTTCTGCCCGTACTGAATGAGGCAATTTTCCAACGGTTTATTCCTCTCTCAGCAATGTCCCAATTCTCAACGCGATTCGGCGGTTCCCATCCTGTCATCGGTTCGGGAATTGCGTCCGATATCGATCCCAGATAATGTGTGTACAAGCTTTGCCTCGCTTCGCTCGGGCACATGAAACTTACCTGGGCACCGCAATAAAGGTCCTCGAACATTCGTTTATCTATGTCTATACACGGTTGTAGCCTTACGGACGGTCACCTATCACGTCCGTTCCGCATGAGCTCAGCCAAGCCACATCCGAAGGTGGATAGACTACACATAAACAGGTTTGTCGACGACATGCACTATCCGGCGCCGTGTCCCTCCCGCGGTCAATGTTTAACTTTACTTGACGGACCATGACCGTCAATCGGGCTCAAACCTGAACTTGAGAATCACCGATCAGTTCCGGCGAACTCTCGCAGGAGCTGCGAACGTGGGAATTCGAAACCGCCCTCGTTCGATCCTTACCGAGAAAAACCTGGCTTCTGTTCCATTGTATTAAGTAAGGACTGGTACGTGAAATAAAAAGGTATTCTATCTGCGAGGGAGGAAATAGCATCGCCGGACAACATGGATGATCAGTGATCGGGTTGGTCGGAGTGTCGTGGGCGTCAGTACTCCTGACAAAACACGAGCCGACAGAGAAGGCCGCCATCCGCCTCGAATGAAAAAAGCATTTTGTTTGGGTTACGGGTTCGGGGCGTGGTGGGGGAAGTGGCCTGAAGGTCGGTTGAGCAGATCCTTGACTTTATAAATGTAGTCCCGGGTTAATAGAGAAGAACCGGGGTCTACTCGCTCATCGAGCGACAACGAAAGTAAGTTCAGGCTATTGAGGTCGCCTGAACCTTGGATCATAAGAAGGGTGTATGTAAATAGACGAGTACCATTCCCGTCAACTCTTGCGGCCTTCCACAAGTTGAGCTCCATCCCTTTAAATAAGTATTTTGCTGTTTTGCTGATGTGCCATCCTCCTCCCCGCTCGCGCCCCAATACGTACTCATCCCGACTCGAACCCACTTTCAACCTCCTCCCGATGTCTCGCTCGTTTACGACCGGCAATAAGTACCCGACGTTATCTCAAGTCCTCTTTTCGCCGCATACGCCATATGTCCCACCGCAGGCTTCTCGTCTCGCGATGTTCGTGTGGAGGAGGAGGATCTGGTTCGAGAGTACGTTTGCCCTCGTAAGCATGGAACCTTGGGAGAAATACGTCCTCGGTCAGCCCACCCAGATCCCTCGTGTCGGACATGTCCACTCAGATCCCGCTGTTTTATTTTTTTTCTTTCATCCCCTGCAGTGGCTTTCCTCCTCCTTGTATTCAGCTGTATGGCCCACGCAGGTCTGGTTACATACCAAATATTATCTTCAATCCTACTTGGGGGGTTCAAGCCAACGATTCCCCTCGGCCATGATGTGACCACGATATGAAACAGCATTCTCCCCATGTTATGGGAACCACAAGTAGACCCGGTCTCTTAGGATCACAGGAGAGGAACGAGGGTTGTCCGAGTGTGAGGTCCTTCACTTCTCACGAATGTCACGCCGCCTGCCGGGGGGCAACATTGTTTCCACGTTTCCGTCGTTGTCACCTCCCATTCGCAAAATGAACGTCACTAGATAATAATAAGTTCTCTCAAACTCTTCAATCATCCCATATTCTTGGAACCCAGTCGGGCACAGCCCTCCTATCGCCAGTGATGACCCTCTAGTCCTACATTCTGTACCAACCCCTCGGTGGAAAAAAGCTTCGTATCATCTTCGGAGCGGAATACCGTCAGGTTCCCGGAAGCATATTTTGATCCCGCGCGCTAAACATAACGCCAATCATCCATTGAGCCCCGTTCCTGTAAATAGAATTTCCAATTTTTCACAACGGTGGGTGCGAGGACTCTCCGGACGTACAGTAGATAATTTCAGCGATTGCTGTTGTGTATGGTATCCATGGTGAAGAGAAAAATGCTGGGCTGTTCAATTTTCCATGCGGGGCGTAGGTTAGGGTGACCGATTCATATGGCTTCATGCAGAAGCATATTCCCGGCCTCGGGGATCATGGCAGAACTTTCGACCCGTTTGGGAAGATTCACCATAATACCATGATTCAACGATGAGTGGGTCCGCGAGTCAGGTGCCCAACCACAGCAATGCTAGGGACATGAGTAATTAGTCGTCTTTACTTCAGTCTAGCCTAGTCGTGCCTCCTGAGACTACCGCACAAGGCAGCAAGACACCCTCGAGTTCCCTGAACTGGGTGCGGCGCTGTGGTGAAAAATCACATGTGTAATCCACTTGTTTCCGGTAGCGATTCGCGCCAGTCACTCCCGAACCCACACCGCTTGGTGCGATCGACGTGCGCAGGGTGCGCAAACCCGGGCCCTCGAAGTTTGCAAGTGTTGACTAGAATTGGACACTGCATCGCCCTTGTTGTGATACAGTTTGTGTTATTCGGTGATCACTCTTTGGTCCCAAGTATCCATTCAGTCTAGACAAGCCATGAAAACGAGACTGAACTGCCAGGGTACAGAGTCCCGACTACTGGGCCGGCTCGGGCCGTGTATTCCTGAATGTTCCGCCAGCCATCTCGAGAAAACACCAGCCTGTCGCCTGTATAGAAATCAACACAACCCGACGACGATCAAACAAATGCATGGAAAATACCGTCTTCCGTGATTTGAATATTTCCGCAATATATAGATCCTCCCTGTCCGTAGCCAAGACCTGATCAGCCTTGGTCAACCAGAGGGTCGCATCGACGAGATACGAGAAGGTCGGTCCGAGGCTTGATTTCGCGGTTGTACCCGAGAAGGCAGACGCGGGGTTGGGACCTCCTCCGGGCATCGGGGTGGAGGTGTTTGTGATCTGTAATCAGAGAGTCTAATCTAGCGAGAGGGGTTGAGTGGAACGTCCGACATACGATGGACGTGAGACAATGGTTGTGGCAAATCGTACGAAGGTGTCGGATAAGAGTCGTCATAACAGCATGTCCTAAATGCGCCTGGCGGTAAGACTTGGGGTTCACGACAACACTACAACGCTACCTTCGGCGGTGACCGCACTGAGGTTTGGGCCAAGGACGGACGCAATGTTGTCAATGACAAGACACCCAACGTCAGTGAACTACAACAAACCGACGATTGACCAACACGAAGAGAAGAGTGCCATTTTCAAGCACTCACCACCGTCGAATGCAACACCTCGAACAACGAATCAACGTCGAATGCGAGCGCCACTTGTAATCGTTCAAGCACGGTGGGCGTGCCCTAGCGCATTTGTTAACCTCGCGACCGCTCGGACATCCGTTCAGAACACAGACCTCGCGCGGTTCCGTTGATCGGAGGACGGTATCCGCTTTCGTGGGGGAAAAGTCTCCAGTTGTGTCGATCCACAGCACGGTTGCCTTCGGGTGCAAGGACAAATGATTGCATGCGGTCTGCAGGGCGAGTGCCTTGGAATTTGTCCCATCACCCAAGCACGAATATTTGAGTCGGAAGATTAAGTATGTCAGAAAAAGAGGTCATACAGCGGCTCCACTTCCGCGCCGTCCGGAGATCTCGACGACGGAATTTCTCAAGGTTGCCCCAAGAAGATCGTCAAGGTCCCCAATGCCGGTAGAGGTTTCGGGTTTCAATTGGTCTAACCCTGAGCGTCCATCGACTTCGATAGGGACGAAACCGGGCACAGCACATCGAAGCATCACAGCTTTCACACAATGTTCGAACTCGGACAATGGCATCAAGTCCGGGGGTAGCTTCCTCCAAATCTCTAACGTGGCCGCAGAGAAAAAAAGGTCTACATCCGAGACGATCCCGAGGGTCCGTAGAGCGTCGACGAGGGTGGTGGGCAAGACCTCCGGGGACAGAGATGAAAGTCGCATGGTCGTTTGATAGGAGCCCAGGTTTTCGTGGGACTTTTCGATCCTGGACGACGGGAGCGGGTGGCAGGAAAATTAGCCGGAACAAAAAACCTAAAATGCAAGCTTCGTGATAACTCAGTTGCCAAGATGGCTCACATTCGGCCGCAGCGGGGATAAATGCACCCTGGATGATCCATTTCTCCTCCGATGCTACGTTTCTCTCTCGAACTTACCCGTCATCGACATGCCTGAGCCTCCTACTGAGGAAGCGTGAGTCTTGTGCTCCGGTTTCCCCCCTCAAAACCTTTCGCCTGACCATCATTCGGCATTCTAGACTCGGTTATGTGCTGCTTGGTGTATTCTTCTCGCTTTGGCTTTCTGGAATCATTTCCTTCCAGATGCTGAACTTTTACACCAACTATCCCAAGTGAGCGCGTGTGCCAAGTTTAGCGGGGGTTACTTCTGATACGCGTTCCTCGTTTAGCGAGCGCAAGTGGATGAAGGTGTTCGTAGGTCACGGAGAACTACTGACTGGAAGTTCCTGCTCATTGTCAAATCCAGGTCGGGGTGCTCGTTGGCATAGATGGGGTGCAGACAATCATGGGGGTCGCAATAATCTGGGACATCTTAGTCAAGCTCTTCGGTGGGTCCCATAATTCTCTCCCCCACAAAAATCCTCTGAAAACGCCTTCACTCTTAGACAACCCGAGTGCTGTCGAGGCATGCACAAGGCGTACGTCCCATTCCCCTACAAACCCCATCAACACGCCGTTAACTCATAGAATCCCACCCCAGTATTCCAAATCTGTGCGTTTACCTCGGATAATTTGAATTTGCATTGCCAAGGCTAAGCCTCCCGACGATGAACCTTGCGAACATTCCGGGTTTCTGGCTCAAATATATAGATCCTGTGCTCGTGGTGAGTCGCTACCTCACCGGCTTTACCTTTACCTTTTGCATTGAATATATCGGAGGCGCGACTGACGTATTTTCGCACCCAGGGATTCATTTCGGGCAGTGTTCAGATATTCTTCGCGTGGAGGATCAAGGTTCTTTCGACGAACCTCGTCGTGTTCACGGTGATCATTGCCCTTGCCATTCCTCAATTCGGTACGTCAGCTATCCCCGGGCTTTCCCAATCGTCCCGCTCGTGGGATCCTAGGCCCTAACGCCGGATTATCCTTCTTTCGTAGCCGGTGGAATCACGTATACTATCTTGACTGTCGGGGTCGGATCCTTCGCGGAATTTTGGCACTTCAACAGTGTGATCATCGTGTGGGTCGGGACTTCAGTGGTTTGTGATATCGTCATCACCACCGCGCTCACATTGATCCTGGTACGTTCAGTCGGGAGATCTGCCCCCGTATAGCGCGGCTGCGATAATTTGACTGATTACCTGATAATTTATTCTTTTCTTTGGTTCTACAGCGGAACCATCGCGGGAATCGAGATTTGGGTGAAGCGACAGATCTAGTCGAGCGGGTCCAAAGGAGTGAGTCAGCGCATACTGTTACGCTTCTCGTCAGCCTAGAGATTCGACTGATTGCGGGTGTATTATGCTAACTATAGTGAGCATTCAAAACGGTCTTGTGACCATCCTTTGGTCATCAGCTCTTCTTATTGCGCTTGTTGCAGCGGTCCGTTTTTCCCCGCTCCTTTTTCTATCCCGATCGTATGTATTGACCCTTCTTCGTAGAAACACGGGGGGTAAGTGATATCTCGGTATCAACCCATCCGGGGACCTGATCGAACGCATTACAAGTCACTATATGTTCTTCTACCCACTGGGGTTAGCACATCCATCTTTGACCTTTGTGGTCCTCACTCACTAAGATTGAATGACGCAATTTTCTCCCTCCAGAAAGGTATACTTGATCACGATGCTCGCCTCACTCAACTCACGGCCGGTCGTGCGCCCCGAACTTGATCCAAGGATTCATTCGGTACTTCAACGGAGTGGTTCTCCACGACCGAACACACCCAGTCTCGATTTATGGGTTCGTGGTTCTCTCCTCCTTCCCGAATTCCCGGGTTCGAGCGTACTCATCTGAGCTTTCCCTTTGTGTCGTCAGAGGGGTTCCTTTGATCACGGGGAAAAAATCAGGGTATTGGAATCTGATCATGCTAGCTGGTTATCGCTGACTGCATTCCCTGTTAGGGATCCGTTTCGCGGGTTTCAAACCACATGCGATCCGCCAGTCGGACTATGGAATATCTACCTTCGACTCAAGAAGAAGACGAAGCCACATCCCATGACCAGGGAACCGGGCGCCCGAGTAACGAATCTCTCGACGAGATCCAACCGCTCGTGTGTGAGTCACCACCGAGACAGTCCACTGGTTCTCCACTCCGGAACACCACCCTGAGCGCGTCGAATCGGCCCCGTGGTCCCCGACAAGCCCCGGGTATCACTGGGAGGAGCGCGTCTACATAGTATCTAGCCGGAAATCTTCAACCGTGGAAAGCTACACCACAGCATTGTTGTACACCCATTCATATCCACTTTGTTTGACTATCATGATACGTTTGCATTGCTACCCTCCCGATGGCTGTATGAGTGTAGTGGAGTAGTATTTGTCACCCTTATTGATCACAGCCGAAATGAAAAGTAACTGATAGACCGCGTAGACCGAGGGTTCGATGTCGCCAAACTGGAGAATATCTGTGGAAACGAACAAAAGGGAAGAAAAACACAAAGTCGCTGCGACCCGACCGCTGCTGGATCAACGTCGACCGCGGACCCACGTCCATCAGATCTCACAAAACTCAATCTCCACTTTTAATCCCCGAGCTTAACCCTCGATCGGTATCATCGAACATCAGATACTTACTGACGGCGACCTCGGGAAACTTTTTTAAGGTTTCTTGCCGAAGAAGCCCATGAGGCTGCTCTGCCCCGCAGTGACTTTCGATGACGAGCCGCCACCCATGGACGCCCGTTTCTTGACTTCTTTCGAAGGCGCTTTGGCGCCTCTTGTTGAAGCGTTCCGTTTGAGCTTGGATTCGGAGGGTTTGGAGGTTAGCTTCTTTTTTGGCTTTTCAGGCTCTTCGGGTTCCTCTTCGTCAACGGACTCGTACGAAGAGTAGTCCTCGGTAACTGGGGTAGCACATTCAGTATCGGACCCCCGAGTCTGGCATAGAGACACTGGTCCGCACCCATGTACCCCTTTCCGTCCAAGGACATCCTGCTCTTCACGATTCGTTTCTTCTTCAAACCGTTCCTTCCGACGGGTACGACCTTCTTCTCCACCTTCTTCCTTGGTTTCTTTGGTTTGACCTCAGCGGGCTCATCGTCAACGTACATTGAATCCTCGGGGTCCTCAGGTTCGTTCTGTTCTTCCTCATCTGAACTTTCAACCACCTTGGATTTCGGCCTAGATTTCGGGGGTGGTCTGGTGGGAGCGGCGACAGTGATCTTCTCAACCTCATCTGGAAGTGCATTAAGCATATATTTCCTCGTATCATAAACAGAGGATTACCATCATCGATGTCCATCATGGCTCGAACGCTCCGTCCGAGTTCCTCGATGTCTGAACTCTGTGCGCTAGCCTTACCCCTACCCTTACGGGGTATCGGTTCATCGGATTCCTCATCATCCGAGACAATTACCCTTCCTTTGAGCTTCGCGGTCTTGTGAGGCTCTGGTGAAGGAGGCTTTGCCGATTGCTCAGAGTCCGACACTTCAAGAGCTCCGGTCTTTCGTTTCACTCCTCTCTGTGAGCCGCTTCAGTCCATTGTACGGAGATGAATGCGCAGATAGCAATTACCTTGACCGTCTCCTCAGGCTTCCCTTCCACCTGTTTCGTACTCGAGCCTCCCTTCTCATTCTCCCTCTTCACTTTCGCCTCTCTGGCTTCCTTCTCTGCCCTGGCTTTCAGCTCGTCAGCTTTCTCCTTCTCTTTCTCCACCTTAGACTTGGCTTTGCTCCAGTCAAGTGTCCCGGCCTTGGTCGGCTTCTTCTCTATGGGAGCCTTCGATTTCTCCTTTGTCAATTCCTTGTCAGTTTTCGTTGGCTCCACCTTGATGGTCGGGTCTTTCTTTATCGTAGCATCCTTCTTCACGGTGGGGTCTTTCTTGACGGTGGGTTGCTTTGACGTAGTCGACGTGCCCCCTAGTTTCCCCTTGCCCTTGAGGTCACGTTTGACAGGTTTCCTCTGGGAACAGGAGATATCAGCTCATGCCATCCAACACACTTGAGACTTGGGGCACCTTTTTTACGCTGCGACTGACGATCCGACCGACTTTCTTGGCCAATTCTCCGGTCTTGTCCTGGGCATCGAGTTCCCGAACCCTGTATTGTTCTTTGCATACCAGGTCAGGATCCTACCGGGATATATCAATCCTCTTAGTTGTAGCCCCGGATGGAAAGGGCTAGGAGATGCGTACAACGAGATAGATCGCTGATAGACTGTAGACATCGATGGATTCGATGATGTAAAACTGAGGTTTTGAATCTGTCACATGCGAGATAATCAGTCAATTGAAGGGCGGAATGCCGTATACACACGACACACCCTCTAGCTCGTCCTCAGAAACGAGCAGCATCAGTCGCTCCTGGACCACCTCGTCACCAGTGTCCTCCTCCCATCTCCTGGCTGCCTCTTCGTCGGTCTGCATGAAGGGGTTGTTGAGGCTGCGTCTTGGCGGTGGGGTTCCCATCATGATGTACGTGGCATGAACATCTTTCCTTATGCTCCTGTACTTCTGGAGCTCCCTAGATGGCCCGAATCAGCGAATCAGCGTAGTCGGCTGTGCGGGTGGGCTCACAATCTCGCGTCGTTTACGTGGATCCCCAACTCGCGACTCAGGAGCCGATACGTGACCTATCAAGCGGAAATCTGGTGTTTGTCGGTGGGTATTTTTGCCGCATCCGGGTCTACGCACGACGATGTTCTCGATGAAGAGCTGTTTCTCGAGATAGTCGCGAACTTGTTCGGTGGTCATGATGGTCGATTGATGAGACGCGTCTTTTCCGTAATGACCCCGCCACAGACGCGCCGGACCAGCAAAGTGTGCGCGTCAATAGGTGGATCCTTGGGAACACGGGGGATGGGAATGACTCACGGAGATACACCGGATGCCGGATGTTGCATCCTGACCCCATGGGGTTGTTCGAACGTTCGTCGGCCGGAGTGCGAGATGCGTAAACCTTTTATCAAAGCTTGAGATTAAACGAGGGGCAACAAGCCTGGGGAGTGGCACGGCTCCTTTCCGTGGTTGTATAGACAGAATACACTTGTGTATTTCCAAAACAAAGAGCGTATTACGGTCGGGACTCGTCCTTATCCTGTACACTCCGATAATACAATACGATAAATGATGGGTGCTTCATTACTTATCTTGCTAGCCGAAATCAACCGTAAATCATCCAGCACCCTTGCTTTCCTCCTCCCACCGTCGTCCGCAGCGTCGACGAAGAGCGGTTTTCCCGACGATCGCCATATAGGCGTCGGCGACTGCCACAATGTCTCACCCCCCTTTTATGATCATCCCACAGAACGCGACGCCCTACTATCCGACGGGGGCTACCCCGCTGCTCCCTGCCATCCGCACACCGCTTCTGCTCCAGACCCCGCTCATTCCTGTACCGACAAACAATGGCCCCAGCGCAGCTGCGCCATCGGCCCCCGGAAAATCGAACCCACAACCCATCTTCAAGGCGCCCGCACACAAGCACGCCCATCACCTCCATTCCATCCCGCCCCGGGAGAAATCCACCAGGACTCTGATCATAGATCACCTGCTATGGGTCCATAGTCGTACCAGGTTCGCACAGGCACGAGCAGAGCTCGGGATGACTGACCGGACGGGCGGTTCGTCTTCCCCGAACTACGTACATCGGGAGAGACCGGAGAACTTCGAGGAGGAAGACGAGGTTGCAAGCGACGGCGAATGTGTGTCCGTCCTTACACACCGCTCCGGGTGGTCGCTAGACGGAGAGGATGCCAGGTTAGCCGCGAAGGATCCACAGCTGGCGAAAGCCTTGCGGACCCGCTGCGAAAGTGTAGAAAAAGTCGTCGCCTCTATGCTTCATCAACCTCCGGAAGTCCGACCTCTCCATCCCGATGACGCCGTTAATACCCCGAGCTCTCCCGAACCAAAGAAGCAGACGTCAATCGGCACGAACTCACACCCTCACACCCTTCCAAACGGCGTACGACTGAGAGCTGCTTTAGCTACCCTCATCAACGACTTTTTCGCCCGAGAATCGCCTCCGCCATCCACACAAACCCTCAACTCCTACTTGCCCCCAGGAATAGTCCCTCTCCTCCCCATTTCGTCTTTGATTTCAGAGATTCCCTCCTCCCTTTCAGTAGGTCCCTATAACGATATCACGGTGTAAATCTAACGTTATCACCGTAAGCACGCTAATCACTTCGCACGTCAACACCGTCATCCTCCTGCCACCCCCTCGGCTCAAACTCTTTCACTCTACGCCACCGGCATCGACCCATCTACCTCACCCGCACCGCGTTGTGCCCGTCACCTTTACACCGCTTGCACTATATGTGTGCCTCCTCCAAATAACCGTCAGGCAACCCGGAAACCAGTCGTCACCTCCTTTACCGGTGGCCATCCCAACACGGTAACTGGCTGGCAGGATGGGGGCGGGATTGGCTCAGGGTTGTCTTCCGGCCCGAAGAAGGATTACACCCTCTTGCGAAGGAAGTACCACGGCACCACAAACCTTGTTGACCTTATTCAAAGGTTCCTGAAACTCAGCGCATTAGTCGCTATGGAACTGGGTCTCGAGGCTGACGAACGAGGGTCCGTGGGTGCACCTCAGTGGAACTCGAGTGATACCCAGAACCCGACATCTTCACCTCTCAAGGGCAATGGTCGAGCAGTCAGCACCAGTAGCTTCGACCCTCGCTCCCCGACCCCCTCCCCTGCTCAACAACAAAACAACTCCTCTCCAAGTGCGCTGGGGTCCGGGAGTGAGAATGGCGAGAAGATGCAGATGCAATATTACGCTTTGCGACCTTCGTCCGAGTGGTATGGTCTTTGTGCTGGTCTGCTGACGAGGGCTGTACTGGAGGGTTATGTGTGTGGCGGGTGGAAAGGGCTCGGTGCATTGGAGACTCTGATGAAGGTTGGGTTGGGGCTGCGACCCGACGTGTTGAATATCCCTACCGAAGACTCCCCCAGCCCCTCAGTAGACGGTGATGGTGAGAACTCTACACGACAGCACCATCACCAGCACCATCACGATAACGACCCGTACGAAGAGTTCGACCCAGATGACTTTCCGACGATCACGGAATCTGCAAAGGTCCTGTTCCCATCGCTGCGCCAACGAGCAACTTCGCTGAACTCGCTGGGAATGGTGGAACAACAAGTCGTGAAGGAAGCTCCTGAACAAGACTACGAGTATGATATGGAGGAACGACTCGCGAGAGTGAGACGGTGGTTTGTCAAGTGAACATGCGGCTTCCGTATTGACCTCGATTATCTAGTTCTATGATGTCCAACCTACATGCCCAGACCTTTCAACCCACCTTGAGGATATTTCCTGGCAATATCCCACCGAACCACTAGAGCGTGCCATGCTCCGGTTCTTTGAAGCGATCAGTAAATGGAGAGGCAAACCTGAGTTGGAAACCGTGAGTCCCCTCGTTCTATCCCCTTCCCTTCTTTCCCTCCCTTCCGATCACCCCCACTGCTACCCCATATTCGTCACACCGACCCGATGAGTATGGACTAACTAACGACCAGTACAAGAAGAAATCTCCAAGGAACTTAGAAATTGATCCATCCACCGGCATCGCGCCTCTCAGCATGGACGCCCTTGTTCACTCAAGTCCGATCGTTGGGTTTGGAAGTCCTGGGAAGAAGAGAGCGCAGGGACCGAGGATTGAGAAGTACTTTTTACCTCCCCCTCAGAGCGGAGGGACCATTGTGGGGTTGAAGAGGAGAAGGGAGAGCGTTAGCGTTGCGATGGACTCCGCGACGAAGAGGATGAGAACTCAATTTGATGCTTTTGCTACTATGGGGAACGCTTCGATGGGTGGCACGCCGGGAGGTCCTTAGACTTTTCACGCTCTCGGTCTGGTTTCTCGCTGTTTGATTTGTTGGGGGGGGGCAGCGGAAGGTATCTATAGTGTCTGTATTTACTATGTACGTATTATATTGTTACTTAACCTGCTTTCTTCGACACCACCCCCGTCTCATCAGAGAACACATCAGCATCGAGGTGCCTACAAAGTGGTCCTCCAAAACTGGATATCCGGAAACCAATTTTCACGTGTCAGGTCAGTCCATTTGAATGAGAGGGAAAAATGATTCGGCCCGGGCTCGAACCGGGGGCCTTCTGTGTGTTAGACAGATGCGATAACCAACTACGCCACCGAACCCTTGAAAAGGACCTCGTTTGAGGCCTGGTGAGGAACTGACCACAATGCGCTCCAATTGGACTCTCATGCCCTCTCGTGTAAGTAGGCGCTGTATTATCCATACCGTTACTGGACACTCCGGATTTACCGAATAGCTCCATTTTGGCATAACGTTAACAAGCTACAGATAAGACTCAGGCGAAGTTAAGCCCGAGAAACAGCATAGTGTATCCAAGGCGGATCAACTTGAAGAAGCCATATATTACTGCACCTACTCCTAATCAGATTGTCTCGAGGGGGGTCAACTTGTTCCATTGCTTCCAGCGGGTCACGAAGAACGCTGTGTGCGGCTCTCCGCCATCCCACTGAATCTGTCGAAGATGACAAAGCGGGGGGTGAAACGAAGTTAGTGGCGAAAGACCCAACAAACGGCGTTTGATGTCGAGTTCGAGATCAATCAGATTGAGTCCAAAGTAACTGAACAGGGTAAAAACGAATACATACATAGACTGGAGAGGGCTTGTTTTTACTCACCTTGTGTCGCAAGCGAAATCAAGTAACAAATGGATTCCCTCGCAGTCGGTGATACTTATCCTCCGAGACCACCAAGGTTTCAATGAACACTTTTCCGTCCCCATCAACTCAACCTTGCCGTAAAACGCGCAACCAGTCACCTCGTATCTCCACGTCCTCGTTGAAACCGCCCCGTATGTCGCGTGCGTTTGGGCGGTGTTTACAGCCTCGCCGTCCGAGTTAGAAGTTCATAACATATCCCGCTGTTTGATCGTGCTTGCACTGGCATCGCTGTCCTTCACTGCCTCCGGCTGTAAATTTAGAACGCAAATAATAGCGTCGGCGCTTCGGTTGGCTCGGTTGGGCCTCCCTCCTGTCGTCATCGCGGCTTCTTCCGAGGCAAATACTCCCCCAGCTGATTCACCACTTGGAACGTAAGTAAGTAAGTATAAGGGGCACAGGGTCCAAGCTCCGCAGCACGTGGATGAGAAATTTGCGAGTCGCTGGACTTGAAATTTATTCTTCCATGGACCATTAAATAACTGAGATGTGCCATGATCCACAAGTTTCGAACGTCACGAAGTCACCAGGTATCACGACGGGGGAAATGAGAGTGAATGAATTATTCGAAGCTGATCATCAGACCCCATGGATGAACCGTGCACGCCATCTATCATCTCCCCGGGCCTTGTTGAGGCACGGATAGGGGGGAAGGTTCAAGAATAGCCGGGTGTTTAGTACGCACCCATGCAGGATGCCGTCTTGCAGTGGCGACGCTCCCATCGATGCCCGAAATTGATTGAATTTAGACCCTTTGCTTCTCGGACCGTTCGGATGATTCCTGATGAAACGCGAAGAATCAGGATTGCGGCGCCCATGGTGAGATACTTGATGAAAAACGACTTGCTGGCGTTCGCTATTTCTCTCGCCTAACTGCTCCGATCCGATCCGCTATTGCCGTTGGAGGTCCAAAGCGTGGCACTGACACCTCCCAATACTTGATCTTGGAAATTCCTTGGCGGTGATGACACAGGCCGATGAGCGTCGATAAATTGTCTGATTGTATTTTGCCCCTCCATATCATTGGATTCTGCGGGGCGGGCTCATAACGCATGAAAGTTGCTCGACCTGGTCACATATTTAGCAAGTCCGGATTGTTGGCACTTGTAGATCACCTTTTCAGGTATGTCGGGAATGTTGGGGGAGTTCATCATCGCACGCGACATGTGTCTGAGCTCTGATCCCTTTCCATCTTGTTTGTGAACGATACATGTTCCATAGTTGGCTCGGAGGGTCGCGAGTGATTGATTGAACAGACGACGAGAGGAGGAGAGCCACACGCCGAGTTCGAGAGACTCGTGGTGGGGGATTCACATCAATCTCAGGGATGCAGGGTAGGGTAATAGAGATACCTTCTCCCAGGTTGACCAGTGTAAGCCCCTGACCGGGATCTTGAGCTTGAACATGCGGTATACAGATGAGACGACCAAGCTCTGGGGCGATATCAGACACATCGAAGTACTAGGCGATTGGACCGCGAAACGAGACCGGCGGAACTCACAGGAGGATCACTCACATACAAATGCTGATATCCCTCCCTCCGTTGATCGTTGATCCTCGCGTGTTGTCGGCAACGAGGACAGGCACATTAAGGAACTCGAGCCTCGCGGAGAGTTCGATTCCGCCCGCCCGCCTCCGATCATGAGGACACGGATCCGCATCGTGAAAGGCGAGTTCATTACAGTGATCGGGGTGAGCCACCTGTAATGGCCGGGGAGGGATGTCTGCTGGGATTGGTAGTCTCAGGGCAGTCGGCGAACACCCTGAGACCTCAAGGTCGGCGGAGAGCAGGATATGTGAGCTACACCGCCCCCTGTGCGAGGCTGTGTCGGGGCTTACCTTGGGACCCACCCCGGAGGCAAAACCACCAACCGAAAATTAAAAAAGAAAAAGAAAAAAGAAACCCTAGACCCAGATGATGGCGGGGTATGGCGAGAGCAAATCCATGTTTCTGAGTCTGAAGGAGTGGGGTTGGCGGTAAGGGCACGATCTGGACAGAATGTGGCGATCGACTGGAGACGGTGTGGGGCGCGAAAATCCCGGAGCAGACGAGAGTGCCTCCCCTGCAGCAATCCTGGTAGAAAAGGTTGCCTACTGATTGTGCAGGCGAGAATCCAGCCAGCCAGCAATCTCCTGTAGTCGAGCAGAGTGGGCGGAGTTTCAAATCACGTCACCTCTCCTCCCTCCTCTCCATCCTTTTTTTTTCCTCTTGCCCCCCATCTTCATCATCTCGATCCCCGTACACAGCCAACCGAAGGGGCCAGAATCAGTACACAGGTTACAGAACGCAACATCCCCTCCGCCATGGACAGCCGCGACTATATAAACGACCAAGGCCAGCCTTTCGGTTCCCCCGCCCTCTCCGCTTCTCATCTCGACAATCACTTCGACTACGACTTCACCGCCCCCTCTCCAAACCTGCCTCAAACACCCTCCTATAACGGTTCTTACCAGAACTCCCCCCACACTACCTATTCCGAGCTCGAGTTCGACGGCAACATAGTCGTCCTCGACGAGCGAGGTGATTACGACCCATCTGAATACGACACCCTCTCGAACAACCAAGCTTCCTTCCTCGACCTTATGAACCCCCATGTAACACCTCCTACGATGGACGGCGGCTTTGGGCACGCCTTTGATCACAGCTCCCCTGCCTCCTCCAACGGCCTTGCAGACCAAGAGAGCGAATCTCGCTCACGGGCCTCTTCTGTTTCATCTCACTCGCATTACCACCCCTCTTCCCCTCCTATTCAAGGCTTCGAGTCACTCGGATTCGATTCCCCACACTGGAACACCACCCTTCTTCCCGCTGATAAACCGAGTTCCCCTTCCCAGAAACCTCCGTCCCCTCCCTCCTTGGTCATCCCCGATGTTTCCCCCTCCATGAACGCAGAGAATATACACACAAGGCCTCCCTTGATCAATGCCCCCCAGGGCGATGGCGGCGTCGTGAACGGCCCTCAACTCCACATCGTCCCAGCAACGCCCATCTCAGGGGGAGTGCCGACGACAGTTCCGTTTATCAACAACCCAGCTGAAAGTATGTTTTGCTTCCCTTTGATTTCCCGCCCTCTCCTCCCCTTTGTCTCTTCCATATCGGTGATTCTAACCTTTTTCACAGCGTCAGCCCCTCCAATTTGGAACACAGAAGCAGCCTCCCACAACATCTCATTCGATACCCGGATCAATTCTGATTTCAATAACTCACAATCAAACGCCCTTGACCACTACCTTGTTCCTCAACAACCACGGAATCGTAGCAAGTCTGATACGTCGACCAGACCACCTACATGGGATGTCAATTCCCTGGACCCTTCGTCCTCCAACAATAGGACCAGCGCCAATCTAAACGACATTCTCCCCTCCACCAGCCCACAGCCTCAGGGTCAAATCTCGTTCTCCACCGATCTTTACCAGTCTGGGTTCTCTAATTCCCCCCCGCAACCGGGTTTGTTGAATCATTATTCCTTCTCTGGCAAATCGCAGGCGGACTCCCAGTTCCTGAGCCCTGAAATGGCCCTGGCTGCGACCAGTTTACGAAGGTCCCGATCAGATAGCGGAAGGGTCCCCATGCATCGGCACTCTAGGTCCGAGGGCGGGATCTCTTACCCACCATCCGCCCATTCGGATTTCATTGCTCGCGCGGCGGCGGATAACTTTGGCACCGTCAAGCAACAATTTCTACATCCCGCCACCGATGTCGTCCCTAGCATTCGGGGTCACCACAGGAGGAGCTCGAGCGGTTCCAGGGACCGCGGCATCGGTGGAATGGGACTACACAGTGCACCCGGCAGCTCCCGTGCCAGTCCCTACCCCAGCCCAAATGCTTCCCCACTTCTCGGCCACGATCCCCTGCCATTCATTCCCACCCCACAGAGCATTCCGGTTTCTTCTGGCATGGGACGGGGCAGACCTATCTCCATGCCGGCATACGGAGCTTCCTCATTTGGTCTACCACCGGGCGGTATCGGGGAGCTTAGTCAGCAACTCAACTCTGGCGGCAACCTATTGGACGAGGGACTTCCTTTAAGTGGCAAGCCCGTCCACGCCAGTACTGCAGCCATAGTCAGCAAACCCAACGTCACGACCACCGCTACGGCGGAGGCTAGCGAAAGGCGAAGGAAGACAGATGCAAACTTTGCTTGTCCCGTTCCCGGATGCGGAAGTACCTTCACCAGACACTTCAATTTGAAAGGTGCGTTCCACGGTCGCCCATATGAAATGGTGCTGACGTGATCTACCATTTCAGGCCACATGCGTTCACACAACGAAGAGAAGCCATTCCAGTGCAAGTGGCCTGGCTGTGGGAAAGGGTTTGCTAGGGCTCATGACTGCAAGCGCCACGAGCAGCTTCATTTCAATTACCGGCCCCATAAATGTGAAGGTTGTGGTAAGTCATTCCAGAGGATGGACGCACTTAACAGGCATCGTAAGTGTTTCTGTCTATTATACCTAGCACTCTTTAGCTAAATATCTTACAGTACGTTCAGAGGGAGGACAGGACTGTCAGAAGGCTCAAGATGAAGCTCAAGCCAACGGCATGATCAACTCCGCTGGGCTCAACTCTGCAAATTCTACGGGATCCGGCCAAGACTCTGGTAGCTTCATGGCGATGGACCTCAACAACATGAATACCATCAACGGCGATTACCGTGGTGTCAAAGCCGAGCCTGACAATTGGATGAACGGTGGCGTGTTGATGTAACGCTGCGACCAAACGATGAGTTGACGACACCACCGATACGCTATGCATCTTTTGCTCTGCACGTTAAGCTTCAAGTCCCACGCCTTTGATCACGATTTCCTTGGTCGCATGTACCGATAAACTCGCAATCATCTATCTGCTCTGTGGCCCCTCGTTCGTCTCGCCATTGCTCTCTTCCCTTACGACTTTCTACTTTCTCGTTGTGCATTCGGCTGCGGACGCTATATCCCTTCTCTATATGTACGATCTATCATTCTCAAGACCACTCCAACCTTATTTTATATCGTCGGTCTATTCTTTTTCCCTAGCGCCTCCTCTATCTCCTCCCTGTAGCGTAGAAATCATACTGCTCCTATAGCTAGATCACCCTTTTCCCCCTCCCCTCCCCGCTCTCCTCTCTCGCTGTAACGTATCATACTCTCGCAGTTCTTGTCTATATTTATTCTTATGTTTCATTTCCTCGTCCAATTCTCCATTACCTCCCCCACTTGCTATCTCGTCGGGTCTTGCTTTCCTTCTGGGTTTTTGCGGTTTCCCCTTCACCTTTCACCTCTCCCTTCTATGGCCTAGAAAGTTCGATACTGGAACCCCCACAACGCACAACTGAAACGCAGGCGAAGAGATCTGTTTGTATTTAACCCAAGTCCTGTGTATTAGCTGACTTTGTCAGCAGTCCAAACGTATATCACCTATGAGTTGTAATACTTGAAATTTGAAATCCAGGAGTCAGCGCGAATAGTCCACGGTGATCGTCCCAAGGTGTTGGAGGAAACCCTCTGTAGCTCTTTGTTGTGTGTAATTGACTTCCCAGCAGCTACCACAGTTTACCTCTTTCCCACGTTTTCACCCTAACCTCCACCCAGTCCGACATCAGAATCTCCTCCGATGGAGTTAAACTTATGTATAAGGAAATTCGCAATTTGCGGAACTAGGCGTCGGTTACCAAAAATCAGAGTGTGCTCTGCGCACCCACGCCTCGTATAGGTCAATGTTTATTTCAAAATGTCCGACCCTAAACCCCCTCCGCTTCACTGAGAGGGGATTCGACAAATTCCACTCGTTTCTACTTCCTCGCCTCCAAAATGGTAATTCTGAGCCTTCTCAAGCCTTCATTCACGTCTTCCTCAGACAACAGACTGAACGAAGCCCTGACGTAGGCCGTCTTCCTCCCATCTGGGAGGAAAACCGTGCCGGGTAACGCCAACACTCCGTTCTCGAACGCCTTGTTCCGAACCAAGTCGAGGGAATCGCCTTCTTCGCCGGGTTTGTCCGCTATCAAGAGCTTAAACCACATGAACATGCCGGCTTCGGGGGTATCCCATTCCGCCAAACCGTCCAAGTGGGTTCTAAGGGCACGTTCGAAGGCATCTCGTTTTTGCCTGTAGAATGCGGAGATGGCCACTGTGTGAGCTATGAAACCGTCGTATCCCCATGAGCGCAGGAGGACGGATGCGATTTCTTGGGTTAAGGTAGAAACCTGGAGATTCGCGGTTGCAGTCTAGGAAGCACCTGTAAGTGTCGTGCTATTTCCAGATCCAAGTGGAGCACTTACGTGCATGTCCATGGCGTTCACCAAGGGTTCCGGTCCGGAAACGAACCCGATCCTAATTCCAGATGAAAGGATCTTCGATAAGCTGTCGAAGCGTAGCACCCGCCCTACTTCAGGGTGTTCTAATTCCAGTGCGAAGTAGGAGGGGGGGCGGGGCCTGGTTCCGAAATATAAATAGTAGTAAGGGTCATCTGGCGCGGAAGACGGGACCGTTATACAACTAAGGCAACTGAACTCTGTAACGTGGAACGAACCTTCAAAAATAATGATATCATGCTTTCGGGCCAGCTCGAGAGTTTCGCGCTTTCTTTCCGCGATAGCGGTAGCTCCTGACGGGTTACAGCCATACTAAAGAAATTTCACATTCGGCCTCAATGCATCGGGGGTCGGACGTACCGGAACGGAGTACAGGATCTTCGGCTTCGGTTTATCGGCCGGCCAATTTTCAAGTATCTCGCGGAGGGAAGATGATTGTATACCGTCTCCATCCGTTCTGACCTCTGATACCACGTGGACATCAACTTCCGTGCAAATGAGAGAACGTGGTGGCCGTACCAATCATCGTGCAGCCGTGGGCTTTGAACATTGGGATGACACCCCTGGAAATCGGTTCAGATGGGCCGGTCAGGAGGACAAGAGTAGATACTCACGCATATACTGGTGACTCTACCAAGACTGAGTCTCCGCGGTTTAAGATCGTGTTGACGGCCTGCCGGTACGGTTAGCCAGGTGAAAGCCTAGCATCACCTACCGCATACCTTGTATATGAGGTCCTGGGACCCAGCCCCGATGCTTGGCCTCCACCCTTCGCCACGTTTTCTCCCGTGTGCGACTTCCTGCAGACCCCAGACCCACTCCAAAAGGCTGGGTATCCCCGCGGTCGGGCCATACTGGAGAGCGGTCTCCAACTCCTTCGGACCGAGGGTCAAGGTCTGTTCCTTCGTGGGGTCCGTCGGAGAACGAGCCGTTAGCTGGATCGAGGTGAACGGGAAGGTCGAGGAGTTCGGCTTCCCGGCAAGCATAGAGATTAGGCCAGGTGTATGCTCCAACGGCTCGAGACTCCTGACTATAATCACCAGGGATCGTTGAGCCCCTACGAACCACCAGACACACGAGCAAGGTTAGATCAAAGAGAATGCACTCACTTGGACTTGGTATCCTGGTCTTCGAGACATCCGACAAGAACTTGGTATAGTACTCCTTGGGCAGGAAATTGACCATATCACTCCACAAACAAAAGACTCTTCACGAACTCGTGGTGGTTACTGACTAACGGGGGTTTTATTGACTCACCTCTGGGCAACGTTCAGCAGTCGTATATCATAGGGTGCAGATGAAGCAGATGCGCTCGGAGATCATCAAAGGAACTTCATCGATTCATCGATCAGTTGTCCCTTTCTCAAGATCTCGGGTCTGAGCTCCGTCCTCCCATCATCCCGAAGGTTTACAACCTCGACTACACTTATGATAATACATATGGTGTTTCGGGGTACGACTACTGCTCACCGTCTAATCTGATTTGACCTCTCTTACGGAGCGGGTCCCGAATACGACCCAATGCACTCAAGCCGAACTCGCCAAGTTTGTCGAACAGTCGTTCACTGTATTTCCATAGAATGAACTTGGACGAGTCAATTCGGTCCATACGTATCCGACTATCTTGGTCGACGACGATCATGAGCGCGAAACCCGTCGCGACGATTGAGGAAAGTACAACGACGGAGGAGATCAAGAACATCAAGACCATTTGAAGCCGTGCGGCTTGAGTGACGGAGGCGCCTCCCAGTATGGAACCCGTCATGGCGCCGGGGATGGATATCATGCCAATGACGCTGGGAGCGTTCATCAGCATATGATGGTTACGAAGTAGTTTCAGCTCACCTCATTTGACTGATCATTGGAGTCAACGCAAGGCGTAAGGCCTGCTTTGCGATTGGCCTGCACGCCTCCATCCGAGAAGCACCGAAGGTAAGGTAGACTTCAATCTTATCACGATTCTCACTGAAGAATTTTAGTAACCAGTTCTCGGAGCAGCAATGACGATGGTCCTGAATACGCACACAAACTCCTTGAGCACATAGTCGATAGAGACCACGATCGCGGAAATAGAATTTCCAGAAAGCATCCCAATGACGGGAACTGGAAACTTGGTAAGACCAACGGTCACTTTCGGGAGGTACCAAGCGCCCACTGAAATGTTCCGGTGTCCAGAAGGGGACAATCGACATCGCAAACCTGGTTCCAATGACTGACACAGGAGCTGTGGCACAAAGCATGGCGGCGAAGGACGAAAAGAACTTGAACGTCGAAACAATATCAGTTGAAGCCCAAGGTCTTGGGAAAAGCGTGCGTTCGGAACTCACTATGTACTTGTGTCTTCTCTTGCACTTATTCACGACTGGTGTGAGAGTCAATAAATGCTGGCACACTTGCAACCTTCCGCCTACCAATCTCGAACGTCCCAAGGAGATTCAAGAGCACTTCGGGGACATGATTAGTCCTTATCGCGGAGTCCACAGTCGTCCAGACCAATACTCACGAGCGAGACCGATAATTCCAAATGGGTTCTGGGTCTTGAAAATGCTTTCCAACACTAACGCCATCACAGAGAGCTGGATGATACATCGTAAAGCGGCAGAAATCAAAGAGCTCGAGATTCCAAGGCGGTATACTGAAGATAGTACTGCGTCGAAAACAACGAACGAGAGAGCTAAAGCCACATTAGACCAAGTGAGAAGCGGCCGCTCCTCGCCGCGGTCGGGTATGTTGTCCATGCCGAGCGATAGCTGTAAGAGACAACGGATCAAAGAAAGAGAGGTAGTCAGTCGGGTTATGGGTATCGCGCTCTGAGTCCGCGTACTCTGTGGGAGCTCGGTGAGAGCTTTGTGGGTAGGCGCGGTCCGTTGGTCGGCTAAGGTTCAAAAATACCTCAGGCACACATGACCAACAAACCCTCACCAAGTCATCATGTGAC
>Ga0307517_10000845_pt1 | contig 52594 bp, 57 predicted proteins | sample 23_EM_MG_FD_194515 | JGI IMG/M metagenome (GOLD analysis project Ga0307517, IMG submission 194515) | Populus trichocarpa ectomycorrhiza microbial communities from riparian zone in the Pacific Northwest, United States - 23_EM | ecosystem: Host-associated > Plants > Roots > Unclassified | place... | reverse complement strand
GCCAGTTCCGTACTATCTGAAGAGATAGTATTTCCCTACGCCCTATTACAAAGGAGAAGACTTGATCGCTATAGGAAACCACTATCGTTGCCTGTTGCATTATTACCTAACAATAGGATTGTTACATATATTTACCATCTTGATCTAAATCAAGGAAGAGAAAGTTTACTTCGAATAGTACAACTGAACGTGTGTCAACTGGTAAGTTGCTTTCTAAAAATATTGACTTCAAGTTCTTGCTATACATTGTTCCAATCATACATATAATATAGTATTCAGACTGCTAACTTGAAGAAATATATAGCGAACTGAGCCCTATTACAGTTCTAGCACATTAGTGCTGTCTATAGCAGATCTGATATTTAACAAAAGCTAAAAGGTATAAGAAACAAGTTATATTCTTGGAAGAGAAGACTAACAATTTATTAGACAATGAATAATATAATTGAAGCTTCCACCACAGTACATTCTAGTTTGTCTTGTCTGCCTTTAAAAAAAGACTACTTACTATTCTAACTTTATGATATCTAGCATTTTTTATTAAATGTGTTTGGAAATAGCTACTCCTCAAGCATCCTGATCATATTCTGCTATCATATATTTTGGTATTCAAGTCAACATTATATAGCACTAGCAGTATACTATTATCAATAGTACCTCACTTCTAACAGATACTATAGTGAGCTTATATCTAAGCATCTTCTCATCCATTATCTATATACACCGTGGGAGTGTTGGGGGATTGAACTCCTCGATCAATTTTCCTAACACTCCAATTCCTCAAACTTTAATATTTTTTCTGATATTCTCTCAGAAAATGATATTTTCTGAGCCAATGAGCTTAAAGACTTTCAATTGCTTGTTTACTACAATAATTGGTAAATATTTTACTCTCTCTCTCTCTATTTTAATTTATATCCCTTATATGATATTTTGGTTATAATTACTAACAACAAGAGTATCTAGAAGCAGAATGATATTTTCTGAGCCAATGAGCTTAAAGATTTTCAATTGCTTGTTTACCACAATAATTGGTAAATATTTTACTCTATCTCTCTTTATTTTAATTTATCTCTTATATGATATTTTGGTTATAATTACTAACAACAAGAGTATCTAGAAGCATATATATACACTTTTGCCACCTATGATTGAAAATTTGAAGCAATGTTAAGCTTGGGAAATTTTTCCAAACAATGTGCTTGATACTGTATGTTTTATGCAGGCTATGCTCTATTTTCTAAGTTTGTGTTAAAAGCTTAGTACTAACTCTGGTATGATACTTAATCTAGTATTAAATTGTATAGTCTCCGAGTCTTCACCTCAACAAAATCTTGGCCTTTAAATAGCTATCCAGAATATCGAATGGGTATTAGAAAGACATTCACATTCTTACTCTTATCCTTTTTTAAAAATACAATCCAATTTACCATTTAGTTACCTCTAGTCGAATTATATCAAGAGATAATAGTGAAGTATTTTATAATCTACTTACTAGTCGAGGCTGTTTGGCATGACTAGTTGAAATGTCCAAATATTGGTTTTGATGCAAATCATCCATTGTAATTGGAGGACCAGTATTTGGTGGATCTGAATTACAAACAAATTATTTGTAGTAACTCAAATTTTCCAAAACTTTCATGCTAAACAGCTCCTTAGTCTTATCATGTTATAAATTTACAAACTTTAAATGCCTTTACACAAATAGGTTAGCTGTTTACATGCTTTTGATTTTGGAAGCACTTTTTCTCCATTCATTCTCAATCTGTACTTTTCTTTCATTCTAGTCAATTGTATGTATTTCTCTTTCAGGCACCTGTATGTTAGAATTCATCTGCTCCTCACTATGTCATTCGTCATCGGCAATGATTTTGTTCACTGGGAAGCTAGTCAGCATGTTGGTGGGCTTACTTTGGTTTCTGGCCATGTGCATTCTCGTGGCCGGAGGACATGGCTGATGGGGTGCTGGACAGCGTTGGTGGGGGGAACTGGGGTTGTGAGAAGGAGTGGAAATAAATACAGTATCTGCGAGTCCTAAGAAGACTAGAGCGCTGGTGGTAAAAAGATAATTTGAGAGCAAGTTTCGGATACAGGAATTTATACTTTTTTTGAAGGGAGGAGGATTTTGATCTGTTAATGGGTTTAATTTGTAGTGTAGTCAAAAAGGATGCTGGCGGGCAACTAGTTTGCGGCATGGTTTGCTGGTTCATTTTATTCATATACTATCACTCGGCCAATTGTTACCTGTTACGCGGGGCGAGTGCACAACAGCACAATCCTGGAGCTAATCTAAATGAGGTCCAATTACTCTACTGCCCAAACACCAGAGTTCAAATTACTGGCTTTCAAAGTCTGCCTTAAACCCCCTCAATTTTGCTCCGACCTACTCTCTGTATTGGTTATCGTTATCCCCCGAAACCTGGAATCGCTCGATGTGCCCTCTTATAAATTCATATACCATAAAGGTGACCGCCTAGACCCCCCCCTTTAGTCTTTTATCCGTTCCTACATAGAGGGTAGGAGGGTGAGGATTTACCTGTCCGGGTGCTACTCTCATAATTCTCGGTGTGATACCCTGGTAAAATGCTCGAAAGCCTTCGTGTTTGAACATGTCTTTTGCAATGAAGGTTATTCGCTTGAGCGCGGATTCCCCGGGCCGAGCTTCGGAGCGCTGGAGTCGTGTTTCTAATAGGTATTAGCCACGCTGTGAGGGGGGGGCCTAACTGGAGGTGCGAACTAATTGTGTCAATCGGAGCATTGGACAATGGTCCCATTGCACCAGATACCAACCCTAATAACAGATGCTGGTAGCTGGGGAGCTCAGAAATACTTGGTTGAAGACTGAGGGCGTATTGCTTCATATAGGTATATGCAGTAAAGTTCACTGCCTGGTTGGTCGATTGCCGCAGGGCTGTTAACGTCACCCCTCGGTATAGCGTTCTGAACCCTTCTTCGCGTACGACGGTGTACGCCGCGTGCGCTGCATTGCGGTATTTTGGTATGTCTAATGGATCTGCCATGGAGTGGTGCTGCGCTTGTAATCGAATTTTGATCACTAAAATGAATGAGCACAGACCAAACCCATTGATACCTTAAGATCACCTGCCTTCCATTGGAGTGACAACCGCAACAGCCTCCGTAGCTCCCGCCGCAAGTCCAGAAACGAACACAGCCTTTGCACTAATCTTTCCTGTTTCCGGGTGGACCTTTGCAAGGCTCTTGTAGAACTCGAAGGAAGAAAATCTGATAGCCATTTTCGGTACTATGCCCGTCACAACCGCCCCAAGACCTTTGTACAGACCTAACGGAGTTTCACGCTTGACAATTTCTTTCCCGACGAGGAAGAAGCCTTTGCGCTTTACGCCCGGTGCTCGGTTTCGGCGGGAGAGTTGCATACGGACCTTAATTGTATCTGTAGAGATTTACCGTCAGAAACCGGCGGCCTGATTGGGAAGATTGAGGAACAAAGAATCACCTAGGGGGTGACATGCTAATGCTTCGCAGAGACCTGCTCCTCCTCCGGCTGTCCATGATTGTCAGTGGCATTCACGTGTACTTCAAGTGCCGTAGTTATAATACCTATTAAATGAACTGCAGCCGTTGGCTTCTTTTTCCCATTCCCGTTCCCATTCCCGCTCTTCGCTGACATCTTTGCCCCGAACCCAATGTGCACAATAGATCAAGGAATCGTAATAGTGATTTCAGAGATCTCAGGTAGAATGAACAGAGAAGGAAGGTGTTCCAAAAGACCAAAAACGTTGATCTCAGAATACGACTTTTAGTGACATAAAGAGGGGAGCAAGCACTATTTAGCTCCTACTTTTGAGTCACACGCCAAAAAAATAACACCACTCTTTAGTAAAATCCATTCTCCATTTTCAGGGGCAAGTCTATGCGCCACCTCTCTAGATGAGCCGAGGAACTCCAAAGGAGGCTCTTGAAGGTCAGGTGTCTTATGGCTTATGCCATCTCCTAATCTGTGTGCAGATTTCGCAGCTTTTTTAGCGTGGTTAATGGCATATGTTAACCCCTAGATCTTTACCAAAGGTAGTATGGCCATGGAGCTCTTGCTATGACCTGACCAGTAGAAAACATCCCCGCGGTTGCGCACTTGAACTATTCCTATTCTAGGGAACTAAAAAGCGACAAATACAGACGAAGGGATAGAAACAGGGTGCAATTGCACTTCATGATTCTGAACATTGTCTCGTAGCTCCGGTCTGGCAGAGGGGGGTTGAATGTTTGTATAAGCTAGTGGGGAACGATGCTAACGTCATGTCTTGGGTTTGGCTGTGGGGGTTCTTTCTTTTCCTGCGGCCCGAGGTTGGTCGGACGGGCGCAATCGGATCTCTCTATGAAAGAAAGAAGAGTAGAAAATCTTTTTTTGGGCTTAAAGTATTCTTTCACATGTCGAAGGATTGAGTACTGATCAATTCCGTCGACGCAACCAGATGTAGACTACTGTGTTGTATGTAACTTGACGTTAATCTAACTTTGGATAGTAAATTGGCATGTGCTTCGTTTTGATAATATAATACCCTGCGGTGTAATACTGGTGTTTACAGTAGCACTCCGTCGTTCATACCGCTAGTAATCGATGCGCCACCTGCAGGCAGTCGGAAAGGCTTAGATTTTATGTCTCAGCCTGGGGAGGTTTGTGCCTGGTTTAGCCACAGAGGAAAGGGATTCCCTCGAGCTTAGGGTGAAGTTGTCTGAACAGTCTACCGGATTTTAAATCAGCTCTTTGCCCAGTTGCATCAGCCCCCGCAGCTGCCCGTGAGCTGAATACCGTGAATCCAACTCTCTCACCAGCGACACGAGTGCGCTGCCAGGAGTGATGTGTTATTTTCCATAGTCTAGTGAAGGTGGTTTGGTAGTGATTGATTCTATAAGCTGAAGCAGCCAATGCTATAGCTGGCTCTGATCCCGACATATTCATTCTCTTCCCCGCCATCTCATCAAACCTGCCGTTCGATATCAACTTCAACATTGGATGTTACTTTATGAACTCAATAACCCAGAATACTACACCCGAGCGCGTAGCCAGCGTCTGTGACAGCTCGAGGGGTGTGCAGTACCGGTATCTAATGTTGATTCAATAATTGAACACCATCTATCATTGCACAAGGCATCTTCAACGAGGTTGTAGCCCTTCCGCGAGTCTACCAACCGAACTCTCATTCCTATATGCAAGGACATAAAGAGCTATTCGTAATCCTGTGAAGGTATCCTAGGCCTGTCAGAGTTCACAATCGTGTGCACTGCGATAACCTCCACCAGGTTCCCCACCAGAGAGCTACTACCGGTAGGGCATAATAACTCTAGAGAAGATTGGCTCCCCTCTGCACCCTATCTTGACCGCGAATCACGAGTACACTCGCAGCTATGAGCACGGACATTGAGTTGGTAGGGCAATATCATAACTATTTCCGGGCTTACGAAAGAGGACTTGAGCTTCCATTCCGTGCAGAACCGTACTGTACAAACAATCCAATGGCCACTCCTTCGCACTCAAAAGCTGTGTTCCTGAGCTTGATTTCACCCAGATTTTCGGATGCAAATGTTGTGCTACCGCCTCCTCGACAATCCGGGGGCAGCCCCGCATCTGCATGATTCACACCGCAAGTCTGGTTCAGACATTCGAATAACCGTTTATCCCCATGGGTCAGGTTTCTTACTCGTCAGGCGCTGGGGATCCCCCCTTCTCGCCTCTGGGGAGTCCCCCATCCCAAGTTAAGGGGGCAAATGTCCCCGGCGTCTTCCTGGCGCGGGGTTTTAGACTTGCAGAACAGCCCCTTGTGGGGGGACTCTCCTAACAGGGAAATTTATTTTTCTCCTGATATTTTCCTGTAGTAAAAACAAAGCAGCCTTGCTCCGTCTCGGACCCTAATCCTACACTGTCAACAAAGGTGTTACTGTACCCTTAACCTCGAGTCAGCTATCGGGCAAGCTATCAACCATTACAGGTTTCAAAACCTCCAATTTTCGGGGGTGCGAGACAAAGGGTGACGCGCTCGCTTGAACACTTTTTCAACTCACGTCGTGGCGGAGCGGTTGCCAAGAGAACCCCGAAACCCCCTCAAAGCCCGCTCCTTTTCCTTCCCCAGAAACTGCTCTCGTGCTCCATACATTTTCATCCTCCATACCTTCACTAACACCACTCGCCATCTCTCCCATTGGTTCTAGCTTTTTTATACCCGCAATGGCTGGTCGTTTTGTTAGATCCTCCAAATATCGTGAGCTCTACCCCTCCAAAGCAATAAAGCGTGCGTGGAGGCTAACGGTAGGTCTCATCAGGCCATATTTACGGAAGATCTACGAGAAAGGTATGCTCCCATCCCGACATTCCCGCAACCAAAATGTCCGCAATGTGAACTAACAGCCAACAGGAGCAATGCTACGATAATCTGTAAATACTCTCTTTAATTTGTGTGCTTGGCATTCCTCTAAAATCTATCCTGACCTTGAATCGATTTGTAGTCATATTTCAAAGAATGCTTGGGATTCCAACATCATCAAAGCCAACCCTCAGTATCTCTCTGTCAACTGGGAATCTGGCGGAGGTGGAGCCTTTGCCGTTATCCCGCTCTCCCATCGAGGTCGTCTCCCTGAACAAATTCCCCTTTTTCGGGGCCACACGGCGCCAGTTCTCGATACCGATTGGTCTCCTTTCAACGATTCACTCATTGCATCTGGCTCTGACGATGGGAAGGTCTTTATTTGGACCGTTCCGGAAGGCTTCTCTGTACATTCAGATGACGATAAAGGGCCAACCGATGTCGATCCAGTCTCTAAGCTAGCTGGCCATAGCAGGAAGGTTGGACATGTGCTTTTCCATAACACTGCCGAGAACATACTCGCTACTTCATCGGGGGATCACAGTGTCAAGCTCTGGGACATTTCTTCGGGGACTTCCCACTCTACGCTTAAGCACGCTGAGGTTGTTCAGTCGATGTCGTGGTCAACAAACGGATCCATGCTTGTGACTACCTGCCGCGACAAGAAGCTCCGTGTCTGGGATCCTCGGCAAGAAACCGCGGTTCATGAGGTTCAGGGACATACCGGGGCCAAGAACAGCAGAGCTGTCTGGATGACTGGTGATGTCGGGGGTGATAAGATTGCCACTACTGGTTTTAGCAAAATGAGTGATAGGCAATTAGGTCTTTGGGATTTGAGAAATCTCGAAAATAGTCCACTCAACGGGTTTGAGATGTTGGACACTATCTCCGGCGTCTGCATGCCGTTTTGGGACGAGGGAACCAAGTGCCTTTATTTGGCAGGCAAAGGGTAAGAGCGAGTAATGATTAGATGAGGTGATCCGCTAATAGCTGGATAGTGACGGTAACATCCGTTACTTCGAGTACTCTAATGACGAATTCATATTCTTGTCGGAGTACAAGAGTGGTGATCCCCAGCGGGGTGTTGCATTCCTTCCAAAGAGAGGAGTCGCTGTAAGCCCATTTAACCTCCCCTAATTATAAGGTAGTACTAACATACCTTTATTCGCTTAGCTTCATGAGAATGAAATCATGCGGGCCTTCAAGACAGTCAACGATACATATATTGAGCCAATCGCCTTTATTGTGCCACGTCGTGTAAGTTTTGGCGCTCCAAGTAGGCTATTATAACAATTATTAACACCTTGTCTTACAGGCGGAGACATTCCAAAGGTATTATTGTGATACCAAATTATTCGTCGGATAGTAGGGCTAATTATAGACAGCGACATCTATCCTCCATGCTTCAATGGCGAGGCTGTGCTTACGGCGGATGCTTGGCTTGGCGGTCAGAACGCCGAACAACAAACAATGGACCTCGAAACCCTCTATAGCGGCGACGGGCAATCCAGTGCAGCACCAAAAGCACTGAAGACACCACTCACCCAGCCGGCGCCCTCCGTGGCTGCCAGAGCTGTTGTAGAGTCTGCACCCATTAAAATCACCACTACACCGCTCCCCAAGCCCGCCCCGGAGCCTTCGAAGACCCCCGTGAGCCCAGTCAAGGAAACGCCTGTACCTCCCCGTATTCCTTCGGAGGAGAGGGCCCCCAAGCCCATACTAACCGAGGAATTGGCCAGGGTTGTCGACAGGGCCCCAGAGCCACCCAATCCGACACTTCAGGCTAAGCAGGAACCGGCCAAACAAGCTACGCCACCTCCTCAGCACCCAACTGACCCTGGCATCGCTGACCAATTGGCACGCATCACCTCACTTCTAGAGATTCAGACCAAAACCCTTGCCAGCCAAAACGAGCAACTTGCAAACCAAAACGAGCAACTCGCAAATCAAAACGAACATATTGCCGAGCTAACTAAGGAGCTCGACACTCTCAAGGACAAAGTTGCCACTAAATCGAACGAGGAGAGCAGCAGAAAGGACGAGATTATCCGAAAGTTGGAGTTGGAGCTAGAGGCATCCAAGTCCTAAACCAGCGAGTGACGGTTCATGACGGTCGTGAGAAAAAAGACCCGCGGAGTTTATCTGATATCTAGTGATTATTGTCTACTTTTTAGATACCTGCCATAGTGAATAGGGGAGGTCTTTTCCTGTTTTGTTTTGTTTTCCATCTCTGTTCTGATGAAGTGTTGGAGAAATTTCGATGTTTTTTCACGGTATTACGTTTACGGATTATAAAATTATATAAAATACCACGGCCAAAGCTCTGCATGTAAAGTTTTTGAGAAAAGGGGGAAAAAACTAGTCGTAAAAGTACTATAGAAACCACAAAACGATCTGCCGTTATTTTGTGTTCTACTGCGTATAATCTAGCAGATGTGTGGTCCCAGCTACCAACTTCAGGGACAACAGGATCAACGCCTAGCCTAGTTATAATAGTTATCAATTCTTCTAAACTACAAGAAACTATATACCAATCAAACCTCCACTGGAGTTCATCGAGTGCATGAAAAAGTGGAGAATTTCAAGATATCTAACCGGGCATCGCCAAACCAAACAAATGCAAGCAAACCCCATAAATTCGTAGAAAACTCATCCAATATACCAAATTCCCATAAAGTTCGCCAAGAAAATGATTCCGTAGCCCGCAACTGATAAAAAAGCAAAATCAAAAGAGAGAAGAAAAAACCCCATCAACAGTTTCAAAGGGCGACATTCTCCTCGTCCCTATCCTCATCAAAAATGACATTGCACCACTTTCCACCCCTCTCGTTCCTAACTTCACGAATAGCCTTCTTTAGCTCCCTCACCTTCGCATACGATGCAGCCTTAATAACTGCTGGCATTCCCCCCTGCTGCCTCGCGACGACTGTCTCCACATTCCTCCACGGTCCACACCATTCCACGTCCTTCAACTGTTCGTACAATGCCGAATGGCAATTGCTCACATCCAGCCACTTTAGCCCGAGCAGATTTCTTGCGAGCCGCTTCATACCGTCCGGCGCGCGCTCAGTCCAACCGGCGAGTGATAAGTGAGTGATGGTCGGCGGAACGGACGCCGTGAATGTCAACAGCTGAGAAAACGGGGCCGGAGAGGCTGGATATGCGAGCGATAAATGCGTCAGGTTGGGGAATAAGCTTGTGTACCCCTTGCCGGTGTCCTCCTTGTTGTCGTCCATCTCGTCCTCCCAAGATGCCGGGGCCTCCACCTGGGAGCGTTTGTTCGGGCGGAGGAAGCGCGTGAGTTGCGGGAGCGTCAGTTCGGCGCTTAAGCTCCTCGACAGTTCCAACGTGGTGATGTCTTCGTCAAGGGATGTGAACAGCACTTTCAAACCCGTGAGCGTCACGCCGGTAGGGGTGTACGTCGCGATATAGGAGAGAAGCAGGGTCTTTACGTTCGGTGGCAGGTACTGTAGCCAATGCTGGTCGTACAGGACGTGCTCCTCCCAGCGCAGGGCCATAGCCTTGAGAGCGTAGTGTAGGAGCCTGCGGTCATCAACGAGGGTCATTCCCGGAAGGTATGATAACGGGTGTTGCACTCCACGGACTAGAACTCCTTCTCTTACGCTTTGCTGCTCTATGTCTTCAACAGGCTCCCGGTCATCTTGCGCCTCCGGACCTAACCAGGAAGCTGGCGGCGGTGGACCTGGTACCCTCCCCCTCATCCTTCCTCCAACCCCAACCAGGTTTCTCCGCGCGGGGGGCGGAGGCGGCGGAGCCGCATTCTCGAGGATCTCTTGGAGGATTGGCGGGACCGAAGGTGTTGTCGGAGGGGGCTTGGCAGGACCTGGAGCTTCGGAGCGGAGCCTTGCCAGGATTGAGTTCACGCTTGAATCCCCGGATGAAGCTTCTGCGGCGCTTGCAGGAGGTTCTTTGAAGTAAGAGTGCGGGTCCGGAGTCGGTTTCGGGAATTTGGGCTTGTATTTTTTCGTCATTCCGGTGTTGTTTCTTCCGCTTCCTCCCTTCCCTCTCTTTCTTGGAGGGGCGATTGTGGTATTAGGCTGCAGAATGGCAAGGATCCCGAGTCGGACTTTGAAAAACCCTAACCCGTAGCGGTTTCGACAGATTCGCACAGGCTAGTGACAAATGGTGAGCAGAGGCATGCAGCAACCCAAAACGTGCTATCATACTTCATGCTCACATTCTGGGCTGTAGGAAATTTCAAAATTGAGATCCTGGTCCAAAAGTCTTTCAAATATCTCTCTCCCAACAATGCAGGTTAACGAATTGTTGGACACCCCCGCATGTAACATTGTAAAGTTCAAGTTGAAAATAACACTAGACCTTGCCATTTCCCACACAAAATAGTCAGAAATTGTGCCCAAGATCAATGCACCAACTATGATAGCTTCCCTTGACAATTCCTCGACCAGTTCGAGACACAGAGTTCTTTAAAGGGCTAAAAAGTAAAATCTAGGGAATTGTTGCACAAATGGGCGAAGACCTGGCCTAAATTTCTTTATTTAACCAGTTGCTAATTAGAAGGGTTGTGAATATGGCTATCCTCAGTGGAAAACCCTTACACCGACCATCATTTTTGGCGTCGCCGAGTTGAAGCTAGACTCTTGTAGTGACAATTCCCATACAAAGTGTCCGGCTTCAACTCGGCCGCCTGAGTGCAGTACGCACACACAGTTCTTTTGCCTGGGCCCGCTTTTCAGGCTCGCCCTACATCTGAGATACTGGGAGCGTGAGGATAAGATTTTGGTCCTACTTGTACAGCGGATCCTAACCGGCCGTGGTCTAGCCGATACACCACCAGCAAATGCCCCCCAATCTACACTCGCCGATCACTAAGTGGTATTGAATGAAGCCTTCCCGCTGAACCAGCAGCACCTGCCATAGTCAGATTGCAGGTGTCTTTGTCTTTTGAGCCTCTAGCTCAGTGCTTAATTTTGTTCTACTCTAATTGCCTTCCTCCCTCTGCCATATTCACTAATCGCTCCTTTCCTTCCTTGACTCATCACCACCACCCCACGGACATTTTACGAGAACGTTTCCCCTCTACTTCACCCCCCCCCCTCCCCCTACAGCTACTAGCGATAATAGAGTCTACGAATGTGTACATCTCACTATGTCTTTCAGCATTCAGCCTCCTTCGAGGAATATCTGGGTTTGCACCCTAAGGATTCTTGAATACGATTTCCCCCTCTATCTCACCCACTCCCACAGCTTATTCAACCTCCCTTCTGCGAAGTGCCTGGGCTTGCGTCCTAAGTGTATTAGTGTATTAACCTCTTTCCTATATGCATTTATGTCTGGCACAATGTTACCATTATCACATTGAATGGAACAACAAGCCAGTCCCTCGCCACCGCGGGTAATTTGGCGAAGGGGTTTTCGGGATAGATCGATTGACTGTCGGCACTAATGGCTACTTAGAGTGTTCCAGTATGTCTTCCATTTCCTTTCATCACTCTTCCCCCTTCGATACTTGGGGTGGTCGTGGGCGTTTGCCGATATGTTTCCAGTCTTACGCATGGCTTTGTTGTGAAAATGGCTTCAATGTGACGGAAGTATGCCTGGTAGGGCATAGTGGGAACTCGTACCATTAGCACTCTACATAGATACCTCCCACGGGTTATAAGTACCATCGCCTGGTGCCCAAGTAGCAATGTATAATAGATAGCGGAACAAACTCTGATTCTCCTTCTGTGAACTGTACTGTTCCCACATCCAATCAATCTTTACTTTCTCTTCAAGCCCGCATCTCTCGTACAGAAATTTCGACAGGCTTGTTGAGGTGAATATGAGTGATTTTTCGTGACGACGATGGTGGAATCCGCTCGCACACTACCCTTACAATAACAGCGGGTACTCAAATATGATACCATACCAAGATTACTCGATGAACACTGGCAGTGCTTATAATGTGTAGCTGAATCTACTGGTCGTAAGGGAGAGGCAATTTTGTAAATAGTTTGTGATTTTTATATTTTCCAAAAGGGATACTGCATCCACCGCAATTGGATCAATCGGTATCTGTTAGGCTACCACTATGGCGAGATGGATATCATCTTCTTTCTTGGCCCCTTTCTTCCTGCTCTTCCCGCCGGCTGGCTCCCGACTGAAGCACAAATCGTTACGGTATATAGCCGGGAGGGTTTCCCTCCCTCTTTAGGGCCTGTTTGGCAAAAGCGGGACCGTTCCGTTTCGGCGGTCGTTCCCGCCGTGAAAATGGCCCTCTTTCCGTTCTGAAACGGGAAGGAAAAGGGTAATTCTTATGCGGGAACGGAACGGAACCGTTGTATCCAAACAGGCTGCCCTTAGGTTGTATGGAAGATGGATGGGGCCGGACATGAAATCACTCCACATCAATCGTACCCCCCGTGAGAATGAGTGAGAACTTGACCGCCGGCACCAGTGCATTACACACCAGTACCTCTTTTATCGGGAGAAAGGGAAAATGAAAGGTTAGACTAGGACTACATAGTATACCATACCCCACGATCCGCCCTCTCAGAAAACTCCACATATCAGACCACAAATCGAATCCCTCCACACCTCCCACTCCATCCTATACCATGCCAAAAGTTCAATGATACAGTTCACCAGAACAGCACTTTTTACCTCGCAGCACATATCACACAAAGGCCATCACTCACCGCATTTCAGCGGCCAGTGCATTAACCAGCCTGCCAGCCCTCCTCCTCCTCCTCCTCCTCCTCATCCAACCCCACCCCCACCCACACATAACAAAAACCTGCACTTTCCGATATCCACTACATACCCGTCTACATACCACAACATAACCCTACCCACCCATCCACCCATCCACACCTACCGTAGCAACCCTTACCTACCAACCAACTTACCAGGCACCCTCGTTTAAGCACGGGTCCCGGGAAAGCTGCGTCGTACCTGCCTGATGATGCATGGCACTTGATGGATAGATGCGCGCGGGGGGCGGGCGCAGTCCCGCATTTATATTATGCAGTTGCGGCATGGATTGTAACGTACCGTACCGTGTGAGATAGATGAACCGGTAGAAATTCCTATCCCATCCTAGCTATTAAATGTTATATACATTACCATACCGTGGCATAGCTATAATAATAATAATAGTTTTTGTCCTACGGTGTTATGGAAACTACCGTCTTACAGTACAAGTGCCAGGGATAAAGATTTCGTAACGGGGCAGGGTTTATTTTTCGGGTTAACCTAAATTAACTGTTCGGAAACTTTATCCCTATGCCTTGTATTATAATATGCATGTTTGAGGGAGGCTACTTGTTTATTTATTTCTGCCTACCTTTTGCTGCATGATGGATGGATGGGATGGATGGATGGGTAGTCGACTGCTGCGCTTTATGCACGATTCATCTCATCTCATCCCATCCCATCCCATCTCATCTCATCTCACCCCATCCGGGGAGTGAGGGGGGTTATTTATCTATTTATATATTTGTGGGTTGTTTAGGTATCATAGAGTTTTGTTTGGTTCGTTTGTGCCCTGGCTTGTACTGCCTTGTATATACTGGCCTGCCTTGTACTGCCCTGTGCTGTGCTGTATAATACTAGGCTATGCTCCGTGGTGTTATGCTAGGAGCAGGGTTCGGTATCGTAGGTGATGATATTATTATAACGGTAGAGTGTGAATAGGCAAGATACTTGTAACTTGAGCGTGGTAGTTATGCCGTAAGTTACTTAGGACAGTGTTATTGGACATCTGTAAGCAGGAAGGAAGGAAGGAAGGAAGGAAGGGAAGAGAGCTCATACAGCAGACCACAGTACTAGTACAGTACGGTATCGCACCGATATCCCGGGGTGGTATCCGGGTTCTAGTCCCACTTGCTAAGCACCGAGCAGAGGGAAATACCGGCAGAACATCATGTCATACTCGTACGGTCCCCGAGTACAAGTGTGTTCGCCCGTCGGTCCGTCCTCCATGCTCAGTAAGAGATTTATTTATTTTTCTTATAATAAAAAAAATCATTCCATCGAGTTCTACCACACGAGTAAACCTACTTTTTGCAACTATTAGAGAATTTGCGCAGGGAGACCTAGGTGGCAAGAAAACAAGTTATTTTCTGTTAACCCAAAAGTCTTAGACACCCAGGTGGGTAGCGAGACCTGGAAGTGCAAAATAGGGCTTCTCAGACATTAAGATATCCGATCGCTACAGAACAAGTCAGCAGTAAACACAGCTCTCTCTTTACATTGTATTAAAATATTTTAGTGATGACAATACTGGGCGCTCAGCAGCAGATCACCTCCTGCCCTACGGCAGACAGTATGGTTAGCAGCCAACTTGTGTGGCTGGGAATCCTAGTTTGAGCCGGGAACGAATTTGAGGGAATGCGATATTGCCCTACTCAATACCCCACTGTCTAGCTATCATATTATTATCATACCAAGCTATCATACCCACGCCAATTGCGCAAACTCATTCTCCGACCTACAGTAGGTCCATTTCCTATCAACCGCCACATAGGTCCCGGTGCGCAAACCCTCTAATATGTTCCCATAACCTCTTACCGCCCTCACCCGTCCAACTTTCGGAAACTATCGGATGAAATGGGTATCGTACCCGCATCTTCATAGACAAGTATCCCGCCGGCACCCGTCACAGAGGAAGGACCCCGCCGAACCGAACCGAAACAACTGAGAGGTTATAATCTCGATTACGCGCATATCCGCTTGGATGCTTGACATATACCATACCGGTAACTGTACCGGTATTCCCCCCCCACCCCTCCACTCGTACCAGGAATCCCTGTGTTCGGGTACTGGTACTCGGGTGCTCTAGACTACCCGTACCCTACTGTGCTCGATTCTTGATTGTCCGAGACCGGGGGGGGGGAGCAAAATAGATAAAAAAGATGGGGAAATAGAGTTATCAGATGGTGTTGGAAGACAAGGGTAGCTATCGCGCTAAACTATACAGTCTAATAGGCTTGACAGTGTGGATCTTGAAGATAAGGGTCACACCAGCAGAAAGAGACCCAGCAAGATCGGTTGATCTGAGTTGGACTACTCGAGTATATCGTCCCTGGAAAAACTTTGCTCCCGTCTTGCGGGCGCTCCGCCCCCCGTTGCGGATATCTGGGTGGGGAGGCTTCTGGAGATGGTGGATTTGAGGAGTTTTTTTTCTTTTTTTCCTTCTTTCCTTCTTTCTTTCTTTCTTTCTACTGCTGCGAGGTTACAACGGCGGGGGTGGCAAACGTGGTGCTACTGTATGGCGCTGGCCTTTGTGGCTTACCCTAGCTTATGGTATGATAATAATTAATAATTATTTATTTATAATAATTGTAATGCTTGTAAAGGGGGAGTTTTCTAATTTGCTCTTGAGTGACGAGAGATTAGGGATTTACACTGCGATGCAGTACCCTGTATGAGGGTTACCGTACTTGGGCGAGGAGTGAATACCAGCACGATATGTAAGTAAGCTGCTGCGAGCAGGCAGCTGGGCAAGGCTGAGGCAGGGAAAGGAGGTACCGTAGGCAGAAGTCAAGGATGGCTAGGCGGGAGTGATGATATTGTTACTGGTGGGGTGACGATGCTATGTTAGGCTCGGTTATTGATGCAAGCATTGGGTAGACGGGCGAGCTCCGTATCCCACGGTACCGCGCCGGTACGCACTGTATCATACTCGTCGAGCGGAGGTCTACGGGGAAAGGCAGGGTTCGGGGACGATATCGAGTTTTCCGTGGAAAAATCTTTACGGGATCGGAATGGATGAGGACGGATGAAATGGAAGCGATGGGATGGGATGGGATGGGATGAAGTGTTTCTTTTTCCCTTCCTTCCTTCCTTCCTCTTCCTCAATCGATTGATCGGGTGGGGGAGAAGATACTGCAGCTCTACGGCAATGTACTGTACCGATAATGGAAATGTGAATTGTAACCTACCGTACTGTACGAGCGCTTTTGTGGTCCAACTACGGTCTATTGTATCTCGGGACATGCGTGCAGTTCAGTTTCTGGGGAAAGAAGAACGGGCAACTTGGAGCGCCATACAGCCGCCTTCGCAAAATTCTCGTACCCCTCCTTATACCTCAAGAACAATACCTATTTACAACAACAGGACAACAAGAAGCCTTCTGATAACTATTTTTCGGATATACCACGAGTAATTAGAAACGCTTTGCTAACCCTCTCCCTTGATTATTCGGTATGATAAATGGTGATAAGGGTTTACAATGCCCCCAGGGGTACTCGGGACGAGAACTTTGCCAACGCGGCTGTACTAGACGGGTATCATACCGAGACAAGTATGGCACTTTCGTTCTCTAACGCATAACACAGTTACGGCAAGAGGTAGTGGGGACCAGGAAAGCCTGACCAAGGTTGGTGGCGAAGGAGAAGAAGGGCTCAAGCTACAAAAAGCTCAGCAGAACCCCTCCTTTTTTTCTCTACCAGTGAAGTTTGCTTTTCTCAACAAACGCCAACGTTGCACTCCTTGGTCCGTTTTAGGCTTCAATTGTTGATTTCGAACACACCTTCTGTCAATTGTCACTCTGTTCCTCTTTTTTTTCTCCCTCTCCTCGGCTGACTACTTTCGGCATCAGCTTTTCTTTTCTTCCTCTTCCTCTTCCTCCCTCTCCTTCTGAGCTGAGTCCTTATCTTCCTCTTCTTCTTTTAAGTTCTTCTTCTCTTCTCCTTCTCCCTCTACTCCCCTACTTCTCCTGTCAAACTTTGTGATCGTAACTCCCCTTTGGGTTTCTGCTCTTTTGACACTTCGGCGTCGCTCCTACATTCAGAATGGGTAAGTTTGCTGCCCTTGCCTTTTTTTATTTCGCTACCAGTCGCGCCTCGCTATAATGGAACTCTTCATACGGGAAACCTCGCTGTTACGAACGAACACCCGGGAATTTGTACCCCTGCTCACATACAAATTGTCCTCGCTATAAGGAATTTCTTCCAAGACCTTGCTATCGAAGAAAAAACCCTGAATTCTTGGCGTTCCTTATAGCGAGGTGCGACTGTATTTTTACTTCTCTTTTTTTATATACTTTTTTCCCTCGGCTATTGATTCAAGTGATCTCGCGTGCTCTGTTGCGTTTTCCCTCCTGCGTCGTTGTCATTGCCATACTAGCCTGGAGCAAAAAGTGATCGGAAAACCGCTAGTGTTGCATCAACCACTTTTTTTCCGATCACTTACCCTCACGCATTTGAAGTCTTCAACTAACAATCTTCTCAGCTGAGGTTTTGTCTTCCCCCAAGCCCCACCACCAAATCCATCTTTCCTCCTCAATGACTACCACCACTACTGAAAAGGAAGTCGATCAGTTAATTCAAAAAATGAAGGCTCCAATTCTGGGAATTGACTTCACGCGCACCGGGCGCCCGAGACGTGCTTCTACTCATTTGCTTACGGTCGGCCCGCAGAACTTCTGTGATATGATGGATGATTCCTCTGCGACCAATCTCGTCAATCCTGGATGCTGCGGTGGAGGTTGCTCGCGTCTCCCGGCTTCGGCAGAGGGTTCTCTCTCACTTGGCACCGGTAGTGGTTCTGTGTCGGAGTTTGTCAGGGCCCCGGACAATGCCGCGTTCAAGAGCCTCAATTTGAGGTTGTCCCCTTTGACCTCCAAAGACAAACTTACTGGAATCACGGCCCTTCCTGCTCAGACCATTTCCCTCGGGCCGGCTGATGAGGAGGAAGAGAAGCATGAATCTACCGTCTACGTTCATCCACCAAACTACGTCACACCTCACCCGCCCTGGACCGTCTATTCGGCCAGGATCGACTCTACACGCGAGTTAACCAAACCTGGGGCACTGAAGAGGACCTACCACTTTGACCTTGACGTTACCGACTACCCGGAAGAAATTGCCGGTGTTGATTTCCGGGTTGGTGGCGCCATCGGTGTCGTAGCTCCGAATGATTTCGAGCGTGTTGCCGAGATTTTGGGTATTCTTGGAATCAATGAGGATGAACGCGATTCCCCAATCCAATTGAACACTCAAGGTGGCAGATGGCCTACTATTTGGGGTAAAGCAAAGGAACGGGCATTGACCACTACTTTGAGAGAGCTCATGACTTGGACCGTCGACATTCAATCTTATGCCCCTACTAAAGATTTAATTCGTCTTTTAGCGGAATATGCTAAGGACATTGCGGAAAAAACAATTTTGTTATACCTATGCTCCAGACAGGGCCAAGCGGCCTTCTGCGAGTAAGTATTTACTTTTTTTTTGTTCCTTGCACATTCGTTATCTGATCCTATGATACCGTACCGTATCCACTCGTATAATCCACTATCTCCGTATGCAAGGCTATCTCCATGATCAGAGACTAAAAACCCCCAAGAAGGATTAGTGTTTTCCTCACACGGTCAAGCCTGAGTGTGCTGAGCGTGCTGGATCTCGCTAACTGGTATTCGCAATTCTTTTAACCTGTCAAGCTAAACCTAGAGGGGGGTGAGGCAGAGATTGACGGAGATAGTCTTGCATACGGAGATACTCAATTTTTCGAGTTAATACGGTAAACTAATCACCAATGATTATTAAGGTTACGCACGGGTCCCTACATATCCCTAATCCAACTTCTCAACGCTTTTCCATCATCTAAGCCGCCATTGGATCACTTGTTGTGCAACCTTCCAACCTTAATGCCGAGGTTTTACTCTTTATCCAGCGATCCCCGCGAATCTAAGAGTAAAGATCGCCGCATTATCGAGATTGCCGTTACCATACACGAACACGAGGAGGGATGGCGTAAGGGTGACCGTACCGGCGTCGGCTCCGGCTTCTTTGAGAGATGTGCTAGAAAGATAATCGACGAAGGCGCCGACAATATTCGCATTCCAATGTTCAGAGGTCTCATGGCCAATCCCCTCGCGAAGCAATTCCAGGCGGATGGTCCCATGTTGCTTATCGGTGCTGGTGTCGGTATTGCTCCATTCAGAGGATTCGTTCAGAGGAGACTTCAGAGCGCGAATTGTGCCAATAAAGTCTGGTGCGTCTATTACTAGTTCAATCTACGGTAAACCGTTACCAGTTACTAATAATCCAATTCAGGGTTATCCAGGGTGTTCGGGACTCTCTTTTGGACGAGCTGTACTCTGGTGAATGGGGGGAGCATGAAGACAAAATCCGCAGCGTCGTCCAATCCCGTGTCGGCACGGGCCGCTACGTGCAGGAAGAGGTCTTTGCGCAGGCCGATCTCGTCTGGTCCATCGTCAACTCCCTCGACGGTCGCGTCTTTGTCTGTGGATCTTCCAAGGGTATGGGCGAGGGTGTTCATGAGTCCCTTGTCAAAGCGGTTATGAAAAATGGCAAGCTCGGCCGTGAGCAAGCCGAAGAGTTTTGGGAGCAGAAGAAGAAGGATGGACAGTACATTGCTGTTTGTCGCCCTCCTCCTTCTATTTGCTATTTACCATAGGTTTAACTAATCATCGTTGCAGGAAACTTGGTAATTCGCAACTCTGCCGTCAACCATAATGTTGGAATTTGTTCTTTCCGCATTAATCCTCCTTCCTGGCAGACTCCATACAAATTGTAACAGTTTTGATTGTGTGCTAAAATCACATTTACTTTTTCCCCTTCCCCTTTTGTCTCTTTTTCCTTTTTCTTTTCCTTCTTCCTTGGCTGTCAATTTTATCGTTGCTCTCTTTTTACATATCATGGGTACCTTAGAGGTGGGAATTAGAGCTGGTCAAACATTTTTTTCATTTTTTCATTTTATTTGCTTTGGATAAATTTCTTTTGCTTTTAACGGCTATACCAGTATACCAGCGGGGCTAGCTATACTATACGAAGGGGGACCGTTTCTAGTTTCGCTTTTTCGAGTTTTTTGTCACGGCGTCGGAAATACCACCATCATTGCTCCGGCATGTTCATAGGTGGGGAACGCTTCTTTTTTTCTAGCTATTGTATATAGCTATTACGCCAGCCAGTCCCTCAAGTACAATTTCTGGCCATGTTCAAATTTCTTTTTAAGTTCAAATTCAAACCAAGCTATGATTATAACAGGGAGAAGCATCGGTATCAGTGGCGCGACAGAACAGAACGAGTACAATACAAGCAAATAGACACCATGATTCAAAAAAAAAAACCAACAAACTAGCTCCAAGCTTTTCACATTATGCATACCGATGCCGCAATGATCAACCTTTTACCTCAGTACCTACTACTCCCCCGCTTGTTCCTACTCCAAGCTTCTACGAAAGCAATCTTCTCCTTAACGCCAAGGTTCAACCGCTTACTTCTCGCGATCCTGGCGAGGGCTTCAGCACCACGTTCGCTGAGTCTGCTCTGCCTATCCATACCCTCCTTCTCCCCCCCGCCACCACCACTGCCACCACCACCAAGCCCATCGGTGACAGTATCGCTGCTATCACCCGCAAACTCCTCCCTATCCTTCTCCCCCCCATCGTCATTCCTCAACACCTCGCCAATCCTCACACGAATGCAATGCGTTGGCCTAGCCAAGAGTGCAAATAGCGTATACCCGTAGGTCCCGGGCACAGGCGTGGTCACGTCCGCAGGGGAGTACCTAAGACTAACAGGAAAGATCTCCACCTCTCCATGCAGCGTGTCCAAACACGGCGCGAAGCGCAATACCCCCCGACCATTTGTCGTCGTAGCCTCGGGAAAGACGGCGATGATTCTGGTATCGCCGTACTTTTTGCAGAGCTCCGCCAGGGTCAGCGGCGGTGCCGTCGCCATCGCCGACGAGGAGCTGGCGAATCCCGGCGGGGCGAAAGCAGCCATGATAGCGCCCAGCAAGCCGACCACATGCACGCGCCTACTCCCCGCCGCGGAGACCGTGAACACGGGATCGAAGATGGCGGACAGGTAGAGTGCGTCGAGGGGACTCGTGCTCGTGCATATCAGGATGGAGCCGGGCGTGGGCAGTTTTGATTTGGGCTGACGGGAGAGGGAACCCTTTTTCACGTTCTCTACCTGCAGGTCTATCCACCAGATGCCTGAGGTCAGGAGGATGCACCAGAGGATCGACTTCCGTAGGAGGGCGCCGATGGGCAGGTGCTGCAGGACTAGGAGGTAGCTGATGAGGAGTGAGAGGAAGATTGGCAGGCGGAGGGCGAAGAGGAGCAGGCCTGTTAGGGTTTGGAAAGTGCTTCGGGGGGGAGTTATCGGAAGGAAGGGGGCTATTTGGGTGCCTGGGGTTTGTGCTGATTAGTCTGGTGGATTTTTTGGGGGATGGATTGCTGGGATGTGTATGATACCTCGATCACGGAATTGGGAGAATTTCTCCATCGTTCAATGGTTAGATGGATGGTTTGTCTGTTTATCCGTGAACTTGGTGATGGCTGTTCTTTAGATGTACGATATTGGAGGCAGATAGGTAGGTACGGTATAGTGGCGTAAGAGCGCACCCAACTTTCTGAGAAAATGTGTGTCGTGTTCTGTTCACAATGTGCGTGTGTCTGTCTAGCTCTCACATGTGAATGTGCCGTCCCCACTCACCTTCACAGGGGCGTTACACAAGGACACCAACAAAAGCCTCCGGCCTGACTTTGTTACCCGGCCCTGCTGTTTGGCTGGTGTGTCAACCCTCCGTCATTAAATTTAACCTTGGGACGAATTCCGGGGATGACCGGTTTTGTTTTAAACCCTTTCCCTGCCTCATTTTTCCTTTCTACTGCTTTCCCAAGCACGACATGAGCAATGGTGGAAACGGAGGAGTATCTAGTGGAGGAGGAAGCGCACAAATAGGCGGAGGAAGTCTCCTCCGAAGAATCGCTTCGACAGGCGTGATTGCCGGAACGGTGCTGTTGTCGAGACTATTCCTGCACACCACGCAGACGGTGGAGTACGAAGGTCTGGACAAGTTCTTGGAGCTGTTAAGGAGTCGACGAGAGGTTTCGGGGAGGAAGCAAGGGCTGGTCACAGGTAATTCTCTCTCTCTCTCTCCTTCACAGCATTCCCACCGTATTTCTCATTCCCTTCTTCTTTTCTCTTTATCTCTATTTCTTCGTCGCCAATCACTTAAAAAGGTTACTAACTCGAATTGAAAAAGTCTCAAACCACATCAGCGTGTACCATCCCCGCCCTCCCCATTCCCCGCCGAATCTCAAAAAACTAACAGCATTGCCCCCCACAGTCTCGACGACCCCCTCCTCTTCGCCCCCCTCCCTATCCCCCTCCTCCTGCACCCTCCATCGATCCGCTACTCCCTAGGCTCCCACGACCTCTGTTTCCGCAATGCTCTAACCTCAACGTACTTCACCCTCGGACAAGTCCTGCCAACCTACCGTCTGCACAAATCCCCTCTCGGCGGTCCCTTCCAGCCCGCCATCAACACCTCCATTACCCTCCTCTCCCGCCCTCACCACGCATGGGTGCACGTATTCCCCGAAGGCCGTGTGCACCAGAAGCACAACTACCAGATGCGCTACTTCCGTTGGGGCGTTAGTCGCTTACTCCTCGAAGCGGACGTGCCCCCGCTTGTCATGCCGATATTTATTACTGGGCTGGACGAAGTCATGCATGAGGCGCGCAGGTGGCCGAGGTTTGTGCCGAGGGCCGGGAAGAGGGTCCGGATTTGCTTTGGTGACCCGGTTGATGGAAGTAGGTGGGAGGGGTTGAGGGGGGAGTGGAGGGATGTTGTGCGCGATTATGGTGATGGGGAGAGACTTAGGTATGCGGATAAAGCGGTGGAGCTGAGGATTCGCACCGCGTGGGAAGTTAGGATGGTTGTTGATGAGCTCAGGAGACGGTTGGGGTTTCCCGAGGAGGAGGCAGGGGCGGGCCTAGCGGAGACATACAAATTGCCTGGGATGCGGAAGGTGCAAGGGAAACTCATAGATGGAGCGTGGGAGAGGGATGACGTTTAAGCCCGTTTTCTTTCTGTTTGTATTACCATACCTGGGCGGATGGGTGCGCACAATACATACATACCGTAAAAACTTGAATAATTGAACCGTGTGCTATGTCGTTGGACTTTCCTCTCTCAGTAAGGTCAAGAAATTTTTGTTTTTTTTTCTGTCTCGGAAGGGGGAAAGGGGCTGTGTTTTTGCTGTGTTTTTTTCCCCCGTTCCGGAGAAGGAAATTCTGGACTTCATAGCACACGGTTCAATTATTCAAGTTTTTACGGTACTGCATAGATGGATAGGATAGGATAGAGATCAATATTCCAACAACAATACCACCACCACACACTATAGTAATCTAGACGCGCCGTCAGCATAAGCAGACACCCACATAAAAATATTTGGAAAAAATGAAAAAATGAAAAAACCCGTCATAATATCATTACCACTAACTACCCAAGGAGAGAGAAAAGAAAAAAAAGACGTGAAATGCCAACACCCGAGCATCTAATAAACATTCATTCACACACACAGGCACCACTCCCCCCCTTCAAAGTCCGGGCAATCCCAGAGAAATTATAAGAAAATTAAAAAATAAGAAAATTAAAAAAAAGCATACCCATCACTCGAGGAATACAAATCCCCCCCCTACAAGGTGTAATATCGTAATAAAAATTTAATAATAACAATACGAAGGAATAATAATAGAGAGAAATCTTGTACAGGGTTCTCAACTCGACTCGACTCAACTTGAGCATTACTGACCAGAGCAGGAACGCTCCGGTAGTTTGTGATACGATACAATACGATATACGACATCATAGGATAACTTACGACGAGGGATAGAGAAATGGGTATCAGGAGGAGAGGAGAGGAGAATAGGAGAGAAATAAGAGGGAGAAATAAAAGGGAAAGCACTATAGACCCCACCGCCGCGTAATGATAACTAACTAACCAACATAACCTAGCCTAGCCAATGCCAATCCACATACTCCTCCAGAGACAGACAGACAGGAGAGGCGCCAGCAAACGCAACAAAACCGAAAGAGTGATAAAAAAGGACCCTAGAAAACCCAAATTTCAAAGATATCGCCAAGAGTAGAGCAGAAAAGAATCAAAAAAGAAAAAGGTGAAATGTTTATTCCTCATGGCTTTGTTATTGTTGTTGTTGTGCATCACCCGGTAACCTTGGCCTGTCTCTTCGCTGTACCGATGGACGTGTTATTCACCTTTGTGGCAAACTTCAGCGACGTGAGCGTCTCGCTCAGATGTGCTTGCATGGGCGAGACCATGACGAACATGAGGCACTTTGAGTTGCCGCCGAGGGAGTACTGGAGGAGGTAGGTGAGCTATCGCGCCGCAATGTCAGCTCCCTACTCTACTAGAATTTTCAAAGGGTGGGATGGGGGGTTTACTTTAGAGTTTCTATAAGGAATATGCGAATTCTCCTTCCCATTACCCAGGGCGGCGATAACGTCCCCGAGACAGCTCAAGCTTCGATTGATGTTCTGCGTTTCCTTAAGTCTCTCTCCTGTGCTCTGACTATGCGACAACCGCTCGCTACCAGCCAGATCTACCAGATTTAGCGTTCCCTCGCTACGCTCGCCAGTGACAGAGTTGAGTCCGATGAGCTTCAGTATGAACACGCTGTGCGATCTGGAGGAGCGCTCGTTCGCTTTGGTAGCGGCCACGGAGCGTGTTTGCGAGGCGCGGCGGAGGATTGATTCAACCTTTGCTGGGTTGTCCAGTGTGACCGTGTTGATATCTGTTATCGTGGTTTTCAATTCTTTGGGATCGTGCCGGATCTCGTGCTTCTTCTTGTCAAAGTCGTCGGCTTGCCCGAGGAGATCGTTGATATTTTCGTTGTAGACTTCTACGAAGCTGCCTTCCATCTTGTAGCTCCAGCCCTTTTCCTCTAGTTCTTTTGCCGTTGCATAGATTTGGTGAACGGCGCGGGGGATCATGCCGTCTTCCGAGGACATAGTGTATCTATCCATCCGTTAGCGGGGGGAGTGTGTCGGGATTCATGTACCAGGAAGGGTACTAACGTCTTTCCGGAACCAGTTTGACCATAGCAAAATATGCAAACATTGTACCCATCAAGAGCACTCTGCACCAACTGCGAAATCTCCTCGAAAACGCCCGGGTTGTGGGCCGTGGGCCCGAACACTTTGTCAAACTGGAAGGGGTAATTCTTGGTCACGACATTTCCCATTGCGCTCTTTTCCGTGGCACCCATGACCTCAATCTCTCTACTCTCTCCGCTAGCATTTGGGAACCTAATATCTGCTGGTGTCTCTGACTCAAAAGGAAGTGTCGGTCGTACACGACAAAACACCCTGATATTCCCCTTGAGTTCTTGGACCTGGTTATGCAACTTTCGTCTCAAAGTTTCCTCGGCTCTCAGCTTCTCCTGAACAATCCTAGTCTCCTCACATGACTGTCGGAGCTTCTCTTCCATCTCAGCATAACTGTCAGCCTGGGCCTTCCCATCGTTTTCGAGAACTGCTATACGAGCCCGGAGAGCACGCGACGAAGACTCGAGCGTAAGAGTAGCTCCAGACTGCTCGGACAAACTATCCCGCAAACTAGCCGACATCGTCTTTTCCCTCTGAAGTTCGTTCCTGGCATTTTCGAGCTCCATCCTGGTCGTCTCAAGCTCTGCCTTCAACGCCCTAAGATCACGCCCACTCCCATCCATCTCCAGTTCCATCCTCTGTTTTTCCATTACAGCTTGCATCTTCAACTCTTGTATCTCCCTTGCCCGAGCGGACTTCTCATCCTCTAGGTCATTCCGGGCCCTTCTCTCCATGGTCTCCAACGCTTCCCTGTGTGACCGGATAATTCCATCCATCTCATCTCTAAGTCTGCGTCTAATCTCGTCGGTTTCATCTCGCAGTCTCCTGGAAGAATCGTCTCTCTCGGCCGCGCGAGCCCTCCGCTCGTCACCTAAGATCCTCTCTAGCTCAGCAGTCTTCTTCTGGTAAGATTCCAATTCGAATTGAGCTTGGGTGTTCTGGGTCTCCAAGGTCACACGGGTTGTTTCAAGTTGATATGCTGTATCACCACCATTAGTACATACTTCCCTACCAATTCCTTTTGGAGGCTCTTCTTCACCTCTCAGCTTATGATCTTCGAGTTGTTCTTTAAGGGCCATAGTCTCGACACGCTCCTGGGATTGGATCTCTCGCATCTCCGCAATTGCCGCTTCGGTATCTTCAAGTCTCCCCTTGATATCGGTTTCTACATCCGTATTAGTAAGGTAAATAAACAAACAACTCCCCAGGCCAACGCATGCTAAGCTCACGTTTCCTTTTTACGACAGACTTGGCTCCATTTTCCAATGCACTCTCTCCACCGCCGGGATGCCGGAACCCTTGGGCGCTGGCTGGCCTAGCTCCGGTAGGAATTGCAGAACCTTTGGACATTCCCATGGAAGAGTTCGGCCTGCCTCCAACACTTTTCGAGAAGGTACTTGCTGCAGTCGAAGTCGATCTCCCGATACCAGTGCTCACGCTCCTAGCGTGCGACGGCTTCATTGTCGAAGTGGGAACCGCGCTCCTCCCGCCGGTACCTGCCCGTTCAGCGAGGGTGATTCGTTTAGAGGTAAGCTGTCCATTCACTACTGTCCGCTTAGTAACGTTCCATGGGAGGGATCTTGGGGAAAGTGGAGATCCAGGATTGGTCCCATGGGAGGGTGAGGAGGAGGATGAGGAGGATGAGGAGGAGTAATGATTGGGAGACCGACCCGAGGTGCTGTTACTTCTTTGCTTCATTGAATCAGTTATAGCTTGAGAGGGTGGGGGCATCATGGCGGCGTCGTTTGAAACTCGTGGATTTGGGGGAACTTCGTTGAGAACTTTAGAAAAGACAGAGGGCGTTGGTGGTGGTATTCTGCTGCTACTCCCCGGCCGTGGAAGGGAGGAGTGCGGGTATACAAACTAAAAAGATTTTCGAGTCAAGCTAGTTAGCATGGGAGATGAGGGTTAAGGGCAGGCGGTAGTCAAAAAGAAAAAAAGGCGAATGCAGGGGGGTGGAGTAGGAGAGCGGGTTCGGAAAGGACTAACACTTCTTTCCGAATCCATGATGACCACTTTAGCGGTTGGTGCAGCAACTGGCGCAAGTGACGGCCGAGAGAAATCGCACTGGGCGCAAGATAGAGGGTTCGAAAATGGTGAAAAGTGAATGTACAGGTCTCGAGGACGATGGAGGAAGGGGAAAAATATGGAAGAGTGGTGGTGGGGTGGGGGGGGTTTGATGTTTGGGTGGATTATCAACGGCGGCGGTAACGGGGTGATTTGAAGGGTTTCCCTCCTCCGCCCAGCAGTAAAACAGGCATACAGCAGGCGAGGAAGAAGAAAAAAAACGTGACGAGGGGGGAGACGAGAGGGTAAACAAAAACATGGGACAACAATCGCTTTGTAGGCCTCAATATGTCCGCTAACCCCCTTGCGGTTGCACTGGCAACCGCGAGTACTGGTAGGACACATTGATTTTTTAAAGGGCCTTCTTCAACTCTCCCAGAGCATGATAGTCTACTTTGAATTCCTGTATGATGCCAATACTAAAATTTAATGTATATAGAAACATCGTGAGGGGAATGCATCTCATACGATATGACACGCTCAAGCGCAGTAGAATATTCGCAAACCACCCGTATCCCACGACCCTACTATAGTTACTCGTCCTGTTACCTGTTGCTGTAGCAGATCATCCCAAAGCTCCAATTATGAACAACGTCGCCTGTACCACCACCGATCTCTGCGACAACCACCCTTAAACCTTTCTCCCGAAAAATACCTCGCTGCCTTACAAAAAAGTTCACCACCACCACCACTATTACCAAAGGCGTTCAAAATACCCCCCACCGTATACACACAATGCCACCAAAAAAGAATGTCTCCGCCCCTTCCGCCGCCACCACCACCTCCTCCTCCTCCGCACCACCACCAGCAGCAGCCGCAGCAGCAGCAACTCCCTCAGACCCACTCTCCATCCTCGGAGGCATCTTCAAGAACTACTCCCGGAGCACGCCCCAACGCACCAAACTGATTGACGCGTTTTTGGGCTTCCTAGTGGTTACCGGTGTACTGCAGTTTGCCTATTGCCTCGTCGCCGGGAATTATGTATGCCTCCTCCTCCTATCTATCTATCTACCTATCCCTAGTTAAACAACGGCGATCACAGCTAACAAGTTACTTTTTTTTGCTATTATAGCCGTTCAATGCTTTCCTGGCTGGATTCTCCGCTACTGTGGGACAGTTTGTATTGACCGGTTTGTCCCCTATCCACCTTGGTCTTTGTTTGCTCGTTTCCGGCGGCTGATGGATGGATGGATGATAGCTTCCCTACGTATACAATCTAACCCGGCGAATAAGTCTGAATTCGCCAGCGTTTCCCCCGAACGGGCGTTTGCGGATTTTGTCTTTTGTAGTGTTATTTTGCACCTTTTTTGTACCAATTTTATCAATTAGGAGGTTGGTCGGTCGGTCGGTCGGTCGGTCGGTCGGTCGCTTGTGGGGTCGTGGGGTGGGTTGTGTGTGGTTTGTATTGTGTCGGTATAATAGTTGGGAAGGATATTGGAGTTAGCTATGGAATGGATTTCCTCTTCTTCAACTTCTTACTAGGGTTTATTCAAAGAATTGGAATAAATGAATAAACTGTTATGGGTATCATGGTGACCTCTATAATATAGTATTTGAGTGGCTATGAATAACTGGTTGTACATATGACACTGTACAAGTACTCGAGTGCTCGTACACGGCCGATCAAGAGTTGCACTTCACGGATTCCTCACCATTGTTTCCAGAGCGATATCCTTCCAACGCTTCTCGAAATCACATACGGTACACATACGGTACCGCACACACAATCAAGGCAAGGCAGCCTCACAACCTTTCCCCAAAATTATAAGTGGTAAAGAAACCGAGTGAGACTTTCTGACCGCCAAGCAGCAAGCCCAGAGCCGCCAGCGGCTCAAGTACGCAAGGGTATCGTGCCGTGCTGGTATCATACCCGTATCAAACTGCACCAACTCCATCCATCCAGACTTTATACCGTCCCTCCTCCCCACGACCATCAACACAATCCAACAACAAAAATGTCACATTCAAAAAGAAACACCTCGCTCGCATTCTTCACGTACCCCCCCCTTCCTTTTCCAATCCGCCGCTTACATATACATACTAACCAACCAACCAACCTCTCACAGCTCCTACGAACGCTCCCTTCTAAAAGGTGACTACGGCAAGCAGCGCACGCGGCTGACGCGCGATAGTTTCAAGCCGCTGGACGCGTGCTCGCTTTGTCTTATGCGCGCGCGCGAGCCGGTGGCATGTCCTATGGGCGATCTGTTCTGTCGGGAGTGTGCGGTTGAGAATTTGCTTAGCCAGCACAAGGAGATTAAGCGGATGCAGGCGGAGCTGGATAGGCGAAGGGGGGAGGAGGGGGAGGAGAGGCGGCGCGGGGAGGAGGAGGTTAGGGGGAGGAGTGTGAGGGAGTTTGAGTTGTTGCAGATGGGGTTGGAGGTTGGTGGGGGTAGGAAGGGGAGGGTTGTTGACGAGGTGGAGGAGGAGGTGGTGGGAGAGACGGAAGGAAGAGGTGGTGGTGCTGGGAAGAACAAGAAGAGGAAATTCGAACTGGATGAAGAGGAATTACTCCGCATAGCTCGTGAAGAGAGGACAAAAGCTCGACTCCTCTTAAATGATGAAAAGGTTCTCCCTCCCCTCACCCTTCACCTTCTCCTCTACCTAGCTAACTAACAAACTACCGATTAGACCTTAGCATCGGCAGCCAAACTCCCCTCCTTCTGGGTGCCCAGCCTAACACCGTCAATCTCCCCCTCAGCCCTCCCGCCCAAACCTCCAAAACTCCACCCCGTCTGCCCCGCCTCGGAAAAGTCACACATACACAACTACTCCCTGAAAACATTGACAACAGTCCACTTCCACGAGGAGAAGGACGAAAAGACGAACCATGGAGATCCACAACGTGTCTGTCCAGCATGCAAGCGTGGTTTGAGTAATTCTACCAAAGCGATGCGTGAGTTTTCCCTCCCCTTCCCCCCACATGCATGGAGTAGGAAAAGGATTGGGCTGATGAGGATGGATAGTGGCGAAACCGTGCGGGCATGTAATATGTAAGCCCTGCGCTGATAAATTTGTTTCCGCCAGTCGGGAAGAGGAAGGAGGAGGAGGGGTGGTTACATGCTTTGTTTGTGATGAGTTGCTCACCGGGAACCCGGGGGAGAAAAGTGGGAAAGAAGGTGGGGAGAAGAAGAAGAAGGGGAAGAAAGAGAGGGAGAAGGAAAAGGGCGAGAGAGGAATGGTCCTGATCAAGTGTGATGGAACAGGCTTCTCCGCCGGCGGTGGAAACGTCACGACGGAGAAGGAGGGGATTGCGTTTCAGTGCTAGATAAAGTGTGAAGTGTACTGTAAATGGTTAGACTATCATAGTTATGTCCTAGAGTTGAATCAGTCTACTAGTACCACAGCACAAGCACTCACTCATAGTACCTTGCGCGTACCATATACCGTAGTCCATGAATTTTAGCTTTTTTAGCTAGTAGAGCAGAGGGGTTCTACCAGGTGAGTCGCATTATATTCAGGTATGATAGTCCTGTCAAATGAACCAACGAACTAGAACCAGTGCATGCCTGAGCACACGGTATTAGTCTTAAGCTGTAGCTTATCTGCCGATACATGCGGCACATACTGTAGTGCCCCTTTAGCTGACTAGTTCCATGACTTTGTAGTGGGGGGGCATTTTTCAGTGGGCGAGTAGTGGTTTAGTTTGAGATTGGGATGGTTGGATTGTGGCGTGCTGTGGATGTCAAGGGCTTCCGGAGCCATGATACCGGTGTTATCCTACTTACGGCATCTAACAAGCTCAAGACTTGGGCAAGATCACACTAAATATCACTCAATTCAGTTTCGTTGGGGTATAGCTTCTGTTGGAATAGTGATATGTTCCTACGGTATGATAGTATGATAATATTATTATATGATATCATTGTAATCCCAGCTGAGTCATCATAAAGCCAACCACTTTCTCACCCATCTGTCATTCATTTCTATCTACCACATTACCAACCAACGAGGCACAGGACGCGGGAACAAGAAGCACAACTATAACCGCAGGCGCAAGCACACAAACCAAATCCCCATTCCCATCACACGCATTCCCGAACGCAGTCGGGTCAAACCGAACAAACAAACAAATATCGTCAGATTAGATCAAGTAATTTTTCCATCGTCATTGAAACATACCCTCGCCTCGTCCCATCCCTCACATCTCCGAACCCCCGCGCGCCCATTTGCCTCGAATGCTATCAACACCATATACGCGCGTCTGGCTTCCCCACCATTCTCCTCGACACCCCCAAGCCCAGACACTGGACCCCCCATTTAATTAAAACAGGCCAGATAAAAACCACGCTCGAAAAGATAGATTCCACGTACACAGCCCCGTTTCCCCGGAGAGGAGAAACCACGAAGTGAATCAGGTTTCTTTCTCCGGACAGAGCCAGTGAACGGGTTTACGGTTCGGTAGAGCGCGGTTTCATTTAGCAAGTTCTTTCTGGAAGTTCGGGTGAGCATGTATGAGGTGAAGCAGAATGGATATATGGTGGGGGGACAGAGCGTATAGGCTTAAGCAGCCGAAAAAGGTAAAAGGGCCGAAGAGAGTTGGAGGGAGTGAAAGAAAAGGATTAAAGGGGGAGAGACTTGTAGTGACTTGGGTTTGCTCGGTTATCTTCATTCGATATTGTTTGTTGAAGAGGAAAGAAGAGGAGGAAAGGAGGGGAAGAGGGAAGAAGGAAAGGGAGGGAAGATATGGGAGTTGTGCTGTGGCGGTGGTGACTATGATGGTGGGATGATAACCTGACTTATCATACCGGTATTATACCGCAGATGGAAAAAAGGAGGGTTGGGCAAGCCTCATTTCATTTCTCACACAACCCTTCCTCCCACCTTGCGGCCCTCCCCCTTCTGCCTTGCCTTTTCAGCAAAAAGCACCGTGACCGAGCTTGGGCTAGGGGTAGTTTGTAGGCAGCTGTGATCCATCTAAACCGCACGCTTCTCCCTCTTTCTTTATGTTCCAAAGGGAGGGAAAAGGAAAGAAAGGAAGGAAGGAAAAAAAAAAAAAAAGGGAAAAGGGAGGGAACAAGGTTACATTTTCCTTGGCGTTGAATCCTCCTCAAGATGTGGTTGCCAGAAAAAATATAAGGACTCATCAGTCGCCCCCTCCACTTTCTTGCCGTACTTTGCCTGCTCGCACGCACACGGCTTTTTCTTTTTCAACCCCATACCACTCACAAACCTTTTTTTTTTTTCTTTTCCTTTTCGGCTTGTCGCGGGGTTTAAATATTTTTTTTTTTTTTCGGGGTTTTCTATTTTAAGGGTTTCGTCATGAAGGTTGCCTGGTAACCGCTGTTGTGAACCCTTTTTTAACCGGAGGGATTTATATATTATTTCCCATTTTTAACCCTTTCGACCCAGCCCCTGGAACTCAAGGAAGGTGTGTGCACGGACACAAATATCGCCGCCGCTAACTGTCCTGCCGCTGTCATTGTCGCTCTGGTCGGCGGTTTCGTTATTTATTAGTTCGCCCCCCCCGGGCCACCACTCAGACGAAGCTTTTGTTTCGAAACTTTTTGTTCTCTTGGTGAGTTAACTTGGTTGGTTGGATGAATTTTGCCCTGACTGCTGTTATTTGGCTTACTGACTTTTGAGCTCGTTGCTGTATTGCAAAAGAGGTTGCCCTCTTAAACAAAAGGCTGCACATAAAAGGAAATAGGAAAGGGGGGGTTTTTTCCCTTTAATACACCGGAAAAGGAGTCTACCACTCTACCCTCTCCGCAAAATAGTGAAATCTCTATCATCCGCCAATCGAGTTTCTCCATAACTTAATCCCATCCTGCTCAACCCGGCACATCGATCCGTCCGCCAAGCAACCCACCAATCCCACTAGGCCCCTACCTGCTGCCTACCCACTTGCCGTCGAAAATTCGACCACACATAGTCCCATTTACATTTACCGGCGCCTTACACACACACACACTACCGGTATCATAAAACGGTTGTTTACCTGCTAATGTCTCACCCAACTGACGAGGAAATGTCCGGGTACCTTCCCTACAGCAGCACTCATCCCATTTCCGGAGTCTCGGGTTCCCTGCTTCCGCCTTTCCCGCCACCCCAGCAGCTCCCCTCCGCAGCTCCCGTCCATCTGGTTCCACCCACTACTCCCGTTACCGAAAAGGTTGGTCGCGGGCGCGGACGCCGTGGCCGCGGCGCCGCTGCAGCTAATACTCCGAGCACTCCCGCGACCCCGTTCAAAACTACCTTTCCAGCTAACGGCGAGTCGAGCTCTACCGGTGCTGGCGGTGGTGGTTTAGCGGCGACCGGTAGAACTGGTGTGGTCATCAAGACCAAGTTCCCCGTTGCGAGAATTAAGCGTATTATGCAGGCGGATGAGGATGTTGGTAAAGTCGCACAGGTATGTTTCCTCCACCCCCTTCGATAGCTGAACTAACTCTGCTCGAACAAGGTCACTCCTGTAGTCGTCTCTAAAGCTCTGGAGCTCTTCATGATATCCCTCTGCGACAAAGCCGCCTTCCGAGCGCGCATGCGCAATAGTAAGCGCATTACCGCTGGCCATCTCAAAGAAGCCGTCCTCAACGAAGACCAATTCGACTTCCTCACCGACATCATTGGCAAAGTCCCAGACATTTCCCTCCCTGCGGAGAACCACGGTGGCGCAGGCTCCGGCTCGGGTGGCGACGCTGAGGATGGAGCAGGTGGGGGAGACGCCACGCCCAGCGTAAAGAAGACTCGCAAACCAAGACAGAGAAAGGCCAAAGATGAGGATGCCTTCAACTGAGGTAGAAATGGAAGTAGCATCGGCAAAGGCGGGGTGTACTATTATTACTATTATTATTACCATTCCGGGAATTTCTTTCATTTCATTTCATTTGCTTTCTTTCATATTTTACTTTCTACTGCGTTGCGTTGCGTTTTGTTGGTTAACTCAAAGCCCTGCGCAACGGTGTATGGGATGGTATCTTTTCTCCTAGTGACTGGATGTGATTACCATAGTTTGTGTCTTTTTTTCCCCTTTCTCTCGTCCACTTTGTGAGCCGATAATTCCGTGGATTGGGTGGCATCTTATGTTTACCGGGCCGGGGAAATATGAAGAAAAGTGAGAAGGGAGGGTGTATATAGTGTACGATAGTAAGATATGGCGTTTTTCACTTTTGTTTGTTTTGCGTGTGGGGCATGAGGCATCACTCGGTATTGCAGGGTGGTCTTGGCATTGCTGTGGGGGAGAGGTCTCGCTGCTGCTGGTGTTGTATGATACGGTACTTGTATTGTGGAAGCTCGGGTTGCGGTTCCGGAGGGAGACCACAGTAGCGAGGTTCGTTTTCACACCGGGACGTCCGAGAGAAAGTGTGGCGAAATACCCGGGCCCGTTTGAGTAGAGGGCAAGTTAGTTAGCGTTTTGAGAGTAGGATTTTGACTCTTGTCATCCATTTTATCATAATATGATACTGTAGAGGTGACAACTAACTTGACTGAGAAGTTGCTATTTTGCGAAAAATCGTGACCCACACCTTGCTGTCTCTTGACCCCTTGGCGCGAAAGCGAGCCTCATCAGATTATGCGCTATTACAGTGCCAGGACGAGTAGGGTATCGCACTCTGCCACACAGAACGCCTCCCGGCCACCCGGACAGATGCTGATTGGTAGGTTCTGCATGAGGAAGCCAGCAGTAGTCAGCGACAACAGCAGCCACAGCTCATCCAAGAAAACCACTTGAAGACTTTCTTATTCGGGCTTAGCCATCCTGATGCCCCCCGGGAGGCGGCCTACGAGTGCTCGAGCACAGTAGCCTAAGCTATACCGGTAGCGCGGTCGAGCTGAATGAAACTGATCACTACCGTACCCCACACTTTTCGCATCCGACTTCAGTTGACCGCACTGTTCTGTGCCAGTTAAGTTACCGTATAACTTTATACGTCACCGAGTTCTTTCACAAAAGCCAACCGTATGAAAGTAAAAAAAAAATATAAAAAAACGAAACCCTCAAAAATCTTTTCCCCAAGCTTCAGGGAGCAACGAAATGATATCTGATATCTGATATCTTTCTATTACCGCAGCGACAACGACAACACTCACGCTAGCACCCAAGCAGTAAATCAAGTTTTGCGGGGAAGGGGGACTGTTATAACATACGGGTGCTAATGGTCGCACCCCCCCCCCCGCCATTCCAAATGGCTATAAAAATCCCAAAAAAATACAAATCCGGGGAATCTATCCGGGGTACCATAGCGAGTTAAGTTTGGTGGTGGCAAAAAAAATATAGTATTAGAATTCAGCGAATTCGGGGGGTATCCAGAAGAAATGAAATCCGTGACAGCGAGAGGTGCGACTGTACTGTACTGTACTGCCTTCCTCACGAAAAACCAGTGATTCATCCGTCATTAATTCTCACTCGCTGAATACTTTCTTTTCTTTTTTCTTTCCTCTGAAATCCTTTTGACGAATGCTAATCTATAATAATTATAATATAATAAGTCCATAGTTAATTAATTAATTCTTCCTTTCTTCTTCTTTTCTCTCCCGCTCTTCGTGATGGAGTTTTGGGGATGGCTTGTATGTTGGAGGAGGAGGAGGAGATTTGACTCAAGGCCTTTGTTAATAGAGGGGGGGGGGTATGATAGGTTTGGCTGTGGGTGGGGGGAATACTGGGTTTGGAAGGGGGGAGGATATCCGGTAGCCCCAAGATAACGAAGGGGGGAAAGTGATATGCTGCAATATTCTTGTTTTATCGTATGACAATCTCGGTCGGGGTGTTGCATCCGTAATTAGAACTTGGACTTAATTTACGGGTGAGATTCATTCATCACCGATCACTCGTGCAGATAAAGTTGCTCGTATATTAAAGCGGTTCCAACCCGATAAGTGCTTATGAGACTAGATCAAGTATGGTAAGAAATCCTCCATTGGGCAACATTCCGAACATAATGCCTGACGAAGCACTGCTCGATCAAGCAAGAAACTAGAAGAAAACAAAAACAAAGGTACAACAACACAGTGAGTGAGTGAGTGAGTGAATTAAGCTCAATTACCTTTTCCAAAAGTGACCGTCCTGTCTGCCTGTGTGATCTGGGCAAGACTTGGTAGACTAAACTCGACTAAAAATAAACTAGAATGAAACTACACAATCAACCAACCAGCATAAGAAAGACAGAACAAACAAGCGAAAACCCAAAGGAATTAAAATATCAATAAAGCTAGATATAGAAGAAAGGAGATAGCAGGGTGCCAGCCAATCCAACCATGAGAAGAAAAGAGAAAAAGGATAAACCCAACTCTGTAGCATAGAAACTATTTGTAATTGCATCAGTGTCTGACTGGGGAGCCTTTTCAAGAAATAAAAAATATTCAGAAATTGGCTGTAGTCTGTTGCATTGTTTTCTCCTAATACAAATCATCTAACTTGATGCATTTGCCTTGGCTGCGCGCTCCTCCTCCTCAATCTTCTTGAGCACTTGTAGGCCCTCTTGAGTAGTAGCATCGATAATTTGTGATTCCAAAGACAGCATGCCTCCCTCTCCTAGTTGTCCCACAACCTCTTCTGCCTCTTCCACGCTCATTTTACCGAGAACCTTGTTGACTTCGTCCAGACTACCGCTCTCAAGAGCGCGCTGTAGTCCGGGAGGGAAGGAATTGAAGATTGCGCGGGACTTTTGGATCTCAGGGTCTTCGCTGTCGGCCGATGGTACAGCGATCGAGATTTGAGTGTTGGGGTCGACGGCGTGAAGTTGGATTTGCTCGGCATTTTCGTTTGAGCGCTCGGTTGCGATTGCTGCTGCGCGCTCGCGTATGCGTGTGTAGGTTGTCGTAACGTCTTCGTGGAAGACCTTTTGGGCTTGGTGGTTTGAGGTGGTTATCCTACTGATTATTAGCATAATTGTTTGTGTTGATGGTGGAGAGGGGCTAATGTGTACCTTCTGAAGAATAGAGCTACGCCGTCACGGCCGAGTTGGCGACAGTACTGTAGGAGGAGAGCTTGGTGGACGCATTGCTTTGCGTAGTCTTCTTTCCCAGCGATTTGTGAGTTGAAAGCTTCGATCAGAAGACCATCGGTTTCCTTTTCGGCAACAACAGCTGGATTACGGGAGATGAACTCCATGCATGCGCGGTAGTCGCCCATTTTGATACGTGAGAATTCCCTACCGAGTGCTGTTGGTTCAATGTGGTCCTCATCTTCATCAGCCTCGTCGCCTTCTTCGATATCTGCATCCACATCGGAGGATGAGTTTGCCGCCAACGGGTCCTTAGCTTTGACACCGGGGTTAAGTTGTTCAACCGCTTGAACCTTCTGGGTCTTCTTTGCCGGCTCCTTCTTCGGAGGCGGAGCTTCCTTGGTAACGTGTCCGGAGGAAAATCCAACGTGGATACTGTCGCTGGTGATTTTCGCACTGTCTTCCTTCTCTAGGTCTGCTAATTTCTTTCCAGAATCCTCGTATACACCTGTAAGCTTAACTTTATGCTCCTTGAGCTTGTTCAAAAAGTGGGCCCAGCGGTCATCCGGCTTCTCGTCATCTATCTCTTTCTTTATCGAATCGACAAGCGAGGCCATCATGTGAGCGTACGAAGGAGTGCCCTCCGGGGGAGTAAATTCCTGAGGATCATTATCGGCAGAGGAGATGTCCATGAGAGATTGGAAAACAATTTCCTCAGGGGATTTTGAGCCTTTTGATCCAGCGTCTAGAGTGGATATAAGTTTCGAAACACGGGTGAGGAGGACCTCATTCATTGAACGTTCAATACGGAGGTTCGTAATCTGCTGCTTCCGCACAGCACGCTGCTCGTGGATCTGTCGCCGTTTGGCATTAATGAAGGAGCGCTTATCGACATTTGCTGTTGGGTGTGGCAGTTAGTTAGAGAGTTCAGTTCCAAGGGTGGAAGGGGGGGCTCTGGTTTGGCGGGGCTTACGGTGGACTTCGATGTCTGAGTCGTCGGAGAGCTCGAGACTGTGTTGTAGGTTAGCTTGGAGAATTGTGGGCAGTGGCAATTAACCGACGGGTACCCACGCATCCCACTTTGAGTAGTCGAGAACCATGATTGTTGTGAGTTGATGTATGGAGGGGGTGGGTAAGGTGGGATGGTCAGATCAGCTCCTCTGTAACTTTAAGCCGTATTTTGTGAGAAATGGTTCAATAGGAGTGAATGCGCAATATTGCACGGCTTATGATGAAAGAGGAGCAATGAGAGGAGTTTGAAATAATAATAATATTATAATACTATTGGGGTATGGTAATAGAATAGATGTAGGCAGGGGGAAGAGTTCTGAGCAAGAGAACAGCCTCGCTGAGAGATGGAGGGGTTGAAGCTGAGGCTCCGAGCAGAATAAAGTCTTGGCACTGAAAGTTCCAGAATTTTGGGATAAAAATTGAAACGTATCGTGGAGGGACTTGGGATTCAGTTCCCCGCCATGGCAACGACGTAGGAGGGAAAGCTCCCCCCAAAACGAACAATCTATCTAACAACGAACCCCAACCTCCTCCCTCACCCTTTCCCCCCTTCATTTTGGTGGAAAATGCTTGGACCTTTATAAGTTTATCACCAGTCTAAATAAAGAAGCCAGCTGTGAGCAATCATATACTTCTTCTTCCCGCTATGCGGTCCTCGCCCTCTCTGTCGTCCTCTCTTCGCTCGGCGGCGTGTTCACGGGTGACCGGTTTTACTTCTCCCCCCAGGTTAATATGTCGCTCCACCAAAGCACAAACAATTGCTACCCCAATCACTCGTACATTCTCAGGAGGCTCGGCTTCACTACCTGGATTACGGTTACGGGAGCAATTGTTACAAGCTCAAAGGTCCTTCTCTCCCAACTTCCCTTCGTTCAATTGTGCCCTTCGAAGTTCTGTTCGATCCCAGGAGAGATGTTTGTCCACATCGCCAATACTCCGTGAAGTCCGGAGCGGTACTACTACGAAAAAGTCGCTTGCCGGGCCTCAAAAACCCACCTCAATTGAGCCCGAATTGGAAGCTTTCGGTCGCTCAGAAAAGGCTACGAAGGCTGCTCAGGTTAATCTCTCTGCCCGCTTGCATAAAGATGGAGGTCCAGGTGCTGTGAAACCGGGTCTTGGAGAAATAGTTCGGCTATTGAGAGTTGCCCGCCCGGAAGCTAAATGGCTAGCAGGTAGGCAGGATTTGGGGAGATTCTGAGGGCGTTCGAATGCTAAAGTTTGGGGTACAGTTGCGTTCGTCTTTCTCTTGATGAGCTCAGCAGTCTCGATGTCTATCCCGTATGCCCCCCGGATCCACCTTTTTTGAGGCAAATATTAAGACTACCTTAGGTTCTCGATTGGTAAAATTCTGGACATGGCAACGCAGACTGATGGGGGTACTCTGCTTGGGCTACGGCTGCCGCAATTCTATATGGTTCTTGGAGGGGTAACTGAGTCGTTCCTACTCCTTTAGAAGTAGAAAACTGATCATTTATGCAGGTTCTATGCCTCGGTGCTGCATGCAATTATGGTCGCATAATTCTCCTCCGGATTGTCGGCGAGCGCATTGTAGCCCGCCTCAGATCGCAGCTCTTCCACCGGACCTACCTTCAGAATGCCGAATTCTTCGATGCCAATCGTATAGGGGACTTGATCTCCCGTCTCTCCTCAGATACAATCATCGTCGGCAAGAGCATCACTCAAAACGTGTCCGATGGCCTCCGGGCACTTGTTACTGGAACCGCTGGTCTTGGGCTGATGGCTTATGTTAGTTTGAAGTTGACAGCTGTGTTAACTGTCATGTTCCCGCCGGTTGCTATTGGAGCCTTCTTCTATGGGCGGGCTATCAGGAATCTGAGTAGAAAGATTCAGAAGAATCTTGGCACGTTGACGAAGATTGCCGAGGAGCGGCTTGGTAATGTGCGAACTAGTCAGGCATTCACTGGTGAGATATTAGAAGTTTCGAGATACAATCATCAAGTTAAGAAGATATTCGCACTTGGTAAAAAGGAGTCTTTGATAAGTGCTACATTTTTCAGTAGCGTGAGTATACTTTCCTGATCGAGTAGTGTGATAGGAATTAGTAACTGACGTTAGTGGTCTAACTAGACGGGTTTAATTGGAAATATGACTATTTTGGCCATTCTCTATATTGGAGGGCAACAGGTCAAATCTGGAGCGATAAGCATTGGAGAGCTATCTTCATTCTTGATGTTTGTCGAACCCTCCAATAAGTGCCAGGCTTGTACTAAACTAGAGTAGGTACACTGCGTACGCCGGGTCCAGTCTCTTCGGCCTCTCGAGTTTTTACTCCGAATTGATGAAAGGTGTCGGGGCAGCGAGTCGTCTTTTTGAGCTCCAAGACCGAAAGCCCTCCATATCACCAACAGGTAATCTCCTTCGATATTCTTCCCAATATTCTACTAACGGTTCCACCAGTCGGAATTCCTATAACCTCAGCCCGTGGCACCATAAAATTCGAAGATGTCTGCTTTAGCTACCCCACCCGTCCCGCTGTATCAATCTTCAACGGCCTAACTTTCTCCATCCCGCCGGGCACGAACGTCGCTATAGTCGGTCATAGCGGCGGCGGCAAGTCAACAATCGCCGCCTTGCTCCTCCGTTTCTACGACCCCACCTCTGGCAATATAGCCATCAACGATGTCCCCGTTTCCACCATGAACCTAAAATCCCTCCGTCGCCGAATAGGCCTAGTCTCCCAGGAGCCGGTCCTCTTCTCTGGCACCATCGCGGAAAACATCTCCTACGGAAAACCTACAGCAACGAGGCCCGAAATCATAAACGCTGCCAGGAAAGCCAACTGCACCTTCATTTCCGATTTCCCCGATGGGCTAGAAACTCGCGTGGGAGCCCGAGGCGCCATGCTCTCGGGAGGGCAAAAACAAAGAATCGCGATTGCGAGAGCGCTCGTCAAGAACCCGGACATTTTAGTTCTGGACGAAGCCACTAGCGCGCTGGACGCTGAGAGCGAGACCGCAGTGAACGAGGCGCTGACCGGGCTTATGAAGAGCGACTGCACGACAATTTCTATTGCGCATAGGCTTAGCACTATTAAGCGGAGCGACAGGATCATCGTGCTAGGTGTTGACGGTGGAGTAGCGGAAACGGGCAGTTTTAGAGAGTTGAGTGCCAGGGACGGCCCATTTTCCCGGCTAATGGAGTGGCAATTACACGGCGGCGAGGCTCCAGCGTCGTTGCCAAGACGTTGGGACGCGTCGGTCGAGAGGGAGGTCGATGAGGGAGTTGCGGACAGTGTCGGGGAGGAGGTTGAAGGGGTTGAGGTGGAAGAGGACGAAGAAGAAGATCGTGCCAAACGGAGAAAGACGGCAAAAGTGGCGGTCGAAACGCCGGGTGATAATCGGTGAATCTGATTTTATGGTACTTTGCCCCTTTTTATTTCTTGTCTTGGATATGTTATCCTGGGGTAGTTAATGGCTTATTCATCACGATTAATGGAGCGGGGGGTTTCGATTTCGTATTGTACTCCCCGGCCTTGCGGGAATCTTTCTGTTGGGCGGGTATAGTAGTTGGTGTTTTCATGGACGCACACTTCTTGTGCGTATCAATCGGGACTTTTTTTGTATTATAGTACTATATCACTTTACTTTTATTTCTACTTTTTTATTTTAATCTTTTGCTTGCTCGCTCACTCGCTCCACTCCTGTTCGATTGATGCTTTGTATTATTATTGAATTTTATAGAAAAGGTTTATTTGGTTCATTTATTCAGCGTCGGGTAAAACGGGGGGGCAGGATAAATAGAGAGATAATGTATTTTTGAACTGTTCTTGCTATGAACAAATAAACCAGAATAAGAACGTGTAGTAAAGTGCTCTAATTTACCTACCAGACACCACCAGGCGTTGTCCAGCATTAACCAATCCAACTCAGTAGGATACTGCAATCGGCAATCGAGGAGGTTATTACATCGCTCACCCTCCACCGCACGCTCACACAAAATTAGAATAAAAATGAACCTTCGAATACGGCTTTTCCGAAAAGAAGAAAAAGAAGAAAACATCCAAATACTGCTCATTAAGCCCTCCTCCTCCAAATTTGGAAAGAGAGGTATCATAGGTCCCCCGACTACTTGCCCAGCCCATGAAGCCAAACCCGAGAAAACCCAGCGCGCGCAAGTAACTGTCGTAGCCTTTATTCATCATGTCGTGCTTCCGAGGGTGTCGATGGGCACGGTACGTTGTATAGCCCCACCCACCCACCCACCCTCCCTCCCTCGCGCCTGTCTGACTTTCCTGAGAGAAAGGAAAAGAAGGGGAAAAAAAGGGAGGAGGAAAGGAGACAAGGAAGGAGGGAGTACTCTCCGTGCGCTATAGTATCCATAATAGTTAGTGATCGGGTCACTGGTGGGGGTGCTCATTCGCTCTCCGCCTGAGAAGCGGTGGTCTGGCGTGGGTCGGGGTGGGAGTAAGAAATCTAGGAATCCGCTTTGTTATATCATACTTGAAGTGTTCCGATATCCCGGTTTCTCTCTGCCCCCTGGTGCCATGTTGGATGTCATAAGAAAGGAAAGAGGGAGATATCGTAGGAGGAGCGCTTTCTCTGTAGTGTGGTGCGGGTGCCCTGGTGAATTTACTCTGGTGAAGGGGGTGGATGTGTGGTGAGGCGAGGGGTCTGGTAGTTGTTTGTTGACCCTGTATTAGTGCAGTTACGGGGCTAGGCTGTGGGGTGAACCGAGGTGAGTTTGTTTGGAGGGTTGGTTGGTTGTAGTGATTTGGATGGCTTGTATATATGGTGGGAGGGAGTGGATGATGTGGTATGGTGTTTTCGTTGTTATATTATCATAGCACCTCTCTGTGCACTAAGGGTTTATGGATGGGGCTATACGATGGCTTGAGGGGAGGAGGGTAGAGGTTGTAGTTAGGGTGGGGTGCTTGGTTGTTTGGGGGGGGGGGGTTGAGTGGCACATTGAGATATCGCAATTCTAAATAGTGTCAGATAACTCGGTGGATAAATCAATCATTAGCCTTTAGCGGCAGTGAGCTTTGAGTTTAAAATATCAACCTATCTCCTGCGTACTGTTCCCGTTTAGAATACTCATGCTACTTCTTCTCGGTGGGTTTCTCTCCCTTTCCTGTCGGAATCAAGAAAAACACCGCTTTGACTCCCTCTGCCGCTGCGCGATCGCACCTGTAGTACCCCTTTCTCTCAAACTGAATTATATCATCAGCCCTCACGTCCCTGACATTCTCATCGGCAATAGCGTCTTCACGGAACTCGGTTTCTTTATTGATAAAGTTAGCCACGTTGTCCTCTTCCTCAAGTTTATCCTTGGTGATGAGGTAGTCAAAGTCGACAAGTTCAACAGGCACTAGGGACTGTTCGGTAGCAAGCCATGTGACCTTCTTTTCAGTTTTTTTGAAGTCGCCCTCGAGGTGGAGTCTGAGAGTTAGGGAAGTCACATCGGACTCGGGGGAGGTACGTTCGATAGAAGTGATAATTGCGTTGCCCCAGTCCATGAGAGTGATTTCTTCGTTTATGCTGAAGGAACGGGCGTCAGCTTGATCGAGAAGGATAGTGCTGCCAAAGTAGGTCTTTTTGGTGCCGATCGCGGGATTCTTCTTGTGCTTGGGCTTCTCCTCGCAGACGGCTGGGGAAGGAGCGCCGGTAATGGTTGCTCTCACGCTAGGGTGTGTTAGTACCTTATGAACTATATAATATGGTGGGGCTTACTGTGATTTTTCGATGATAGCGGTATGTCGTGGAGCGATTGGGTCAATCACCTTCTTGTTACCAGCCCAGATGATGGTCCAATCAAGGTTAACGACATTCTTCGAAGGTCCCTGTGCTAGGATGAATTGCCTTAGCGCTTCGACGGTCATTCCGCGGCGACGAATTCCCCTAACAGTTGGGAATCTAGGATCGTCCCATCCCCAGACAAGCCCTTGTTGAACAAACCAAGTCAACTTTCTCTTGCTCAACAGAGTCTTGATAAAGTTAAGTCTGGCAAAGTCCCAAACATGAACTTTTCTCATCCCCAGTGCCTCCAACATCCACCAGTATTGGGGATTGCGATCTCTGTACTCGATGGTCCTGAGTGCGTGGGTAACTCCCTCGATACTATCTACGAGGGGACAAGCAAAGTCATAAGTGGGATAAACCTTGTACTTTTCGCCAGTGCGGTGGTGAGCGGCTGGATTGCAGCGATAAATGACAGGGTCACGCATGGCTTTATTAGGATCGTCTACTGAGATTTTTGCCCGAAGACAATTCTTGATACCGACTTCCGTTGCTTGGGCCATTTCTCCAAAGATTTTCATATTCTCTTCAATAGAGCGGTCTCTGTTTTTGCTAGCAATTCCGTCCATCCTCTCAGCACGCATCTAAGGACTGTATTAACATCTCTGTGATCTTGATTTTGATTTTTTTGCTTGGCCTACCTGTTCTTGAATGGTATCGTCGCAATACGCTTTCCTACGCTTAATCATTTCTATTGCAAGGTCGTATAAAGTGTCAAAGTGGTCGCTAGTGTAGGTAAGTTTATCGCCCTTTATGCCCAGGAGCTCCAGATCCTGAAGGATACTGTCTTGGAATTCCTGCTTCTCCTTTGTGGGGTTGGTGTCGTCAAAACGAACGATCATAGTACCGTTATAATGCTGTGCAAAGTATTGATTCAGCATAGCAGCCTTGGCATGGCCGATGTGTAGATATCCACTGTTTCGCATATCAGCTTGGGGCCGCATGAAATCTAAAGGAGGCTCATACGATGGCTCCGGAGGGAATCTAGTGACGACACCCTTCTCAGTATCCGTAAGACCAATGTCATAATTGGTCTCCTTGCTCTTAGCCTTCTTCTTGGTAATGGCCTCGGTCTTGAAAGAGTTGACAGAGGAGGTAACTCTCTCCATGGACCCGATATATTTGAACCAGCGGACTAGGTTTGGCAGGTGATTTCTCTTGATAGTAGAGATGGCCTGCCCGTTCCCATTAAGAACTCCCCAGACCGCAATATCAGCGATTGTTAAGGCATAGCCAACTAAGAATGTGCGAAGTGTAAGGTGGTCGTTTAATTCCTCAAGCGCAGCCGAAGTAGCCTTGAAATCGCCACCGAACAAGCGAGTAGTGCTGAACTTGATCCATTCGTCTTCCTAATGGGCGGTCAGCCGAATATCCCCCTCCCCTCCCATAAAATCGACATACGGCAGTACTCTCAGCACGGGATCGAAGGGCGGATGAATAAGACTTAAGAATTCTGTAAAGGACATTCTCAAGGCCATATATTATCCCTTCGCCGTCGAACTGTACTCCGACGGCGGATGCCTCATCTTTCTTGTCGAGAAGATCAACATCTTTGTAGGTGGCGATGGCAACAGGCTGAATGTTATGGGTGGCATTAACTATACTGCTCGCAACGAGCACTGGGTAGATGAGCCCTGGAGATGCCTAGCAAGCATTACACTCAAGTTAGCGTTGTAGACTTATAATATGGCCAATGGAGCAGAGAGGGTTAGCGAACCTTTTGGGCAACGACAAGGTTGAAGGGGGCCATGGTTTTTTTTCCCGCAGATTCTAGAGATTGAATGAACTGGTTCTCTTCTGTGTTTTTCTGTGTTTCTATCGTGACTCACTAGGCTGTGGTGGTAATGATAGGGAACAAACGTAAGAGGTGAGGGGTCCAAGAGCTCATTTCGTCGGACCCTCTTATAACCCTAACCCACGTACGAGTACCGGTGTGGGGGTATTCCTTCGCCTTCCCCTAGTTGGATGGTGTGTTCGACCGAGCCGTATCCACCTGTGTGAGTGTTGTCGTGACCTTCCGCTAAACCGGACAAAAGGTTTGTAGAGAGTTGACCTGGCACCTTATTGTCTAATCAAACGAACAAGGGTGGGATAGACGAAGAAGATCTTGGGTAAATTAAAAGGGCAAGTGAACGTTGTCTATTGGGTGTTGACACCCCCGGTCGCTTCTCTCTAAACTATGATACATAAAGGTGGATTATATGCAGAGAATGCGTGCGCGCTAAGGCTAGCTAACAGGGTGTTCTGTTGGGTGGAAAAGTGTCCTCCGAACCGCTAGAGTGTCCCATCAAGCCGGCTCTCTGCACACCGGTATTGCTGACATTCCTTTTGCACTGAACTCGGGTATAGCCACAAGTCTTTTATATTATTTTTTACCTAGGATATCCACATTCTATCCCAGAAAGCACTTTTATCTAACCTCTATTACAACCAGTAGCACTGGGCGGCCACTTAGAAAAAATCTTCGTAAAATGGGGTTATCTTTGCCCATGGAACGGGCCCTTCCCCCATACAGAGTCTAATATCACCCCAATTGCGCAATAACCCCCCGAGGCCCGTAATCTCTGTCAAGGAGAAATCACGAAGGCCTTTTCCGAGTGGCTCTACGAATAACAAAGTGTTTTAGATGTATTTTCGCTCTGGATCGAGTTTGTCGAACGCCTCCATAGTTTTCTCGTACATCGTGAAAACAAGGCCCCCGCTGACCTATATTCCAAAATAATTAGCAGATGCATATTGCCAAAGGAGCTACCCGGACGGTATATCACCATCAATCTACCTAGCCTAGGCAAGGCGCCAGCCCAAAAGGCAAATATTCCCTCTTCTGTAAAGATCCTGTACGCACAATGGAAGCTATTCTTATATTCTGTACGGGCAGAGATCGATTGCATCCTGCGATCATGTTTAGTAAAAAGCGATAAATACGGACGGCGGGTAACGATACCTGGTCTTGACGCCATCTAGGGGTTGAGTACAATAACTATTCACAGTCAGATTAGCTTCTCTATGGATAAGACAGCGTTAACTTACACTGTAATGAAGCCAGCCATTGCGCCAATTCCAAAGGTGGATAATGGGCCAAGTTTTTCACCTGGGGCAACGTAGCTTTGCGCAAATTGCTTAATAGTAGTATACGACCCGAATCTCACCGCAGAATTGGCGGCTTGACGCGCAGTGGTAGGCACTAGTCCTTGAAGGAAGCCACGATACTACTCTAGCTTAGCCAGGGTATATATAAAATAGCGAGTATACTTACCCCCTTTTCCCTCCAAATGACGCCAGAGCCGTGGAGAAACCCGCGCATCCTATTACCCCCTATCAACACCTCCTGCAAGTAGCAGGCACATAGGATGGCTTACCGTGGTTTCCCAGATTTGCGATCATCAATTCTATAAAAACTTTTAGCAGGGTTCCTCAGCCAAGAAATATAATTTCTGACAATTGAGTTTTGATACTTTCAAACGGTGTGACAGCGATCAGTGACTCCGTAGTACCGGCTCCGAGCCCTGCAAGAACAGTTCTCGGTCCACTAATGTTTCCGTTCTCATCCGCTAAGAGATTAACAAAAGCGTCGAAGGCAAGGAAACCTTTGCCACACTTAATACTTCCTATAAATCTTCAACAAACCGGAGAAACAAGATATACATACGAATGCCCGCCTTGACAGAGTTGCCGATTATCGCCGTAGTGCACCCCGCATACCATTCCCTTCCAAACTTGGGCCTATTCCTGGTGAGCTTCTCCTAGCAACGACAAATCAAGGTTCAGGTACCATGGAAGTTTCTGCGCAGTGGCCAGTCGGCGATTTAATTGCGATCTTGTTTTTGCAAATTCCGCCGGATAGGTAATCGCTGTGAAGATGAGTTTCCTGTTAATTTAAACTCAATTTCTGGATCTCGTACCAATTTCAATTGCTCCCGCACTTGCTAGACAGCTTTTTAGCCCCGTTTAATCGCTCTGTGGGAGTCAAGTTGGGTATCACCTCCTGCGATAAGTGAACGAGCAACGCTCGGCTTTTGTTTGTCACGTGTCAGCTTGTTTCCCAAATTAAAGCGAGTCGCGAGAGTACGAGGAAGATGGTCAGTTTAAATACCTTCTCTTTTGCTTTATCGGCAGTAGTATTAGACATCCTGCGCCTGATGAGCCGAGAATTATGGTTGATTGATCAAGATGGATAGAGGAAAGGGAAGAGGGGATATTCGGAAAGAGGCTGAAAATGGCGGGGATCCTTGAGGCTTGGCTCACGTAGAAAACCTGGTACGGTTTTCCGAGCCATCTGGGGAGCAGCCGTCAGCAGGAACTGCCAAGAAATGCGATTTGCAAGAGGTTTCTTTCTTTTCAGTGTTAGGATACCCTGGTCTCAAGGATGCATAAACTATCGGTGTATCACCATCCATCACTCGAGGCTTGCCGTCTTAGACATGTCGGAGGTTAGCACGACGATTAGGAGATCAAAGGCGAGGCTGAGTAGAAAGGGATAGAGAAGGCTGTATACAGAGTCTAAAGATATAGGCAGGGTAAGACAGCTGTTCGGGTCGCTTTGTACCCCTCTCGATATGACCATTCGACATTTCCCACAGAAATAGAGGATAGGAGGGCGTACTCGTACTCCCTGTTATATTGAAGAAGTACTTTCGATAAGACTCCCGTAAGTTATCGTATCCTTATTTCTCCTCCTAATGACTATCACCACTAGCTTTGCTGTTCTCTCACACAAACCTAGACCCGCCATGGCTCCAAGATTTTTGCTCCCTTTTCGTCTCTCCCATATGACTAATATTATGTTACCCCTTTTCACTCTCAGTTCTTACCACTGGAGGGCACAAGACACTTTTACTACCTCTTACTGGATGCGTGGCCAAGAGACCGGCCTCAGGAATCTTACCAAGCGATTGTTAGAAGGGATCTTACGTTTCACAGACCGTCGACCAACTATTCTCTGGAAATATATATTATGGATGCGTCGTTTCATTCTTCTCCGAGGGCTGGCCTCTGCAGGGAGCCTTAGTCTAATATGTACTGCACGTCGTATCTAAATGTTCTATCTCAAAATACGATCCAATCTATACCACAATGCTTACTTGCTTTCTGGGAGCGAACCCCCCGCCCGGCAGAAATGAGGGATCCCTAGAAAGCCGGGTGGAATGCAAGCAAGAAAGAAAGAAAAGAAAAAGAAAAGAAGGGGAAGAAAACCTCCACAAAACACTAGAACGAACAGAGGACTGTAGTGAGATAACACACATGGGAGCAAGTAGGGAAGCTCGAGGTCTCGAGTGGGGCTTTGCTAGCCGTATCGTACCAGAGTAACAAGCGCACAAAGCACTAGTTCTGTTTTGGGCCACTAAGAATCTCTCATTAAACACCTAAGACGTAAGAAACACCTCTGTTGAAATCTACCAGCAACTTGGGAAGAGACACACTATCCACCCATTAAAATCCCAAAATCGGGCTTCTAGTAGGATAAATATTAGTTCCCAAGTTGACATTTCATGAAATACCTAGCTGCAGTGGTTAACACTCCTGTCGCAATTAGCGGGAGTCCAGGAGTTCAATCCATCTGACAATCAGTTATTATTGAACGATCCGTCATGTGGGGCAGGAGAATAAAAATCCTGCTCTATGGGGACTGGGAGATTGAAGAACTTAGCCCTCATCAATAGGGCTGTGGGGTTTAACAATCCTGCTACGAGGAGGTAGAATCAGACTCTAGACCTTAAAAGGTTGGCGATCGGCAGGTAGCAGAAGCGAATGGGAGGGGGGTTGGCAAAGAAAGAAATATGAAAAAATATAAAGGGAAATAAAATATAAAATATAAATAATTGCTTCTTTTACCTTAGGAAGGCAGCTGTTGCCCTCTCCCTATTTATTGCCTTGTATATATAACTTTTCTTAGTAAAGCGAGGTAGTACTAGTGGCTAGGTACTACGCATGTGGATATTGCAAAAGGGGTTTGAGCAGATGCCTCAAAATAGTACTGGTCGCAAGTACGGTGCCGCCACTGGAGTAGGCTTGCGAGCATAGGCGTCAGGCGAGCTTGTCGATGTTTTAATCCAGGGGACTAATTTTTGCTTAGTTCCTTCCTTTCGACTAAATTTTTAAAAAGAGATAGAAGGGAGAGGCAAGAACGACCTATGTATCCCCAGAGAGCCAAAGACTTTCGGAGATTGTTCTTTTTGAAGCATGCTCCCGTCATTATGTATCACTCGGCTCTTGAATTGTCATGGACCAAAACCCAAGGGAAATGTCTTTTCTGGAGCCGCCTCGCCGCTATGGCCTCGCAGGTCTCTTCATGCGAACCTATTAAGGTCACATCTCGGGATTGAGTCAACGAAACATCTTTCACGATGTGACTTTTTTTTTGATGAACCCTTAACTTTAGCTAACTCCCTAGTCTTGTGCGTTAAGCCCAAAGACTTGCTCTACTTTCCGCGGCGACGGCCCTCTCTAATAACTATACAGGCTCGCGGATTGCTCCGCTTTGACGGCGCCCACTTCCAATACCACAGCCAATTTTTCCTGGGCATTTGTCTTCGGAGTATAAATTAATCCCACAAACGTCCAGTATGTAGGGTCTCCAGTAGATTTGGCCCGGCCTCCTTATTTCGGGGGTACAATGTCCTTGAAAAATAATTGGGCCAAAACATTAACTAACTCCTGATCCTCTGGCCCGATCATGAAGAAAAATAGGGGTGCGATCAATCCAACTATATCATAGTATGATACCAGAATGAGTTGAGCTGGGTTATTTCATTTTTGTTAAAAGTATTCAAGGGTGTTTGAGTGGGCTGAAATATTACCCTGCTAAGATACTGTACCTACCGCTTACCAATATGGCCTCATGTGTGCAAATATTCCTCTCATTGTTTGATTTCATTAGAAACACTACTAATGTTATAATTGCTTCCTACTAGACTAAAATTTCAATTGTTTGGTGAGGACAACGGATATTTCTCTCTGTGTTCAACTATATGTAGCCATCAAATTCAGGAGCAGGGGATGGGCATAAGGTACATGGCACTCCCTGGGGCCTTAAATCCCTTTGGGGCAGTATGATACGTATGCCACACGAGTAAGCTCGTTCACCCATTCAATCCTATCCCCCACCCACTAAAGGATAGGTCCCCGAAAGGCCTTCTTCTGACAAAGCATGACACAATGGTAGAACCCGCCGCACACTACATCACAAGGTACCTCTTTTCAGGCCATCTCAAATGGCAGGTCTTTTGTGCGCTCTTGATTGCCCCCATTCTCGTGCCCCGCCACGGAATTGAAAATAGTGGACCAAGACTAGACGCCGATGCGGCAGAAACCCCTACCCAATTATTCCTAGCACTTCCGGTCTCGGGTGTTTAACCCATGAACCCCACCGCCCCGCCTTCTCCCCCAGAAGCTAAATATAAATTAGGCTGGTGATATAGACACCCTGGGGCTGCTACGGATGGGAAAAACAGGGGGGGGGGATGCTAACCTCTCTGACTGGAGTGACCTGCCAAAAGACAAGAATATCGAACGCCCGGAAATGGGAAATTCACTTGGACCTTCTATCCTAGATTCATCATTAGTATTCGGTGGTCCCCAGAAATCACGTCGCTCACAACAGTACAGTACATTTAGCGCTAAATCCGAATCACGAACGATCACTCGTGCTAGATAGCCAGCCCGAAATAGTCCCGGATCCCTAAGCCAAACCCCTCCGTGTGCCGAATATATTTAGGAATATGAGTGTGTAATAGGTCTATTTTTTCAACGATAAGCCTCGCTCGTGCATCCTAACTACAACAGGCAACCGTTTTCTTTTTTTTTCCCCACCTCACCAGGTACTATATAGAAGAAGCTCACACCCGATCCAAGCAAGGCAAGCTTTTCTCGGAATTGTTCCCTTTTATTTCTTGTGGAGTGCGGCAAATGCCATTGTGTTACTTCTTTATTTCCCATCTACCGGTGGGGATCTTCAGGGACAAGGGTTGCGGGTGATATTCCATGACGTTCAAGGAAATCTTTTCCCCATGCTCCTCTGACATCGCTTCAAGCAAGGGGGCGTGAGAAGGGAGAGATATGACGGAATAGTCATAGGGCTTACCACGCGAACACCCTCAGAGTCAATGTACTTTATACCATGATATCGGGGTTCTGGTCGGAAGGGAAAAAAACCCCTAATATCCTAGCCTATAGACTTTAAAATCATCCCACGGGGATACCGATCCACTGTATTCCCCATGCTATAGTCACGGATAGGATGCCTGGCTTAAAGCCTAAGTTGAGTCAAGTCTGTGCTATCATGTACTTTTACTCCTATCCTACGAGAATACCGCTCCCTCCTCAACCCCCCACATCTGCGGGTTTTGTGATGCGGACATATAGTATTTGGCTGCACTCCACCGGAGAGGAGTTTCCACGCAATAGGGCTCCCCCGTTTTTATCGAAGATCAGGAGGATGAGAGGTGGGATAGTCCCGAGGTGCTCGAGCCACTATAGGGGTTTTTACTGCATTTGCATTCAGTATATTCTAATTTTATTTACGATACTGATCTATCCCTCCCCACCTCTCCCCCTCAACTCCGCACAGGACCCTTTAAAAATCTCCAAAATACATAACCCGGCGGCTTTCCCCCGATGCATAAACAGATACAGTTCTGGAGGGGGGGGGGGGGAAGCAGGAAAAAAAAAAGAGGGCTATAGA
>Ga0307517_10000844_pt1 | contig 52606 bp, 40 predicted proteins | sample 23_EM_MG_FD_194515 | JGI IMG/M metagenome (GOLD analysis project Ga0307517, IMG submission 194515) | Populus trichocarpa ectomycorrhiza microbial communities from riparian zone in the Pacific Northwest, United States - 23_EM | ecosystem: Host-associated > Plants > Roots > Unclassified | place... | reverse complement strand
TACCAACTCATGTCTACCGGTAGTATACTAAGTATACTGGCCTATCCTCAATATGGTTACCACTTGGTATGCCATACGGGCTTGAGTCTAGTCCACTGTAGCTACCTATCTGTAGGGTCGTTACAGTTAGTTATCCTTTTAGTACAGTATATCTATACTACCCTGCTTTGTAGTTTAGATTTGTCAAATAATTTTTGTAATAGTAGATATCTTACCTTGAGTCTTATAGTTAAAATTTCATTAACCTTTACTTCAGGTCTGATTTTAGTAATAATAATCTGCTTTAGATAGCTCTTTCATTTCAAGTTTCTTTGTCAAACTATAAATTGAAGAGATCAGAATAGCTGTTAAAGATAATAAACCAAATAAATTTAGTTAAGGGAGTAGCTGTCTAGTAGTACGAAGGTACAGCACCTAAGTTTTGAATATTTTACTAGCAGGGGTGTTACGCTAGCAGGGGCCAAGGCAGCAAATCAGGTATAAGGGCAGCGAATTGGGTATAGTGGTTACCCAATTCACCTCCTCATCCCTGTTAGTCGAACATCCCCTGCTAGTAAAATATTCAAAACTTAGGCGCTGTACCTTCGTAGACAGCTGCAGAGAAGAAGATTGCAGAAGGGAAAGAGAAGAAGTGAGTAAAATAGAGGATAAATAAGATTAGTAAGGTAGACAGAGAGAATAGAATAGAAGAAGTGCAAGAAATAGAGGTATTATAAAAGAAAGAGAAAGTTAAAGTTAAAGGAGACAGAGGTAGAAGTGAAAAAGTTGGAAAAGAGAATAATAGCAGCAAAGCTGAATATAGGGAAAGTAGAAAGAATCGAGTGAATATAGAGTTGTATGATTAGATTTAGTCATAGTGGGTAAGAGAGAAAAGATTGTAGATGAAGAGGGATAGTGGACAATTGTAGAGAGAAATAGCACGAGAATATTAGCAAACATGAAAGTTGTAACAGTGGAAATGAGTGTAGGCAATATTATAGAAGAAAAGGAAAAGAGTGAGAAGAAGGTTCTAAAGTAATCAGTATGAGAGTGCCAAGCATGAGTCATTCCACACATTTAAGACCAGATTAGACAGGATATCAGATCATCAGTTGTCGCATTTTGGTAAGCATGTACAATCCAATATAGAAATAGGTTTACGGGCAATGGGTAAGCGAAGAGGTGCACCCATGCCTGCATTGACTGTTTTTCCTCTTTGAAGCTCCATATTATAACTGTGGTATCGGGAGGATTGGCATGCTGTAAAAACTCGCATGCTGTTACTAGTAGCTCTCTCTACAGGAAAGGTATCTCCGGAACCAGGGACAAAATGCCTTGAAAACGGCTAGTGCCTTCCTATGACGGCTAAGATTGGGCTTCCAGAATCGCACCCTTTCCTGGCCGCTATGAAGAGTGGGGTCCGGCCATCTTCCTCCACCATGTTGGAATTGACATCGACGTGTTCCAGTAGCATCTTCACCACTCCCTGATGTCCCTCCCCGGCGGCTTCGAATAGTGGTACTTGGCCATATTTATGGGCGATGTCAGGTTTGACATCGTTCCGCCCCAACAATATCTTCACGACTCCCTCATACTCTTTCTGGGCGGCTATGGAGAGTGGAGTCTTGTCACCTTGATCCACAGCGTTGAGGTTGACACCGCAGCGCTCCGGGGGCATCCTACGACGCCTCCTCTTCCAAAAGAAGAGGCTCTAAATAGTGGCGCTTTACCATCATCATCAACAGCAGCAGTACTGATATCTAGCAGCATCTTTGCGATTCCTCGGTCCCCTTCTCAGGCCCCTGCGAAGAGTGGAATTTGGGGATATCGATCAGCCGTACTAGGGTTCATATGGCCCCGCTCAAGAAGCATCTTAATGACCGCCTCATGGCCACCCTTAGCAGCCCGTACAAGCGGGGTCACGCCGGGTCTCCCGTTGGGACTAACATCGGCTCGCTCCAGCACCATCTCCACAGCACTGAAAAAACCCAATATATTAGCGCAGACACCAATAACAGCTGTATCTTTTATGCAAAGGGAAAAGCGAGGGGAGTGAACAGGATTGGCGTAAACCGCGAAAACCGTACTTGTGTTTACACTTGGGTTGGATTTTCACAATAGAAGCGTTGTGGCACAGGTTCGTAGTACTAGTAGTTCTCGAAAGCTCCGAAAGCAAAAAGTAATCTTGAATGATAAAAGCACTCGATCCTCGTATTAGCGTTCGTCCCTTCCGGGCCAGTGGTGTCGTTGTTGTTCCCCCGTCCCGGCCCAAGCGGTTGGTGGGGGAGAGCTACGCTCTGAAAACATTTTTCTCCAGAGGGAGTGTACCGATGACAGTCACCCGCGCAAAACATACAGAATACTAATAACGGTGCCGGATAGCGGTAACCAAGGAGGGTGATCGTATTGTATCAGCTCGTCAAATTGGGTATCTCTGTACAAGGATGACTATGTTTATAGTGTTGTTACTACCAAATGTCCGGAAGCCGTTTAACCAGCAAGTTACCACGTTGCCGGGGCTGATCTAACGTATTATACAGAACACACTCGAGTACTGCAGTGGGGATGGCGGTGTGATCTGGGACAGATCCAGTGATCTTTCCAACCAGTGTACGGAATTTACCGCGGAGGGCGGTGTTTCCGGTATGGCTGGGGGGCTTCGTACCAGAATAAGTACAATATCATAGGGCAGAGACAAAGTGCCATCGATACGGAATAACCCGTGGAAAACCCGTCAGACGTTAGCACACTGCCAATACGATAGGTTCGAAAACCAGTAAGCTTTTTTACCACCCATGTCTTGTCTCGGAATCGTAAGGAAACGCCGCATCTTCCTAGGCCCTATTCCAACGCAAGGGCTAGCCCCACCACCTCAGCCGCTTTCTATCCCAACGTACGTACCAGCACCCAACGAATCCCCCGAGGTCTAAGGTATACCATCATATCTAGCTAGTGAAGCTGAGTACACTCACACCCCATGATCCCGGATCTCGATAATCTTGATACCTCGCTACTCCATACGGATTCCTATGATTTCCAAACTCCCCTACACTAAAACCTGATCTCTTGTCACGGATTAAATTCATGAAATCTGGCCGTCCAGGATAGCGGAGTGTGAGTGTATTGTATTTGGGGCTATGGGATGGTCGGCTGTGCTGTGGATGGAAAGGGCCGGGGGGGCTTGCCGGGGAGCCATCATAACTGCAGGGGACTATCGGAATTGTTATGAGTCGCGTTGATCAGGTGGAGGAGGAGAGCGAGAGGGCCTAAAAAGTGTAATTGGCCCAGGGAAATGGCAAAAGTCCCGCCACGCCCTGTCCAATCTTTGATTACTTGTACACTACTGTGCCGGTAACTTAACTGAAAACACATGACATACAGAAAGTATTATATAACACACTACCGATGATGAATCTAACGGTAAGTTAGGGGTCTTTTCAAGTTACCAAAGTGTTGTTGTGACGAAAATAAAGTACAGAGAAAGAAAGAAAGAAAGAAAGAAATGGTACTCGTCATGCCTCGTCACTCACTAAACCATTGCGCCATAGCTCAAGCAAAAATGAAAAGGACCTCAACCGAAACTCCCACATAATATATACACCACGTAAAACAAGCTAATACCTCGCAGACATTAAAGTGATAGCGTCCTAAAACAGTCAGCACTCCCCCTCCCCTAATCCTCACTGTCGATTCCTATACCTCGTTTCTCCCCCTCTCCCCGGCGGCCCAAAACATCCTTTCCGGAGGCGACAGTCCCCCACTACTACCACTCCCACTACTACTCCCCTCCGCAGCTCCATCGGGTAGAATCCTAGCAGTGCTATCCCCACTCCTCCTCTCCGCTTCCACTCCCTCCACCCTCCCCCCACCGCTATCCTTCTCCTCAACCTTAAACTCCTTCGTAATCGTAATCCCCGTCCCCCCCATTCCCAAGCACAACCCATCACCCTTCCCCCGCCCGCCAGTCCCCCAATACCTCCGCCTGGCTGGATCCCGATACAGACTATTTCGAATCCACCAGAGCAGGCCCCCGCACAGCAAACAGAACGAGATGACGCCCACCGCCACAATCCCCCCGACTGCCGCCGGCGAGAGGGCCGATGCGTCATTGCACCCGGCGAAAACCGCCGGCGCGGACAGGTACTGCGGGTTCGTATGAATTTGCACTCCCCCTTCTCCTCCTCCCTCCTGCGTCGTGTTGTGCCGCAGGAGAATGCAGGGCGTGTTGTAAGAGCTGCCACAGGTGTACCCTTTCGGACAGCATTTGCGGTTCAGACTCCGACTATCGGAGTAGCCGGTTAGCTCTGCCGAGCACATTTCTCTGTGAGAGGACGGATCTGCGCAGTTGGTGTAGGCGGTTGGGCATTTGGACCAGTTTTGGAGGATTGGTGGGCAGGAGCTCGAGGCGGTTTCGGCGGTGGTGTTTGGGCAGCAGTTCTCCCAGGTGGTTTTCCCGTGGGTTACTGTTAGATTGCAGGCTTCGTCCATTTTGGATTTTTCGGTTGGGGTTAGCCCTCTAGGTGGGCGGTGGGGAAGTGAGGGAACTTATATGTATGAAAGTATGCGCCGGGGGAGTTGGGTTGGCTTGGACTTGTCCTGTTTAGCTGTCCCGGGCTAATAAATATCAGGTATTTTTTTGGCCCTTTTTTCGATGGAGAATGTAGCGGGCAGGAAACAGCCATACAGCAGTTGAGTGAAGGTGCCGTTCTCGGTGAAAGTGAAGTGGCAGTGGAGGTAGGTATGAGGAACAAGAAACAAAGAGATAATCATAAGCCTCCGTCTGACATTACCCCCCATCGTTAGTAATCCCAGAGCGCCAAAGTGCAGGATAGTACTAAAACAAAGAAATCAAGAAGTTGTTTCTATCAGGTGTCCCCCCCCCCCCCCCCAAACACAGACACTATCTGCCGACGATAACGTGGTTAACCTGTGGAGGCACAGTCCAGTTCGGTAGAGCCCCGTGAAGCACAACCAACAAAAAGCAATTCGGGTAGCCAGATCCAATTACTCCCACTCCCAAGCAGCGCCGTTCATTCCGCCTGCCATAAATTTCCAATAGCAGCCCAATAACTCCAAAAAGCCCTATCCCAAAATACCCGTCCATCTCTTCTTCCGGGCAACAGTACCCGGGTTGAACCCCACCCCGCACACAAAGAAACCCCGGAAAAGCAAACAAGATGTGCGCAAGCATTCTCGTGCTACGGGCGCCTATATTACCACCTCGATCCGACCAACCCGATCCAAAGAATAAATCGGGATGGGGGGGCGATTATGACAAGAGTTCTGTTCTAGCGCCGCAGTGCCGCTTCGTGAGATGGATAGGGAGTGGCATTCGGGGGGAATAAATGTGAGTAAAACGGGCGGGTTATTCCATTTTTCTGGAAGGGCAGGAATGGTGAGGATCGGTGCCGTGACCGCCAATGTTCGAGTAGCCAAGGCGAGACAAGGAAAAGAAGAGGAGTGGTTTGTCTTGGCTAAGCTTAGCTCGTGCCTACTTACAGTTACTGCAAAGGTATGATCCCCGAGCAACACCCCAACCCAATGGTGCAGCAACCTCACCATCATTATCACAGCCTTAGACAATTCTCCCGCAATTACCCATTCCAACCGTTCGTCGACTAATCATTTGATTTGTCTACCTGTAGATACATCTCCATCATCTCATAGCGCAAAGTGGTAGCTAGGTATTACCAGAATCAAGATTGAAATGCGATAAGAAACAAAATCGGGTGAAACATTTCACTTCCCCTCAGATCGACCAGCAGCAGTGTAATAAGGTAATGTAAGGAAATGTGCAGTAATCATGGACTCCAAGGCTCGCTAGGTCAACGCAATCTGCACTAGTAACCGCTGTGGATGTCTTTGTAGGATGCGACGCATGTCTCGACTCAGTAGGGTAGCTTGTGCCCACGCCTTCGAAGAATTTTTTGTGGGGGGGGTTGTTGGCAGGCGGGTAATGGTAGGTAAACGCCAGGCTCATATGAAAGGTGAGAAAAAAAGTCAAATGAGGGGTAAGTTTGCGTTCGTTGTAGGGCCAGTTCGTCCGCCCATACACCCCCAGTATCGCTCGCGAATTATGTTCCCACTTCAAGAGTTCACAACAGAGCAGCCATATTTCAAATCAGTTTTGTACAGTACGAGTACCTACAGTAGCCTACCTATCTGCCTTCCCAAAACTCTGGATAAAACCGCTTTAAATTGTAAATCTCGAGTCAGCCTTCCGTCGTTAATCCAATCACACGTGACCAGAAATGGATAATCCTGGAAAATAAATATCAATGTGTACCAACCTTATGCAACTTCACCAGGACACTATCCACCAACTGAGTACTCAACCACTCGCCCATGACCATTTCCAACCTCTCAAGATTGCGAATAGTGGTATCCGTATCCGAGCTACCCCCACCCAAATATCAGCACCCCCGCGCCCATCCATTCGTCAAAAAAAGCAAAGCAAAGGACAAACCTCTCCTTAAGCAACTCGTTCTCTCCCCGAACAACCATGGTCAAGACTACCTTCCTATTCTCGAGACGTCCCTTTTCGCCTTGAAACTCCTGCTCTGTAACCTCCCCTGCGGCCCATGCGAAGGTGAGCAGTGGGATATACTCCGTCGTCATGAACTTGAGCAAGTGCAAGTGGAATAGCAAGTCCCTGTGGACTTGCGGATGGTCGAAAGTTCCCGCGAAGGAAGTGGACAAAGGGGCAGTTATAGTTCGAGTGTGGCTCTGAGAGGCGGAGGTAGACCTGGTTGGGCGCCTCCTGGAGGTGGGGCGGGCATGCGCTCGAGCTGCGGGGGAGGAGGGCGGTGATGGGGTGGAACTTGCGGTGATCGGCGACACGCCGCGGTGCTGCATGTACGCGAGGTGGGAGGAGTGCTTAGATGGGGTGCTGGGGGCGGAGCGAGACATTGTGTTTGTATTTGATAAGGGGTCTCGGCCCAGCATGTATGTGGATATGCAGTTCCTAGTGACAAGGGGGAAGAAATGATTGATGGGGTGGGATTGGAGAGCACGGCTCGAACTTGGTCAGGGATGACGATAATCTAAGATTAGGGCATGAGCGAATTGGGAACCGGGGCTCAGAATGAGAAGGTTTGTAGAAACACATGACCCTAAAGTTGGTTTCGCGAATGACCTGACTCCTAGTGTCGCACTTGCATGTAACTTTTTGCGCATACATGTCCCACCAGTGCCGTTACCTCCCCCTGGCTTTCAATTTAGGCCGGTGGTGTTTTGTGAACACTTAATGGCAATTTACTCGCCCACAGAGTGATTTTATACGACCCCCATTCCTTCTCCTCCAGCAAAAGGAGTCGGTATATCGGCCCCGTAGCACCGCATATCTCTCAGAGGGCAATCGCCACAGCACTTGAAGGACTACCGTCACAGTCTGAGTATCTCACTACTACGCTAACCGCTCATTTCCCGGCAGTGATATTACCGTGGTTGTTCACCTGCTCTTTGTAGTACTTCCCCGTATATATGGCAAGTGAGTGGATAGGAGATGTTTATATAAGGTAGAAGGGAACAAAAGGCATATACTTGAAGTTTTAAGATACTCAAAGAGGAATAGGGGGGTAATAATAGATTACAGCCTCCTGAGATGGGAGCCTTATAACTACCAAAAACACAGATTTAGTATACTACTACATGCTTAGAATACTGGATCCATGGGGTACTTAGCCAAAAAAACTCCCCTCCCCAGATTTTTTTTCTATTAAATCCTTCAATTGTTTAAGGGTACAATTACCTCCCTTCTCTAGAATAGTGAAGAAATATATAGTATACATATGGCCCGTGCACTCCCCGAGATAGAAAGGGGGTCGCTGGGGCTTGCCAGGGGAAGCTTAACGAAATAGCTCACGATTTAACTATTTAGATTCTTAATGTGCATTTCACGCCCGAAATTCTTGTAGGGGTGCCGAGAGCTAGGGATTTCCTTGTATCAGGACCATACAGGTAACTACGATACCCCGGGAGCCGGTACATAATACTAGTACTACCTCACTTTGCTCAGAAAAAAAGCTATGTATATAAGGCAATAAATAGGGAGAGGGTCAACGGCTACCTTCCCAAGGAAACAGAAGTAAATAAAAAACTTTTTTTTCTTTCTCTTGTTATTTTTTTTATTTTTATTTCTTTGCTTCTTTGCCAACCCCCGTCCCATTTGCTTCTGCTACCCGCCGATCGCCAACCTTTAAGGTCTAGAGCCGGATTCTACCTCCTCGTAGCAGGATTGTTAAACCCCACAGCCCTATTGATGAGGGCTAAGTTCTACAATCTCCCAGTTGCCATAGGGCAGGATTTCTTTAATTCTCCTGCCCTACATGACGGATCGTTCAATAATAACTGATTGTCAGCATGGATTGAACTCCTGGGCTCCCGCTATTGCGACAGGAGTGTTAACCACTGCGCCAGCTAGGTATTTCATGAAAGTCAACCTGGGAACTAATACTTATCCTACTGGAAGCCCGACTTTGGGATTTTAATGGGTAGGTAGTGTGTCTCTTCTCAAGTTGCAGGTAGATTTCAACGGAGGTGTTTCTTACTCCTTAGGTGTTTAATGAGAGATTCTCGGTGGTTTAAATGAGAACCAGTGGTTTGCGTGCTTGTTACTCTGGTAAGATACGGCTAGCAAAGTCCCACTCGAGACCTCGAGCCTCCCTACTTGCTCCCATGTGTGTTATCTCACTATAGTCTTCTGCTTGTTCTAGTGTTTTGTGGATGTTTTTTCTTTCTTTTCTTTTCTTTCCTTTTTGCTTGCATTTCCGCCCGGCTTTCTAGGGATGCCTCATTTTTGCGCGGGGGTGGTTCGCTCCCAGCAAGCAAGTAAGCATTGTGGTATTGATTAGATCGTATTTTGAGATAGAACATTTAGGTACGACATACCGTACATATTAGACTAAGTGGATAGATGTAGTACTGATGTTGGGCAAATTATTTGCACTAGAGTACCTGGGTCCGGCGATAACTATTCGCTAGAGAGAGGATCTATACAGCTTTCAGAACTCCCAATTGCTCTTCCCCAAAATCAGAACAAACCAACTTTTCAAAAATGGAAATAAAAAAATGTTTTTTTCTCCTTGTTTCATTATTGTTCTGCTACCTCGCCCATCGCGGGCCTCACCCACAGAGGCGAGTTATAGAGTCTGATTCTACCACCTCGCAGCAGGTCTGATTTTCTCTTCAGCCCTTCTTGAGGAAGGCTAGGGTCGCCAGTCTCCCAGACTCCTTAAATCCCCTACCTCATGTGACGGATCGTTCGATATTAACCGAATTTGAGGGAAATCCAGCCCCCGGGCCCCTGATAATTGCACAGAGGTTAATTGTTTCTTGACGTGCTAGCTACTGTGCCAGCTAGGTATTTTCACATCATATCCCGCGAGAGCAAATGCCTATCTTGTTTCTTCGACTTTTTTCGCCCGAGGTTAAAGACAGCGCTGCTGTCATAAGAAATATAGACCAAGAGCGGCTCTTACTAATCACTCCGTTGTCCTCCACACTTCCCCGTTGCTATTCTGTGCCCTGTGCTTTCTCTTAGTTGTATGAATGCATAGGTACATGCCGCGTATGCATTCCCGCACCCCAGTCATTGCCTTATGTTTTCTTCCCTACCTAGTGCCTCCTTTTCTTTCCTTCCCTCCTTCTCTCATCAATGGATATTTCTCTTTAACCCCAGAATCAATAAGAATTATTTGCTAAACCACCCCCAATCTTGTTCTCCGATTCATCGCAATCCTAGCACCTTTTAATCTCGGTTGTTGCTCTCATAGTAGATCACTCGATGGATTAGGGGTTCAAAAGGTGCTGCAAGTTTAGGTAGCCTACATACCACGGAATGCAATCGATGCGGTGTGTGTTATGGCAACTCACCCAGCAGACGCCCCCAGTCGGATCGGTATACAAAATACCACCCTAGATTTCAGTTGAAATATAAGAGCGGGGGTTCACGTGTAGCCCAGAGGAGGAAAAGAAAACCCAACCCGATGTCATTTTTTCAGCACAGTTAGCTCTCAGCGTTAGGCTGAGAATACTCTTCACCAAACCTAACCCCCCCCCAGCATCATCCTCCCACGTATGATACAATCCTCCTATATACGCCATCATACAAGGCCCCACCCATTCCCACCCTGGCCCAACCATCCTCTAATTTCTGTATGAACCACAAGCCAGCGATCCAAATCACGCCGGCCATAACGAAACCTAATTTCAGCACTCTTTAAGAAACCAACTCCCAGACACGGACGGAGCATTACTTGGCATTAATCAAATTTGTAGTCCAGGGCACCAAACCTTTCTTCTACTATAATAGCCTTAGCTGTGGTTTGCGGCGCGGGATCAGCTCACTACATACAGCAACGTATAGTTCAATACCGTCCGAGTCGTAAGTAATGGGGATTGATTATGCTGTTATCGCGGGAGGGGGGAGGGCTCTTGGGCTATTTCTTTGTCTGGTGTCATCCGGCCTAACGTAGATGACTTACTCAGCAAGCAGGGCTATTCCCATGTAGCGATAGGCACGATTGGATGCGCCGGGGTCCCGATGCATAGATCGGTAGTGTGCCGTCCTCGAGTGGGAAGATCTACTAGTACTACACCTCCCAGGCATGTTGAACGAACCCGAACACAGGGGGTAAAATTTGTACGGCGGATTGTCTGTGCACATCTGTGACCCCGTACTAAATTCGGACTCAAACGTTCGGGTTCAGTATGCCTGGGACGTGTAGCGGGAAGATTTGTGAGAATCGGTAATGGGGCGGATGGCATGGTGGTCCCGGAGAACGATGCTATGGAGTAGGGAGTAAGGTGCAGTGCAGCACAACACTACAGTATCTCAAACCCTCCGGAAATCCACCACCAGATTGTCGTCGGAAATGAGCCCAGCAGCCCGCGATGGGCTTGGTCGGACGGGTTGAGAGAATTGCGAATATCATACCAGTTGACGAGATATAATACAAAGCGGGCCGTCAGGAAGATAAAAACTCTGATCCTTCTCGGGAGGTTGGTTGGTTGTCTCTGATGCTGGCACAGATGGTAAATTTCAAGAGTTTTTACGATGGTTTATTGAGCAAGAAGTGTAGGGGTATATGGTGACTAACTTAGACGTCGAGAGGAGGACACAAAAATGAAATTTGTGCGCTGGGTGTGATATCTATTATATCTTTTCATACCCAAGCGCAAAGGAGGTTGTGGTTGGCATTCCGATAAATGGGTGAAATCCCGGATAGCCAAAAATAAAAATAAATAAATAAATATGAAACACAAACGCCGCAACAACAATTAAATATAAAACACAATGGTATAGTATAAATCAGCTCTCGTACAAAACTACTCATCAATCCTCCGAGCCCTCAACTTCAATCCCTCATCACCCTTTTCCAACTTGACCCACAGCCTCTCGCTAAGATCCTCCATCTCCTCCCACTCGCCCTCGCGAAGCCGACTCCTAGAATCCTCATCCAACCCATGAAACATCAGCGCCAGTGAATTGGCGCCCCAAGCACGCATCCCCCACTTCGCCTCACCCTCCCGACTCATCACCACGACCGTCAACAAGAATATCAAGGAGAAGACCCAGAGCGAGACCGGGAAAGCGAGCCACGGCCACCTCACACGAATGAAAGACTCCTTCCCCTGAGTCGTCCCGTTCACCGGCGGGGTCGTAGTATCAAAGTCTCTGATGCGGTTGGTCATAGCGGTGGCCACGCGGGACATCACCTCCGTCACGTTCGCCTGAGTGCTGAATCCCTGCATTAGGTCCGACGAGAAAACACGGTTGTATCCCGACCCCTTAGCCCATCCCGTTAAGTAGCTCGTAACGCCCCCGGAACCCTGAATGGATTCTTGCGCCGTCGCGGTGATCACAAACGTCGTCACCTGAGTCCCATTGGTCAACGAGAAGCGCCGTTCCCCATCACTCTCAATGCTAATGTCCGTATTCGTGGAAATAACCTCCTCGGTGTAAACCCCCTTGCTGACCTTTGCGTTCACAGTCTTGACGCACCAGAAGAGCGCACACTCCGTACCATGATATGTCGGCGGCCAATTCCCCGTCTCGCTCTTAGCCTGCAAATATGCAAGCGTCGAAAACGGGCTACTCCGACCGGCAACACCCCCCTTTAGCCTGGATGAGTTCTCGAGCGCGAGGTAGGTCTGGTTTAAGATGGTGTTGATGTTATTGTTATCCGGCTGCTGCCAGCCCTGTGCCCTCAGCCCCTCGAAATTGGCCGAGCAGAGGTTGTTGGCATCGCAGCTGGACTCCACATAGTCGCTAACATCGAAGCACTCGCTGCACACCGCTAGCGTTGCGAAGGGCGGGAACGTGCAATTCCCACTGGTGCAAGTGAAGAATGGTTGGTTCACCGTTGAGATCCCACCGGCGGGTCCGGGGAGCGCAGCGTTGTAGATTGATGATAGAAGGGAGAAGGAGATTTCCGGTGTGGTCGTGCCGGAACTGGTCACGTTTTGGTACGTGTCGAAGCGATCCGCGCGGGTCACTGTTGAGGTTGAATTGGGTAGGATGATGGAGCGATTTGGGTACGAGAGGAGTTGCTGCTGAGCAACACCGAGCCCCATTGAGCACATCATTAGGAGGGCCCCCAAACATCCAAGGCCCCTAGTCAATTATCCCAAGTCAGTAAAAGGTGATCACTGCGGTTGATTCGTGATAACGTACCATCCCTTCTGCCTCCAGCACAACTTCAAAGCCCCCATCGGGCCCCTCGAAGCCTGATTATAAACCTCCACATCAGCCAACCTCCTCTCCCTCTTTGAAAACCAAAGCCACATCAACTGTCCCATGCACTCGTCGATAGGCACCAACAACGAAGCCCTAGACAAGGTCGACAGCAACGACAATATAGCATTAACACTGATACCCCCGGACGACCAACTCCACGCCGGAATCGGACGATCATCGAAGAGAAACAGCACGACCGTGCTCGCAACAATGGAGAGGAATGAGATCAGGATCGCGAGCCATTCCCACGCCCAGTAGTCTATTCTTCGCTTCTTGCGATGCAGAGGGAAGGCGGGGCTGGCTTTGATGTCCAGGTCGTGCATCGTGTGGTGCTCGGAGGGTGCTCGGAGGGGGATTGTGTCGTCGGACCAGTCTTTATTTGACATCTTGCCCTTGTTTTCTTTTCCCCTTTTTTTTTAAGCTGGCGGGAGGTCGTGTAGTGTACTAGTACTAGAGCACTGTGCTCTGTTCCCGGGACGGTGAAGTGCGGTACAGTACGAGTACTCAGCCCAGTGATCAAAGCAAGGGGGAGAGAGAAGGAAGAAGCCGAAATGAGCAAAAGTGCGGGAAATCCGTCTTGTTTTATCAATCATGGGCAAGCGGTTTGGCTGATTCTGGCTTTGGCTGTAATGTCGTACCGGTACCCCTCCCCGCTGGCTGAGCGCCCGGGCCCTAAAGGCGTGGTTGGCTGCGAAATCTTGTTTATTACCGATTGGGGAAAGAAACTGTGGAGGGGAGATTAACTTGATAGGGTTGGATATTTGCGTCACTAGGCCACACACCGCCACCAAGGGTCAGTGAGGGTTGGTGAGTGTTGGCGTAAAAAAGTCAAAATAATCGAACCAAGTGGTAACTCTACCGTATGTCGTTGGAGTTGCCTCCTCTTGTAAGCTCTGACATCCCCCAGAGGGGCTGAGGAGCACTTTTTACTGTGTTCTCCCTACCTCCCAGGTAGGGAATTCCCGACTATTATTACGGGTACCAGTAGAGTATCGTACCGGTACAAAAAGCACTCGCACACCAGACAAGATTCGATTACCGTATTTGAATTTTACGGTGCTCATGGCTTGTCCCAGGAACGAAGTACCGTACTGTAGTGGTATCCGACACAGGGGTTAGAAAAAAAAACATATGGCTAGTCGTTCGTGTCTAATTGTGCATCCAAACGAAATTAAAAGTACCTTGGATGTTCTTGGCTGGGACAAGCACCGGCAGGCTGACTGTGATAGAGGAAAGGCCGGTCTTGGCGTTTTTTCATGGTGGAAGGAGTGGAGAAGCCTCTGCTCTGGTCCAGCAGGAACTGGATAGTCTGCTCGTGGACGGTACTCGAGCACCAGTACTACCCCCTGAGTGGCCGATGCCCTTTCAATCATACTCGAGCACGCTGAACTCCCGGTGCAGTACGGGGTGTGGATGAGTGGCTTGTGGCAGTGCATCCCCTTCATTGCAATCCTTTAGATGGGAATACACACACCGCCACAAATTCCCCTCCACCCACCCACCCTCCCCCCTCCCGGTAACTTTATCCATTAGCGAGCTGTGACTGCAGCCACGGTCAGCTTATCCACCCTGCTGCAGGGTAAGCTTGACAGACGATGCTTGGGTAATTGGCACCACCACCACCCTATCCCGCACACCCGAGAGCACGAATGGTAGAATTCGATACCCACAGTGCCAGTCAAACAACTCTGTTTTAGACGGATCGTAACGTAACATAAGCACCTCTCTTCCCTTCCATAAGTCACCACTGGAATCCGTTTCGCCCTCCGATTCGACACCAAGCAAATTCTCCGACCACCCATTAATCACGCATGTAATCCGCCCGCAAGCTCCACACCACATCTGGACAAGCAACCACCGATCGAAACCCAGTCAGACAGATATCGTACTTACTAATTATCGGAGAGTAGCGTGCTAAGCACAAACTGTGGCCCACTTTTATATCTATACCACACCGGTTTTGCCTGTTTGATAGGGTATCGTACCGTGCTATAGTCCGGAATTAATAATCAACAAACCCCCCCCCCTCCTCCCCCCGCCTCCCTGCCGAAGCAGTGGGAGCACCGGTTCAATACCGAGCACCGACGCTCACCAAACTCCCCAGAAATAGATGCACCGGGACCGTTGATTTGGCGCACAAAATATCGCTCCAACTTCCCCCGTTTTCACATCTGGCCACGGGCAACTCTACGAATTAACGTGTATGCCAGGGCCAAGTCCCAGGGTTAGAACTCTACCACCTGCCTGAAAGAGGCTTGAAACCTAAAGGCATTCACTTCCCCGGTTTGGAAAAAAGCTTATCATAATTGTGCAAGTTTTTTTCTCTTTTTTTCTCTTTTTTTCTCTTTCTTTCGAGTGAAAGCAGTCGGGTGGGCGTGATAGATGATGGATGGATGGCCCTTTCGCCGGCGGAACCGGCGGGTCAACTCGCTCGAAACTTGGACTACGGTAGCGCCCGATAAAATAATAATAATAAAAACCCTCTCAAGTCCGGGGCTGAGTGATTCAAACTGTGGATGATATTGCACCGGCATCGTGGATCAAGTCCCCCGGCAGGCAGGCGAAAAAAGTGCAGTCCACCACTCAGCCCTAAAAAAATGAAACATATCAGAGCGTGGTGGAGGGGAGGGGAGGGGGGAGGGCAAAAGTGCCGTCTTCTCTTTTTGTGAGGAAATAGGTTTGATTTGATTGATCTTTATCTTTATTTCTTCTCCAACGTGACTGGTTAACGGTTACTATAATCCCTTTTTTTATCGAAGCATGGGTTGCGATTTAAATTAGCGATGCCCCCTTCTACCGTACTCCAGACCAGAAATGGTTTGGGGGATCCTAGCGTTTTAGCTGGTGCTTAGCTTACTGTGCTACCATACATACAGTACTGTGCTGTTCTGCGCCCTCACGTACCGTATATAGATGGACGAATAGGTACCGTAGACGGACAGGGCCGAATACACACAGCACCTACGACGCTCATAAGCACTCAAGTTAAGCTACCAAACACCCGTCCGCCGTCCGTGCCGGACTAATAAATCCAAGTTCATACTTATCATATATGACGCGGCGATCAGATTTCCCCATGATGACTCTCTCTCTCTGGTGGGCGCAGGCCGTTATATATATAAAAGCCAGGAACTGGGTCCAACTAATATTCAATTACTGTGCTAACTAAAATGACTGGCCGGTCATTGCTGGGAACCACAGTTTTATTTAGTTAACCGGATTGCAGGGGCAAAAAACAGCAGTTTTTTATACTGTGCTCCTGGAATACATCATGATTCTCGCGGTCACGTTTGCCACCCCCGATGGCCGACCATGATCCAAAGAATCCGTCTGGCGCGGGGAGTGGCGGGGGATTGCAGTACAGTGCAGGTCAGGCCTTGATGCAGAGAAACTCAGAACCCGCGGGATTCCATTGGGGGTGGCGGGGTATCCAGCTATCGAAGCACGGACGGCGAGGTTTGGCTGTGCGTTACCCCCGAGCATTAGGTGGTCAAGAGGAGTGGTAGAGATTTAAACCCAATGGCGGGGAGGAAGGAAGGGGCGTCACGTGCGGTGCGTGGTGCGTGGTTCTACAGGAGTGGTTATATGCTGGAGTGTCGAACGTAAAAGCACAAGTTAGCTGCGGGGAGGTGAAATTGAATTAGCGAGTCAAAGTCAGGGTTCGGCGCAGGGGCACTAGCGAGGTATAAAGGATGAAGCGAAAAGTTTTCGCGAGGCCTCGTGGGAATGCAAATGTGCGAAATTCAAACAAGAAATCTTCCTAGAGTCGCCGGTGTACGTGAAGGTATGATATTTCTCACCACACCGACGGAGGTGTGATTGGTTGGCAGTAGTATTGGGGATGGAATAGGCGGAGGGATACCGGAGGGAGGCAGGGGGGTTGGATTGTTGGAGCCTAGCGGCTATACTACTGTAGTAGCTGCTAGTCGGCGAAGTCTATGGGAGGAGAGTAGATGCAACGAGATGGGCAAAGGAAATAAGAGCAGTTCGCAGAGATTTCAATAACGAGTGATAATCTATGTTCGTAATTTCTCTATTCTCATAATACAAACACATGCGGTGCATCTAGAGCACCTAATGCCAAAAAAAAAAAAAAAAGCTCTTCCTCTAACTCTGGCTAAAAAATCCACTCATAAGTCTCCTCAACAACTATCTCCAATTTTCCCACCGCCGCCTCCACACTCCTCCCAACAATGGCTTCGTAAACCCCCCTCTCGGCCCTCCACTTGCCCACACCTGTTTCAAAATAGCCGACGGCAAACTCATCCAGAACAATCTCCACAACCTTCTCCTCTCCCGGCTGCAGCTCCACCTTGCCAAAGCCTTTGAGTTCCTTGGCGGGTCTCTCGACCCGGGACCCAGCCCTGGGCGATATGTAGACCTGCACCGTCTCGCTGCCAGTGACGTTGCCAGTGTTCTTGACGGCTACTTGGACGGTTAGGGTGGCGCCCGGTGCGAGGGTGTTCTCACCCCCGGCGAATTCCAGTGAGGAGAAGGAGAAAGTGGTGTACGAGAGGCCGAAGCCAAAGGGGAAGAGCACGGGGATGTCGCGAGAAACGTAGTGTCTGTATCCAACGAATACGCCCTCGCTGTAATGGATTTCATTCTTGGCCCCGCCGTCGCCGCCAAAGTTGCCCCAAGAGGGATTGTCTTCTACCTTTTTAGGGAAGCTGATGGGGAGTCTGCCCCCCGGCGCTTCCTTCCCCAGCAGCACATCGGCAAGCGCGTTCCCGGCTTCCTGTCCCTGGTACCAGACCTGTAGCAACCCCTGCACCTCCGCGAGCCATGGCATGCTCACCGCGCACCCGGACTGATTCACCACGATGGTTCGCGGGTTGGCCCTTGCGACGGCGGAGATCAACTCGTTTTGCTTCCCCGGCAGGTCCATGCTGTGCCTGTCGTAGCCTTCCGATTCCCACTCGTCGTTCATGCCGACCACCACTACCGCCACGTCCGATTCCTTCGCGAGCGCCGCGGCTCGCGAGATGTACTCTTGCGCGTCGCGGACGAGGTCGACGCCCAGGCGGATCCCGATGGCGGATGGGAAATCGGGGCCGTCTGCGCCCATCCCGGACAGCAGCTGTTCGGGGGATTTGGTGGTTGACTCGGTGACGAGTTTGTACCATACGCCGGCTTGGAGGGTCAGCTTCTTGGTGACTTCTTCGGAACCGGAGGTGAAGAAGAGTTCTCCGGTCTTGGTCCAGTTGGTGTGGTCCAGGAAGAGCTCGTCGTTCAGGTATACCTTCGTTGGCCCGATGGCGCCGAGTCCCAGGATGTGTTCGCCGGAGACTTCCGGGGTGAAGTAGCATGTTAATCGGACGCTGTAGTCCTTGTCTGCTAGGGAGAGGGGTTTCTCGTTTATGAGAAAGATGGTGGAGGTTTTCGTTATCCTGGCTTCTGCCACTTGGCCCTGGGATTCACGGCCCCCGAAGAATTCGAGGATCATGCCGTCCTCGCCGCCTGTCGGGGAGGGCTTTACTCGACCTCCGGGGATGGGGAATGTCTTTACCCATTTTTCGGTCTGACAGCCGACTTCATAGTTCACTTGTATGTTGTGCTCTTTTACGGCTCCACGGATGGAGTCGAGGGGGTTGGTGAGGTAGTGCGGGCTCAAGTTCGCAGATCCCCCGCCTCCAGGAATGGACACATTCGCGTTGGGGCCTATCCAGGCTATCTTCTTGATGGATGTCGGGATGGGGAGGACATGGTTCTCATTCTTGAGCAGGACAATCCCTTCAGTGCCGGCTTTTCGGATGAGCGCTCGATGCTCCGGCTTGTCGTTGGCAACCTCCGGCTCCTCGCCGAAACGTCCCCACTTGCCGGTTTTCGCAACAAGCTCTAGGACATGCCGAGCTCCGGTCTTGATGGCAGCGAGGAGTTCAGGGTCGCTGTTTGATTCATTAAGCGCCTTGAGAAGGCTCTGCCCGCGGCGGGGTGCTGGGCCGGGCATTTCTAGGTCTAGTCCTGCTTTGATAGAATCGACTGGGTCGTGAGCTCCACCCCAGTCGGACATTACCAATCCGTCGTATCCCCATTCCTCGCGGAGGACTTGCTTCAGGGTAAAGTTGTTGACATCCGCATGTTGCTATAGTTCCACGTTAGCATCCCCCTGATATTGACTCGGCCAAAGGACTCACTCCATTAATAGCATTATAAGAGCTCATAATCGCCCAGGGCCCCACATCCCTCATGGCAATCTCAAACGGCTTCAGGTAAATTTCCCTCAAGGTCCTCTCGTCAATGATCTCGTTCACGGTAAACCTCTTGGTCTCCTGCTCGTTCGCGACGAAATGCTTCATGGTGGCGGCAACACCCTTGGACTGCACGCCGCCCACGTATGCCGCCGCTAGTTTCCCGGATAAGTACGGGTCCTCGGAGAAGGATTCAAAGTTCCGCCCGCCAAGTGGGGACCTGTGATTGCATGTTGTCGGGGCAAGGAGGACGTTTGCCTGCTTGCTGTGGACCTCTTCACCGAGGGCTTCACCGACCCGGTGGATTAAGCTCGTGTCCCAAGTTGCGGCGAGGGAGACGCCGGCGGGGAAGAATGCTGCCTGTATTGGTTCCATCAGCAATCAGGGGGAAAAATCAATTTCAGAGAGGAAATAAGAAAAACCTTCGTCCTGTTGGAGAAAAACTGCCCCCGAGCCCCACTGGGTCCATCGGTCATCTTGACACCAGCGACCCGACCCTGTATCTCCACGGTTCTCCAAAAGTCTGCGCCAGCGAGCAGCGAAACCTGCTCCTTTAGACTCAATCCCTCTAACGTCACGTCCACCGCCTCTTGAAGATCCTTTGGTAAAGCTTCGGAATCCATTAGTCGATCAGGCGTCCCGAGTACTGACTTGCAAGGGAGGAAAGGGTAGAATATGGACAATGTGACAATGAAGGCAAGGACTTGCATTTCGAGTGTATCATTTCGGGCGTATTGGGGCGGGGGTTGGGCGTGGCATTTTATAATTTGAATGTTAGACAATTGGTGGAATTGGTGGAATTGGTGGAGTTGGTGGAGTTGGTGGAGTTGGCTGGTTGGCAGGGAGGGAGAGAGAGTAGAATACATGGGTGTTTAGTTTGTATAGCATAGAGGTATCCTTTGGGTGCGTTACTTTGTTTCCCGTCTTTACCACGGTCTGCTAGTACAGGAGTAAACCACCAAGGTGTTGCACTAGCACCCTCCCTATCGAACATTGCCGTTACATCACCTAATCGGATACCCGTTTCAAGGCCCCCCCCCTTCCTCCACTGGAAAAGCCCTATGCGGGGAATCTCGGGGGGCGTACTCGAATAGCACGCAATCGAGTGTCCGGGGAGTATCGCACAAATTACCGGACAACTGCCATGCTACCATCTCCCCTCGCCCTAGTTTTTCCGGAGAAAGCTGGGGAAGATATAATAGATGGTAAAAAATCGCTAGGGTATTTGTTATCGTAAGGATTCCTATTGTATGCTGGCATTACCTCTTCCTCGTATTTGCCAGAGGGGGGGGACGTACCGTAGACTAGTTCTAGATCCGCCTTTTCTGTGGTTCCTACCGTCCCGGGAAGGCAAGGGGAGGGGAGGGGAAGGGAGGGAAGGGGTACCGGAAGGTAAAGGAAAAGGTGGTGGGCGTGGGCCACCACCCCATCACTGTTGTTGTGCCTGAAATTATCATAATATTATGTTTACCGCTAAACTACCCGTTGGCGGGGTTTCTCCTCCTCCTCCCGGGAGGGAGGGAAAGGGTCCATCTAGTTCAGCCCGGGTTTCGCTTCTGAGGAGGCGGTTGGCTTAGCGTATCCGGGGAAAGTTTGTTTGTTTGTTGCCGTTGCGCCACGGGAAGGAATGTTGTCGTATCGGAGTTGTGCGATATCCCACGCTTGTAAGTTGGTGGTGGCTTGTTTGAGCCAACTACAAGTAACTTAATGACAACTGGGAGTTTCGTTTCGTGGGAGGAACGTGCGATAATCTCCTCCCACACCACCCCTCCAAAGGTTGCACTCACGGTTGGATTGATTGGTCAATCACATGGCTGCCGAAATTCCCCTAGTATTTTCATACAAGTATTGTAATATTATTATATTAATATTATACCGGGTAATATCGTGCGCTGGATGATAGCCAACTAACGAGATTTTTTCAAGGCAAGAGGAAGTGTTCTTGGAAATGCACTATCTCCCGATGGGGGGATGATCCCAGTGTGGCAATTCACACTTATTTGTGCAAGGACTAGTAATTGGCCCCACGTGTGAGGAATAAAACGGCCAGCTAGAGTACACCGAGTGATAATCCAAGTAATGGATGCTACGGTACTGTATTTCTACCGGCATCAATGGGTTCATCATCGGTTGCGTGGGTTCTTCCTTTTTTCATGTTTTTGCTATGATACCCCCCCCTTGCTCGCTGCTACTCATTGAGAAAAATCACTTTGTTATCGCGGCAGCTCCAGAAATGTCTCCTTAGTTGGTTACTCGAGTAGTAGAATCAAAAAACATCAAATTCCATTACCATCCTACAAAAACGGGGCGGTAGATACAATAGCTAAATAAATAAACAAAAAACTTCACCCGTCCTAGAGCGTGCCTAGCGCTTACTCGTGCATGAGTTCCTATGGCGGAAGGGAACCAAACCCCTCAAAAAAAAAAAGTAATCACTAAACACGAGTACAACCTTTAAACGGTACTCAAAATACGCTCCGACAACTTACCAGGCCGATTCCTTCCGCTCCCAAGCGACAACAGAAAGAGAAGAGAAAAAGAAGGTTGTTATGCCATCTTTTTGACGGGTCTATGAGCCACCAGCTGATAATAATGTGTATTGCATCTTGCAAAGTGCGCCCTCGTCCGAGGCTAAATTTCGCATTTGTTAGTTTCCTATTATATATATATAGCTACTCGCCTGTCTATTGGGCACTAGGACACCTTGGGACTATTGATGCCTGTATTGGTGCCAAGGTGTCCGGATACTTTATAAACGGGCTAGTGATTGTATTGGGAGGGAGGGACAGTCGAAAACTTACTTCTCCAAGAGTTCGTACGTACGCACCACAGACAGGACAGTGGTATCTCCCTTCGCGCTGGTGATTTCTTCTGCCGTCGTTGCCTACAAGCTCACCTGCTGCGATGAGATCGGCTGGGGTTGGCACTGGGCCGTCTGGGATGCCTGGGACGCCTGGGCCGTCATCTGAGCCGTCTGAGCCGCCATCTGAGCCGCCATCTGAGCCGCCATCTGAGCCGCCATCTGAGCCGCCATCTGAGCCGCCATCTGAGCCGCCATCTGAGCCGCCATCTGAGCCGCCATCTGAGCCGCCATATGAGCCGCCATCTGAGCCGCCATATGAGCCGCCATCTGAGCCGTCATCTGAGCCGCCGTCTGAGCCCTGGACCAAGCCCTGGACCAAGCCCTGGACCGAGCTTTGGGCCGAGCTCTTGACCGAGCTCTTGACCGAGACCGGTGGTGAGCCCGGTGGTGGACCCTTTGGTGGACCCTTTGGTGGACCCTTTGGCGGACCCTTTGGCGGACCCTTTGGCGGACCCTGTGGTGGACCTTTTGGCGGACCCTGTGGTGGACCCTTTGGCGGACCCTTTGGTGGACCCTGTGGTGGACCTTTTGGCGGACCCTGTGGTGGACCCGGTGGTGAACCCTTTGGTGGACCCTTTGGTGGACCCGGTGGCGGACCAGGTGGCGGACCAGGTGGCGGACCAGGTGGTGGACCCGGTGGCAAACCCGGTGGTGAGCCCTGGGGTGAGCCCTGGACCGAGCCCTGTGGTGGGCCTTGGACCGAGCCCTGGACCGCTGTGGCACCTGCAGCAGCACCTCCAGTATCGCTGGCAACATTACCGGCGGCACCAGTGGCCGGATCTGCGGGCCGACCTGGTGTGGTTCCGCTGCCCTGTCCACCGCCGCCGCCGCCTGAGCCAGCGGGGAAGTTGGCTATGAAATCGAGAATAATACGGTCTCTGTCCGCCGCTTGCCTCTGCCCCGCCAGAATAGTTTCCTCTATGCGTTGCATTCTCCCCGTTATAGTATCCTCGATGCGTTGCACTCTCCCCGTTATAGTTTCCTCTGTGCGTTGCATTCTCTCTGTTAATGCCCGAACTCCGGACAAGAGCTCAGACAAGACAGGTGAAGTAGGCTGGGCCATTAGTGCTGACGCTGCTCTGGTCAAAGATGGTTGCCTCACGGCTCCCCGTGACCTTGTGCCCAACGCCGCAACCCCGGCCAGTGCTCTAGCCTCCGCAGCTCGTTGGCTTGTCGACTCTGGCTCTTCGGGGATTTGTATTATTCTATTGTCACCGGAGGGCCGTACGAGATGCCTGATCGGTTGTATGACTTCCGTAGTAGTTTGTCCCATGGTTGGCAGAAACGGAGTGCCTGTCTGGGCGTTCATTCGAGCTACACGCTTTGCGGGTCTCGCGCGTCTGTCTCGATCGATCAAACCTTCATCGTCTTCTTCTGAAGATGAGTGGTTGTAGAATCGTTTCTGCTTGCGGGGCGCGACCCCATAAATATTCAGCTCGTTCCTGTCACGGGGTAACTCATCCTCACTATCCGAGTAGGCAAGATAGTCTGACCGCTGATTGAGGGCTCGTTGGTAGTTCTGCTCCTTCTCCGCCCACCTAGCGTTGAAACTAGCCACCGCCGAGGCCAGGGTAGTCGGGTTTTCCTGGATGGTTAGCGGTTCCGACTCTTCGTTCACATTGAACGTAGGTGGCGCAGAGGCAATGGGGAGTGTGGGTGCGGGAAGGTTTGCTCTTATTAGTGCTAGGACAGCGCCTCTTCTTGTTGTGGGCCTTGTGGCGGTGCGCCATCTTTCAGCAGCTGGCCGAGAAAGAGGTCTTGCTACCCAAATCCAGAGTTGGTCGTTTATCCTTATGTACGACACTTGAGGTAACCTGATGGTGTCACCTCCATACGTCTTCGAATTAGTTTCCATGATTTGAATGATTTTGTCAGTGTTATCGTCAGGAAGGAAGGCTGCTCGAGCAAAGCCCTGGGGGGGGCTCCCGGCAGGTGCTGGTTGGCTTCCAACTAATATCTGAGTCGTATCTGAAGCTAAAATCAAATGTTTATCGCGAAGTTCTTCCCTCTGAGAATTGCTAAGTTGGTTGTTCCGATTTAATCTTGTCACTAAGGTGACCGAATTAGCTGTGAAGCGATGGGGGAACGGCTGTACTTACAGGCACTTTGGTAAGCCGTCAAGTGCTGCGGCATGATAGGGAGGTTTTGAGCTCTTGTCCAAGAACCACCTAGAAGGGCGGAGTCGCTAGTGGGTGTGAGCTTCTATGCGCTAGTGCCGCAACGGGTGGGGGACCTACCTCATGAGCACAACCTTATAGCCCGGCGGGACGGGTACCACCGAGAAACCGCACCCATTGTCTTGATCCTGACATAGGCAGCTGTGAGGCAAGTTGGCTGCCGTCAGGCAGTTCATTTGGAGAAGGATTCCGCCGACATTGTCGAGATGCCACATTGCCCGCTCCAGATCATCGGAGTGATTGGCATGTGATAACACACCAGTGAGGTTGGCGAGTAGGTTGAGGGCGGTGGAAGCACCAGCTCTCTGCGGACCCCTAGCCTAGAACCCACTCACTATTAATCTTGGGAAGCCCCAGCTGCTTCTAAAACACTGTCTTACCGGAAAGAATGTACGGAGAACCTCGCGATATTCTGCGGCAGACCAATTTTCTGGTATGTAGTGTCTCGCTGCTTGGCTATCCCCGTCTATTGGAATGGGTCCCTGGATTTGGGCGAGCCCCTCGAGGAACGCGGTTACCGTTCTCACTGAAAAAACACCACAATCATATCCGTTTTGTTGCTGCGGCACACCCACTACGGAGTTCGCTGGGAGGGTCAGAGTTGCCGCTGATCCAGCAATAGTCTGGACTGCTGGTGATTCAAAAATAGGTCTCAAGACATTAAAGAGGATGTTGGGATCGCCGGAACCTATAAGGCTGTTGTGACTGAAAAAGTGTCCTTTGACCCGATCAACTATCGAGATCCACCAGTGGGTGCCTGGCTGATCTGCCTGGACATTCGACTGCATAAATATCCAAAACCTTGCACCTAATCGGCTACTTGCGAGGTGTGAAGGATCGCCGGTGACGGCTAACAAGGCTGTAAGTGAGACCGAAAATACCTCCGCCTCCGGATGGAATTGGTCATATCGAGTGACGACTGCATCCATGATATCACTTGTGAGCCATCCCGTGGGTTCTAAGCCTCTTGGGTCTGGCGTTGTCTGTGTTCGCTGGAATCTTTCTTCGCTGTCGAAAGGATCCATCGTGTAATTTTCAAGTGTCCATGGCCCAAACCTGGCCTCTCGGGCAGCTACCATAGCAGGGGTAAAGCTTGAGTCGTCAAGTTGAAGGATACCAGCGGTCGGTACGCCAGCAGGGGTTGCTGGTTCGATAGCTTGCGTACAAAGTGGTTCCCGAATCATCCATGGAGTCGGGCCGTAGAAGTTATGTTTGCTTTGGGTAGTAACCCTACCTACTTGCTGTAATACTGGCCTCCTCCTTTGAAGCCAGAATATTGGAGGCTGATTGTCAACTTCCAAAAAAGCAAAATCCGGAAGCACAGCAGAGTAAGGTTGAGTATCGAGAATATTAGCAGAATTGACGCAAGTTGCCATATAGCTAGGATATCGGGGCAGCGCCAAGCCTTTGACGAAACCCTGACCATTTTCGTCCAAGGCTACCATACATTTATTGACACCGAGATTCCATTGTAGTTCGACCTCCCGCCGGTTGGCCGCGATCAACTCGGCGCTAGCTATTCGTTTGTTAGTGGCCACTGATAGCGGGCGAACGTGGGCCGGGGAGGTCACCTCCGGGTGGGTGGCTTTCCATTTGCCTGCGAAAACGCTCGGCAGGGCCCGCTAAAGCGATATCTGCCATCTTGACAGCCGGTAGAGTTCGGCTGGATGTTTAACTTAGTCCCTATTCGCAACAAGGATATCCGGCCTTCTTAGACCCTGGGGGAGGATCAAGCTTACCCTAAAAAGATTTGCTTCTGACATCGGCGCAGGGCCGTCACTTCGATTGGACAAGACCCGTTTCCTCCGGGATCACATTCATCATGCCGTGAGTTTGGTATACCTCGAAACATGATTGCTTCGGCGCCATTATCGATCTCCCGTTGGGCAAACTCGATAGCTCGGATGTGACCAGTGAGCTGTACGAGCAACTGTTTAATCTCGTCTGGCACCGCCTCTGGCATTTCCTCTGTTCCGGTTGCGTGAAGTTGCTGTGGGGGACCTTCGGGATTCTCGTTTTGTTGCTAGACCGCCCTAGTGAGTATCGATAACACACGTATTTTATTCCACTTACCTGGGAGAGAGTATCTATGAGTCCGCCCATAAATCCTGGCATACCCCAACCCGCTGAATCAATGGGGGTCACTGGGTTAGGCCAAAAATGATCGGGGTCACGGCTTTCGTGCCATAGGGCCATGGCCCTCAAGGCGTATCGCCAAGAACGCTCAATCCCTTGAGGAGGGGTAGAGACATTGTAGCCCTGGGCAAGGTTTATCCTGCAGGTAGGATCTCTAGTCGCCACTCGCAAGCATTGCTCGAGGGCACCTTGGGCCGATAAGTTATCCGGTACCCCGACTTCACCAGCCGGCCATGGAGTGAGGATGTGTAGCGTCGTGGTTTGGAAATTTAGGTCCCCAAACCAGTATTCATGGAGGCTGTTCCGGAGAATAAATAGTAGGTTTGAACATTGAGGGAGTCTCTGGCGTATTTCGGGAGTTAAAAAGGTAGCCGGTAAGTCGTCTAGCGAAATCGGGTTTGAGATGATTAGAGGATATCGGTTTGGGTATCTCCTGGAGAGAAATTCGCAATAAACCCTCCACAGAGAATCAGACGGGCGATCGGCGTCGATACCCCAAGGATTGGGCCCCTCAAATTGGTGTTCGTTATCCAGATCTTGAATGACAGGTTCGTTCCAGGCTCCCAAAGTGTTCGCTGGCCCGACCGCCCCCGTGGAGTCGGCATCGGTGCTCGCCCCCGCGGAGTCGGAATCGGTGCTCGCCCCCGTGAAGTCGTAATCGGTGAAAAGGCTAAGAAAATCATTCAACTCAGGCTGGGGGGGGACTCGAGGTAGGGAAATCGGGGGTCTGAGTCGGTCACGATCAATTCGCAAAACCGTCGGAATATTTTGTTGGACCATGGTTGTCAAGACTCCAGGGGTTCAATCGCAACTGAGGTGTCGACTATCGCAACAATGGTATTTTTGAGGTGAGGATGTTGTTTCCTTCCCTCTATCGGCCTCTGTCCTGAGCATAGACCATATCTTTAAACATCTATTGTCTGGGCCTCGGGAAACAAGAGAAAGGAAATTTACACTCGTGGATTTTGGCTTTTTTTTCCGCCTTGAGCAAACAAAGGATTGAAGGGCCCGAACACCCACATCAGGAGACAAAGGGCAAAAAGCCATTTTACTGGGAAACAATAGGGTCTTGCTCGACTGAAAGATGTGTAAGATATGCATGGCGCTAGTCTCTAGAGTTACCAGAATAGCACTTTGGGGGACAGAACACTAGGCACATAGGCGTAATACTAGATAATGAAGGAATATATTAGAAGAATGGTTTATATAGTCGCATGATATTGCCGGGAGTCTTGAGGCGCGTACCTTTAATGTTCACTTGTGTCTATGGCAGTATCAATTGCGGAGCCTAGGTGAGAATAAAAAAGGCCTTGTCGACATTCCTGGGCCTCCGCCATCTAGAAAATTATTGTTCCAAGCGGAATCCACCATGCTGATTGTATTTGATCAAACCACCAAGGCAGGCCGTTTAAACTTCAGGGGAATCAAACCAAGGGTGTCTGGGACAATACGACCTTCCATGGATACGAATATAAAACATCCACGTCTAGGAAGCTAGCTACACCAATAGCGATTGAAGTTATGAAGTTGGGACTAGAGGCCGTATGCTAGGGATACTGCGTCTGAACGGGGTTAAAAATCAATAGGACCGACTTGGAGGTATATTTAAGTTCGCATACGTACTCGTACATAACCAACACGGAAACCCAGGGGTCGCTGATATGACAGCCCGCGGGCACTCAATTACAGCTCCTCAACGATCGCTTGGACGGGGGTATTAGGCGGGTACAAGGACGCGCTTCACCAGAGAATGAACGCCTTCCCGGTCAGTGGGGGCTCCCACAACCGATAAACGGTGGCCCGCAGCAATTGGAGACGTTAATTGAGATCTAAAGTACCTTAGCTTGTGTATTTTTGAATCGGGGAAACTTGCACAATGCCGGCTAGAACAAAGAACTGCACTCGAATAACGGGGATAGGGGTTGTAATGGCTACTTGCACTCTGGTGTAACTCAGTCTCCACTCGCTGGCGGGGGAGTCTCGCAATAGGACATAGTAACAATACATACAAAGGCCAACGTTGGATTTGAGATGAGCCCGGCTGCAGATAATTAGACAGGCTTAAGTTCGTGCTCGGTTGGGGAGGACATGTGATGTTGATCACGCCGGTGCTAGGAACTTGGGACGATGTCGAGGCTGCAGGGGTAGACATGATAGAGTATTCAGTCATACGGGTAATATCTGGAACTGGGGCAAAGAGGCACATTGTCACTGATGCCCTGACGGCAACGTGTTGTGCGGACAGGGTTCCTCGTCCGACTACGACACCACCCTTGGTAAGCCGCTCTGGCGTCACCCTTTTTCTTCTTCTTCCTCACCCCCATCCCTATCCTCATCTTTAACCTTAACTTATCCGAGTATCCATATCAGTATTTGTCCCATTGACTGATTTTGCAGGTCTGCAGCCGACGGCCGTCCACCCCGTCTCGTCCTTTGTCGTCCTCGCCCCGTCTTGGGTGGACGGGACGACTGGAAGCGCTGGGATTATACTTTTCTTTCTATCCACAGATGATGCTTTTCTTTATTAAACGCTTGGCCAAAATACGAAACAACGTTTTAAACTTTCACTAGTCAAGTACGAAGAGGAATGTTTTCGTACAAGGAAGAGATTATTTTGCTGGTTAACAATACCGTCTTGTGCGAAAATATCTCCCTGAATACGATACTTGTAAATAAAGATATAGATTTAGACTGTAACCTGTGCAAATTGAGTCATTGAGAATACCGGGGTGCAAGTACGGTACTGTACACTGGGAGACGCTCTCATTCAGGACAAGGATTATTTTGCTGGCTAACTGCTCCCGTCTTGTGAATCTGCCAAAAACATTTTCCCTGCCACTTGTAACCGGAGGATTGAAGTTGATAGGAAAACAGAATTCAAAGGTTCAAAAAAAGAAAACCAACCTTCGCAAGATAATAGCAATGATTTTTTATGCAGGAATCATATGCCAACTTGGGGGTTGCTGTATTGCTCACTATTAAAAGATCACACATTGAGCTGTAGGAGGGGGGATGGATAGTGGCCTGAGAGGTCCAGTCATTTTCACCCGCTTGGCAGGCCGAAGAAAATCCTCCCCATACTTGCTCAGGTCCTCAACGTTTGCCCTCTTCCGCTTTAGATGGACTCTGGTTGGAATTTGATGCTCCACTATATCCCGGCCACTCGCTAGTAGTCTCTTCCCCTCATCATTTCCGGCGCCTGGCTGAGAAGGTGTCTCATCACCCCCAAGAGATTTTGCCTTCCCATCGGGGCCGGAATTCCGCTCCTGTAGGGGTTCATCAATTTTTCCACTAGCGGATTTCTTCTGCTCAACTCTCCACTTCCTCTGTACTAGCGGCGATTCCGGATCCATCATGTTATTAGCATTAGTGATTGGCGAGAGCTTCAACACCGAACTAGAAGGTGAGATTTGCGTTGCGGTTGGAGTAGATCCTTCTGCTGCGGGGACCAAGCCTTCCACTCGCTTTCGCTGACTCTTGAGAGACCTTCTCTGCTTACCGAGAGCATCCGAATTCAGCTTCTCCCGGAGTTCATCAACTTTCCCACCACCGGACCTCTCGAGCCTCGCTTTCAACCTTTTTTGTCGTATTAGTGAGCCCTGGTTGTCCAGGTCCTCCACATGGGCCATTAATGAGAGCCTTCCCTTCGAACTGGGTGGTGGGGTTTGTGTGGGCATTAATTTAGAATTTTCCGTTTCTTGGGATAATTGCAGGAGTTGCTCTCGCTCAAGTTTGTGTTTGGCAGGAGTAGGGGTGGATGGTTGACCGGCGAAAGAAACCTGGCGGGACTTCGAGAACCTAGTCATAAGGCTCTCAAGATATGCTATACCAGCTTCCACTCCTCTTTTAGGTAACTGCGTAAGTAACTCTGGCTTGATCTTATATTTATCAGAGTAAGTACTAGGCGGCTGATCTGGGAAAATAATCTGCCTCAATCTGGATGGTGTGATCCCTCCCACTGGCTCCTTGGGTAGCTCAGGCTCGCGGCACCGAGCACTAGGAAGAAATGACGAACCTGGGAGCGGAGCTCTGCGTACTCTCTGTCCCAAGATCGCCGCCCTTGTCTCCAATGTCCCCGCCAAGTCCTCTCTCTGCTCCTCGAGGTATCTCTGACTCCAGTCATTCGCCCGATCGTGGTAGACCCTCAGCGTCCTCAACACTCCGGAAATCCCAGTGGCACTAAGCTCCGAATGGGATTTAAATTCCAGCATCGGCTCTGGGGGGAGTTTCCTACTAGCCTGCCCTAGTGACAACTCTTTGTCCCAGTCTCTCCCCCAAGAGTGCATGTGTCTGGTACGCAACAGCGGGGAGCACATCTCGCGTTTGAATATCCGGTTGGCTTCTGGATCGGAAGGCTCTCTTTTCCGAGGTTTTTTTCTCCCCGGGCCAACGGGACTTTTCGTCGGGGTAAAGTTTGGTAATGGGAGAAACGGTATGGGTAATATGAACTCGTTTCCGGGGGAATGGAGCGCTCTGGGGAGTGTGCCTGTGTCGGGTTTGCGGCAGGAAGTAGGTAGAGAGCGCGTCAATGCCGCGGAAACATGAGCAGCGGAAGAAAGAGCAGTAAGCTTTGGCGTTATTGGGGTGGTGATAGTAGAGCTGGTATTTCCCTTATTTTGAGGTTCGCAAAGTATCTCGAAGTACTTCTTGATAGCGGACTCTACGCTGCCCAAGCGGAGGAACTTTGCGCCAAAAGTGTTCAAGTTAAGCACATCTTCTTTCCTTATTTTCTTTGACCCAACTTTTTTCTTCCCCTTATCCTTCACAGACGGGGACGGAGAAGGATAAGCATCGGAATGCGAAGAGGCCACTGAAGGAGTGGTATAAATAGCATCAGGACCACACCCACGAATAGTTGCTTGCTCAAGGGTAATAAACTCTCCACGCAAAGCGTACTGCACAGCATGCCAGAGCGAAACAGCAGTTTGACTTTTCATCTTCCTTGCCTTTGCAACCATATCTAAGTCCTTGGCAGCCCGTACAAGTGCAGACACCAGTTGTGGACCTGAAAACTCCTCTGCTCCAGGAGGCTCTCTACCAAGCCGCGTATAAGTGATGCTAATGTGGCGGCGGACAAGCCTGCGGCTGTACAGGATGTATTCTCTCTTCCGCACATCCAGAGGGATAGATCCGATGGCAGTAGCAGTAGTAGCAGAAGATGGCTCCGGAGGAGTAGGGCCGAAATTATCAGTCGCAGATGAACCGATATCTTCGAGGTAATCCCATTGCGTATGAAGTGGGTCCACAGACTCGAAGGTGGTGCGGGGGATGTCTGGTTTATACTGAATACGCATGCCGTTTTAGGAGGTATTTGGCGAAGAAATGTTAATGGTTCGTTTTTTTGACGAAAGTGGCGGATAGTAGGTAGCTAGGGGAAGAGGGAGAAAACAGGACGGTTTGATGCTTGCCCCGTCTAGGGTGCAGAAGGGGGATTGGAGGTGGGGAAAGAATGATGCAAGTGTCAGAGTGAAATTAAAGGTATCAAGAAAGAAGAATGTGGTGAGGGATAATGTGAGAGGAGGGAGTTGGAGAGTAGCACGGCGAGACCGTGAGCATGATTTTATCCCCCCGCAACCCTATAATACCCTCTAACCTAGCATCTATTCTATGTGTTAAGGGACTGGGATTGTAGATATTGCCAACGTGGGCAACCTGTAGTGCTCGCGAAAGAGGGAGTGGAAAATGAGCCCCCATGTGAGTGAAACGGGTAGTTGGACTGCGCTATTTACACACCAAAATAGGGGATTTTCGCACATTCATATCAGCGAGAATTTTGGCACCGGCGCAAAAATGATTTCATACATTGCTCCCTTCGCCTCTCCACATTATATCTCCCCGTTTTATACATATAAATATCATTTCGGCTCTACCAGTTACTTCAAGCAGGGCGGTGGCCCAAGGGTCCTCTCCCTGCAATACCAAAAAATTGCAACGTGGGAGCGCTATTGTCAGAAAATTCCTATTCCAGCAGTTATGGATAGAGGCTTATTCAAGGAGAAATTCCTAATATCGATTTTAACTAATTCTCGGAGATAACACAGGTTGCCTACGCAACATATCGAATTTTGAATAATTTTGGCAGCTAAGTTAATAGTTTTTCCGAATAACCCTACTTTTTGGTGGTAGGTGGGGAATAGACTTGTCCCTTGTGTCTCCGTGGCCTAGCTTCTTGAGGAGGTATGTATGATATGCACTTGTTCAGGTTGAATTTCTCGAACTCAAGTGGTGCGCATCATGAGAAACCGTTAACGGCGGCGTGTTGCCCGGTGCTCCGTCCTCGTACTTTAATTAACAGAAATCGAAATAAGATTGTGGAGTAAGCTTTGTCCAACCACTACTAGCCTGGAACTGTACCAATAATGGTCTAGTCCTTCTCTAGCCTTATTCCGACTTTCACCAATTTCTATGGAATTGCACATGCGGCAAGAAACGAAACTATTTTCTATTCAGTATGCCGAAAAATCCAAAACAGTTTCTGCAGGATTGTGGGGTCCTCATTCTTCTAGCGAGCGGGTACCATAGTGATTCCCAACTCCCTCTTTAAGCCTCAAGAAGGACGCTATGTCAACAACAACAACATCCATTTACCTCCGAGTATCACACTGCCATGCTGTTGCTTCTGAATTTTTAGAGCCGATAACCTGTCTCATTAATAATCATGATCGATCACTCGATGCCAAGAACCAGACAAAGGAACCTCCTGGCTCTTATGACTGAGTGAGGGTGTGGAGGTGAAACTGCTCCATTGTGCGACTTTCCGCAGGCTCATTGTGTTGGCCTCTTGCATTGATGGGTTTCTGAAAGGGAGGGTATCATTTGGTTTGCTTGTGGGGTCTCGGAGTAGATACGGCGTTAAATTAATAACAAATCTTAGTGCCAAGGGCCTACTCTACCAAACAAGCTGAGCCCTTTAAGGTGAACCTCGGATTCCATCAGTTCGCTTTCGTAAACCTCACGACTAAAAGTCTTGTGCGCGCGTGAGGGAGAAATTACAGCTGGGTACTTGTGAGGTTCCCATATAAAAGCACACTTTGCCTCTCGGTAAGGAGGTAAATAAGGGGTAAAAATCAAAGAGAAATTTAAAAAGACTTCAACTTGACACTCTATCTTGATCATTTATTTCATAACCGGAAGACAAAGGATAAGGTTATGATACCTAAGCAAAGGGGATTGGAAATTCGCCCCGCATGGCTGGGTGCAGTAACCCAGGGTCAGGAGCTAAGAACTATTTTCAAGGTCGTACCGTAGTGCCTGTGAGGTTCGGGCTGTCCCCGTTTACTAATAGGGCCTTATAAGTCTCGCGGGTTAGGGTTAGAAATAGTCACTCGGGTCGCATCATTTCCGGAATAGATCCTGGTCTCAACAACGGTACTTATTCTGCTAGATCTAGGCTCTACTGGGAGCTTATACTTCGCACACCTATATGAGGACTGTTTGAAACTCATGGAACCAGGCACAAATCCCCAGAACAACCCACCGGAGTCCCCTCCTATCACGAACCTTCTATCATGCCCCATAATCCTCTTTACAGGGAGTGAGACGTGCCAGCGCCAGTAATTTCGAATTCCCATATAACCCCTTCTACACATCTGAAATTCCCGCACTCCATCCGCCATGGAAGCCTACCTCGAGCTACTCTGCTGCGGTCTCACCATCCCCACCGATCCCCCCCGTAAACGCTACCACTGGTGGATAAGTCCCAAGACAACCATGTCACCATCGTCATCACCGCGGTCTAACACCCCCCCAAACCTCCTCCCGTCCGATGTCTCAGAGATAGAACTGGAGGTCTCACTCCTGGAGAAGCTGGTGAAGTTCTTGAAAGCAAAGAAAGAGGAACACGATATCGCAGCGGAGATATGCGCGCGAGCACTTGATAACGCGAATGTGTTAAGTCGACTGGTGGGACAAGATATGGAGCGGTGTCAGAGGTTGATCTTGAAATATCGCGAAAGGATTTCAGAAGTTAGGGGGAGAACAGGAGAAGATAGACGGCCGGGGGCGGTAGTATAAACTGAAGTAAATTCCCTAGATCAGGAGGCTTGAGAAGATGTTTCAGTTAGTGGGACGGGGTTGGGGCGTGCGATATTTCATGATTCTATCGTTTTCAAGTATCACGTATTACTATTTCCAGTAAGAGATTCATCCACCAATATTATGTTTGAGAGAATTGATTTTCAATTCTCTTTCTCCCTCTTATCTTGGGATCCACTTAGCAAACTTGAATACCTTACCCTGAATATAATCGCTAAGATGCCAACAAATTCCTTTCCCCTTATCCTTCATCCCACACCTACCAAAGCACGCTACCTCGACCCTATCAGAGACAGATTCCAATTATGGGCGCAGCCAATAGTATCCCTTTAATCAGACCTCGCCCCAGAGCCGCCTCCACTATATCATTACACTGCACAACTAATGTGGACATAACTCACACGGCCCCACCCACTACCCTTCCATTGGATCTACTAACCTACCTCCAGTCAATAACAGCCTCGCCAACCTACTGCATTCGCTCCCTCAAAAATTTTAACTCTCTCGCCTCGACCCTAGCCTTCTACATCCGCCTCCTCCCTCCAGACACTTCAGTGACTGAAAAAGTTAAGGTAGGGGCAGAAGGATCAGACGAGCAGTGGATTGAGCAGGCAATTGTCTGGTCTTCTGAGATTCTGCATATATTAGGTGAGATGCAGAGATGCCTTGCCACGCTGCGGGAGATCAAGCCGGATGATTTAAAGGGGAACTATCATTCCCTTGAGGAATGGGAGGAGGAGGTTGTGGGTGCCGTCAAAGCCCTGGGAGGGGTTTCCGCTAGGTTCAGGACCGAGGTAAAGGGCAAGAGAAAGGTTTCCGGGAGCGGGGTGTCAATGATGCACGTGCTTGAGGAGGTTAGGGGGATCAGAATGTTGAGCTTGAAGTGAGTATTTGTTGATGATATCGTCGTGCATTTTTGGGTGACTTTTGTTTATATCGAGATCCCCTAGGTGGGATGATTTAATTTTGACTGTCGCAGTATTCGGTTATGTATAGGAGGAAATAGGACGCTTCGATTTTGCTGTTAGGACTCCCCGGGTGTTTAATTATCCTTCTCTATAGTAACGTAAGTCAGACTATTTCAGGATATTCATTTAGAAAAGTGTCAAGAGATTTCGTCTCCTGTCTTGTGAAACATTAATGGAGAAAATAGAGGCCACAGGGCTAGTATTCCTCAGCGTACCGTACAGCCCAAAGAACAAGTTTATGAAGATCTAGCCATAGGATGCAGTATGTGCCGGAGTACACACTCCGAGCCTGGGGCCGCAGTCCCCGGAGATCTACATTTTAGAGGCTTTTCATCGAGATCAAAGTGACGCAGCAGCTCAGTTGCAAAGAGCTTCTAGGCCGTATGGCGCAGTACATGAGAGGGCTTACTAATCATAGTATACCATATTATACCTCCGGGTATTCGGTCCTACGAACCATCCTCTTATTGACCAGGCAGTGATCAAGCCGATCGAGTACATTTACGCACCCCGCTTCACTCACGCCTAATGGGAGCACCACCTACAGGGAGTTTTCCGGCTCCTTAAAAGACCCCTAACTATAAAGTAGTAGACTAAAACCTCTCATTTGAAGCCCTTTTTAGGCCAAAATCACACATTTTCTCCTGCACTCTAAAAGGACATAAACTCTTACCAGAATCTTCTAAAGCTACCTGGCGTATCTCCAAGTTAACAGAGAACATTAACGATGTCGTGGATAAAATATTGGCTGGGTGGGAGGTATACGATTGCCATCTAGCCTTTTCTATGGAGCGCTATACAACATTCTATTCACCCTGATACCAGTGGATACGATTGTAAATATTAAGCCCAATTCTACTTCCTTTTATCTATGAATTTAATATATTGAGCACAAAGTGGGTCTCTAGCCGGCGCCAAAGTCTCAATTGTTTTCAACGGGGTAGCATCGGGGTTCTGACTTTGGCAAAATTTGGTGTGAAAACTGGTGACGGATAAAGCCTTTGAGTTGGTATGCTAGGTTCAAGCCTCCTAGAGAAGTCCAGCTAGAAGCCAGGGGATTCACGGGAGCAAGGGCAATCGCCAGCCGTAAGCTCAAGGAGTTTTCCTACCTGCGGTATTCTTGAAGAGTGATCAAAACTTCAGCACCCTTGGAGCACCCCAATACACACATGGGGAACAAGAACTCCAGTCCCCAAACAACTGCAGAGTAGTCCAGGAACCCTTATAAAATAGTCTCCCTCTTCAAAATTATATGTATCAAAATCAAAAGTAGCGAAACGGAGGTTACTAACAGGACGAACTCCTATACAGTACCGTAGGTCAAGTTAGGGTTCAGCCGGTGTTTGGGCCTCACTCACACCTTGTCTTTTCTTCTGATCTCATGATTTGGTAACTCATCCACTGAAAAGGAGGCTCACAGGGCTTACATCATCTTTTAATGCCAGCTACAGCCACCCAGCAGCCGGGAGTTGAACTCCCAATCTTCCTGTCAACGCCGATCATGGCCTGTCACTCACCAGTGAGGTACGAAGACAGGCCGACAATGTTCCACTTGCGGGAGAGTTTGAGAGTGAAGAGAATATAGTTCGGGTTCGTGATCCCCTATTCTTATTTTTGCCTACTTATTATTGTGCTCTTCTATAGGAATTCATCAGAACCAGCCCGCATGTATGTGCACAATGCCCTTTAAACATCAGTAAAGAACGCCGAATGGAGACCTCTTAGGTCATCAGCACGTCCCAGTTGGCTCCTACAACATTAGCAAAATATAATCTGCTTTGTAATTTATTGATTTTCTTCCTATTGGCAGGCTATAACTTATCCGCCTTCGCTCTCCCCAGAACGGTAATCCTAATATTTTAGCTATTAAACCCAAGAGTCTATCATATCAAGAAACGGCCCTCTTTATAGGAATCTGAAGGGCCAAGAGCTAAATTAGTAGAAAGGGGATGATTACTATCATATTATGAAATGCCAGCCTTATTACTGATCGTTCCCCACGCATATCTTCAGTCTTCAGATAGCGCGGTGTCAAAGAGGGACCGCCAGCCTCTGCCTTCAACATGAAATGCCACCCTTGCCTTTTTTTTTCCGCCAAATTCCCCGATTGTTTAAAGGACGATTTCTATATACAAGCCCAGTATGATATAATGTAGCTACGCCCGCCCCAATCTTATAAATAACATGGCATAACCCTCAATACAATGGGGAAGTTGAGAACTCTAAATCCGCTCTGATAGTTATATTATAATTATAATCTCGAAGCTTGGGAGGCTAGGGGCTGTCCGTTGAGATACAGTACGTACCAAGGCTAAAGTTCCTCCAGGTTGTTACACAAATCTAGTACTACCACAAAAACCACAGGTCTAGAGCCATACCCCGAATACCGGTATCCTAACAGTTTTTCTATTTAGCCTATCACAAGTTGCATGCTACATCATATTAGCATCTGATTTTCCTGTTTTTTCTAGCAGCCTCATACTTTATTTTACGCCTAGAGCGAACCACCTTTGCTAAATTTTCCTCTCGGAGGGCAACTGGCAAACTCTGATAGGTGTGGTCGGGCTTCCACTCATCATACACTTTTCGCACCCATCGGCTAACCCCTCACTGCCACAGGTACTTTAAAGCGGGCGAATCACCCCCATATTTCCATCCTGGTTTTCAAGACATCTCCGCCGCTCGTCCAGGTGCAAAAAGGACTAATTGCCAAAATGCCCGGACCGACTCCGACTCCGTTCGAGATCCACGTTCCGGACTCGCTTCTCGGGTTTATTCATGACCGAGTGCGTACCGCCCGGCTCCCACCGCCGATCGCACACCCAGATGGTAAGGCGGCGACATACGGTGTCACACACGAAACTATGACAGCGCTGCAAGACCACTGGAATAACAGGTACAATTGGCGGGCAGTTGAAGACCGGCTTAATAAATCGCTAAAGCAATACACCGTTCCAATACTGCATGCGGGCGAAGACCTCAATATTCATTTCGTCCACCATCGGTCCCCGCGACCGGATGCTATCCCCCTCATATTTGTCCATGGGTGGCCAGGCTCCTTTTTGGAAGTCGAAAAGATCGTAACTCCTCTTACACATCCTCCCTCTGAGAAAGCGCAGGCTTTTCACGTTGTCGCTCCATCTCTGCCCGGGATTGGGTTCTCCGACGCGCCAAAGGCCAAGAACTTCGGACCCGAGAAGATCGCTGGGGTCTTTCACAAGCTGATGATGATACTTGGGTATGACCACTACATTTCTCAAGGTGGGGATTGGGGATCGATAATTTGCCGCTACCTCGCGGCGGATAATCCAACAGCATGTATCGGCGTGCATTTAAACTTTATTGTCGCGCTACCCCCTTCGGCCCTGAGGAATCCGCTTGAACTATTCTATCTTGCAACCCGGTGGATGACGCCTTACCAGAAGAAGATGGTTGACCGGATGCTTTGGTGGAGGAAGGAGGAGAACGGATATGCGGACATAATGAGCACAAAGCCAATGACCATCGCGTTCGCGCTTGTGGATTCGCCACTTGGGTTCGCCGCTTGGATTAGGGATAAGATTGACTCCTTGGTGGATGATTATGAGTGGACGGAGGATGAGGTTATTACTCTTTGCATGGTTAGCATCTTGCCCCTCCTCTAGATAAGCTTTACTTACATTTGTATTCAGATGTACATCCTTCCCGGAAACAGCGCATTCGCAAATCTCTATAAAGAGGGTCTTATAGACGTCAATGCTAATATCCTCAGGAGGGTAATACCTCCAGAGGTGTACTTTGGTGCCTCGTCCTTCCCCAAGGGTTCGTATTTCCCCTATTCTCCCATTTCGCTCTTCGCGCTCCGCTAACGATCTACAGACATCGGATATTGCACACCCGGATGGGCTAAATGCCGTGTGGCAGAGAACATCGTATTCTGGCGCGAGCACACAAAAGGCGGGCACTTTGCGTCCCTCGAGACCCCAGACGCCTTGGTGAGGGATATCAGAGATTTCTCAGACAAAATTGGCGGCGAGAGCTGGAAAAAATTGATTCATGCGGGTTCAGAAAAGAATTGAGAGGCTCCTTTATTCTCTTTTTTCTAGTGTCTTTTGTATTGAAACAGGTTTCAATGTATCTTCCCCATGAGCGGTTTGCCCGGGGCCTCCGAGACAAAGAAAGCGTGCTTGGCTAGGGCAAGACAGGTGCACTCGGTGTTGCCTGCACGGTTTGGGCCGTCCAAAAATGTGCACTGGGTTTTTCTAATTTTCGAATTAGATAGCCTCCACAACCACCCAAATAATTCAAACAAACCTACGGTAGGCGACCTGGAGAAGAAGGAAGAGAGTAGCGCCTAGGATTTTTTTCGAATTGGTTTGGGGCCCGTTTGGATACGACGGTTCCGTTCCGTATGCCCATCCAAATGACCATTTCCTTCCGTTTCTGGCACAACTGGTATCGTATCAACCCCTCCGTTTCAAAACGGGGGCAGGATGAACCTTCGTGACCGTTGGCGACAGCCGTGGATGACAACCGTTTCGCAACGAAACGGTCACCACTTCTTCCGTTTTTGCCAAACAGACCCTCAGTGGCTGCTCAAGTTATCAATTTTGAAAAGTCAGGTTTTCAGCGGGAGTGACTGTGACTTAAAAATGTCGTGTCAGCCACACTTAGTCACACTCTGCAAGTAGGCTTTTAAGTAATTGTAATCTAATTCCTGGCTACATATATATTAATAGCTCAAAACCTATTATACAACCTCTATATCCTGCACCTAACCTATCGGTATACCCACTGACATGGTTACATATCATACGAAATTTTAAGAATGCAATCCGGAATCTTTCTCGGAATGGTTTGTCACATAATATTATTGCCCCCGCATCCCCTATCGATTATTTTTTCCCATTGGATTCAGTACTAAGGGGGTGTTTGGCACGCCAACATTTCGAAGGTATGCTAGACTGGAATCTGAAGGGTATGAATTGCCAAACAGCCCAAAGAACCCCACAGACCATACCCATCCTTCACAAAATTCAATGCTATGATAGTCAGTTGATATACTCGTGTCTCCGTTAAAACCTATATCCCCTCCGCATGCTCAGACTAACAATTATGTCTTTAGACTTCATATGTGCCTTCAATGTTGTTGTAAAGTGTGAGGTTATTCTCATATATGGCATTCGTTGGCTACTAGAACCATCCCTTCGTTTGATTCCGTGGCTTGCCCTTAGCTGTGTGTCAACGACACTTAGGTGAGCGCGATACCAATAAGCGTATGGCTAGCTATGCCATTGGCCATTATCCCCTAAACCTCTGGCACCCACCCGGGTTTAAAATGGTAGACCCAAACCTATTTGAGTGATAGGATAAAATACACGCAGACAATCTTGTGTTAATCATGGGCATGCTGAGTTCTGCTGATTTTGTTTCCTCCGAGTACTACGCTGCTGCTCAAGCAAGGCGTTTTCCTTATCATGAGTGGGCAAATACGGTAGATTAGTGTCCAACATTGTGAATGGGTCTAAACATGACGGTGGTTCAAGGTTGACTAGTCATTGCTGATCGCAACGCTACGGCAACGCTAAAAAGCTGCGGAATTCGGGAACAAACGAAGGGATTCACCAGACTCTTTCAAACACCACGAACACCATACTTGTACGTTTGGTGGGCTTGTGGTGGCTATTTCAAAACGAGTGCCAATCTTGGCGCGGAGACACGAGTGCTGGCACGCTATCACCCATTATTTACTTTCTCTAAATCCCGCTATATCGGGTCGGGACAACAGAGGGCCCGACTAGACACTACCCTATATTCACCTCCATGCCCCTCCATTCGCCTCCGTCCGTTAGGATCCAGGATAGCGAGACCTTTGTCTTCTTCCGACTGCAACCACAACAACGGAGACGAAATTAGTTTGGTCGAGTGCCAGCAAGGGGAGCCGTTTAAATGGTAATCTTGGTAAAAGAGGCAGGGGTTCCATCGATCCTTGCTCCTCACTACCGTAGTGGGAGGTAGGGTGGGAAGAAGATAAACACGACCGCAAAGATGCACCCGGGGGTAGACAAAGTGGGGCCCACTTCCGTTACCAAGGTGTGACATTTGTATGCGGACTGAGCCGGACTAGGAAGTTCGAGTGATGAAGGGTGAGTATTTTTCGGCGTCGGCGAGAAGTGGGACCGGCAACAACACGCACTCGCTCGCTCTGGGTTTTCTCAAGTAATACGCTGCGTGAGTGTGCTTGTGCTACCGGGCCCTAAATACCCTTGTCCCGAGTACAGTACGAGTACAAGTACGAGTACGACCTAAGATTTTCGAAAAAATATGAGCAGCAAGTTTAATGGAGAAAGTGAAATCTAAATACAGAACCAGCCAGCATCTGGTTATTGATCTACAGTATGATCGCCGGAAATGAGTTAGGGTGGTCCATGGTTACTCGTACTTATTCGGACAAAAGGCTAAGGCGGTTAGGGTGGACAAGGATTCTGCGGCTCGGGATGTCAACAACACCAGGACGGGCAACTACAATGTAAAAGGAAAGGTTACCGTAGTTAATCGTAAACAGACAACATGTAGGGTGGAGGCATTCGGGGAAAATTTGATAGATGAATTTCTTAACTCTAGAGTTATTGCAGTAACACTCGAAATATCTTGACCCGGGCCACTAATGGCATCATTGCAGTGGTATCAATGTGGTGCCAGTTTTCCCCCTAGACCCTTTCCTTTTTACCATTCCGGGCGTCCATATCGAGGTTCGTTCCTACTTTCCTCCCAAATATTTCGCAACAATTTGCTGGCCATATGTCAAGTCAGCCTTATCTGCCTCAACAGCTCCGATGAAGCCCAGGTTCGTAATCCCGGTCTTTCAACTAACCCATTACCGGTATTTACAAACCCATGTGCCCTACTTTTCCGCCCATTCTCCTTCCCTCATATGTGCGTAATTTGCACACTCTTAGAGAAGTCGGTAAGGGGTATCAGCCTACGGTACTACTAGATCCCTCTACTCGAGTACTCGTATTGCGCAAACTTCACGGCCTTACGAGCACCGGTAGTGTTCCTTTCCCAATTATACCGATAAACCCTGTCTTATTAAGTGCTAACCCTCCTAGGATAAATTGACGATAGGAACCCCCTGCAGTAGGATCAGTAGGATTGGCACGTGAGAAAGCTAGGTTTATCAGTGAAAGCGTCCCCAAAAGCCTCCCTTCGGGATGCTCGCAGATCTATGATATAAAGAATTACCACATTAACTCTAAAAGTTGGGTAGCGTCTTGGCAGAGTTTGATCGCCTGAGACAAGCGGACTTGGAGAAGCTCGTAAGTTAACAGGGGGCTCGAGGTCTCTTGACAGCAATCAAACAGATCTTCCCACTCCGCTTTTGTTCATAGCCAGGCTTTCTGGGGAACTTTTGTTCAAAATAGAGACAACACCCTCTCCGGGATATGTTCAATATTTCGAGTTAATAAGGTACCAATGGGCATAGAGTCTGAAGGCGTTGGTATTTGCTCGGGACCTTTATCCACAAATTATATCAATATAAATATAACGACCCCGTGGTGCTCACTGCACCATTTATTTTCCCGTTAGATTGCGCTCCAACCGTACCACCTCTGCATATACCTTTTCATATTCCACCGACTCAACCAGCACAAATTCTAGGATAGAATCTCTAAGTACAGCTAGCGAGAAACTATCACCAAACTAGACAACTGCTTTTCCGCCGGCACCTGCGGACGTGGGTGGCTGAGAAGGGAGAAAGTAAGCCCGATTCGTTACAGGGGATAGGAGCGGATTTCTATCCTCGATCCAGAAAGGCGGGAAAACAATAGGAAAGGGAAGGGAAGAGAGCCCGGAGCTGGCGACATATGAAACAAAGACAGGGGCAGAAGGAAAAATGATGAATATGGGGATGATCCTCTTGAAAAACGCATCCATAATGGGAGACGTGAAGATTGTGGAGAGAGAAGAGATGAGAAAAAGGCAAGAGTAGTCTAACGACGGGAGAGGTGGTGAAGCAGAAAAACTAGTCTATCCGGCAGATAAAGAGTAAATCTAACAGATCCAGAAGTAAACCACCACCGCTCACCCGAACCCACAGTCTATCACTCTCAACAGGAGCTCTTAACAATTGGGCCAAAAAAAAGGGCATCTGCAGCTATAGACTTTGCCTTGCCTCGCACTCCGACAGGGCATTTGTACAAAATTCAACTTGGAAAGTATAAATGCCTCTTCAACTCTCCCTCTTTATCATCGCAGTCCTTCCCTCTCTTCGCTCACTACACATCATCAGAGGAAATTTTAATTTGCCAAAAATGCAGTTATCTCGGCTCTTTAATTTCTTGCTACTTGTTGGCCCCCTCGTCGTATGTCGTGCTGTGACTTCTTCCGATGAGGTTCATTCCTATGACAGGAAGTGTAAGAATCCGATTGTCCGCAGGGAATGGTAAGTATTTTTATTTTTTCAAAACCCTCTTATACAATTCACTGCTATTTAATTGAGAGGCTCACAATTGGGAACAGGCGTCTCTTGCCGGATGAAGAGAAAAAGGCATATATTGATGCCGTTCTATGCATGCAGAAAAGGCCTGCTTTAACTAATGATGATGTCCCGGGCGCAATCACTCGATATGACGACTTCCAAAGCCTACATATTCGTCAAGCAGATTTCATCCACGGTGTTGTATGTTATTTCTTTGGCGGGAGAGATCTATAAGATGTGCCCAAAGGCTGATATGATGATTCGCTTTCCAACTACAGGGACATTTTCATCACTGGCACCGATACATGGTTTGGGCCTTCGAGAAGGCTCTGAGAGAGGAATGTGGTTATGGCGGTGCACAACCGTAATTCTCCCCTCTCACTTCCTCTTGTTGACTCCGACCAATACTAAATGAAAGTTAAAGCTACTGGGACTGGACTCTCGACTCGGCCTCAGACTATGCTTTTATCAACTCTCCTCTCTGGTCTCCCACAACCGGCTTCGGGGGCAACGGGCCATACATCAGCAACACTACACACCCCTTCTTCAGAGTCGCTAACCGCACCGGCGGTGGCTGCGTCTATGACGGTCCCTTTAGTAACTACACTCTCCACATGGGACCATTTAATTCGACCGTCAAAAGACCCCTTTGTCTCCGTAGAGACTTTACCCCCTCCCTTTCAACTGTAAGGCTCAAAGAAGAGTTCGCACGCCTCCCCCACTGCGAGACTACCTTCGTCGGGTTTGATTGGAAAGTTCAACAGGGTGTTTTTGATGGCAGATTGATCGTAGAACGGGCCGGCACCCACACAGCAGGTCACTTATCCGTCGGCGGGGAAGCTGGTCAGATGTCGGACGTTTATGCCAGCCCTGGAGATCCGTTATTCTACCTTCATCACGCTAGCATTGACCACGAATGGTGGAAATGGCAGTATGCCGACCCAGAAGTGAGACTTCTAGAGGCTACGGGTCCCGCCCTCAAGGGTTACATGCCCTTTGGGAATCTCACCGGCGGGACGAATATCACGTTGGACTTTGAGATTGGGCTCAATGAGGAGGCGCCGATGGTGCCATTGTCGAAAATCATGGATACGCATGGGGATTTGTTGTGTTATACCTATGCTAAGGAAAAGGCAGTGTACGTTCCCGAGACGGGGGAGTGGGTTGCCGAGGAGCTTACCGAATATGATGAGGATCTTGGGAGGTTTTGTGGGGGTTCGGGTAACTAGGGACCTCAATTTCAATAATCTGAATGTCTACCAATGTCTACCATAAGAATTAGAATAATTGAGCCTCGCGCTATTGCTAGTAAGGTCTCGGTGGGCTGAAAGTCAAAATTTTCCTTCATGGTTTCCCCTCCACCTAAAGTGGGGAATTCTGGGCGTCTCAGCGCGAGGCCCAACCTCTCCAGTTTCCACTGCATGCCTTCCCTAGAGTTCCCTAATACTAAAGTAGTACAAGTACCACGGGTGACATTTTCGTACGAGACAGGGATCATTTTGGTGGTAAACCACCCCTGTCTTATACGAAAACATTCCCCATGGGCAATGGCACTTGTACTCGGGGGTGTCCATGGGTGATCGGACGGACAGGGGTCAGAAAACGTATGCTGATACATACATTTTCTGACCCCTGTCCGTCCGATCACCCACGTACACCCCCGAGTAAAGGATGCAAAATAATTTCTTTTCTCCTGAAACTCTAGCGATAGCCCTGGTGTGACAACACATAAGACGGGGTTCACACCCAATTTTGATAGTGCCTGGCCAAAATCAGCCGCGGACCACGCAACGGGAAAAACTTCGGCAATGACAACACCACTCCCCCACCAACCCCACTATCATGGAAGCCAAAAAAAATAACAAAATACAGACCAAAAATGCAAATACACCGTAGAATATATAGTAGAAATTGATCAAGAGAAATTTCTTCAGGTAGTGTTAGAAGTGCGCGGTAGTGGGGAGTGCCCCGCTGCTATCTACCGTTGGTGCGCGGTTAATTTTGTCCACTGACCATAGCAAGTTATCAGGTTACCACTGCCCACTTCACTTCACTTAACCGCTTAGGAGTATGTTATCATTGGCCTCTAATATCTCACTCTACCGAACATATATCTCCAGGAGCCTCTCTAAGTGATGCCAAAACAGTCAACTTTTTCTCCGACCTTTACCCCAACGAGCCCTCTTACAGGTAGCAGGCTAAACCACAGGCCATCCAGTACCCCAATCAATGAGATTCCAACCAAACCTCTTTTGGCCATCACCATATCCGACCGTACTGTCCACTACAACCAAATTAGTAGTTGAACAAAAGCAGCACTCACCACACAGGATATGAAACCTACCGTAGTGATAGTATAGAACTGCACCACCGGCATTGGTATCCAGGAAGACACCCCTTTTTAGCAATCAGCTTGGCCCTTCCTTAATATTAAGGATCGAGATACTCACTGCCCCCCGGGGCCATAAACACTACCATGGGATGCGAGAACGGTGCTCCCACCGTTGGAGGTGCATGCTACGCCATTCTTATCGACCTATTCATCATTATTAGTCTACCTGATTCTAAAGCAAGTGCTTTTAGGAGCTGAAGAAGTACATATCCGCTGTTCACAGAGGTGGATCTGCAGACGTTGATTCTATATTCCATTCCTTGAGCCGGGCGGCTGTTATCATACCCACAGCAGATGCCGGCCGAGAAGAAGAGGTAGTAATACGGGCTTCTGTACCATATAAATGCACCCTCGATGGCATGTGATCCGGTAGAATTATATGCAACTCTGGTGGAGCTGCCTGATACGGTGAGTGGTGGATTGCGCATGGGAACCTGCAAAGTCGCTCCATCAAAAAACTGCCTCGCAAAATGGTGATTCCAGGGAAGGCCCACATTATAAATATCCCCCCAGAAACTTCCGAAGGACATATAGTAAGACCCATCACCTGCCAGAACAACGTTACCGTCGATAGCATTGTATGCACGGCCAGCGCGACTGGAAACTCCAGTACTCCCATAATCCGTCCAGGTCCCGACCTCCATGGTCGTCGAAGTGGCAATTCCTATGGCACTCTCCTGAGAACCAAAGGTAGAGACAGAGTAGTAGAGATAGTAAGTATCCCCTACTTTGGTAACGTCCGGAGCCCAAAGGTCCTGATTGCCGGCGAGATTGATCTTGGACCCCCCCGGGAGAGCGCTGCCTTTGATAGTCCATGGGCCGGAAAGCGAGGAGGAGGTCGCGATTTGGATCTTGTTACCGGTGGAGAACCGGAAGTAGGTTCCATCAGAGGCGCGACGGATTACCGCTGGATCGTGGACGTTGCAAGCTCCTGAACACGAGCCAGGGTTTTGGTAAGAGATAGCGGTGGAGGCGAAGGACACCAGGAGAAGGAGAGACTTGAGAAACATCATAGTTGGCACCAGGGGCTTCGGCCTACTGATGGAAATTTTGGGGGGAAACTGGCCATTTTAGACAATTCCCCTTGATGCTTGTAAGAGTTATAAGAGAAGCCAGTGTGGGCCTAGTGCCGTAAAAACTAGAATGAGTGCGAGTCCTGCTCTGAAGTTAGAGTTGCCTCTCCTAGCAAGGTCTATTATATTTTCCCTTTTACTAGCCAGAATTGAGGGCCGAAAGGAGTCCTTTAAGCATTCCTTCTCCCCTTAATCCAAAAAGGTTGCTCTAGTTCGTACGGTAGTGTAGTTTAGAGGTCTCATGTTAAGTACTAGTAGCGTAGAAAATGTACTGCGCCACCGAAGGTTCCGCTACCCTTGCACCTTAGTCTATCAACGCCCCCAAGAGATCAGTAAGCTAGCATCAAAGTTTGAAACTCTATTAATTTATTAAAAATAAGAAAGGATACTTTCCAGATCTGGCCATGCTTGCAAACAAGACCTCTTTGGCCTAGCACACGATAGACTGCAAGGGATAGTAGGACTTGAATCCGGTCCCAAGCCCAATTTCCGACCCACTGATCTATTGGTCCTAGGAGAGTGGGACCGTGCGGCGATCGGGTACCGTTTTCCGAACTATAAAAAAAACTTTACGGCTGTATGGTAGTAATGGTATCACGTCCGCTGGAGCCGTGGATCGGTTCAGTGCAGCAAGAGGGGAATATCTAAAGATTTCCATAGAGACCAGAAGATGTACAAGTCCCCAGCATGAAGAACCCGAACACAGGGGGGATCCTGGAGTCTGAATTTTGTATGTGACTTAGATAAGCACGAGTGATTCACCATACAAAATTCAGGCTCTAGGATCACCCCTGTGTTGGGGTTCTTCATGCCGGGGACGTGAAGGCAGATATCTGAATGCCCTAGCGGATATCTGAAGATCCCTGCAGATATCTGAAGATACGCGAAAATATTTTCAAATGCTTGAAGATTCCTTCTCCTGTATCTATCTAAAGACACAGTGATGGCTTCAATGGGCTCGGGGTGCTAGTAGTGATGAAGCAGGCAATTCCCTTTCACTCGTGATACGGCGCTCACAACATGGAGATAAATTACTAATCGCTATGCTCTTGCTCTCGTCATACCACCCCACGATCGCCTCACCCCCGCTACATGGGTCTCCAGACACTCTCCATTTTGATGATTCAGTGTCACTAACAGTCCCCACATTTTCCGGTCTTAGTTATCAAGTTAGATACGGCATTCGCCCCGGATCTCCACTAAGTTCTGCGCCAAGCTGCCTTTTGACTCAAATAGTGATAATAGTAGATATAATAACCTATCACATCAGTATACTGTAGTCGCATATGTCCTGGACCCTGTAATACTGTAGCACTGTAGATCCTTACGAAGGACAGTCTTCGAGATATGCATGGCTATTTAGAACCTGTGTAGAGCTAATGCAGTGCACCACAGAAGAGCAGGCGTCGGACAAAGATACAGGATGGCAGTCCTATGTGTGGCAGGATTAGGGCCGCACAAGAAAACCACGCAGAAAGGTGCTTCTGCGTGATAGGGCCAGGGCTGTTGCAGTGCGTTCAATGATAAGCAGATATGCGGTGAGCAGCCGATAAGGGCCTGTGTCCAACACCAGTGTCCTTTTGCAATATTTGAAGTCACTTGTAGCCAAGTATATCCAACCGACGTTAGTGACGCCACATGTCCTGAAACATTCTCGGGTCAGAGCAATCATGCCCAACCCCCGGAAGCTGTAGATATCCGTAGTCCAGCCAAGCCACCCCCAATAAACCGCCCTGGCCGGCTTAGGTGATTGCGAACATTGTACTTAAGCCCCCGGCACCACAGAGCGCCAAGTCCGGGCACCGTGAGCAGTAGCGTTTTTATCCTGGGTATATCAGCCTACCCTTGTTGCCAGCCCCCGCACGAGTGCCGCACTTCCATCCTTAAAAATATTCTGGTTCCTCGCTCTCTCAACTATAACTCGCCACATTTTTTTCAGCCCGGAGGTTTGTAGCGAATTCCCATATCACTACACAATTCAAGGCTGGTACCCTCTACAGGTTTAGCTCAACACACAGAAGTGAAATCTGAGTGCTAAACTACTCTCTTAGACGGATGAAAATTTGGCGAAACTACCTTGTCAGATAACACAAGTTTGACTTCATGTGACTGTTAAAAATACGGAGGGGAGAAGTGAGCTCTAATCTTTCTGTCTTGTGAGTTCCCGCCCTAAGTTAATCCCTAGTAGAGGATTTCAGTATACCCAGGCGTCCCGGGTGGACGGTAGGGTCCTGAGGGAGGGTAGTCTCTGATGTCCCAGGCAGGTTGTCTTAATACACTGGGTGCTGGCGTCCGCCTTCCGTAAAGACGGAAGCTTTAGGGGTGTCTCGGCCGCCCCGTAGTAGTATGATACTACATTCTCTGGAAAGTGTCAGAGAGTTATCTATAGGGTCTAGGAGTCACCTGTTGGGGCCGACAGTCACCGACAGTCACCCGCAGGTACCTACCATCACCTGAAGTCACCCGTAGGCACCAACCGTTATCTGCTGGCTCTCGCCATTGATTTGTTTCTCAGATTACTCTGCGTGCACTTTCTGCTATATTGCTTATAGCTAGTGCGAAAATTGGTTTTGTGTAAGATTGAGTGAGTTAGTTTCCGTGTATACCAAACATAAAGCTGATGGAAAAAAAGAGAAACTGATTCCGAAAAAGAGCTCCATAATGGCCCACTCGTATACTATATCTTGCCTTCTATAATTAATTTTCATGTCTGAAGCGCCTTCCTACGCATTGACTATCAGTCAAGGCTCCTTACGTCCGAGTTATTACTTTCCACCCTGACCACACTTTTCAATATTATCTAGAATCCTACGGCGATGCCTCAACAGCAAGCGACATTTCGAGTTCTGCCCCCTTCGGACATTTTGACAGCGACTGTGGGGGAACTGTCAGTTGCCGCTGGTCCCGAACAGCAGTATGGTACTGTAGTATAGTAGGCTGGATCGGGGTCGATCACGAGTGAGACACCGGTATGCACCCGGGAGTCCTGGCAGCATTTCTTCACCAATTACCTGTAGGGCCCGCCGGCTACCCGTGGTGGCTTGGCTCATTGCCCAACCTAGGACACATGCAGTCCCTGGCAGTCTGTCCGGGGCGCTCATCCTGACAGACGCCATGATACCCGTCCGTCCCGTCCGTACCCGAGGACTGACCGACTGGGCACTTGGACTCACTGGAGTCTTTACCCGGTATCGCCGGTACCGCACTACGACGATAGGACCTAGCGCTACCTAACTATCTCCGCTACATTTTCACAATTAAGAGGAAAATAGCGAGTATTCGGAACACTGCCGAAAGTATAGAGAATGCGATACCTACTACCCAAGAAATATCTATATAATATTATGTACTATCCGTCGTTATCAAAATTCGATTTCAGTGTACGATCAGGTAAGTTAAGTGGGTGAGATCTCTGATCTAATAAGCGGATAAGAAATATTTTCAACCTAAATTACCCACCAGAATGCTTAATTGCTTACTAGGAGCGGACTTTACCCCCTCCCCGCCAGGCAAAAATAAGGCATCCCTAGAAAGCCAGGCGGAATGCAAAAAAGAAAGAAAGAAAGAAAGAAAGAAAAGAAAAGAAAATAAAAATAAAAAGAAAAGAAAAGAAAAAAGCCTTCACAAAACACTAGAACGAGCAGAAGGCAATAGTGAGATAATACACATGGGAGCAAGTAGGGAGGCTCGAGGCCTCTAGTGGGGCTTTGCTAGTCGTATCATATGAGAGTAACAAGCACACAAAGCACTGATTCTGTTTTAAACCACGGAGAATCTCTCATTAAGCACCGAAGGAGTAACTTAAGAAACACCTCCGTTGAAATCTACCAGGAACTCGGGAAGGGACACACTACCCACCCATTAAAATCTCAAATCGGGCTTCCAGTAGGATAAATGTTAGTTCCCAAGTTCACTTTTCATGAAATACCTAGCTGGCGCAGTGGTTAACACTCCTGTCGCAATAGCGGGAGCCCAGGAGTTCAATCCATGCTGACAATCAGTTATTATTGAACGATCCGTCATGTAGGGCAGGAGAATTAAAAAATCCTGCCCTATGGGGACTGGGAGATTGTAGAACTTAGCCCTCATCAATAGGGCTGTGGGGTTTAACAATCCTGCTACGAGGAGGTAGAATCCGACTCTAGACCTTAAAGGTTGGCGATCGGCGGGTAGCAGAAGCGAATGGGAGGGGAGTTGGCAAAGAAAGAAATACGAAAAAAAAAGATAAAAAATAAAAAATAAATGAAAAGAAAAATAAATGAAAAGAAAAATAAATGAAAAGAAAAATAAATATACAAAAGTAAGAATAGAAAATAAACTTCTTTTTACCTTGGGAAGGCAGCTGTTGCCCCTCTCCCTATTTATTGCCTTGTATACATAGCTTTTTTTTTCTTAGTAAAGTGAGGTAGTACTAGTCTCCTGGTATTGAACTGGATTCACAACCCATGGAGAGATAATCAGGAAAAGGCTATGGTATCCGGGATCAGCATAAGAGACATTGTAGCCGAGGAACTCTTAACCCAGAGCTGGCGCTCATAGAAGGCTCGCACCGGTTGGCCCACCCACAGCACACCCCGGAGGATAGACTGGGATAGATGAATATAAGAGGTTAGTTCACCTCCTTTACTACTGTTGGCGACTTATGGATTAGCTTCGAGCAGCTCAAGCACTGGCTATACCTCAGGCAATGAAGGGCTAAAGTCGGGCGCGCGGAAGAAACATAACCTCTCAAAAGAAAGAACACACCAATTACAGCCTGGGGACAACAGTCACCTCAGCTCAGCAGAGAAAACTTGTACTTCAGCGCCAGAGGGAAAGGAGCTTGAAGGACTTGTGTATCGCCAGGGCAGATAGCAGAATATTGCAGGATATCCGAATGAGGATAAGCATTCGAGAAGCATTAGTTATTCCCGTGGAAGTTAGGAGGAGTGAAAGGCTACCTAGGGTCCTGCGGCCTGATAGAGTACTGTGTTAAGAGATATATCTTCAGGAAAACCAATTATAAATATCGGTTAATACTCACTGTGGCCAGAATCCCCCCACCCGACCGGGCATGAGCCACCAAGCCAGCTCTGAAAAAATATTTCGCTCATTGTTTTGTTCGTCTCATACATAGGGGAGGATTTTGAGTGTTTGAAGGGTGGGTCTAGGGCTCAAGGAGCGCCAAACACATCCACATGCCAACCAGTGTATAATAAAAGGGTGATCCAAGCACCAAAACGCATTTCGCCCCCCCGGGCGATTATGTGCATGCGATTTCCAAGGCAGCCATCACAAGTATGTGCCTGCACACACCAGTTAGATTGATTGGCCAAGGCAAATAGACGAGTGATTTATTGTGATGACACGTTCACCGGTTCCAGCGATCTACCAAGTTCTAGGTGACTCCTGTTAACACCTTGTATCCACCTTTACCCACTATACAGCACGGTGTGAAGAGAGTCCAAAAAGTGACAATTGGAAAGAAATCGTGCCCTAACTGGGGGGGGGGGGGGGGGGGGGGGGGGGGGGGGGGGGGGGGGGGGGGGGGGGGGGGGGGGGGGGGGGGGGGGGGGGGGGGGGGGGGGGGGGGGGGCGGGGGGGGGGGGGGGGG